>JAESFX010000016.1_pt1 | contig 162685 bp, 144 predicted proteins | sample 9269501 | NCBI WGS metagenome assembly JAESFX01 (sample SAMN14515570, study PRJNA621655) | algae metagenome | isolation source: Desmonostoc geniculatum HA4340-LM1 and co-occurring heterotrophs from cave... | place: USA: Maniniholo cave, Kauai, Hawaii | collected 2009-07-28
GCACTGAAAGTGCCATGGCGCAGTGAGGACGGCGCATAATGCGCTGAGCTGAGAGGCCCCGAACGACGGGGCAGCCGGACGGCTTCCAGCTCCACCCGTCCGAGGCGAGCAGCGGTGCTCAGTAGATCGTCTCGGCCTGACGCTGCGGATAATTCGCGTCGTAGGTCTTGCCGTCGAATTTGCCGCCGGTCAGCGCCTCGAGGATGTCGCCCGACGAGGGTAGCTCCGCACGCGGCACATGGGCATCCGGGCTCCACAGTCGCGACCGCACCAGGGCCTTCGGACATTGGAAGTAGACGCGGTCGGCCGTGACCTTGAGCACCGTGCGGGGCAGCTTGCCGTTGATGGCGAAGCTCTCGTTCAGCGCGGGATCGTTGAGGATCTCGGCCGTGCCGTTGATGCGCAACGTGTTGCCGATGCCGGGGATCAAGAACAATAGCGAGCAGCGAGGGTCGCGCACGATGTTGCGCAGACAATCGATCCGGTTGTTGCCGCGCCGGTCCGGGATCATGACCGTCTTGTTGTCCACGACGCGGACGAAGCCCGCCGGGTCGCCGCGCGGAGAGCAGTCGAGGCCTTCGGACCCGACCGTGGCTATGACCACGAACGGCGCCTTGTCGATGAAGACGCGGTAGTGATCGGAAATGTAGTCGATCTCCTTCAGGATCGCCGCTTCGACCGGCGCGCCATAGAGGGCATCCAACTCTTCGAGCGTCGTCACTTTGGTCATGGGGCCTCCTTCGGATTTCAGCTCAAAGTGACAGAGGCCCGGGGCTGCCTCAAGCGCAAGCTTCAGCCACTTAGCCCTGATCCAATGACCACGACCGCGCGTGACTAACGCCCGTCGTCCTCGACGGCCGGCAGGAACCAGGCGAGCAGACCGAGCAGCGGCAGGAAGGCGCACATCTGGTAGACGAACGTGATGCTGGTCAAATCGGCGATATGTCCGAGGGCCGCAGCGCTGAGCGCACCGAGGCCGAACGTGACGCCGTAGAAGAGACCGGCCGTCATGCCGACCTTGCCCGGCAGCAGCTCCAGCGCATAGACGAGGATTGCCGGAAACGCGCTCGCCATGATGGCGCCGATGATGATGGTGAGTACGATGGTCCACGTCAGGTCGACCCACGGCAGCAGCAGCGTGAACGGCAGAGCGCCGAGGATCGAAATCCAGATGATCGCGCGCCGTCCGAGGCGATCGCCGAGATAGCCGCCGACCAGCGCGCCGGACACCTGCGCGATCAGGAAGACGAACAACAGGATCTGGGAGGCCTGAACGGTCACTTTGAACTTATCGATCAGGTAGAACGTGTAATAGGACGTGAGGCTCGAGGTGTAGGCGCTCTTCGAGAACATCAGCATGAACAGGATGAAAACGGCGAGAGCGACGCCCGGGGCCAGGCTGCCGCCCGCGCCGAGCCCGCCGGCCTTGGCACCGGACGGTGTTGGCCCGAGCGCCGCATACCAGCGCCCAACCCAACCCAGCAGCAGCATGGCGGCGAGAACGACACCCGAGAACCAGACCAGACTGTGCTGGCCGGCCGGCACGACGATGGCCGCGGCGAGCAATGGGCCGACCGCGGAGCCGGCCTGACCGCCCACCTGGAACATCGACTGCGTGAACCCGACACGCGCACCGGCCGCGAGCCGCGCCATGCGTACCGCCTCGGGGTGAAAGATCGCCGAGCCGAGCCCGATCAGCATGGCCCCGATAAAGAGCATGCCGTAGCTGGTCGCGTTGGCGAGGAGCAGCAGTCCGACGAGGGTCGAGCCCATGCCGCCGGCGAGCGAAAACGGCATCGGGCGGCGATCCGTGATCATCCCGACGAACGGCTGCAGCAGTGACGCGGTGAACTGGAAGGCGAGCGTCAGCAGTCCGATCTGGCCGAAATCGAGAGCGTACGTCTCCTTGATGATCGGATAGATCGCGGGCAGCAACGCCTGGGTCAGATCGTTGAGGAAGTGCGCGAAACACAGCGCGGCGACGATCGGGTAAGCCGTCTCCCGCATCGAGGATCGTGGCGCGGCAGGCGCGGCGGTCGTGGTCATGAGGAGGCCTTGGCGAGAGAGACGGGCATCGGGGGCGACGCCCAAGATCAGATGGGGAGGGGCTTGTTCAGCTCCGGCTCGACGAGCTTGGCATAGAGGCGCGGGTCGGCGCGGGCGATGGCTGCCGCATCGGGGGCCTCGCCTTGCCGCCAACCGCGGTAGGCGTCGCCGGCATCGAGACCCATGGCCTCGGCGACGAGATGCACCCAGTTGCGAACGGCGATACCGTCGCGGCCATCGAGGGCTGCGACCTCGCGGTGACAGGAATGGAAGATGGTGGCGAGCGTATCGCAGCCCGATGCGGCGGCAGCCTGCCATGTTTCGGCGATGGCGCCCTTCAAGGCGCCGGGGACCCCGCCGAGGGAGCTGCACATATGGCCTGGGACGGCTGGCCCATCGACCAGTGTGAGCTCTGGGATTCGCGCCAGAAGAGACGCGACACGATCGTTGACGGGAACGTGCGTGGCAAAGCCGATGTGGCGGTGGAGCAGCACGCGACGTCTGACGGGATGCACCAGCAGAGGCGCGAGTTTGTCGCCAGCCTCGGCCAGCACTTCGGTGATGTGGGCGATGTCGAACTGGGTGGCGTTGCCGGGCGACATGATGTCGGACATGTGCATGTGGCACGACGGGCACCACGTCACGACGGTGCCGCGACCTTCGTTGTGTGAGGCCGCGTTGAAGCGCTCGACGGTGCGGCTTGCCATGGCGCTGGCCGCGCCCGGAGCATGGTCGTGTGGCGTGCCGCAGCAATAGCCCGGCCCACCGGCCGCCTCGACGTCGAAGCCGGCGCGCTCCAGGAGTTGCATCGACAGGCGGATCAGCTCGGCATGCCGGAGCATGTTGCAGCCGAACCAGAACGTCAGGCGATTGTCCGTCAGAGCCATCGGTCGAGCTCCTCGTCGGTCAGCTGAAGACGTGCGAACGTCTTGACACGCGGGAAGGCGTGGGCGTCGTGCTTGGCGGGCAGCTGCCGGGTATCGTTGATGGCGCGCTGCTTGGCGATGCGCACGAGCAGCATGGCGTCGAGCCCCTTGTCGCGCTCGGGGCAGGCGGACACGCAAACACCGCTGCGCGCGCACGCGCCGACCCACGCGACCGACTCGGCCGGTCCGGCGGCGCCGCGTGCGAGCATCTGGAGACCTTTGGTCACAGCGACCGGGTCGGATCCTGCCAGTGCCGGCACCAGCCGCGCCATGGGGCAGGCCTCGAAGCAGGCTCCGCAAGCCGTGCACAGGTCGGCCAGCCTAGGCCCGGCCTCGGCGAGGTAGGCTTGGCTGCTGGAGGCTTGCGGCTGCTGCAGACTCGTCATTTGTTCAAGGTGCGCCCGTGCCATGACCCTGGTCAAGCCACGCTGTACGACCCGTGGCCGTCATCATGACGCAGATGGCTCGAGTTCCCGCCTGGCCTCTTGATCGAAGCGCGGCTTGGGCTGAACATGGCCCAACCCTATTACCGACTGCCGGAGACCCAGCCCATGCGCCCCCTCGAATTCGGTTGGTTCCTGCCGACCCGTGGCGATACCGACGACTATGGCGACCCGATCAAGGTCGCAGCCGGCATGGAGATGTTCTCGCGCGTCGCCAAGGCGGCCGAAGCGGCCGAGTTCGAATATATGCTCATCCCCGTTGGCCACCAATGCTGGGACGCCTGGATGACGGGCGCCTTGATGATCGGCCAGACAGCCGATGCGCATGCTGGTCGCGGCGCGGCCGAGCTACATCAATCCGGTGCTGCTGGCGAAGATGATCGCGACCTGCGACCAGCTCTCGGGCGGGCGCATCTCGGTCAACCTGATTGCGGGGCAGAGCGAGCAGGAGAACATTGCCGAGGGCGTGAAGTGGTCGAAGGAAGAGCGCTACGAGATCATGGACGAGGAGGTCTCGATTTTGAAGGCGCTCTGGACGCAGGGCGACAGGCGAACCGACTGGAACGGCAAATACTACACGTTGAAGCAGGCCGAATTGACGCCGAAGCCTTATCAGAAGCCGCATCCGAAGTTCTATCTCGGCGGCGGCTCGGGGCAGGCGTGGGAGCTGTCGGCCAAGCATTCCGACGTGCACCTGTTCTGGGGCGACACCTACGAGACGATCTCGGCCAACATGAAGACGCTGCGCCAGATGGCAGCCAAGCACGGCCGAGAGGCTGAGCTAGGCTTCGGGATGCGATTGCAGATCGTGTGCCGGGAGACGGAGAAGGAGGCGTGGGACGCGGCCAATGCGCTCGTTTGCAATGTGGGCGCCGAGCGTGAAGCCTACATCGTCAACTACTACGCCAGCTCGGCCGCCAACCGGCGCGTGCAGGAACTGCGCGCCAAGGGCGACGTGATCGCGCCGAATCTGTGGGTGGGCCTCGCCAAGGCACGCCCGGGTGCGGGCGTCGTCATCGTCGGCAATCCGGAACAGTGCGCCAGCGTGCTGCAGAACTACATCGACATCGGCTGCCACTCGTTCTGCCTGTCGGGCTATTTGCACGACGCCGAGGCCGAGCGATTCCACCGCATGGTTCGTCCGATCCTGCTCGACCGGAACCGGAAGCGCATGGCGGCTTGAGGCAGCTCTAGTCGATGGCGAGCCATTTGCGGGCGGCATCTTTCAGCCGATCCTTGTGGTGGGCCTCGAGGCCCTTGACGCCGTCGACGGCATCGGCGGTCGCGGAAAGCAGCTCGGCCAGCAGGTAGTAGTGAATGTGGAAGCCGACGTGGCGCTTCTCACCGTGCGTGCGGTCGAGGTGCAGGTGAATGCCTTCCGCATCAGCCGTCACGTCGTATCTGCTCCCGTGGCCGAACGAGCCCATGAAGAACTTGTCCGGGAAGTCGATCGAAACCTCGGCTTTGTCCGTGATCGGTGTCGACGTGGAGATCCCCTCTCGGTGCTGGAGCGCGGGCAAGGCTGGCCCTGCTCGCACGGGAGGTTGGGGGCCGGTGCGCGCAAGAAACCTTGACGCCGGTCAAGCTCCAATCAGCGCGCGACGAGACCGCCGTCGAGGACGAGCTCGGAGCCGGTCATGAAGGAGGATGCGTCGGAGAGGAGCCAGACCACGACCTCGGCGATCTCGGCAGGCCGGGCCATGCGACCGAGCGGGATGTCGCCCGCCATGCGCTCCTTGGAGCGGGCGGGATCGCGCGTTGCGCCGGCGATGCCGTCGACCATGTCGCTCTCGACGAAGGCCGGGTGCACGGAATTGCAGCGCACCTGCGGGGTCTTGCGAGCACCGGACAGGGCGACGGACTTGGTGAGCAAGCGCACGGCGCCCTTCGACGCGTTGTAGGCGGCGAGGTTGGCGCCGCCGACCAGACCGGACACCGACGACAGATTGACGATCGACGGCCTGCAGCCCAGCGCCAGCAGCGGCATGGCATACTTGCAACCGAGAAACACGCCATCGGCGTTGATCGCCATGACGCGGCGCCATTCGGCGAACGTGGTCTGTTCGACATCGCCGAGGCTGACCACGCCAGCGTTGTTGACGAGGCCGTCGAGGCGGCCGTAGCGAGCCCGGACTGCGGACATCGCTGCCGTCCAGTCCTCTTCGAGCGTTACGTCGAGCGCGATATCCATTGCCGCCCTGCCGGCAAGATCACTGCGGACCGCCACGCCGCCCTCGGCCTCGATGGCGGCAGAGATGGCCGAGCCGAGCGTGCCGGCGGCGCCAGTGACGAGGATGATTGCGCCGTCGAGTCGTCGGACCATGATGCATCCAATTGCTGATGGTCAGCGCCTGCGCGTTCCGCAAGGGACCGCAACCTTCACTTCGTTGCTTCGGCAGAATGTGGCGTCTTCGGGCCCTTCAGGCATGCCGCCTTCGAGCGAGGGGCGTTCTTGATACCGAAGTTCATGTGCCACTCCCAGCAGGACCATCCGGCACCGTTGGCCTGCAGGATCGATACGACGTCCTCGAGGTAGGCACCCCGCGGGCCGTCGTCGAGGGACGACGTGGTTCCAATCTCGCTGAGGTGCACGAAGACGCGGTTCTCGGCTGCCCAGGTCCACAATGGCCCCATACTCCGCTCGAGCACCGCCTTGTTCCATTCGCCACTGAAACGGCCGCCGGTCGGCATATGATCGTCGTAGACGCCGGGCCACGTCTTGCCCGGACAGGTGTTGGGCTGGCCTGGAAAACTGCAGTGCGTCAGCGATAGTGGAGAGTACATGTGGACGTCGACGACAAAGCGATCGTCCCACCACGTGCGCTCGCGCGGTTTCAGGCGCGTGATCGTCTCCTCGACGACCTGCCACTTGATCGCCATGGCCATCACGACGCAATCGGGGCACTTGGCGCGGATAACCGGCATCAGCCTGTCCTGATAACCATACCAGGCGTAGGCCAGCGGCTCGTTGCCCGGCCCGATCACGACCCAGTTCCGGTCCAATTCGCCATAGGTGCGCTCGGCGATTTCCCCGAGCAGCGTCAGGTGCCGCGTCTGCATGTCGGGATCGACGATGCGGTACATGTAGTCGTGCGTCCACGAGCCGTCCGGCGCTTTCTGGCCGGTGTTGTGAATGTCGATGATGGTGACCAGCCCGTTTGCGCGGGCTTTCTCAACGAACGCCTTGAGGGCGCCCCAACGATCCGCACGCAGATGGCCAGTTGTGCCGTCCTCGATGGCGTCCATGCTGATCGCGAGGCGCACGTGGCCGCCGCCCGCCGCCTTGATCAAGGGCAGCTCGTCGTCGAAGCCATTGGCCCGGAACTTCGCAACGTCGTACCAGTGGAAGACAAGATTTGCGCCGCCCATCCTCAGGGCGCCGAGGATATTGGCGGGAATGCCTTTGCCGTCGGGCGCCGCGTGCGCCGTCCCCAACCCCGTCGCCGCCAGCACCAGAGCCAGCAGCCAGCCGATCACGCGCACCATGGTTACTCCGCCTCTTCGCATCTTTGACAGGGCATGTCGCCCCTCCAGCAGTAATGCGCAAGCCTGCTTGACGATGCCGCGGCACCCGATCACACCTGTCGGTACATCAGAATAAGAGGCAACGCGAAGATGAGACCGCTCGAAGGGTTGATGGCTGTTTCGGTCGAGCAGGCGATCGCCGGACCGATGTGTGGACGGCTGCTGGCCGACGCGGGCGCGCGGGTCGTGAAGGTAGAGCGACCGGAGGGTGATTTCGCGCGGGCCTACGACCGTATGCTGGACGGCGAGAGCATCTACTTCGTGTGGCTGAACCGGGGGAAGGAATCGGTTGTCTGCGACCTTGCCAAGCCGGAAGATCGGGCCTTCTTCGAGGCGCTCGTCGCCAAGGCCGACGTGCTCGTGCAGAACCTGAAGCCCGGTGCGCTGGCGAAGCTGGGGCTCGATCCGGCGACGCTCTGTGAGCGGCACTCGAAGCTCGTCGCCTGCTCGATCTCGGGCTACGGCGACACCGGCCCTTATGCCCAACGCAAGGCCTACGACATGCTGATCCAGGCAGAGTCAGGCCTCGCATCGGTCACCGGTAGCCCTGAGGAGCCGTCGCGGGTCGGCATCTCGATCGTCGACATCACCACCGGGCATCTCGCCTACGAGGCGATCCTGGAGGCGCTGGTCCGCCGCGGCACAACTGGCAAGGGCGCGGACATCCGCATCTCGATGTTCGACGTGATGGCCGAGTACATGAGCGTGCCGCTGATGCAGGGCATCGCGGGCCATCCGCAGCCGCGGATCGGTTTGCGGCACACGGCGCTCGCGCCCTACGGTGTGTTCACGACGCGTGACGGCCAGCCGGTGCTGATCTCGATCCAGAACGAGCGCGAGTGGCGGGCGCTGTGCACCAACGTGATCGGCAATCCTGATGCGGCGAAGGACCCGCGCTTTGCCTCGAACTCGGATCGCGTCGCCAACCGGGCGGCAACGGACGAGTTGATACAGGCGTGGTTCTCAACGCAGGACGTGGCCGACGCGATCGCACGGCTCGATGCGGCCGACATCGCGTTCGGGCGGGTGTCGGACTGGGCAGCACTGCGCGATCACCCGCATTTGCGGATGATCGACGTGCCGTTCGCCAAGGGCACGACGCGTATTCCCGCGCCGGCCGCACTGTGGGACGGCGGCATGCGGGAAACGCGTGCGGTGCCGCGGTTGGGGGCCGATACGGAGCGGTTGAGGCGGGAGGTTATGGGGGGATAGGGGGGCGGTTATGGTGCCGCTTCCAATGCAAGGTACCCGGAGCGTCTATGCATGAGCGACTGCGACAGAACCGGCGATTGGCCCGCAGTCCGACTGGCAGTCACCGTCGGCGATTTTCCGAGTCGAACTGCCTCTACGGATCGTCAGTAATTGACGTAATTCGACCTGCGTCTTTTTCAGCAACTCGAACCAGCCGATCGTGTAGGGGTTGTAGTATGTAGGTACTTCAATAGCGTCAGGTTTTAATATGCCCGGTACTGCCGCAGCGCCTCAACAAACTCCAATCTGCGCCATTGGTGCGTCGGCGGGAGGCGTTAGTGCGCTGCAAAAACTATTCTCGGCGCTGTCTAATGATGTTGGTGTTGCTTACGTCGTTGTCATTCACTTGGCGCCAGACAAGCCGAGCCTGCTGAGTGAGATTCTCGCCGGGCGGACCACCATGCCGGTCGAGCAAGTGGAAGATCAGGCTCTGCTGAAGCCGAACCATGTCTACGTCATTGCGCCGGATCGAGAACTGATCATTGTCGATGACAATGTGACTGCGCGGCCTTTTTCAGAGCCCCGGGGGAAGCGCGCGCCGATCGACATGTTCTTTCGCTCGGTTGCAAACGCCCGCGGCGATGGCATCGCAATCATACTGAGCGGGGCCGGCTCCGACGGCGCCGTCGGAGTTCGCTCCATCAAGGAGGGCGGGGGCGTCATCTTCGCTCAGGATCCAAGTGACGCCGAATTTCCAATGATGCCGCGCAGCGCCATCGCGACAGGGGTGGTCGACTTCATCGGTCCTGTCGATCGACTCGCGGCTACACTTATCGAAGTCGTCAAGAGCAAGAAACTACTCCGCTCGCTCCGAGAAGAGGATGCCGAAGCCGACTTGCACCAGATCGTCACTTTTCTACGGCAGCGGACCGGTCACGACTTCTCGAGCTACAAGCGCTCGACCCTGATGCGTCGTGTCGGCCGCCGCATGCAAGTCAACCGATCGGAGGGCCTTGCTGCGTACGGCAACTTCCTGCGAACTAATCCGGAGGAAGCCAAGGAACTATTTTCCGACCTGCTGATCTCCGTGACGCAATTTTTCAGAGATGCCGACGCTTTCGACGTGCTTGCCTCCAAAGCGATCGTGAGGCTCGCCGATCGTCTCACGACCGATGAGGGCGTGCGGGTGTGGGTGGCCGGTTGCGCCACCGGGGAGGAGGCCTACTCCGTTGCGATGCTGCTATTGGAGGAGGCCGACCGGCGAGGCATCGCCGATCCGAAGATCCAGGTTTTCGCCAGCGATCTCGATGAAGGCGCCCTGGCAACGGCGAGAGAAGGGCGCTATCCGAAAGTCATCGAGGCCGACGTCTCGGATGAGAGGCTGCAACGCTTCTTCATGCCCGAGGGCCCACATTATCGCATCCGTAAGGAGGTTCGCGACCGGGTGCTGTTTGCCTCACATAGCGCGGTCAGGGACCCCCCATTCATCCGCCTCGACCTCATCACCTGCCGCAACCTGCTGATCTACCTGGAGCGCGATCTGCAGCTTCAGCTGTGCACGATTTTCCACTATGCACTCAAGCCGGGCGGTTTCCTGTTTCCGCCGAAACAGCCGACACGTTACCGGACCTTTTCTCTGTCGTGGACAGGGAAGCGCGTCTCTACTCGTCGCGGATCATGGGCGAACGTCAAACCCCGGTATTGCCGCACGTCGTGCCAGAAAGGAATCCGACGAGCTGGGACGCGCATGCGCCCATTGCGTCTGAGCCGTTGACACTCGGGATGGCACACGCGGCCGCGCTCGAACAGCGAGCGCCGCCGAGCGCATTGGTCGATGAGGCCATGCGGGTTCTCCACATCTCCCCGTCTGTCGGCCACTTCATGTTGCCTTCCGAAGGACCTTTCACCACGGACCTCACCGCCCTCGTCAATCCGGAGCTTCGCGTCGACCTCAAGCTCGCTCTCGACCGGGCCATCACCCATCAGCAATCCACACTGACGCTCCCTGCCGTTGTGATGCGGGATGGGGTTAAGCATCGCGTGGCGCTGCAAGTCACGCCCGTGGTCGATTCAAGGTCTGCCGGAAAGGCACTCGTGTTTTTCCTCGACTGCGGTCAAATGCCGGATAGTCCGGACGCCGACGCCGACGGAGAGCCGGCGGGATTGAAGCGGTTGCGCGAGGAGTTGAGCGCTGCGCAGACCCGCCTCAGCGAGAGCCGCCGAGAGCACGAGTTGGCGATCCAGGATCTCCGCGTCGCGAATGAGGAGCTGCAATCGATCAACGAGGAATACCGGTCGACCGCCGAGGAACTGGAGACCAGCAAAGAAGAACTGCAGTCGATGAACGAGGAGCTGCACACAGTCAATGGGGAGCTCAAGAGCAAACTCGTCGCCATCTCGACCGCTCATGACGATCTTCTCAATTTGATGGCGGCGACAGAGATCGGCACCCTCTTCCTCGACCCAGAGCTTCGAATAAAGCTGTTCACACCGACCATCGCCACGGTCTTCAACATCACCGAAGCCGACATCGGCCGAAGCATTTCCGACTTCACCCACCGCCTGATCTACGACGACATGGAGAAAGACGCCCGCAGCGTCCTCGAAACTCTCGTGCCGAAAGAGTCCGAAGTCGCGACCAAGAATGGCCGATGGCTCATGATGCGATTGCGTCCTTACCGCACGGTGGATGACCGGATCGATGGTGTTGTGCTGACGCTCTTCGACATCACGAGCCGACGCACGGCAGAGAGCCGGCAGAAGTCGAGTGAAGAGCGCTACCGGCAACTGTTCAACTCGATCGACGAAGGCTTCTGCGTGATGGAGATGCTGTTCGATCCGGCAGACCGTCCAATCGATTACCGCTTCCTAGAGGTCAATGCTGCGTTCGAGCGCCAGACGGGTTTGAAGGACCCAATTGGTCGCACGATGCGGTCGTTGGAGCCAAACCACGAGCAACACTGGTTCGACACCTACGGGCGCATCGCGCAAACGGGGAGGTCTGAGCGCTTCGAGGCCGCTGCCGCGCAGCTCGGGAAGCACTATGATGTTTTCGCGTTTCGAGTCGGTGACGCAAAAGACCGCCGCATCGCTGCGATCTTCAACGACATCACCGAGCGCAGACGTCACATCGAGCACATCGAGTTCCTGATGCGGGAGGTCAACCACCGCTCCAAGAACATGCTTGCCCTCGTGCAGGCAATCGCGCGCCAGACGGTTCGCCGTCACCCAGAAAACTTCCTCGCGACATTCATCGAGCGTGTCCAGTCCTTGTCGGCCGCCCAGAACCTCCTCGTCCAAAACGATTGGAAGGGCGTGCAAATGTCTGCTCTCGTGCATGCTCAGTGCGCCATGTTCGAGGGCCTGCCGGGCAACCGGATCAAATATGATGGTGAGGCCATCAACATTACGCCAACGGCCTCTCAGGCGATCGCGATGGCGCTCCATGAGCTGTGCACGAACGCCTGCAAATACGGCGCCCTTTCGAACTCGACTGGCAGAGTGGACGTGGCCTGGGCCGTCCGCCCGGATCAAAACGGGAAGACCTTCGAGTTGTCCTGGAAGGAAAGTGGTGGGCCACGGATAACTGCGCCCAGCAGGTCTGGGTTCGGCACGTCCGTGATCCGCCACGTCATCGAAACCCAACTTCGCGGCAAGGTGCGGCTCGACTATGCCTCTGAAGGCTTATCGTGGCAGTTGCGCTGCCCCGACTCGATGGTGCTGGCGCCAGCCTTCGCAACGCGGTGACCTTGCGCAACGCGGCGTCGTGCGCGACGCCCCACGCCCATTCGCAAGCCTTCACCCCTTCCGCACGCCCACGATCATTTGGCTTTGGACGCCTTTGCCGAGGAGGGGGCGTTTGGAGGACATCACGCCGGAGTTGACGCCCATCCAGCCGATCTCGCCGGAGAGGCGGCCGTATTCGATCTTGGGGCAGCGATTCATGACGACCTTGAGGCCGGCCGCCTCCGCTTCGGCGGCTGCGGTGTCGTTGCGCACGGAGAGCTGCATCCACACGATCTTGAGTGCGAGCTTGTCCTTCAGAGCGATCGCCTCGCGCGTGACCTCGAGGGCTGCATCGGAGTTGCGGAAGATGTCGACCATGTCGACCGGCGCAGGCACGTCGGCGAGGCTGGCGTAGACGCGCTGGCCAGCGATCTCCTTGCCGGCGAGGCCTGGATTGATCGGGTAGACCGCGTAGCCTTTGCCGACGAGATATTTGAGCGCGAAGAAGCTCGGCCGGTTGATGTTGGCAGACGCGCCGACCATCGCGATCGATTTCGTCTCGCCGAGAATGTCGGCGATGTAGGTGTCGTCGTAGCTGTCGTGGTTCATAGCGTGCCTTTGTCGTCGTCGCCGGCGTCGGGGGCCGGCAACTCGATCCGGCCCTCCGCATCGAGCGGGAAGCCAGGATTGCAGGCCACCTCCCAGAGGTGGCCGTCGAGATCGGCGAAATAGCCGGAGTAGCCGCCCCAGTAGACCTTCTCAGCCGGCTTCAGGATGGTGGCGCCACAGGCCGCGGCCTGGGCGAGAACCGCATCGGCCTCGGATTCGCTGGCGACGTTCCAGGCGAGGGTGACGGCGGCAAAGCCGGTCGGCCGGTCGGGGACATGGGCGTCGGCCGCGAGATCGCTGCGGCCGTAGAGGCCCAGCGCCACGGCGCCAGCACGAAAGAACGTGACGGTCGGCTGGCTGGCGCCCGAGGCGACGAAACCCAGTCCCTCGTAGAAGCGGCGCGCGCGGGCCATGTCCGTGACGCCGAGCGTGATCAGGCTGATCCGCGGCGCCAGCATGCTCAGCAGCCTTTCCAGACCGGCGGCCGCTTCTCGATGAAGGCGCCGATGCCTTCCTGAGCATCGCGCAGCATCATGTTGCGCACCATGACCGAGGCGGCCTCGACGTAGGCCTGCTCCACCGGCATCTCGATCTGGCGGTAGAAGCTCTCCTTGCCGATGGCCACGGTAGCCGGCGACTTCGAGGCGATGATCTCGGCCATCGACAGAGCGGCATCGAGGGCCTGACCGGCGGGCACCACACGATTGACGAGGCCGTAGTCGGCGGCGGCCTCGGCCTCGAGCATTTCGCCGAGGAGGAGGATTTCCATGGCGCGCTTGCGCGAGACGTTGCGCGAGAGTGCCACCATAGGCGTCGAGCAGAAGAGGCCGATGTTGACGCCGGGTGTGGTGAAGCGTGCCGCAGAACCGGCGACGGCGAGATCACAGGTGGCAACGAGCTGGCAGCCGGCGGCTGATGCCACACCTTCGACAGCCGCGATAAACGGCTTCGGCGAGCGGACGATCGAGAGCATCATGCGCGCGCAGAGGTCCATAAGATGGGCGAAGTAGGCCCGCCCGCCGTCGGCATCCTGACGGCGGGCTGTCATCTCCTTGAGATCATGGCCCGACGAGAAGGCCGGGCCCTGCGAGGCGATCACGACGGCGGCGACCGAGGTGTCGGCCGAAGCGTCGTCGATGGCGCGTTGCAGGGCGCCGATCAGGGACTCCGACAGCGAATTGCGTTGCGCCGGCCGATTGAGCGTGAGCACGAGCACGCGATCGCGCTTTTCGGCGAGCAGCACCTCGGCCGACGTGGTGCCGCGAGGAGCCGGAGCCTTGTCTTGCATCGTCCTAGTTCCCGTTGGCTATCCGGCGTCAGGCCGAGGCTGTTCGACGGCCTACTGCAGGACCTTCTCGATGGCGGCGCGGTGCTTCTTCACCACCTCGACGTTCTCCGGATACTGCAGCGGCGGCGTGTGCTTCAAGGCCTCGTTGAGCTCGTCCAGCATCTGCTTCTTGTCCTTCTCGGGGATCTCCTTGTCCGCCGTTATGTCGGCGATCTCCTTCTTGATCGAAGCGATCGGGTCGGTGAAGTTGCCCTGCTCGTCGAGCCCACCCATCACCATCGAGATGTTGAAGGCGATGTCGTCGAAGTCGACGAAGCTCTGGAAGCCATGACGCTTGGCGATGGCATCCAGTTCAGCCTGGACCTTGGGGTCCGGCTGATCGGTCGGCTGGCCGCCTTGCTTCTGAGCGAGGGCCGCCATGTCGGTCTGGGCGCCGACGAAGCCCGTGACGTGGGCGTCCGTCAGCTTGATCTGCTTGAACGGCTGCTCTCCACCCTGGGGGGCCTGCGCGGACAGTGGTCCGGCGAGGACCAGTCCCAATCCCAATACGGCCGCGAAGGCCGCCAGCACTTTTCCGTTGAGCCGCATTGAAACCATCTCCTGGATATTCACCGGGCATCTGCTTTCAGGATATAGAGCCCACCTATCATGAGCGCACGACTGGGACATCATCAAGAATGCCGAGAGAAGCCACGCCCCGAGCTCCGCTCACCACCGAGGCCGTCTCGCGCCTGATCGACGAGACGTTCCCGGAGATCCATGCCGCAGGACGGCAAATGCTGATCGAATCCGCCGGCGAGGGACGCGCACGCGTACGCCTCGCCATCGATCCGCGCAATCTCCGACCCGGCGGCACAGTGTCCGGACCCGCTATGTTCACGCTCGCCGACTTCGCCATTTATGTGGCGCTGCTCGCAACGCTCGGTCCCGCAGCCGTACAGGCGGTGACGAGCAATCTTTCCATCAACTTCCTGTTGCGGCCGGAGCCGGTCGACGTCGTGGCCGAGGTCAACTTGATCCGCATCGGCCGCCGCCTCGCCTACGCCGAGGTCGCGCTCTATTCCGACGGGCATGGGGAGATCATTGCCCATGCGACGGGATCCTACGCGCTGCCGTCCGCAAAATAATGTGGTTTTATGTTACCCCATTGTGGGGTAACATATGACCACATACACAATGCTTTGATTTCACGATATTAATTGTCGATTTTCGGCTGTCGACTGCGTTGACGCTCCGAGATGCGCGCGCTATACGCTTCAGCAACCGCCGTTGCGCGGCCCCGAATGCGGCCTGACGCGCTCGAACCGCGCGGCCGGCCCGCACGTCCAGGAGATACGCTTCATGAAGACCTACTCCGCCAAGCCCGGCGAGGTGGAAAAGAAGTGGGTGGTGATCGACGCGAAGGGTCTCGTCGTCGGCCGCCTCGCGAGCCTGATCGCCATGCGCCTCAAGGGCAAGCACAAGCCAACCTACACGCCGCACGTCGACATGGGTGACAACGTCATCGTGGTCAACGCGGACAAGGTGGTGTTCACGGGCAACAAGTACGAAGGCAAGAAGTACTACCGCCACACCGGGCACCCCGGCGGCATCAAGTCCCGCACGCCACGCCAGATCCTCGAGGGCAAGCACCCTGAGCGCGTGATCGAGCTGGCGGTCGGCCGGATGCTGGCGCGCGGTCCGTTGCAGCGCAAGATCATGGGCAATCTCAAGGTCTACGCCGGCCCTGCGCACCCGCACGAGGCGCAGAATCCCGTGGCGATCGACATTGCCGCGATGAACCGCAAGAACGTGAGAGTCTGAGACCCATGGCAAACGAACCCAAGACTCTTTCCGACTTGAGCGAGCTGCAGGGCGAGGTCGTTGCGACCGCCGAGCCGTCGGCGCCTCTGCATCAGCAGAAGCTCGACACCTACGGACGCGCCTATGCGACCGGCAAGCGCAAGAACGCGGTGGCGCGCGTCTGGGTGAAGCCCGGCGCCGGCAAGATCACGGTCAACGGCAAGACGTTCGACGCTTACTTCGCGCGCCCCGTCCTGCAGATGCTGCTGAAGCAGCCGCTCGTCGTCGCGAACCGCCTCGACCAGTTCGACATCACGGCGACGGTGGCCGGTGGCGGATTGTCGGGGCAGGCGGGTGCGGTGCGCCACGGCCTCTCCAAGGCGCTCACCTACTACGAGCCGGAGCTGCGCGGTGTGCTCAAGAAGGGCGGCTTCCTGACCCGTGACAGCCGCGTCGTCGAGCGCAAGAAGTACGGCCGCATGAAAGCGCGCCGCAGCTTCCAGTTCTCGAAGCGCTGATTTCAGTCGTCACGATCCAGTGTGCATCGAAGGGCCCCGCGCGGGCCCTTCGTCGTTCCGACTCCCTGTCGAGCCAAAGGTCAAAACCCGCGGATGCTTGCCACGGCGAGCGCCGTCCGTCTCAATGCGGTCTCGTCGTCCGCTCGAGGGTTCGTCTCCATGTCCGACGCACCGACGTTCCACATCGATCCGGCCGGCTTCTGGGCCGACCCCTATCCGACGCTGGCCGGGATGCGGCGCGAGGCGCCGATCGCGTTCGTGCCGGAGCTCGGCTCGACGCTGCTGACGCGACGCGACGACATTTTCGTCTGCGAGAAGACGATCGCGGTGTTCTCGTCCGAGCAGCCGGGCGGGCTGATGACGCGCCTGATGGGCCACAACATGATGCGCAAAGACGGCGACGCGCACATGGCCGAGCGCCGCGCCATCTTCCCTGCCGTCTCGCCGCGCACGGTGAAAGGACATTGGACGGCTCTGTTTCGCGGACATGCCGAGCGCATCCTCGACGGGCTGGCGCCATTAGGCCGCGGTGACCTCGTCAAGGATTTCGCGCTGCCGGTGTCGGGCGAGTGCCTGAAGGAGATCACGGGTCTCACGAACATCAGCTACGGCGAGATGGATGCCTGGTCGCAGGCGATGATCGACGGCATCGCGAACTACGGGGGCAAACCCGAGATCGAGGCGCGCTGCCACGCGGCGACGGCCGCAATCGACCGCGCCATCGACGCGCGAATACCGGAGGTGACCCGGTCGCCCGATCCGAGCCTGCTATCAGTCATGATCGAAGGCGGGATGGCGCTCGATAGCGTGCGTGCCAACATCAAGCTGGCGATCAGCGGCGGCCAGAACGAGCCGCGCGATGCGATTGCGGGCGCTGTCTGGGCGCTGCTGGGGCATCCGGAGCAGCTGGCGCTGGTGCGTGCCGGACGGGCGGGATGGATGCAGGTGTTCGAGGAGTACGCGCGTTGGATGGCGCCGATCGGCATGTCGCCACGGCGGATCGCGCAGCGCCACACGTTCGGCGGCGTCACCTTCGAGCCCGAGGACCGGGCCTTCCTGATGTTCGGCTCGGCCAATCGAGACGAGGCGTGCTTCGAGGAACCGGACGCGTTCCGCGTGTCGCGCGATACAGCCAAAAGCATCGCCTTCGGAGCCGGGCCGCACTACTGCGCCGGCGCATTCGCCTCGCGGGCCATCGTCGCCGATGTCGCGCTGCCGCTGGTCTTCGAGCGGTTGCGGGGCCTCAGGCTCGGCGAGCGGGAACCGGTGCGCATCGGCGGCTGGGCGTTCCGGGGTCTGTTGAACCTGCCGGTCGAATGGGATCGCCCGGTTTGAGGCGGTGCGGCGTCGCACCCGGTGATCCGCGCGCTTGTCCGGTCCATAGCGATGGGCAAGACTGAGCCGAGATCGCTCAGCCGCATCAATCCATCTGGAGACCGATATGCCCGTGGAACTCGCCGAAGAGCACCGGATGCTGCAGGACCTCGTGGCGAAGTTCGTCGAGGACGAGCTGATGCCGCTCGAGGCCCGGATCATCGAGCGGGAAATCAAGGGCGAGCGGCTGCGGCTGACGAAGGAGGAGGAGGCGCCGCTGCTGGCCAAGTGCAAGGAGCTGGGACTGTGGGCGCTGGACGCACCCGAGGAGCTGGGCGGAGCCAATCTGCCGGCGATCGCGCTGATGGGCGTCAACGAGGAGCTGTCGCGGACCATCGTGCCGTTCATCTTCCCGCCGGACAGCCCGAACCTGCACATGCTGATGACCACGGCGACGCCGGAGCAGAAGACGAAGTACATGGAGCCCTACGCGCGGGGCGAGGCAAAGTCGGCGATCGCCATCTCGGAGCCGGGCGCGGGCGGCGATCCGTCGGGCATGACGACACGGGCCGAGATGGTCGGCAACGAGTGGGTGGTCAACGGGCGCAAGATCTGGGTGAGCCGGGTCCCTGAGGCCGACTTCATGGTGCTGATGGCCCGCGTCGGCAGCGGCAAGAAGCACGAGGGCGTGACGGCCTTCATCGTCGAGAAGGGCACGCCGGGCTTCGAGATCGCGCGCGAGATCCCGATGCTGGGAGGGCATCGCACCTACGAACTCGTGTTCGAGGACATGCGGCTTCCGGCCGACGCCATCCTCGGCAAGGTGGGCGAGGGCTTCGCGCCGATGCAGCTGCGGCTCAACGTGCGACGGCTGCAAATCGGGGCCTGGGCGATCGGGATGTCGCGGCGTGCGCTCGACATGATGTGCAGCCACGTCAAGCAGCGGACGACGTTCGGGGCGCTGCTGGCCGACCGGCAGGCGATCCAGTGGTGGATCGCGGACGCGGCGACGCAGATCCACGCCTGCCGACTGATGGTGCACGATGCCGCCGCAAAGCTCGACCGGGGCGAGGACGTCCGCCAGGTGGCCTCGATGATCAAGGTGTTCGCGACCGAGATGGCGACCGAGGTGATCGACAACGCCATGCAGTCGTTCGGCGCCATGGGCGTGACCAAGGAGTTGCCGCTGCAGCTGATGGCGCAGAAGGTGCGCGTGATGCGCGTCTACGAGGGCCCGACCGAGGTGCACCGCGCGACGATCGCGCGACGCGTGCTGGCGTCGGTGAAGTGAGGCGGGGCTGGTTGGGCGTTGTCTTTCAGACTTCGCGATCGACGAGTGGTTGAGGTATATGCTGACTAAACAACGGATGAGAACGCGATTGATTAGCTGGGCGGTCTCGTCGGAGGAAGGTCTTGTGTATGAGGCTATACTCCCACTCAAAGGGAATAGCGTAAATCTCTCCTTGCATGTCTCGATAGTGAAATTCTCCCGCAAGCCATAGTGACGCTCGGTATTCTGCAACTCTCCGCAAATCGTCAGCCCAATGAGCGCCAGACAATTCCACCTTGATTTTTTTCTTCGGCCCATTGAAATATAATATGGCATTCGAATCAGAAACGTGACTGGGATTGAGGACCACGTCTCCGGGGGGACCCGACGATACTATAAGATGGGCTGCTATCTGCACGATTATACCGGGCGTTCGCCCATAATTCTCGAACTGCACAATAGTGAATGGCGGTAAAAATGATATTTCTGTTACTTCTCCTGTTGTCTCGATTATGTATGGCCGTTCCAAGTTTTGATATGCCGCCTGCGCAACGTCTGCTTGTGCTTTAGCATACTTGAGAGATGCCCATGCGGCGCGCGCCTGTCGGCGAGCTTCGCGAGCCGCCGATGCAGCAAACACCGCTGCCGCAATAGCGGAGAGTGTTGCAACAAAAACTAATGCAACACTCAATCCAGCAGCAATATACTGTCCGCTAGCGCTGTTTGCTGAGTTCTTAGCCACTTCAAGTGAGAAAGTGCTCAGACACAAAGATGCAAGGTCGCGCACATCTTTCGGATCACTTAACGATTCCCTCAACTTCTTGGAAAAATCGTCCCCCAAAACTGTGTTCAGCGCACTTGCACAATCTACATTAGAATAGACAAAAGGAAATTCTTGAACCATTGGTCGCTGATTGATCCATAGAAATAGCACCAATACTGAGAGCACGGATACACATGCCGCGAGAAACAAGAGAACGGGTGTCTCCCTCTTCCTGTACCAGCGTCTCGGGTGTTGCATCACGCGTCGTCTTTCCGACCTTGCTCAAGCCGGCAGCAGCCCCATCTCGCGCACGAGGTCGGGGTTGTCGGCGAGGGAGTCCATGTCGAGGGTGGTGACGCGGCGGAGGTCGCGCTTATACTGGTGGTCGGCGTAAGGGCGGCCGCGATGCAGCGTGCAGCGGTTGTCCCAGATCACGAGGTCGCCGACCTGCCATGTGTGCGCGTAGGTGAAGCGCTCGCGTGTCGCGTGCTCCATGAGATCGCGGATCAGGAGGCGCCCTTCCGGCATCGGCCAGCCGTCGATGTGGGAGGCATGCGAGCCGAGGTAGAGCGTCCGGCGCTTGGAGCCGGGATGGGTGCGCACCAGTGGATGCTTGACGTCGGGCAGGCCCTTGCGCTCGGCCTCGCTGTACTCGGTATGGCCGAGCTGGCCGCGCGAGTGGAAGATCGAGTGGACGGCGACGAGCGCGTCGATCTGGGTTTTCGTATCGCCGTCGAGGTCGTCGTAGGCAGCACGCAGATCGGCGAACTCGGTGTCGCCGCCCTTCGGCGGGACGACGTGGGCATAGAGCATCGACAGAGCGCCGGAGATCGGCCGGAACGAGGCGTCGGAATGCCAGAGCTGATTGCCGAGACCGTCGAGGCGGCGGTGATCCTCGCGGGCGCGGAAATCGTTCTTGGCGTCGAGGTTCGAGATGTCGGCGATGGCGGCGTGCTTCAGGCGCTGCTCGACGCGATGATTGCGCGGAGCCGAGATGTGGCCGAAGCGGTGGCCGAGGGCCAGAAGCTGGTCGTCGTCGAGCGTCTGGCCATGGATGACGAGAACGGAATAGCGATTGATGGCGGCGTCGAGATGATCGCGCGTTGCGTCGTCGAGGCGGGCGAGATCGACGCCGTCGACCTCGGCGACGAACAGCGGGTGCAATTGGCGAATGGCAATGGCCATGGGCTCGCTCCTCGAGAGGCGCACTGCGGCGCCGGGCGGTCTCGATAGACTGCCGAAGCTCGGGGTGATGCACCAGGGGTTTTGCTGTGAAAGGCGTTGACACCGCGGCGGCGCGCTGACGATCTGGCGCGGGCCCCCGTGAGGAGAGACGCATGCGGATCGCGACGTGGAACATCAACGGCGTCAAGGCGCGCATCGAGTCGATGCTCACGTGGCTGCGCACGTTCGAGCCGGACGTCGTGTGCCTGCAGGAGATCAAGACTGTCGACGAGGGCTTTCCGTCGCTCGAGATCGAGTCGCTCGGCTACAACGTGGCGGTGCACGGGCAAAAAGGATTCAACGGCGTCGCCATCCTCTCGAAGTTTCCGCTCGAGGACGTGCGGCGCGGGCTGCCGGGCGATCCGGAGGACGCGCAGTCGCGGTACATCGAGGCGGTGATCCCGGCCGGCGGGCGGATCGTGCGCGTCGGCGGGCTCTATCTGCCGAACGGAAATCCGATCGGAACCGAGAAGTTCGACTACAAGCTGGCGTGGCTCGAGCGGCTGGAGGCGCACGCCCGCGGTTTGCTTGCGCTCGAGGAGCCGCTGGTGCTGTGCGGCGACTACAACATCATTCCCGAGCCCGAGGACGCCAAGACGCCTGCCGCGTGGGTGGACGACGCGCTGTTCCAGCCCGAGTCGCGCCGGGCTTGGCGCCGGCTGTTGGCGCTCGGGCTGACCGATGCGATCCGTGCCGTTTCACCGGGGCCGGGCGTCTACACGTTCTGGGATTATCAGGCCGGCGCCTGGCAGAAGGACAACGGCATTCGTATCGACCATCTGCTGCTGTCGCCCGTGGCGGCGGATCTGCTGGTCGATGCGGGAGTCGATCGAACGCCGCGCGGCTGGGAGAAGCCCTCGGATCATACGCCCGCCTGGGTCGAGCTGGCGGTTTGATCGGGGACGAACAGATGGCGGTCGGAGATCGCGGCTCACCGGCCGCGGCGGTCCGCCGACGAACCGACGCCCATGACGCCGCCTTGCATCACACCCGGGTTCGGCGCCGCAAACGAATTCCTGGCGGCGGGAGGCGAATCGGCAGCGCGGCCTTCGCGAGGCAGGATCGGCAAGGGCGTCCCGTCGGCGCAGGTGCGCTGCGCCTGGGGTGCGAGGCCGACCGTATCCTGCGGCTCGGCCCCCGGCCGGGGCGAGTAGCGGTGGCGGAACGAGGCGATATGGCCTTCGCTCTGCTGGCGAACTCCGGCCGACATGCCGCAGAAGATGCTCTGGTAGATGTCCTCTATCCAGATGCGCTCGTGCGCCGGGGCATTTTCCGTGGCAACCGTGATGAGGGCTAGAGCGCGCTTCGGGTCGTGCGGCAAACCAGCTTTCGAGCGCCAATAGAGATCGGCGAGAAAGGCTTGCGCACCGGCATGACCGGCCTGCGAAAGAGTAGACAGGCGGCTGGTCGCCTGTCGGAAATTGATCTCGACGCCCTCGCCGGTGATGTAGAGCTTGGCAAGTTCGAACTGGGCATCCTGATCGCCGAAGAAGGTCGCCGCCTCCTGGAAATAGCCAGCGGCGCGCTCCGGGTTGGACTTGACGCCGAATTCGGGCAAACCGCGCAAAACGTACTGGGCGAGTGCGGTCAGCGATTTGCCGACATAGCGAGCGCGCGGGTCGTCGTCGACGTCGATGCGAGACGCGTGCTCGTTGACGATGCGAGCGTATAATTCGTAAGCCCGTGCATGATTGGTGAACGGTGCGGCGGGATCGGCGTAAAGACGCGCAAGGTGATACTGCGCCATGAGCGAGCCACGCTCGGCCGCGTACTTCAGCGCGTGCTCAGCGATCGTGAACATGCCGCTGCGATAGGCGTTGACGCCCTGATCGAACGCGACTTGGGGCGAGACGAACTTGAGTGCGTCACGTGATTGGGCCGATGCAGCGAACGGGGCGAGCGCGAGGCCCAACCCGAACGCCAAACGCACGGCGATGCTAGATGTGCGCGTCACTGCCAACTTCCACCTTTCCGCCAGGAGGGGCGAAAACCGTTTTTCGCGGCGCGCTCGCTCTGGTCAGCGAAGAATGCCAATTCGGAGCTACCGCGGTTCGTACCCGACGACATCCGGCGTGCTGCGGACGTGACGATCGCATGACGCGTTCGTTCCCCGCTGGCCGTGCCCGACATCTCGAACGTCAGAACGTGCATCGTCGCTCCCGGCCTCCCGGATCCGATACGCCTCACCGGAAAGTCCGAAGGCATCAGCGCAAGTAACGCGCCGTCACCCTAGGCATATCAACCGGTTATCACAACACCTTCATCGTGCAACGCAGCGCTGCAGCCCATGCAGCTAGAAAGCTAGCGCCACGAGTTTGAATTTGGTGTCGGTTTGTGGCCCAAAAGAGGCGCCCCGATCACAACAAGTTGCGGCCGGGCAACACTTGCACAGCGAACTTTCGCCCCTCCCCTTTAGACACGCAGGCTCGAGAGCAGCCCCGGATTGGCCAGGGCCAATACGGCGACGGTTCCGATCGCGAGTAGGCCGACACCCAGAACCCCGGCGGGCGTGCGGGCCGCGCGCTTCACAACGGACACGAAACCAGCAATGCCGGCAGGGAGGATGAACGCCGCCGCGACAACCACGGCGACCAAGTTCGAGCCGACGGGGAACATCTGCCCACTGGCTGCCAAGGCCTGGTCACCCGCAAAGATCGAGGATGCCATTGCGAAATACACACCAACGACGAGCCGCAACTGCCGGCTCACGCTCACTCCGAGACGCATACCCTACTCCGCACGCTTGACGCTCAGCGACACAGACCTGAGCGGCGATCCACCGTTCCCTCGACGGTTGCTGTCGTAGAACCGCAAGGCGGCTGTGCAAGGGCGCCAATGGGGCGTTCTCGCGGCGATCAGCAGCGATGGTGGCGTGTGCCGAGTGCTTGGAGGTGCGCCGATGTCTTCAGTCCGCGGCCGCGATCGGGGGATCGGACATCTCGCCGGCCAGAACCTCGGCGATGTGGCGGGCCTTGGCAGTGCTGCCGTCGCGCCGGAGCTTGCCGGCCATGTTCATGAGGCATCCGAGATCGCCCGCGAGCACGAGATCGGCGCCGCTCTCGGCGATATTGGCGCACTTCTTCTCGACCATGGCGTTCGAGATGTCGCTGTATTTGACGGCGAAGGTGCCGCCGAAGCCGCAGCACACCTCGCAGTCGGCCATCTCGACGAGTTCGAGCCCTTCGACGCTCGCCAGCAGCGTGCGCGGCTGATCCTTGATGCCGAGCTCGCGCAGACCCGAGCAGCTGTCGTGATACGTGGCCCGCGCTATGAGCGTCTGGCTGACGCCCGTCATGGCGCGCACATCGACGAGAAACGCGATCAGCTCGTAGACTTTGGCCGAGAACGCGTCGGCGCGGCTTTTCCAGGCCGCATCATCTGCGAGCAGCTTCGGGTAATGCGACTTGAGCATGCCGGCACACGAGCCGGATGGGGCGACGACGTAGTCGTAGCCTTCGCAAGCGGCGATGGTCTGTCGCGCCAGGGCCTCGGCAGTCGCCTTGTCGCCGGAGTTGTGAGCGGGCTGTCCGCAGCAGGTCTGGGCCGTTGGCACCTCGACCGTGCATCCAGCCTGTTCGAGCAGCTTCACCGCCGCGAAGCCGACCGAGGGACGCATCAAATCGACGAGGCAGGTCACGAACAGGGCGACGCGGGGCGGCTTGGTCTCGGGCGTCATGAGGCGGTTCTCGGCTGGGCGATGGCTCGGCGTTGCATCGCATGCACGAGAGCGGAAGGCAAATCGTGGTGCCGGTCTGCGCCACAGGTCAACGGGCGGGGGGCAGAGGATGAGGCCTATCGGCCAAGGTCCGCATGTAGGCAATCAAGTTGGCGAGCCGCTCCGGGCTGGTGATGCCCGCAAAGCTCATCGACGTCCCAGGCACCGCGGATCTCGGATTGTGCAGATAGATGGCGAGTTCCTCGTATGTCCATGAGCCACCTTTCGCCGCGAGCGCAGCCGAAAAGCGATAGCCCGGCTTGGCGGCTTTGCGTGCCCCGACGCTGTTCCAAAGGTTGGGTCCGATGCGGGAGGCTCCGCCGCGGTCGGCCAAGTGACAGATACTGCAGATCTTGAAAAGCTTTTCGCCCTCCTCGAAATCGGCCGTGGCCAGCCGCGCGACGACCAGCTCCGGGCTAAACTGTTGCGGCGTCGAAGAAGGTGCGGCCGGCCCTTCCGGCTGCGGCGGCCGGCGCGAGGGGGAAGGCTGTGATGGCTGAGATGACGATACCGGCACAGCCGGCGCTGGCGGCTGACCCAGGATATTGCGAAGAAGCTCGGAGGCCGACAACGGGCGGTCGGCGTCGGTGGTCGACGCATGCGGTGGCCATGGCGACGGTGCAGGTGGATGGGCGGTGTGGCGGACGATCCCGTCGGTCCCCGATGCCCATCGGGCAGACCAAGTCGTGGCAAGCCAGGTGCCGGTGCCGACAATCACCGCAAGGGGCACGACGACGAGCAGCCACCGGATCGGTGATGTGCTGCGAGGCGGAGCCGTCTGGGCCAAGGCATGTCCCGCGCTGCCTCGCTCCGACGGTTGCCCGTCGGTGGTCGCGGTCGCTTGATCTTCGCCTTTAGCCGACATGACCAAGCTTCCCCGAGAACGTGCTCGTCGCGGACATCGGGCATGAGACAGAAGCGGCGGCGGAGATCCGTGATCACCGCCGCCGCTTCAATGCAACCGTCTGGCGACGCCGATCAGGGCAGCAGGACGATCGAGCCCGTGGTCTTGCGGGCCTCGAGGTCGATGTGCGCCTGGGCGGCGTCCTTCAGGGCATAGGTGTGATTGACGTTAATCTTCACGGCGCCCTTCGAGACGACATCGAAGAGGTCGTTGGCGGTCTCGACCAGATCGGCGCGGCTCGACGTGTAGGCAGCCAGCGACGGGCGCGTGACGAAGAGCGATCCCTTGGCGGCGAGGATACCCGGATTGATCGCCTCGATCGGACCCGAGGCGTTGCCGAAGGTGACGAACAGGCCGCGCGGCTTCAGGCAGTCGAGAGAGGCCGGGTAGGTGTCCTTGCCGATCGAATCATAGACGACGTCGCAGAGCTTGCCGCCGGTGATCTCCTTGACCTTGGCGACGAAGTCCTTGTCCTTCTTGTAGTCGATGCAGTGGGACGCGCCGTGGTCGAGTGCGAGCTTGCACTTATCGGGGCCGCCAGCCGTGCCGATCAGCGTGCCGCCGAGGTGCTTGACCCACTGGCAGGCGATCAGACCGACGCCGCCCGCTGCCGCGTGCCAGAGGCAGGTGGTGCCCTTGCCGACGTTGAAGGTCTTGCGCACCAGATAGCGGACCGTCATGCCCTGGAGCATCATGGCCGCGGCCGTCTTGTAGTCGATGCCGTCCGGCATCTTGACGACGCGGTCGGCGGCGATGAGCCGCTCCGTGGAATAGCCGCCGGCCGGTCCAGCATAGGCGACGCGGTCGCCGACCTTGAGGTCCGTGACGCCCGAGCCGACCGCCGTCACTTCGCCCGCGCCTTCCATGCCGGGCACGAACGGAGACGTCGGCTGCGGGTAGAGGCCCGTGCGCAGATAGACGTCGATATAGTTGACGCCGATGGCATGCTGCTTGAGGCGCACCTCGCCCGCGCCCGGGGCACCTACTTGTACTTCCTCGTACTTGAGAGCGTCGGGGCCGCCTGTCTTGTGAACGCGAATCGCATAAGCCATCGGGGCACTCCTGGGTTGGACGCGCCTCTTCGGCTCGCCCTCGTTCGGGAGGAGGGCATCGGCGCGAAGCGGCGCAAGGTGGTTCGGTATCGGCAGGCGGCAACCCTAGGCTGCCGGTTGGCGACGCGGTGGAGAGACACAACTCTGCCACAGGTCCGCCATCGGGTGGTTCTAAGCCGACCGCCGGCCCGGCACAAGGGCGGCTTCCGGGTGCGGGGCATGGCTCACGCTCAACTGGGGTGCGCGTAATGCCGAGACAAACGTCGAACGCCGAGAGACGGGGCGAGCTGGGATGGGCAGGGGGATGGCTCAGGTGTTCACTCGAACGGCTACGGCTTGCTGTCTCGCCGGGCTCGCGCTGACGGTCGCCGGATGCGCCACCGCACCGGCACCGGCTATCGGCGAATGGACCGAGGCACGGTGCGTCGACGACAGTCCAGCGTGCATTGCCGAGCGTCAACGGCAGCTCAAGACCATTCTCGCCGATCGGCAGCGGACCTGGATCAAGCAGCCTCCGAATGCCGATTCCTACGCGGGCGGCGTGCGCCTGTTCGCCTACAAGACGCGGAAGAAGGATCTCACCTGCGCCGAGCTGACGGCCGGCCACAGGGAGGCCGAAGCCGGGCCAGCGGTGCTGCGGGGGCCTGCCGGCAAGCACCTCACGCCCGCGCAGATTTCCCGCGGCGCCATGCTCTCGACCGAGGTTTCTCGCGAGCTCGGCGGCGAGATGCGCCGTCGCTGCCCACGCTGAGATACGACAAGGGCCGCCTCGCTCCCAGGCTGACATTGACAATTACACCCGGCTCGGGCCCTTGGGGCCCGATCCTCAGCACGGAAACTCGCCGCATGGACCTCGACAGCATCGTTCCGACGATCATGACGTTCATCAAGGAGCATCGTGCCTGGGCCGGGCCCGTGGTGCTGGTGCTCGCGTTCTGTGAATCACTCGCCTTCGTCTCGATGGTGCTGCCATTCTGGGGCATGCTCGTCGCCATCGGCACGATCGTCAGCGCGACGGGCGGAACAGACTTCTGGTACGTGATGACGTGCGCCGCCATCGGTGCCGCGCTCGGCGACTGGGTCTCATACTGGCTCGGCTACCACTACCACGAGCAGATCGCCAAGATGTGGCCGTTCACCAAGTATCCCAATCTGCTTCCCCAAGGACATGCTTTCTTCGAGAAATGGGGGGCCGGCGCGATTTGGCTCGGCCGGTTCACAGGCCCGCTGCGGGCCTCGGTGCCGATCATCGCCGGCGCCGTGCAGATGCCCAAAGTCTCGTTCCAGATCGCCAACTGGGGCTCGGCTTTTCTGTGGGCGTTCGTGCTGATGCAGTTCGGCGATGTGCTCGGCAAGATCTGGCAGGCGATCCACCAGCACGTGGCGGTGCATTGACGGCCAGTCGGCGTTGATCGAGGTACGAGGGGCGCATGGCTTTCGAGACTGCCTGGACAGCGACCGTCGAATTGGTCAAAGCCAACGTCGCGATGGCCGAGCCTCTCGTGTTTTTCCTGGGCTTCGCCGAAGGCATTCCGGGACTATCCCTGTTCGTTCCTTCGAGCGCTCTGTTTCTCGCCATCGGGACCGCGCACGGTGCAGTAGGTGGGCAGTTCTGGCATCTTTGGCTGGCCGCCGCCTGCGGTGCTATCGCCGGTGATTGCGTCAGCTACAGCCTGGGGCGCCTGCTGCGGCACGACGTGACGCGCCTCCAGTACTTCGCGGTACATCCGCGAGCGTTGGAGGCCGGGCACGCCGTGTTCGAGAAATGGGGACCGCTGGCCGTGCTTGCCGGGAAGTTCACGGGCTTCGTGCGTCCCTTCATTCCGGTCGTCGCGGGCATCGTGACCATGCAATTTCCGTTATTCATCGCGGCTAGCGCCGTCTCATCGCTGGCTTGGGCCGCCGCCTTCCTGGCACCCGGGTATGGATTGCATCTGCTGATTGACTGACCAAGCCTGACACTTGCGGGCGCAACCCGTACACCCCACGTCGATATCGGACTGCCGACGAGAGGTCCGCGATGCCAACCACGACCCAGCTTCAAGCGACGAGCGCAAACGCTCTCTATCCGCCGCGGGTCGTAGCGCCAGAGGCCGCGCTGCCGATCTGGCGCTTCCTGCCAGCGTTTCTGAGCAATCCGCTCCGCACGCTTCCGCGGGCGGTTTACGAAGAGCCGCTGTACTCGCCGCCGAACTTCGGCGGTCGCATGGCCTGGGTCACGGCGCCGGATCTGGTCGAGCGCATTCTGCTCGAGGATCACGAGGCGTTTCCGAAGTCGCCCATCGAGCGGCGCATCTTCGCGGCCGTCCTCGGTGAGGGCATCCTCACCGCCGAAGGCCAGAGCTGGCGCTGGCAGCGCCGGACGGTGGCGCCACTGTTTCGCAACCAGGAGATCGTGGCGCTCATGCCGGCCATGGCAAGGGTCGCAGGCGAGTGGAGCCGTCGCTTGTCGGCGGGGCCAGCCGACCGCATCCGGCGCATCGACGAGGACATGACGGACGCCACCTTCGACCTCCTCGCCGCCACGATCTTCGCGGGCGCCACGGAGGCCGAGCAGGCCGCCTTGAAGCACCACATCGGCGCCTATCTCGGGCATACGAGCTGGGACGTCGCGTTCGAGCTGCTGCAGATCCCAGACTGGGTGTGGCATCCGAGCCAGCCGGCGATGCATCATCATGCCCGCCGACTGCAACGCACGATCTCGGCCGTGCTTTCTCGAGAGCGGGCGGCCGGGTTTCCGAGCGGCGGATTGATGACCAAGCTCGGCACCGCCAAGGACCCGCAGACAGGCGAGCCCATGAGCGACGCGCTGGTGTGCAACAATCTCCTGACCTTCGCCGCGGCCGGTCACGAGACGACCGCCAAGGCGCTGACCTGGACGCTCTACCTTCTGGCACGGGCACCGGACTGGCAGGACCGTGTCTCCGAGGAGGTGGTGAGGGTGGCTGGTGAGGGGCCGATCAAGGCTGAGCATCTGGACGACCTGGTCGTGACCCGTCGGGTGCTCAAGGAAAGCATGCGGCTCTACCCGCCGGCGCCCGTGATGGGACGCATGACGACCAAGCCGGTCGAACTCGGAGGACAGACTTTGGCGGCGGGGGCGATCCTGGTGATCCCGGTGTGGGCGATCCAGCGGCACCGCGCGCTTTGGGACGATCCGGACCGCTTCGATCCTGACCGGTTCCTGCCCGAGCGCGAGGCGGCGATGAAGCGAACACAGTTCATGCCGTTCGGCTTCGGACCGCGGACTTGTATCGGCATGAGCTTCGCGATGATGGAGGCGACGGTGCTGCTCGCCGCTCTGGTCCGCGACAACCGTTTCGGCTGGGACGGGCGCCACGAGCCCGAGCCGATCAGCCGCGTGACGCTGCGCGCCAAAGGGGGGATGCCGCTGCACGTGTCGCCCCGTTGAGGCCTCCGGCGACGACGGGCTTGTGAAGACCGCGAATTCCGACTAGGGATCGCGGCAACATACCGATCATGAGGGAGACTCCCATGCCGTCCGCCCCCGGCGCGCGCGCGCCACGCAATATCGAGAAGCGCAAGCGCAAAGCCAAGCGTAAGGCCGCTCCGAAGAAGGCGACGAACGCCGTCGGCGTGACGCTCGGCGCGCGGCTCAAGGCCAAGAAGGCCGCCAACAAGCGCCGCGGCGCGGTGGTGAAGGCAGCTGCGGCGGCTTGAGTTGCCCGACTTGCTGATGAACATGAAAAAGCCCGAGGCTCGATGCGAGTCGCGGGCTTTTGCTCGTTGTCGCGCGGCGCAGCTGTAGCCGGCCAAATCGGCGGCCGAGGAAGCGGAGACATGGGTCCCCGGGACAAGCCACGGGATGACAGCCTACGGATGACAGGCCTCGGGATGACAGACTTGGGACGACAAGGCCGGGGATGACAGGTTCGGGCGATGAGCACCGCGATGACCAGACCGCAGTGCCTTCTAGAACCCCGGGCCGAACTTGTTGGAGCGGGGGAAGCCTTTGGGGACGGTGCGGCCGGACTGGGCGCGCTCGCCGATCCACTCCTTCAACTCGCTCCACGACAGCGTGAAGGTGCGGCCTGCGGGATCGAGCCATGTCAAGCCGTCCGACTTGGCGAAGACGCGCACGTCGGACAGTGAGCCGTCCTTGAAGCGCTGCAGGTAGACGCCCTTGCCGCGCGCCATCTCGTTGACCTCGGAGAGCGCGAAGACCAGCAGCTTGCGGTTGTCGCCGACGGTCGCGACGTGGTCGCCATTGGCCGGCACACAGACGCGAGCCTCGTAAGGCGCGTCGACGTTGAGGATCTGCTTGCCCTTGCGGGTCGAGGCGACAACCTCATCCTCGGGCACGACAAATCCGTGACCGGACGTCGCTGCAACGATCAGCTTGCGGCCCGGCTGGTGGACGAAGATCTCGACGAAATCGGCGGTTTCCTCGATGTCGACCATGATCCGGAGCGGTTCTCCGGCGCCGCGGCCGCCCGGAAGCTGGTTTGCCTCGAGTGTGTAGAATTTGCCGTTAGTGGCGAACACCAGGATCTTGTCCGTGGTCGAGGCCTTGATGGCGCGCTTCAGGCCATCGCCCTGCTTGAACTCGACCTTCGAAAGATCGTCCTGGTGGCCCTTCAAGGCGCGCACCCAGCCCTTGTCGGAGAGGACGATCGTCACCGGCTCCTTCTCGATCATCATCTGGTCGATGTCGATATCGACGGTCGGCGCGTCCTCGATCAAACTGCGGCGCTTGCCGATGTCGGTTTTCTTGGACCAGCGCTCGCGGATGCCTCGGATCTCGCCTGAGATGGTCTCCCACTGCTTCTCGTCGCTGGCCACGAGATCGCGGAGGTCGCGCTGCTCGCCCGAGAGCTTGTCGTGCTCGGCGCGGATCTCCTGCTCCTCAAGCCTAGAGAGAGAACGCAGGCGCAGGTTCAGGATAGCCTCGGCCTGCACGTCCGAAAGCGCGAAGGTGCTCATCAACTTGGCCTTCGGCTCGTCCTCGAAGCGCACGATGCGGATCACCTCGTCGATGTTGAGGAAGGCGATCAGGTAGCCGGCCAGCACCTCGAGGCGATGCGCGATCTTGGCGAGGCGATGCTCGGTGCGCCGTATCAGCACCTCCTGGCGATGCTCGAGCCAGAGCTGCATCACTTCCTTCAGGCCGAGCACGGCCGGGATCTGGCCTGCCGTCAGCACGTTCATGTTGAGGCCGAACTTGATCTCAAGCTCGGTCAGCTTGAACAGGCTCTCCATCAGCACGACGGGATCGACCGTCCGCGTGCGGGGCTCGAGCACGAGGCGGACGTGCTCGGCCGATTCGTCACGCACGTCACCGAGCAGGGGCAGCTTCTTCTCCTGGAACAGCTCGGCGATCTTCTCGTAGAGCGAGCCCTTGCGCACCTGAAACGGGATCTCGGTGACGACGATCTGATAGCCGCCGCGTCCCGTCTCCTCGCGGTGCCACTTGGCGCGCAGGCGGAAGCTACCGCGACCCGTGCGGTAGGACTCGATCATGGTCTCCTTGGGCTCAACGAGCACGCCGCCCGTCGGGAAGTCCGGTCCCTGGACGAAATCCAAGAGTTTCTCGACCGTCGCGCCGGGATGCTTGATCAGGTACAGCATCGCCTGGCAGATCTCGTCGACGTTGTGCGGCGGGATGTTGGTCGCCATGCCGACCGCGATGCCAGAGGCGCCGTTGGCGAGCAGGTTCGGGAATGCCGCCGGCAGGACGGTCGGTTCCTTCTCCTTCTCGTCGTAATTGTCCCGGAAATCGACCGCGTTCTCGTCGATGCCTTCGAGCAGCGCCTCGGACACCGTCGTCAGGCGCGCCTCCGTGTAGCGGTAGGCGGCCGGGTTATCGCCGTCGATGTTGCCGAAGTTGCCCTGGCCGTCGACCAGCGGATAGCGCGACGAGAAATCCTGCGCGAGACGCACCATCGCGTCGTAGATGGCGCCGTCGCCGTGCGGATGCAGCTTACCCATCGTATCGCCGACGACGCGGGCCGACTTCATGTAGGCGGCCGTCGGTGTCAGCCCGAGATCGCGCATGGCAAAGACGATGCGGCGGTGGACGGGCTTCAGGCCGTCGCGCACATCGGGCAGCGCGCGATCCATGATGGTCTTCAGCGCGTAGGCGAGATAGCGTTCCTCGAGCGCCACCTTCAGGGGGACGGGCTCGATGGGACCGGGGCCAGGGAGAATCGGTTTGGTGCTCATGGCCGCTCGTTAGCGCCTCTTGCAGACGGTCTCAAGTCGGGCGGCCCGGTTGTACCAGCGCCGCAGCGTCACACCGGACCTGTGACTGGGGCCTTGCGCCCAGCGCCGGTCGCGCACACCATCATGCGATTGGCAGGCGAAGGAGCATGACATGCGGTTCGGATGGCTGACCCTGGCGCACTCTCCGTCTCCCGAGGATGATCAGGCCGGAATTCTCGAGCAGCTCGAGCAGGCGACGCTCGCCGAGACGCTGGGCTTTGATGGCGTGTGGCTCACAGAACACAACTTCACAGGTGAGAGCGTCTACTCCGATCCGATCCCGTTCGCGGCGGCCCTCGCCATGAAGACGAGCCGTATCCGGATCGGGTTCGCCGTGATCCAGATGACGCTGCGCCATCCCGTGCGGCTCGCGACGCAGCTTTCGGTGCTGGATAACCTGAGCAACGGGCGGCTCGACGTCGGGGTCGGCAGAGGCACGATCTTCAACGAGTACGAATTCATGGGCTACGGGCTCAGGAGCGACGACGCGCGCGAGCGGATGGCCGAGGCGCTCGACGTGATGACGCGCTGCTGGACGGCGACACCGCTCGACCACAAGGGCAAGTACTTCAACGTGCGGCTGCCGGAGCTGCGCCCCGTGCCCGTGCAAAAGCCGCACCCACCGCTCTGGCACAGCGCGGCCTCGCCGGGCTCGTTCAAGGCATGCGGCGAGAAGGGCGTGCCGCTGATGACACTCCGGCTTCCCGTGGGGCAGATCGCCAATCGGCTGGGGCAGTACGCCGAAGGCCTGGCCATGAGCGGTCTCGACGACGCGGCTCAGAAAAAGCTCATGCGGGACGCGGCGATCTGGAGGTGGGTCTATGTCGGCGAGAGCCGGGCCGAGGCCGAGGAGAGCCTAAGCGCGGCCCTGATCGAAACGCGACGGCACATGGTGCACGCGCGAGAGGAGCTCAATCCGTCCGATTTCCGCGTCGACCCGAACCTGCTCAATCCGTGGTCCGACCCGCACTACTCGGAGGAGGAAGGCTTGAAGTTCGCGCTCGGCTCGGGCGCGCTGATCGGAACTGCGCGGGATATCGCCGAGCAAATCGCGGCCATGCGCGACGCAGGAGCAGGCCATGTGCTGTGCCAGATGAGCTTCGGCTATCTCGGCCACGACCGCATCAAGGCCTCCATGCGTCGTTTCTCCGAGGAGGTGATGCCGCGCTTCAGGTAAATCTAGGTGTGACGCAAAGTGGCACCGCATCGCCGCTCCTCCGTCACATTTGCCTGCGAGTGACCCCCGCGGGGCCAGCTTGAACCGAAGCCGGCGGATGGGTTTGGGGGACAGCGCGTGACAGACCTGCGGACGTTCGCGAGAACGTGCCCGAATTGCGATGCCTCCGAATACGAGCGACTTGCGAGATACGGAACATCGGACTGGCCGGTCGTGCGTTGCACGCGATGCGAGATGGTCTATCTGGCGCGGTCGCTGGACAACAGCGCGCTGACAGCCGACCACGCTTGGGAAAAGACCCACGCCAAGGAAAACAAGCGGCGGCGCAAGCACCTGATCTACCGGATCGACCAAGCGACGCGGTTTCGCCTGCGGTTCGGCAATCAAGCCGACAAGTCATGGGTGCGGCAGGCGATCGCGACGCCGGGCAACGTGCTCGACGTCGGGTGCGGCTCGAGCTGCCGCGTGGCGCCGGGGATCGTGCCATTCGGGATCGAGGTGTCGGAAGGTCTCGCGAAGATGGCCGAGCCAAAGTATCGCGCGGCGGGCGGGCGCATCGTCGTTGCACCAGCGGAGCAAGGGCTGGCGCAGTTCGAGGACGATTTCTTCACGGCGGCGGTACTGCGTTCCTATCTCGAGCACGAGTTGAAGCCGCGCGAGGTGCTGGCGCAGCTGCGCCGCAAGCTCAAGGCGGGCGGAATCGCTCTGGTGAAGGTGCCGGATTTCGGCTCGGTCGGGCGTCACGTCATGGGCGCCAAATGGTGCGGATTCCGCTACCCCGATCATCTCAACTACTTCACCGAGCCGACGCTGACGGGTCTCGCTGCGGCAAACGGCTTCCGGCTCGAGCGGCAGAACCTGCTGCCTCGTCTCAACGACAATCTCTACGCAAAGCTCGTGCGTCTCTAACGCTCAGATCCCGTCCGTTTCTCCGGCAAGACGATCAGATCGCAACGGCGCCGCCGTCGACGACGAGCTCGGAGCCAGTGATGTAGGACGAGTCGTCCGACGCGAGAAAGAGGATGGCGTTGGCTACCTCGTCGGCCTCGCCGGGCCGGCGCATGGGGATCACATTCATGCGTTTGGCGCGGACGTCGGGGTCGGCGGTGCGGCCGGAGGTTCGCATAGGCGGCATGACGCCCGGATGCACGGAGTTGCAGCGGATGTTGTCCTTCGCGTGCTGGACGGCGGTGGACTTGGTCATCAAGCGTACGGCGCCCTTCGAGGCGTTATAGGCCATGTGTATGCCCTCGCTGCCGATCAGACCGGCGATCGACGACAAATTGACGATCGAGCCGCCGCCGCTCGCCGCCATGGCCGGCACGGCGTATTTGGTGCCGAAGAACACGCCGGTCGCGTTGACGGTCATGATGCGGTGCCAGGCCTCGGTGCTGTACAGGTCCTGCTCGGCGCTGCCTGAGATGCCGGCGTTGTTCACGAGGATGTCGAGGCGGCCGAAGTGCTTGCGCGCGGCGGCGACGACGGCTGCCCAACTCGCCTCGTCGGTGACATCCAGCCGCTCGAAGCGGGCGGCAGGGCCGATCTCCGCAGCAATGGCGCGGCCCGGCTCCTCCAGGAGGTCAGCGATGACGACCTTGGCGCCCTCGCGGGCGAAGAGGCGGGCGGTGGCAGCGCCCATCCCCGAGGCGGCACCGGAAATGATGGCAACCTTGCCGGCCAGTCGCATGTGTTCCACTCCCAATCGAGCCCATTGCAAACGTCTCGTTATACTCAGGCTAGACGCGGGGGGACTGGATGGGCAAGGCTTAGGGATCGGGCTGGCCCCAGGCGTGTCGCGGCGCGACGTCCGGTAGAATGGTGATGAGGAGAATTTCGCACATGTCTCGACCGCGGGCGCTCGATGGCATTCGTGTCGTGGATTTCAGCTGGGTGAGAGCGGGACCGTGGGCGACGCGGTGGCTCGGCGCGCTCGGTGCGGAGATCATCAAGATCGAATGGCCAGAGACCGAGCGCGGCCGGCTGCCGAGCTCGACGACGCCGCACGGCATGGAGGTGAACCTAAACACGTCAGGCAATTTCAACGATACCAACGTCAACAAGAAGAGCCTGGCGCTGAACGTGCGGAGTGCGAAGGGGCTCGCGATCGTGAAGCGGCTGATCTCGGTGTCTGACATCGTGATCGAGAACTTTTCCTCGCGGGTGCTGCAAAAGTGGGGCCTCGGCTACGACGAGCTGGTGAAGATCAAACCGGACATCGTCTATGTCTCGATGTCGGGCTACGGGCACACCGGGCGCAACCACACCTACACGACGTTCGGGCCGGTGGCGCAGGCGGCGTCGGGGCTGACATTCCTATCGGGGCTTCCCGATAAGCCGCCCGCCGGCTGGGGCTGGTCGTACATGGACGACACGGGCGGCATGTATGGCGCGATGTGTGCGCTGACCGGGCTCTACCATCGAAACATGACCGGCAAGGGCCAGCACATCGACCAGTCGCAGATGGTGTCCGGCGTGCCGCTCAACGGGCCGGCGCTCCTCGATTTCACGGTGAACGGTCGCGGCTCGAGGCGGGCGGGCTTTCCACCGGGGAACCGCGCCCACTGGCCCGGCACTCCGATCGTCAATAATTATCGAGGGGCCACGGTGGCGCCGCACAACGCCTACCGGACCGCGCCCGGAGGCTACAACGACTGGTGCGTGATCGTGTGCGAGACCGACGCGGATTGGCGGAAGCTGGTCGAGGTGATGGGATCGCCCGCGTGGGCGATGGAGGAGAAATTCGGGACGGTCGCGGGGCGTCTGGCGCATCAGGAGGACATGGACCAGCGGATCGAGGCGTGGAGCGCGACGCTCGGCAAGTACGAGCTGACGGAACGCTGTCAGGCCGCTGGCGTTCGCGCGCTTCCCGTGCAGAGCGCCGAGGACCGCGTGGAGCACGATCCGCAGCTCGCCCATCGCGGCATGTACCTGGAGCTGGATCATCCGGCGCTCGGTCGGCACAAGGTGCAGAATGCGCCGTTCAAACTTTCGGAGACGCCCGCCTACAATCACGCCGCGAGCCCGCTGATCGGCGAGCACACGCGCGAGATCGTCGAAGGGCTGCTCGGCTTCAGCCGCGAGGAATTGAGGGCAGGTTTCGAGGACGGCACGTTCTGGCCGACCAAGCGGCCGCGGTTCGCCTACATGGAGGACATGCTGCGATGAGCGACGCGCAACACGTCCCCGGCCCGCTGGCGGGGCTCCGGGTGCTGGAGCTTGCCGATGAGAAAGGCCAGTTCTGTGGCAAGCTGTTCGGCGATCTCGGGGCCGATGTGGTCAAGATCGAGCCACCGGGCGGCGAGGCGACGCGGCGGGTGGGGCCGTTTCTCGACGACATCCCGCATCCCGATCGCAGCCTGACGTTCTGGTATTACAACACTTCGAAGCGCGGCATCACGCTCGACATCGGGACGACGGACGGCCGCGGGCTTTTCAAACGGCTCGCGGACGAGGCCGACATCGTGCTCGAGACGCGGGCGCCGGGTACTCTCGCGTCGCTGGGACTCGACTATGAAAGTCTCAGCGGTGGCAAGCCGGGGCTGATCGTGTGTTCGCTGACGCCCTTTGGGCAGACCGGACCGTGGCGGGACTACCTGTCGAGCGATCTCGGGCACATGGCGGCGGGCGGTGAGATGGCGTCGTGCGGCTATAACGAGGCGGATGTGCCGGGCGCGCCGCCGATTGCGCCGGGCGGCGGCAATGCGTGGCACATGGGCGGGCATTTCGCGTACATGGCGATCATGGCGGCGCTGGTGAGCCGGACGGTGACGGGGCGTGGGCAGCATATCGACTGTTCGATCCACGAGGCCTGCGCGCTGACGACCGAGTCAGCGATTGCCAACTACGTCTATCGCGGCGAGACGCTCATTCGCCAGACTGGTCGCCATCACGCGCCCGCCGAAGGGCCTCGTACGCAGTTTCTCGCGAAAGACGGGCGCTATGTGTGCGCGCTCGTCGCCGGCCGCCTCAATCCGAAGTACGTGCTGGAGCTGGCCGACCTGCTCGACGCATTCGGCTTTCCCCACGACTTGCGCGAAGCGAAGTATCAGGACGCGAAGGTGATCGCGGACGCGACGGCGCACATCATCGACGGGATCGTGGCGGGTTTCATCGCGAGCCGGCCGGCGGAGGAAATCTATCACGCGGCGCAGGAGCGAGGCTTCACGTGGGCGTCGGTGCGCGCGCCGGAGGATCTGCTCGCGGACGAGCACTTGCGGGACCGGGGGTTCTGGAAAGAGGTGCATCACCCCGAACTCGGCCGCAGTTTCGTCTATCCGGGCGAGGCGGCGATCTATAACGGCTCGCCGTGGCGGATTTCGCGGCGGGCGCCGCTCGTCGGCGAGCACAACGTGGAGATCTTCAGTGGGGAGCTCGGGCTGTCGCGCGGGGAGCTTCTGGTGTTGGCAGAGAGCGGTGTGATCTAGAGTCGCCGCCGCAAACTCGACACGGACGGCACGGTATGTTTGCGCGGCCGGCGCTGCGCGCAGATCGCATGAAGACGGCCACGGCTCGAACGCCGCGAGCGCGCAACATCGACAGGGTCGGCCGTCGATGAATTGATGTTGCGGTCTCGATTGGCTCCTTATGGGCCGAAGCTGGATCGCGCCACCACGCCCCAGCGACCGCGAACGAGCGTCAGGATGTAGAGCGAATCGTATTCGCCGATGCGGCTGCCGTCCCGGCGCAGACGGACGTATCGGACGATAATGTGGGCCTTCTTGTCGTCGCCTTGCACGATCGCCTTGCTGATCCAATAGCTGCGGTGCCAATCGTCCTCGCGCTGCAGCCTCTCGAACAGATCGAGCGGGTTCGAGCCGGACTCCGGGTAGGTCACGACTCCGCCGGCTGCGATCCGGACGTGCGGGAAATGCATCTCGCGCTCCATAGCCGATACGTCGTGGGCATTCACGGCGTCCATGAAGCGGTCCAGGCAGGCCATGCATGCGATTTCGTCTTCGATGTCGATCGTCACGTAAGGCTCCCACGTTGCCGCACGGCCGAAGCCGACGCACCACTCAAGCTTTGCAGCGATTGTCTACCGAGCCAACATCGGGCATGCCACACTGCGCACGCTCAAACGCGCCCCTCGCAACGATGGTGGCGATAAAAGGATCTCAAGCTATGGACCCGATCACTTCGCGCCTCGCACTCTATCATGCCTGGGTGTCCAGCGCCTCGCGTCGCGTCCGGTTCGTGCTCGAGGAAAAGCAGCTGTCGTACCAAGGCATTATCGTCAATCTGTTGGAGTTCGAACAACATTCTCCCGCGTATCTGGCTCTCAATCCGAACGGCTTCGTGCCGACGCTCGTGCACGAGGGCCATCCGATCATCGAGAGCAGTGTCATCTGCGAGTATCTCGACGAAGTTTTCCCGAGCCAGCCATTGCGTCCCGCAGATCCCCGCGATCGGGCTCGGATGCGCGTCTGGGCCAAGTGGACCGACGAGGTCGTCATACGCGCGTTCCAGGTGGCCAACTGGAATCGCATGATGGCGCCGACCGCGCGTAAATGGAGCGACGAGGAAGTCGAGCGCCGATTGCAGGCAGTGCCGGTGCCGGACCGCCGCGAGGATTGGCGCCGGATGGCGCGCGAGCCGTTCAGCGAGGCTGAGATCGCCCATGCCGTCGCGAATATCCGCCGGACGCTCGAGCGGATGGAAACCGATCTCTCTCGAGGGCCGTGGCTTGCAGGCAACACATTCTCGCTCGCCGACATTCACCTCTCACCCCACGTCGTGCGTATTGGCGAGCATGCGGAACGCGGCATTCGCCTTGGGGACTATCCGAGGTGCGCCGACTGGTGGCAACGTCTGACGGCTCGTCCCGCCTTCGCACGGGCACGTATCGAGGCGGTGGTCTTCAAGGAGTCCTGACCGCAAGCGCCCCACGCAATCCCGAGCGGCAGCTCCCAAAGGCCGCCGCATGAGGTGACCCGTCGCGTAGCAGCGCTGACAACGTGAGCCGTCGTTGCAAGAGGGGATTGCTGGCAGTGAGGCACGTATCGTTCCGCGCTACGGGCGTCACTCCGAGGAAACGCTACCCTTTCGTTCAGCCTCGCCAACTCGTTGCTTGCCGCCGTTGCGGTCGTTTGCGTACTGTTCCGGATCGCGTGGCGGCGGAACACTAGGTATGTGCAAGCTGGCGGAAAGACGGCCGCGCAACATCTCGACGTCATCCTCGCGCGGGTTCCTGCATCACAGCACCGCGATCGCAATGAAGGACAGCGGACGATGAGCGACTGGAGCGCAGTGACGAGGCCGGTGCCGGTCCCGAACGAGTGGACGCGGCCGTTCTGGGACGCGGCCAAGCGCGGAAGCCTCGAGCTGCAGCGGTGCCAGGCTTGCGGGCACTTCCAGCATCCGCCCTACGCGACGTGCACGAAATGCGTGAGCGTCGACCTGAAGTTCGAGCCGGTGACGGGCGGGGGCACGATCTACGCCTATACGGTGATGTACCACACGGGCGACAAGCGGTTCGCGCCGGCGGTGCCCTATGCCTCGATCATCGTGGAGCTGGACGCGGCGCCGGGCGCGCTGCTGGCCGGGAACCTGCTTGGCGCAGAGTATACCGAGGCCAAGGTCGGGCGGCGCGTGGAGGTGGTTTTCGAGAAACTCAACGATGAGATTACGCTGCCGCAGTTCCGGTTGGCAGACGCGAAGCCGACGGAACGAGGGGCCTGACGTCCATGTGGGAAAATCGCTGCAAGATCGCCATCAGTGGCGTCGGCTACTCGAAGGTGTCGCGGGCGGCGGACGTGCCGCTGGCGGCGCATGCGCTGGAGGCGGTGAAGGGGGCGATCGAGGATTCGGGCCTGACGCTCGAGGATATCGACGGGCTGTCGACGTATCCCGAGCTGCCGGCGACGGGGCATGCGGAGGTGGACGGGATCTCGGTGGTCTCGGTCAACTGCATGATGGCGATGCTGAAACTGCCGAGCCTGACGTGGCACATGCAGGTGGGCAACAACAACATCGGCGGCGCGGTGCAAACGGCGGCGGCGGCGCTGCTGGCGGGGCTGTGCAAGCACGTCGTCGTGTGGCGGGCGATGCATAACCCGAAGGGAACCTATCAGAACCTGCCGGGCGCGCAGGCGACGGGTCCCGCGCAGTTCACCGGGCCCTATGGGTTTGGTGGTCCCGGCCAGCACATGGCGGTGGCCTACACGCGCTATCTCGAGCGGAACAACCAGAGCCGCGATAAGATGGTGACGTTGGCGCTGACCCAGAGGAAGCACACGCAGCACAATCCGCACGCCTTCTTCTACGGTACGCCGCTGTCGCGCGAGGACTACTTCAACTCGCGGATGGTGGCTTATCCGTTCTGCCTGTTCGACTGCGATATTCCAGTGCAAGGCGCGGTGGCGATCGTGATGACGACGGCGGAGCGGGCACGCGATCTCAAGCCCAAGCCCGCGTATCTTGCGAGCTACGGGCAGCGGCTCCACTTCGAGGTGGCAGGGCGGATCGGCAGCCTCGCGAACTACATGGAGGGCGGCGCCTCGTCGGCGAAGCTGACGTGGGAGCGATCGGGCTTCTCGCCGAAGGACGTGGACGTGGCGCAGATCTACGACGGGTTCTCGGCGTCGGTGATCTACGGGCTCGAATCCTACGGCTTCTGCAAGGACGGCGAGGCGCTAGACTACATCCAGGATGGGCGCATCGAACTCGATGGGGAGCTGCCGCTCAACACGTTCGGCGGCAGCCTCGGGACGGGGCGCATCCACGGGTTATGGCACATCATCGAGGGCGCGTTGCAGGCGTCCGGCCGGGCCGGTTCTCGCCAGGTCAAGGATGCGAACGTGTCGTTCGTCGGCGCCAGCGCGCCTATCGTGACGGGCACCACGTTCATCTTCACGCGCGAGCCCTATTGAAATCGAAAACGTGACGGCGGCAGCCTGTCCGCCGGAGCGATCACTTGGATGATCTCGGGGAGGCGGACATGACGGGGAGCGTTTTCAGCGGTTTGAAGGTGATCGACTGCGCCAGCTGGATCGCCGGGCCGGCGGCTGCGACCATTCTGTCCGACTTCGGCGCCGACGTGATCAAGATCGAGCCGCCCGGTGCGGGCGATCCGTGGCGGGCCTCGCCGCCGCTGCCGGGCAAGACGACGGACTACTGGTGGCAACTCACGGGGCGCAACAAGCGCAGCCTGGCGATCGACCTGAAGCATGCCGAGGGTTTGGCCGTGTTGCATCGGCTAGTTAGCGCGGCCGACGTGTTCATCACCAACTTTCCGCTGCCCGTCCGGGAGCGGCTCGCGATTGCGGCCGATGATCTGCTGGCCATCAATCCGCGGCTGATCTACGGGTCGATGACGGCCTATGGTGAGTTGGGCGAAGAGGCCGCGCGCACGGGTTTCGATGCGACGGCCTACTGGGCGCGAACCGGCCTTATGGACATGGTGCGCGCGACGGCCGACGCGGAGCCCGCGCGCTCGATGCCGGGCATGGGAGATCATCCGACTGCGACGGCGCTGTTCGCCGCGATCGTGACGGCGCTCTATCGCCGCGAGCGGACCGGCAAGGGCGGCGTGGCGCAATCCTCGCTGCTGCAGAACGGCCTCTGGGCCAATGGTTGCTTCGTGCAGACGAGGCTCTTCGGCGAGACAGTTACGCACCGCCCGCCGCGGACGAAGGCGCCGAACGCGCTCGCCAACCATTACCGATGCCGGGACGGGCGCTGGTTCCTGATGGCACTGCACAACGAGCCGAAGCAGTTGGACGGCTTCCTGCAGGCCGTGGGACTGACGCGTCTCGCGGACGATCCGCGCTTCGCGACGACGCCAGCACGGCGACAGAATGCCGGCGCCCTGACGGCCATCCTGGAAGAGGTGTTTGCAACGCGCGATCTCGAGGACTGGCGGCGCATCCTCGAGGCGGCCGGCGTGACGTTCGGCGCGGTCCATACGGTCAACGAGGCTGGGGACGATCCGCAGTCCCGGCTGATCGGGGCGATCGTCCCATTCGAGGATGGGGGCGGGTACACGGTGTCGAGCCCGTTCCATCTCGACGGCGAGACGAAGTCGGCTCCGCGACGTGCCCCCGCAGTCGGGCAGAATTCCGTCGAAGTGCTGCGGGAAGCGGGCTATGCACCGGCCGAGATCGAACAGTTGCGCGCGCTCGGCGTGCTGGGCTGAGGCGGGATTTCGGGAGCGTGGACGGGACTATGGCAGACAGTGGACACCGGCACGACGAACGCGCCGTCGTGATCGTGCATTCGTCGGACCTGCACATCGACGAGGATCTCCAGCAGGGCCGCTATCACGGGCTCGAGGGGCTGCGCTATGTGCTCGACGCTGCGGATGCGGTCGGAGCGGATCTGGTGGTGCTGGCGGGGGATACGTTCGACAGCGGGCACGTGCCAGAGCGGATCGCGCGGCAGGCGGGCGACATCCTGGCGGACGCGCAACGGCCCGTCGTGATGCTGCCGGGCAACCACGATCCGGCGCTGCCGGACGGGATCTTTCACCGTTCGGGCATCCTCGGGCTGCCGCGCGCGATGGTGATCGGCCACACCCATCCCGAGAGCATCGTGTTCGCCGACCTCGACCTCGAGATCATCGGCAAACCGCACCGCAGCTATGGCGACATGCGGCCGCTACCCGAGGTGGCGGCGCGGCAGACGCGGTGGCAGGTGGTGGTGGCGCATGGCCACTACGTTTCCGCGGAGGAGTGGGCCGAGCAGGCGCACCGATCCTGGCGAATGAGTGACGACGACATCGCAGCGGTGACGGCGGATTACATCGCGCTCGGACATTGGGATCGCAACGAGGCGGTCGGCACGGGGCGCATGCAGGCGCACTACTCCGGCGCGCCGGACCTGGTGCAGACGGTCAACGTGGTTCGGCTGTGTCCGCGCGAGGGTGTCGCGGTGGAGCGCCATCCGCTGGGGATGCCGTTTCCACCGCGGTGGTGACGGCTCAGTAGCTCGGCTTGTTGACGTGGGGGGTGAGTTGCAGCTCGTGGGTCCAGGCGGAGCGGTCCTGGGTGTGGAGGTAGTAGAACGCCTCGGCGAGCTTGACCGGGTTCATGACGATCGCGGGGTTCTGCTGGACCTTGGGCAGTGCGCGCGTGCCGGGGCTGTCGATGGTGCCGTCGATGACGACGTTGGCGACGTGGATGCCGTGCTCGGAATATTCCTCGGTGAGCACCTGGGCAAGCGTGCGCATCATGACGCGCGGGTAGTAGAGCGACTGGCCGGTGAGGCGCTTCCTGCCGCGCAATGAGAACTGGTTGTTCGAGAAGAAGAACGAGCCTGCTCCCTTTTTACGCATGGCGGGCAGCACCTCCTTGGCGACGAGGAAGGGGCCGCGACTCGCGATGTGGTGGGCGGTGTCGAACATCTCAACGGGGATGTACTCGAGCAGTTCCTTGTCTGGCGGCAGGTCGCGACCTTCGAGATAGCCGGCGTTGTAGACGACGACGTCGGGATCACCGGCCTCGCGCCGGATCGTGGCGAATGCCTCGGCGATGGACTTTTCGGACGCAAGGTCGAGCTCGACGATCAGGCATTGGCCGCCTTGCTGGTGGATCGCGTCGGCGAGGCCGGCGGCGTTGGCTTTCGTGCGTGTGGTGAGGACGGTGAAGAATTTCTCGGCGGCGAACTTCTGGGCGATTGCGCCGCCGATACCCCAGCGGGCGCCGACCGGAATGTGGCTGTCGTCGAGCGGCTTGCCATGCGCGAGTTTGGTGTTGCGACCGTCGGACTGCCACTTCGAGGTGGCGCCGACGATGACGGCAACCGGGCGGCCTGCCGTGTTCGCTTTCGATTGCTGTGCCATCAGATGATGCCTTCCTTGGCCATGTCCTCAATCTCGCGGGTCGTCATGCCGAGCAACTCGCCATAGACGTACTCGTTGTCCTCGCCGTAGCAGGGGGCGGCACGGTCGATGCGGCCACCGGCGTAGGCGGGGCTCTCGGAGAGTTTGACGGGAACCTCGGCGACGGGCCAACGGCCGATCCGGGTGCCGGTGACCTCGGTCAGCCATTCGAGGTGTGCGAGCTGGGGATCGTGGTCGCAGCGGTCCTCTGCGGTCTGGCAGACGCCGGCCGGGACACGGGCTTTCTGCAGATCGAGCATCAGCCGGCGGGCGTCGTGGCCGCGCGTCCATTCGGAGAGGAGCGCGTCGAGCGCGTCCTGGTTGGACTGACGGGCCGCGAGCGTGGCGAAGCGAGGATCGCGGGTCCACTCGGGGCGGCGGGCGACCTCGGCGAGGGCGGCCCACTCGGCGTCAGTGAAGCAGGCGATCGCGAGCCAGCGGTCGTCACCGGCGCACGGGAAAGCGCCGTGCGGGGCGGCGGGCTTCAGCGGCGAGCGGTTGCCGGTGCGCTGCCAGATGCGGCCGTTGGCGGACCAGTCGAGCGTGGTGGTGGAGGCGATGAACAGGCCGACCTCGGTCTGCGAGGCGTCGATCCACTGGCCTTCGCCAGTCCGCTCGCGGTGATAGAGGCCGGTGAGCATGGCGAGCGCGAAGGAATAGGCACCCATCCAGTCGAGATAGGAGTAGCCCCAGCCGGCGGGCATGGCGGGCTCGGGCAATCCCGACATCTCGGAGAGGCCCGCGAATGAGTTGGCGATGGGGCCGACGGTGCGGAAGCGGCCGTAGGTGCCTTGCGCGCCCATGCCGGACTGCTGGACGTAGATGATATCGGGCTTGATCTCCTTCAGCTTGTCGTAGCCGAGGCCCCAGCTGTCGAGGACGCCGGGCGAGAAGCCTTCGGCGACGATGTCGGACATGGCGACGAGACGGCGGGCGATCTCGAGGCCTTTCGGGTGACGCACGTTGAGGGAGATGCCGCGCTTGCCCGGATTCTTGTTGTTGAACTGGCCGCCCATGTCGGGGTCGGTCACGCCCTTCAGCGGTCCGGTCGCCTTTTCACGGGCCTCGCGACCGCCGATCGGTGCCATGGCGGCGAGGCGCGTGTCGGGATGACTCTTCAGCTCGACCTTCAGGCAATCGGCGCCGAACGAGGAAAGAAAGCGCGTGCCGCCGGCCGAGGCGAGGAACCAAGTGAAGTCGAGCACGCGGATGCCGTCGAGCGCGAAGGGCTTGCCGCGCGCCGATGGTTTTCCGGTTCGCGTGGGCTCGGGCTCGGGCGCGATGACAGGTGCGTGCGGCTGCGGTGGCGCGGCGATGGTGGCGGCGTCCTCGTTCAGCAACGGCGCGCGGCGGCCGGGGGTCCAGTTGCTTGCGGTGCCGATCCATTTCGAGGTGGCGTAGCGGAACGAGCGGCCGAGCTCGGGATGCTCGATGTCGGTGAAGCTGCCCCGCTTCAGCCAATGCGGATCGAGCGCGTTCTCGTGGGGCTTTCTCAGAGGCGCCCACAGCATGCCGGCCGCCTGCGCTTCGCGCCAGGGGATGTTCGCGTAGGTGAAGGCGCGAACGAAGCGCTGCACGGCCTCCATCGAGAGGTCGCGCTTGGCGGTGTCGGGCGCGGTGCCGGGAACGAAGCGGCCGGTGCGCGGCGGGGCTGCCGTCTCGGCGCTGAGGCCGGATTCGATGCCGTACTTGTCGAGCAGCGCGATCAGACGCTTGCCGTCGTCGGGGTGGTTGCCGAGATTCGCCATCACCCAGCGGCCGTCCTTGGTGTGGGCGATGGTCGGCGCGGGCGAGACAGATTCGCGAGCGTGGCGGCAGGTCTGGCGGAAGACCGGCGCGCGGCGCATGACCCAGGTCATCAGGTCGACCTCGGTGCATTTGGCGACGGCCTCGTGTACCGCGCACGAGACGTGCTGGCCGAGGCCGGTGCGATAGCGGAAGACCAGGGCGGCCATGATCGCCATCGAGAGCTGCTCGCCGGCCACGTGATAGGCGTGCCACATCTGCGGGGCGATGGGCGGCAGGTCGTATTTGCCATCAGGGGCGGGATCGTAGCCGCAGTTCATCATGACGCCACCGAGGGCGAGATGGACGAGGTCGGAGCCCTTGAAGTCGCTCCAAGGGCCATCGTCGCCGAAGGGCGTGACGCGGGCGTGGATCAAGGCCGGGTGCTGCTTGCGCAGAGCGTCGGCGCCGAGGCCGACGGCATCGAGCGTGCCCTTGGGCGTGGATTCGAGAAGGATGTCGGCGCTGGCCAGCAGAGCCCGCAGTCGGGCGATGTCGGGTTCCTTCGTCAGGTCGAGGACGACGGAGCGCTTGCCGCGGTTGTAGTGCCAGAAGAAGAGCGAGCCTTCGGGGTCCTCCCGGTCCTGGTAGAAGGGGCCGATGCGGCGCGTCGGACTGCCTCCGGGCGGCTCGACCTTGATCACGTCGGCGCCGAGGCCGGCGAGCGTCAGGCCGCAGTATTCCGCCTGCTCGTCGGCGAGTTCGATGACGCGGAGCCCCGACAACGCGCCGGGGCGCATGGCACGGCTCGGGGCGGCGGCGGACGTATCAGGGGCGGCCATGGTTTTCCCTCCAGCGAGGCAGTGGACGCGCGCGATCAGGGCCGCGCGCGAGCGTCTCGGCACAATCGTGCACGAGCTTCGCGCGGCATGCCAGCGCGCCGTTTCCGCGCTCGACGGTGACGTCAGGGACCCGTGTCGAGAACCGCCTCGAGGCCGAGGATCGTGCCGGCGGCGATATCCCAGCCGGACGTGTGGCCGAGGCGGGTGACGGCGGCGAGCCGATCGCCGAGCGCCGGCGTGCCGCCGGACAGAATCTCGTCGAGCAGGTGGTGGATCGGCTCGGCGGCCATGCCGTCGGCGGCGGCCGAGAGGTGCATGGCGCTCGGCGGCGTGGTGAGATCGTCGAGTTCCGGCCGCAGCGCGTGCCACAGATCGTTGCGGAGAGGGGCGCGGCCGGCCGCCGTCAGCGCGAGCATGAGGCCGCCAACGAGATCGTCGCCGGACGGCGTGAAGCCGGGGCCCAGGCCGATAAGGAGTGTTGCGGCTCGCAGCGCGGCGGCGTTCCAACGGCCGGAGCGCAGGACACCGGGAAGCGTGTCGCGGAGTTGCGCGACGGGTTGGGCGGCGGCGCTGGCGGCGTCGATGCCGGACGAGGCGCGGCGGACGGCGGGCGAGAAGACGAGAGACGCGAGGCCGTCGCTGGGGCATTCGGCGGCAACGGCGTCGCGGATGGCGGTGACGCCGCGCGATGCGGACGACGCGACGAAATCCGGGAAGGGTGGCGGATGCCAGGTGGTGCCCGACGCGACGTCGATGGCGAGAGTATCGCCGACCGTCGCCATGCCGGCTGCGATCGCGCCTTCGTCGTCGACGGCAAGCGCGAGGCTCGTCCAGGTGCGTTCGTCGGCGGTGGCGACGTTGATCGGGCCGGCGATCAGATCGGGCGGGCCGACGCAGACGATGCCGTGCGGACAGGCGAGATAGAAGGTGCGCTCGAAGACGGCGAGCACGCGCACCTCTCCGTCGTCGCTCAGCACCTCGCGGGCAATGGCGCCGCAGCGGGCGATGGTCAGGCGCTGGAAGGGTGGTGGGGTGGTCATGGATGGTCGCGGCGGTGGAGGGGCGAGGGCGTGGGTGTGGGGTGTCGTAGCATGAGTTGGGGGTGGGGCTCGTGGGTGGGGCTACCCGATGCTCACGCCGGCACAGCCATAATGTCTCTTGCTCCTCCGAGACCGGTTGTGGTCTTCGGCGCTTTTGTTTGTCGTGATGGGCCAAATGCGGGCGCTGCGATACGCGGACGATCAGCCTATATGTGCTTTTTAGGAAGCACGTGCGTTGAGTACATGTTACTTTCGAGTGCGAGCCGCGACGGTCTTCGGTTGACTTGCGACGAGAGCGGCGAGACGTATTTCGATGTGCGCGGAGGACTACACATGTTGTTCGATTTGGTTGCTATCACCTTCGCGATTGTGGCGGCGTTTGCTAAATGGCCTTGGGCCTATCCGGCGGCATTGGCGGGAACGCTTTCCGCGCTCGAATTTTGGGCCAGATCATACGCTCAAGGCTATCGTGACTTCCTCTCGTTGGGGCTGGCGCCGCTTGTCCGTGGTGTAGTCGCTGCCATGGCGGCAACCGGCTGCTACGTTTGGGCTGAGTTAGCATTTAAGATGCGGTGAGCATGACACGCCATGTTCTTCTTCATGAGAAGCCGACGGGCGAAGGCTGCAGCCCTTGCGATCGACAACATTTTCCAATCCGCGAACCATGCCCGATTGACTGCGGGTTCCGATGCGATGGTAGGCATCTTTAAACAGCATCCCTGGCTGCGTAATCACGAGAGCGGAAACCTCCACGTCTTCAAGTTGGGGGACGTTCTGGAAGGTCTGGCCTTCATGGTTCTAGATCAGCCGGCGCCGGACTCGACTTCGCCAATGATGGCTAGGGGCTTCGATGAGAACTATGCCGGCTTGATCATTGAAACGGACTACTCGCCAAGCAACTCTTACGGCCCGTACAGGCTAAAGCTAGTCCAGCCTTCACGTCAGGGCTTCGGCCTTTTGGTGAGGCCGGTGGCTAGAGCACTGATCCGTGCTGGACTTGCGTACGACCTTGCAGAAGTGGTCGAGCGAGCGAATGCGGAGTTACGTAGAATTTGACGACGAGACGGCCAATCATTCCAGCGCCGCGTCCCTGGCTCTGACAACGATCACGTCAACAGCATGAGATAAGATGAGCACGCCTCGGTTGCGCGTTACTGGTCCGGATGCATTTGAGCGTCGAAGCAACGCGAGCGTTGCGTCCCGGCAAAGAGTCCGCTCGGGGTCAAACCGCGTTGTCTGAGGCCTCATGGTTGGGCGCGGGTCGGGGGCGGATGGCGTGGAGCGAGTGGCCGCCCCTCACCCTAACCCTCTCCCCGTGAAGGACGGGGAGAGGGGATTCCCGCGGCGCTCGGATCGACGTGATTGGCCCTCCGGCTCATCCTGAGTTTGGGTGCTGTTGGTGGGCGCCGGTCGGAGTGTTGAGGGGCTGCGTCGGTCGGTGGTGTTGGGGGTGTCGGGGCGCTGCGTCGGTCGGGGGCGTTGGGGGCGGCGGGATCTGGTTTAGGGGCGGTTTTGTGGCGTGGACTGGGCCAGAACCTCGACGGCCCGGCGGGTGGCGGTGGCGTTGGAGGGGGAGACTTCGATGCCGGCGGCGCGGAGGCGCTCGACTTGAAGGGTGCGTGACTGGGGATCAGCGTCGGTGCCCGTCACCGAGGCGACGATGCGAGGGCCGCCGGGCGGGCGTGCCTCGACCAGCCGAGCGATGTGGCCGGCGGGGTCGGGATGGCTGCCGTAGCCGAGCACGCAATCGAGCAGGACGACGGCGCAATCGGGGCTCTCCAGGGCTGCGCGGATGTGCGCGTCGCGGACGGCCGGCTCGATCATCGGGTGCGGGCGGCCGATCGTGTAGGCGTCATCGCCGAGGTCGAGGATGGTGTGGCGGCCTTCGGCCTCGGCCATGGGTGCGCTGCCGGCGACGGGGGCATTGGACGCGACGGCGAGCCCGGCCCGGCTCAGGATGAGCTGCGCCTCGGCGGCGAGCGTGCCGCCGGAGAAGAGGCCGTGCAGCTTGCCGGAGGCGGAAGGTAACGAGCGCGAGGTTGGCGTGGCGAGGGGACGGCCGGACTGCGCTGTCACCGAGAGAGAGGTTGTCGTGACGACGGGACGGCCGAGGGCGAGGTTGGCGGCATCCTCGAGCGTTGCGGCTGCGACGGCGTTGGGCGGCAGGTCGAGATGTGTCGCGCCGATGAAGCAGACGACGACGCGCTTCGGGCTGCGGGCGACGCGGGCGAGGACGGTGCGTGCGACCTCGGGTGCGGGAGGCTTCGAGATCAGCACGATCTGCCGGGTGGCGGGATCGGCGTCGAGCAGATCGAGGGCCGTCAGCGTCGTGATGGCGCCGACCTCGCGGGAGAGGTCGCGTCCGCCGGTACCGATGGCATGGCTGATGCCGCCGCCGCCGTTGGAGACGAGGCACGAGACTTCCTGGATGCCGGTTCCGGAGGCGCCGATGATGCCGGTGTCGCCGCGCGTCACGGCGTTGGCGAAGGCGAGTGGGACGCCGCCGATGATGGCCGTGCCGCAGTCTGGGCCCATCATCAGAAGGCCGCGTGCGCGCGCCTCGGCTTTGAGAGCGATCTCGTCGTCAAGGCTGACGTTGTCCGAGAAGAGCAGCACGTTGAGGCCGGCGGCGAGGGCCTTCATGGCCTCGGTCGCGGCGAAGGCGCCGGGCACGGAGACGAGGGCGAGGTTGGCGCCGGGGAGCGTGGCGACGGCGGAGCGGAGCGTGCGCGGCATGACGGCCGCCGGTCCGGCGCCGGAGGTGCGTTTCGGGCGGCTCAGGATGCGCGCGGCTTCAGCGACGGCGGCGGCGGCGCGCGCGGCGTCACGGGCCCGGATCGCGATGACCAGATCGCCGGGGCCGGCGGTTTCGCCTTCAGCAGCCAGGACGCCAGCATCGGCAAGAATGCGCAGGTTGGCCGGCGTGCCCATCATCAGGCCGCACTCGTCGACGCCATCCATGGAGCGGATCGCGCCGGAGATGCGCATCAGCGCGACGGAGTCGAGATAGGTGCCGCGGCGGACCTCGTTGAGAACCGTGCTCATGCGACACCCATGGTTTCGGCGACAGCCTCGAGAGCGGACGTGAAGCAGCCGAGCGGGGCCTTGACGACACCGGCGCCGACCTGGCCGACGCCGGGCTTTCTGTGGGCAATGCCCGTGTTGATGGTCGGCGTGATGCCGGTCTCGACGACGAGGCGGATATCGATGGCGGTCGGCACGCCCTGCTGGTCGAGCGCGGGGATCGCCCACTCGGGATTGTCGGCCACGGTGATCTCGCGCATCAGCCGAGTGATGGCGAGGGCATCGGCAGCGTTGCCCGCACCGACGAAGCCGACAACGGCCGGAGCTGCGGCCATGGCGAAGCCGCCGAGGCCGACGGTCTCGACGATGGCCGAATCGCCCATGTCGGGATTGGCGTCGGCGGCGCTGAAGCCGGGGAAGTAGAGGCCTTGCGGCATCTCCACCGGCGCCGTGAACCAGCGGTCGCCCGTGGCGGAGACGTGAATGCCGAAGTCGGTGCCGTTGCGGCACATGGCGGTGACGACGGTCGAGTTCTCGATGCCGCGAGCCGGGTCCATGATGGCCTTGCCCATCGCCATGGCGACGTTGAGGTGGAACTGATCGTTGCCGGCGATGAATGCGAGGGCGCGAGCGAGGGCCTCGCCGCCGGGCGATGTGCGGGCCATGGCGGGGGCGAGCTGGCGCAACAGCAGCGAGGAGCAGGCGACGTTACGCTGGTGCATCTCGTCGCCCATGGTCAGACCGCGGGCGATGAGCGGCTTCAGGGCGATGCCGCCGAGCTGGCGCAGCGCCGCGCCGAGCGCGGGGCCGAACTCGGCCGTCAGCCAGCGGATGCGGTCGAGCACGTCGGCGTCGTTGCCGCCGAAGCGCATGACCTTGCCGAGACCCTCGTTGATGGCGCAGTAGGCGCGGTTGCCGAAGGCGCGGTTCTCGACGACGAGCAGCATCTGCGAGGGCGTGGTCATGCCGGTCATGGGGCCGACGCAGTCGTGATGGTGGTTGGGCTCGAAGGCGAAGGCGCCGGTCTCGGCCATGTGCTCGGCCTCGGAGAGATCACGGGCCCAGCCTTCGAACACGGCGATGCCGGCGACGGCGCCGCGTATCGGGCCGCACATGCGCGCCCAGTCGATGGGCGGGCCGGCATGAAGGATGCGGCGCTGGCCAAGGCGCGGGAGGACGTCGCGGGCGGCGACGACATCGATCAGCCACGGATCGCCGGCCAGCATGCGCCGCAGAGCCTCGGCGTTCGCGATGTCGATGCGGGCGGCGGCGTTCGTGCGAGACATGGGGGGCGCGTCCTCAGGTCGACAGCTTGGCGAGCAGGCGCGCCAGACGGGCATCACCGCCCGCGGGGGGCACCCAGTCCACATGGACGACGGGGCGATCCTGGCTGGCGAGTTCGGTGGCGAAGCTCTCGAGGCCGACGTTGATCACGCTCGGGCCGTCGGCCAGCAGTCGGGTCGCGGCTTCGGCCGGCGGGCCGCCGGTGGGCTCGGGGGGCATGACAATCGATCCTCGGTGTGCAGGCTGTGGTTCCGGCAGAGACTTAGCGATACTAGCCGGGGCCCGGCCGGCCGCGCCAATGCGCGGCTTCGATTTCATGAAGAGCGGCAGCTGCGCCATGCCGCGAAGATGCCACTGATGTCGGATTGAGGCTGGCGTAGCAGCAGCGTGATCCCGACCGCTTCGATGGCCGAGAGGGCGGCGAGGACCGTCGCGACGCGGAAGGGCCAGGCGGCGACGTCGCAGAGGAGCAGCATCAATCCGATGGCAACGGCGCCGACCGCCAGCTTGATCAGCAGGGTGTGATAGCTCGTCAACTGGCCGTACTTCCAGAACCCCACCATGGCCGGCAAAACCAGGCTCGCGACCAGCACGACGACGAGGACGAGTTCCTGGCGCACCAGTTCGGGCCAGAGCAAGAGCACCGACAGGCCGATCGCCGTATAGGCGACGGCATCGGCGATCGTGTCGAACTTGGCACCGAACGGCGTCGGACCGCCGGACATGCGCGCGACGAAGCCATCGGCCGCATCGCTGGCGAACGACAACGACAGCAGCCAAAGAAAGGCCGTCTGCTCGCCAAGCACGGCGAGATAGATCATGACCGGCGCGGCGATCAGCCGGAACCCCGTGAGCAGGTTCGCCAGCGTCACGCCACGCCCATCGTATTGCGAGCGCGTGCTCATAGCCGAAACCACGCTTGAAGGGGATTGTGGTCGGACAGCTTGGACCAAGGGGCGCCGGTCAGCCGCTCGGCCGCGACAGGGAGAAGACCGCGACAGTAGATGCGGTCCATCGGCAACATCGGTGCCCACGCGGGGAACGTGCGTGCGTGATTGCCGTTCAGCTTGTGGAACGCCTCGACCAAGCCGAGGCGGCCCTGGGACACGGCCAAGCCGGACCAGTCGTTGAAGTCGCCGGCAACGATCAACGGCTCGTCGGCGGGAACGTGCTCGGCGATGCGGTCGGTCAATTGACGCATTTGGGACCGCCGCTCTCGGCCGAGAAAGCCGAAATGAACGCAGACGACGTGCAGACGACGTTCTGACCCGGGGACCACGAGACAGCCGTGGAGCAGGCTCCGGCTGGCCCGAAGCCGGTATGGGAAATCCGGGATGTTCTCCCAACTTTCAAAGGGATAGCGGCTGAGAATGGCATTGCCATGGTGGCCTTCGTCGTAGATTGCGTTCTTTCCGTAGGCGAAGTGAGGCCAGATGCTATCGGCAATGAACTCGAACTGCGAATCGTCCGGCCAAGCTGCATGGCGCGTCGCGTGCCTCTGATGCTCGCCCAAGGCCTCTTGCAAGAACACGATATCAGCTCCGGATTCGGCCAGTGCGGTGCGCATTCTTGGTAGCACGAATCGTCCGTTGAGGCTGCTAAAGCCCTTGTGGATGTTGTATGTGACGACACTGAGCTCGGTGACGGGCATGAACAGTCCGGGCCAACCAATCGACGGCGCCCTTGCTAGCACGGCCACGGGCGGAAAGGCAGACGGCGCGTCGCGGTCGATCGAGTCGTGTTGTCGCGTGGGAAAAGCGATGACGGCGACGAGCCCAGCTTGATGGCAGGGCAGGCACGCCCGCAGGCCGCTCGGGGGCTCCTGTACCGACCGCACGCCGGCTCGAGACGAGCTTCGCGATCGGACAGGCGCCAGCTAAATCAGAGATTTAGCGTGGCGTTGTGTTTGGACGTCAGCCTTCAGCGTCGGCCCAGAATGATGGGGACTTCCAACCCGTCTCAAGGTCGCGAAAGGCGACCACATTCGAACGAACGATGCTCTAGGGCGTGCGCTCAATGGCGGTGGCGACGGTGCGGGCCGTCCCGCACATCTCGCGATCGGTGCCAGGGGCGCCAGACAGGATGCAGCCGAGGGGCAGCCCATTGGCGGCAAGACCGACAGGCACCGTGACAATCGGGCCACCGATCGAGGTCCAAGGCGAGATGAAGCGCGGGTCGCCGGTCCATTCCAGACCGGCGGGAGCCGTGTCGGGGGCGGCCGGCCAAAGAAACGCGTCGGCATCGGGGTTGGCGGCGAGCACCTGGGTGCGAAGATCGTCGAGGCGGGCGCGCTCGGCAAAATAGCGGCTCGCCGGGATAGCGAGGCCATCCGCGACGGCGGCGAGGAACTTCGTGCCGATCAGCCCCGCCGCGAGATCGCGGGCGTAGGCATAGTTGCCGCCCAACTCGAACAGCATGGTCGAGCGCTGCAGCGTGAAGATTTCCTCGAACGAGGTGTTCGACCTCCAGCGCGTAACAGCATGGCCGGCGCCACCGAGACGATCGGCAGCGGCGAGCCAGGCGGAGCGCATCTCGGCGGTCGCAACGGCGAGATGGGGGTCTTCGGGAAGGACGATCCGGAGCTTTGGCTTTGGAGCGGCACGGGACACGATGAACGGAGAGGCTGCCGCCTCGTAGAGCGTCACCGCATCGTCGACGCAGTAGCCGTAGAAGCCGACGGTGTCATAGGACGGGGCCAGCGGCGCGATGCCGTGGATGCAGGTCGAGCGTGTCGACGGCTTGAACGCGGAAATGCCGCAGTAGGCGGCGGGGCGGTTGACCGAGGCGACGGTCTGGGTGCCGAGGGCCGCGGGCACCATGCCGGAGGCGACGGCGGCGCCCGATCCGGACGACGAGCCGCCGGGGGTGTGGGCTGGATTGTGCGGGTTGCGGGCAGGCGACGGATCGAAAAAGGCGAACTCGGTCGTGTGCAGCTTGCCGATGACCAGCATGCCTTGGCGGCGAAGCTGCTGGACGATCTCGGCATCCGCAGTCGGCGGCGGCGCATCTGCGCGGGAGCGACTGTTGCAACGGGTGGGTAGGCCCGCAACATCGATGATGTCTTTGACACCGAGCGGGATGCCGTGGAGGGCCCCACGCAACTTGCCGCTGCGGGCCTCACTCTCGAGCGCGGCGGCCTCGGTGCGCGCGCGCCCGAGGTCGAGCTGGCGCCAAGCCTGAACCGCGCCGTCAACGGCCTCGATGCGGGCGATGTAGCGCTCGAGAAGGGCGACAGGGGACAGTTCGCCCGAGGCGATGGCCGCAGCAAGTGTGCGGAGGCGGCCGGGGTCTTGGACGAGAGGCTTGGAGACGGTGTCGGCCATACGGGCTCACGATCAGGCTGAGGCTTGGACCGGGATGGCCCGAGACGGATCAGCGCGCATTCTGAGCCGAACGGCTGGGCGTGCGAAGCGGAAAAAATGGGCGGGCTGCAGATGTATCAGTCATTCGACGACCGGTGGGCGTGCTTGTGCAGCGGGCGGCGTTCTGCAAGGCTCGCTGAAACAACCCACAGCAGGCGGCGAGGCGAATGGGCAGAACATTGAGGCTCGGCTCAGATATCGGAGGCACGTTCACGGATCTGGTGCTGGCGAGTGATGACGGGCGCACGTTCGAGATCGGCAAGGTGCTGACGACGCCCGACGCACCGGACGATGCCGTGGTCGTGGGCGCGGGGCAGGTGATGGCGGCGGCCGGGGTGACCGGCGATGCGGTGGCGCATGTCATTCACGGCACGACGCTGTTCACCAACGCGCTGATCGAGAGGAAGGGCGCGCGCACGGCGCTGATCACGACGCGCGGATTCCGCGATGCGCTCGAGATCGCGCGCGAGCATCGCTACGACATGTATGACCTGCGCATGAAGCGGCCAGTACCATTGGCACCGCGGCATCTGCGGCTCGAGGTAGACGAGCGCGTTCTGGTGGACGGGACGGTGCTGAAGCCACTCGACGAGGCGAGCGTGCACGCCCTCATCCCACAGCTCAAGGCCGAAGGCGTGGAGGCGATCGGAATCACGCTGCTGCATTCCTACGTCAACGACGCCCACGAGCGCCGCGTGGCCGAGATCATCGCTGCCGCGCTGCCAGGTGTCGCGATCACGGTGTCGAGCGATCTCGTGCCCGAAATCCGCGAGTACGATCGCACGTCGACGACGCTCGCCAACGTCTATGTGAAGCGGATCGCGGAGCGCTATCTCGGGCGGCTGCAGGACAGGCTCGTCAAGGAGCAGGGCATCGAGGGCGCGCTCTATGTCATGCAGTCGAACGGCGGCGTCAGCCGGATCGAGGAGGCGACGCGATATCCGGTGCGGCTCGTCGAGTCGGGGCCGGCGGCAGGCGCGTTGGCTGCTGCCTATTACGGCGCGCTGACCGGGCATCTCGATCTGTTGTCGTTCGACATGGGCGGCACGACGGCGAAGGCGTGCATCATCGACAAGGGCGAGCCGCTGATCGCGCCCGAGTTCGAGGTGGCGCGGGAGTATCAGTTCAAGAAAGGCTCTGGCCTGCCGGTGAAGGTCTCGGTGATCGAGATGATCGAGATCGGCACGGGCGGTGGCTCGATCGCGCGAGTGGACGGACTCAGGCGATTGCAGGTCGGACCGCAGAGCGCGGGCGCCAAGCCGGGGCCGGTCGCCTACGGTCAGGGCGGGACCGAGCCGACCGTGACGGACGCGGACCTGGCGCTCGGCTACCTCGATCCGGGCTTCTTCCTCGGCGGGCGGATGAGCCTCGATGTCGGGGGCGCGAAGCGGGCGATCGCGGCCAAGGTCGGAGAGCCGCTCGGCCTCGATGCGACGGCGGCCGCGTGGGGTATCCATCAGCTCGCCAACGAGGCGATGGCGTCGGCCGCGCGCATTCATGCGATCGAGCGCGGAAAGGATGCCGCGCGGTTCCCCATCTTCGCGTTCGGCGGCGCGGGGCCGGTGCATGCCTATGGCGTTGCGCGCATCCTGAGGTCGTCGCGCGTGATCTATCCGCTCGGTGCCGGCGTGATGAGCGCCATCGGCATGCTGACGGCGCCACTCGCGTTCGATTTCGTGAAGACGTTCCCGGGCAGCCTCGACGCGATGGACTGGGCGGGGGCGATGCGGGTGATCGACGGCATGGAGAGCGAGGGGCGCAGCATCATCGCAAAAAGCGTGGCGGCCGAGGACATCCGGTTTCAGCGCTTCGCCGACATGCGCTACCGCAAGCAGGGCTACGACGTTCGCGTGCCGATCCCGGCCGGACGGCTCGACACGCAGAGCGGTGCCGAAATCAAGGCGCGCTTCGAGGAGGTGTTCGAGCGGCTCTACGGACACGTCATTCCGAACACGCCAATCGACATCCTGTCGTGGCGGGTGATCGCGCTCGGCCCGAAGCCCGAGCTGACGCTGCCGACCATCAAGGCCGCACGAGGTGGGGCAAAGGAAGCCCTGAAGGGGCATCGCGCAGTCTACATTCCGGGCGAGCGCGCGTTCCGGGAGGTGCCCGTCTACGATCGGTATCGCCTGTCGGCCGGCGCCGAGCTGCAAGGGCCGGCGATCGTCGAGGAGCGCGAATCGACCGTCGTCATCAACGGGCCGGGGACGATCCGGACCGACGAATGGAGCAACCTGGTGGTGGATATCCCGAAGACCTGACCCAGTCCGCCATCTGCCAAGACAACTCCCAAGACAACGAACCGCTGACGGTGCCCATGCCCATCGACCAGATCACGCTCGACATTCTCTGGAGCCGGCTCATTGCCACGGTGAACGAGCAGGCGGCCGCGCTGATACGCACGTCGTTCACGGCGATCGTGCGGGATTCCGGTGACCTTGCCGCCGCGGTGTTCGACCGGCGGGGACGCATGGTGGCGCAGTCGGTGACGGGTACGCCCGGCCACATCAATCCGATGGCGACCGGGATGGTGCACTTCCTCGAGCGCTTTCCGATCGACACTCTGCGCCCCGGCGACGTGCTGATTACCAACGACCCGTGGATGACGGCCTCGCAGATCAACGACCTCACCATCGCGACGCCGGTGTTCAAGGATGGGCGCGCGATCGCGCTGTTCGCCAACTGCTGCCATGCGCTCGACATCGGCGGGCGTGGACTCGCCGCTGACAGCCGCTCGGTCTACGAGGAAGGGCTTTATCTCCCGCTGCTGAAGCTGGTCGACGCGGGCAAGCCGGTGGAGCCGATCTTCGACATCATCCGGGCCAACGTGCGGACGCCCGAAGAAGTGATCGGCGATATCCACTCGCAGATCATCGCCAACGAGGTGGGTGCCGAACAGTTGCTGTCGTTCCTCGACGAGTTCGGACTGCCGGACATCGAAGGGCTCGCCGACGAGATCATAGACCGGACCGAGGCCGCCATGCGGGCCGCGATCCGAGACATTCCGGACGGCGACTATCGCTCCGAGATGACGATCGACGGGTTCGACGACACACCGATCTTGATCAAGTGCTGCGTTCGCATCCGGGGCGACGATCTCGAAGTGGATTACGCGGGATCGAGCGGACAGGTGCCGCTCGGGGTCAACGTGGCGCTCAACTATACGCAGGGCTACACGACCTACGGCATCAAGTGCGCGATCTCGCCGGAGGTGCCCAACAACGCCGGCAGCTTCCGGCCGGTGCGGATCACGGCGCCCGAAGGCTCGATCCTCAATGCGGTGCATCCGGCGGCCGTGGGCGGACGGCATCTGGTCGGACATTTCTGTCCATCAACCGTCATGATGGCGCTGGCGGACGCGCTGCCCGAGAAAGTGCAGGCGCCGGGCTTCGACGGGATCTGGAACAGCCAGCTCGAGGGCGAACTCGGTGGCGACGGGCACAAGCGGTTCGCCTACATCTGGTTCTCGGCAGGCGGGACCGGCGCCATGCACGGCAAAGACGGGCTGTCGGCGGTGGCGTATCCGTCGGGGATCGCGGGCTTCCCGGCCGAGGTGATCGAGGCGTCGTCGCCGATCATCATGCATAAGCGCGAGCTCAGGCAGGATTCCGGCGGTCCGGGGCAATGGCGGGGCGGCCTCTCCCAAGTGATGGAGTACAGCATCACGACGGGAAAACCGGTCTATCTGCAGAGCTTCTACGAGCGCACGAAATATCCGGCGCCCGGGCTGAAGGGCGGTTCGCCCGGTGTGGCGGGGCGGCTTTCGGCCAATCAGGAGAAACAGCCAATCCCGAAGATCACGAGCCAGATCGAGCCGGGCGCCGTCGTGCGCATCGAGCTGCCGGGCGGCGGCGGGTTCGGGCCGGCAGGGGAACGCGACCCGGCTGCGGTGCTGGCCGACGTGCGCGGCGGCTACGTTTCAAAGGAAGCTGCAGAGCGCGACTATGGCGTCGTCATCGATACGGCACGATGGGTCGTCGACGAGGCGGCGACACGGGCGAGGCGGCCAGCGGGCGCGTGAGCTTCGGCTCAAGCGATCCCAAGGGCGGTCTGCGCTTGGGACGACATTGCACCCGGCACGCGACCACGGGATCCAACCATGACCGACCCAACGAAACCGCTCGAGCCCTGGCAATGGCCGGAGCCGCATTGGCGCAAACTGGTCGATCAGGTCAGGGCCGGCCGGCCGTTGCGACCGAAGGCGTGGAAGGGGGGAGCGCGCTGTGCCGTCGCGCTCTCGTTCGACAGCGACCATGAGACGAGCGAGCTGCGGGACGGGGGCAAATCCATCGGGCGCATGAGCTGGGGGCAGTACGGCAATCGGGTCGGTGTGCCACGCATCCTGAAGCTGCTCGGCAGCCACGATGTGAAGGCTACGTTCTATGTGCCGGCCGTGGTTGCGCTGCTGCATCCGGACGAGCAACGGCGCATCGTCGGCGAAGGGCACGAGATCGGCATCCACGGATGGATCCACGAGCTGAACTCGGTGCTGCCCTACGAGGCGGAACGGGACCTGATGCTTCGCTCCGCGGAGACGCTGGAGAAAGTGTCGGGCCAGCGGCCCGTGGGCTTGCGGACGCCGTCGTGGGATTTCAGCCCGAACACGCTCCGGATCGAGAAGGAAATGGGGCTCGCCTACGATAGCTCGCTGATGGCGGACGAGGACTGCTACGAGCTTCTCCTCGACGGGGAGCCGACGGGGATCGTGGAGCTGCCGGTCGAATGGGTGCGGGACGATGCGGTCTACTTCATGATGAACCGCTCGTCTTCGCTTCGGCCCTACACGCCACCAACCGATGTGCTCGACATTTTCCGGCGCGAGCTGGATGCGGCCTACGAGGACGGCGGCATCTTCCAGCTGACGTGCCATCCGCACATCATCGGCTATCGCTCGCGCATCTGGATCATCGACGCGTTGATCCGGCATGCGAAGGCAATGGGTGACGTATGGTTCGCGACGCACGCCGAGATCGCCGCCTGGGCCAAGGACCATGCTGAAAAGATCTGACCGCGATCAGGGGGCTGTCGATCAGGCTCCGCCGAGCGCAGCATTTTGTGTTGCAGTGGCAGTCCGCTTATGGCGAAGTTCGCCGATGCCAGAGGCGCCGATCATCTCGCGCCCAATGAATGCGCTGGCCAACACTTTAGAATGATTCTAAAAGAACGTGGATTCCCACTGGAACGCCACGGGATCGTTTAGAGCACGACGGGAGAGAACATGTCGAGCGAAGGCAAGTGCCCAGTAACCGGCAAAGCTCATGCGCACACGGCCATGGGTGTGATGTCGAACCGCGACTGGTGGCCAAACCAGCTCAATCTGAAAATCCTGCATCAGAACTCCACGGCGGGCAACCCGCTGGGCGCAAAGTTCAACTATGCGCAAGAATTCAAGAAGCTCGATTACAAGGCGCTGAAGGCGGACCTCAACGCGCTGATGACCAACAGCCAGGCCTGGTGGCCGGCCGACTGGGGTCACTACGGCGGTCTCTTCATCCGCATGGCGTGGCACAGCGCCGGCACCTACCGCATCGCTGACGGCCGGGGCGGCGGATCTACGGGCGGACAGCGTTTCGCGCCGCTGAACAGCTGGCCGGATAACGGCAACCTCGACAAGGCGCGCCGGCTGCTGTGGCCGATCAAGCAGAAGTACGGCAACAAGATCTCATGGGCCGACCTGATGCTGCTCGCGGGCAACGTCGCCATCGAATCGATGGGCGGCAAGACCTTCGGGTTCGGCGGCGGACGTCCCGACACCTGGGAGCCGCAAGACGACATCTACTGGGGCAGCGAGAGCACCTGGCTCGGCGACAAGCGCTACTCAGGCGATCGACAGCTCGAGAATCCGCTCGCCGCAGTGCAGATGGGCCTGATCTACGTCAACCCGGAAGGCCCGAACGGCAATCCCGACCCCGTCGCGTCGGGCCGTGACGTGCGCGATACGTTCGCGCGGATGGCGATGAACGACGAAGAAACCGTCGCACTAGTGGCGGGCGGCCATACCTTCGGCAAAGCGCACGGCGCCGGCGATGCGGCGCTGGTCGGTCCTGAGCCGGAGGCGGCTCCGATGGAGACGATGGGCCTCGGCTGGATCAACAAATTCGGCAGCGGCAAGGGCGTGCACACGACCACGTCGGGCATCGAGGGCGCCTGGAAGCCGAACCCGACGAAGTGGGACAACGGCTACTTCGACGTGCTGTTCCGCTACGACTGGGAGTGCCTGAAGAGCCCCGCGGGCGCCTGGCAGTGGCATCCGAAGAACTGCCGCCCGGAGGACATGATCCCGGACGCGCACGACCCATCGAAGAAAGCCCGCCCGATGATGACGACGGCGGACATGTCGCTGAAGCTCGACCCGATCTACGAGCCGATCTCGCGGCGTTTCCACCAGAACCCGGATCAGTTCGCGGACGCGTTCGCGCGGGCGTGGTTCAAGCTGCTGCATCGCGATATGGGACCGAAGGTCTGCTACCTCGGACCGGAAGTGCCGAAAGAGGATCTGATCTGGCAGGATCCGATCCCGGCCGTCGACCACAAGCTGATCGATGACGCCGATGTCGGATCGCTCAAGGCCAAGATCCTGGCGTCGGGCCTGTCGACGGCCGAACTCGTCTCGACGGCGTGGGCGTCGGCGTCGACGTTCCGGCACTCCGACAAACGCGGCGGCGCCAACGGCGCGCGCATCCGCCTCGCGCCGCAGAAGGACTGGGACGCCAATCAGCCGGCCGTGCTGGCGAAGGTGCTCGGCAAGCTGCAGGCGATCCAGACGGAGTTCAATGGATCGCAGAGCGGCGGCAAGAAGGTCTCGATCGCCGATCTTATCGTTCTCGGCGGCAGCGCTGCCGTTGAAGCGGCGGCGAAGAAGGCCGGACACGACGTGAAGGTTCCCTTCGCGCCGGGTCGCACGGATGCCTCTCAGGCGCAGACCGACGTCGAGTCGTTCGCTGTGCTCGAGCCGGCGGCCGACGGCTTCCGGAATTTCCAAAAGAAGGCGTACGCAGTGGCGCCTGAGGAAATGATGCTGGACAAGGCGCAGCTGCTGCGCCTGACCGCGCCGGAGATGACGGTTCTGGTCGGCGGGCTGCGTGTGCTCGGCGCCAACCACGGCCAGTCGAAGCACGGCGTGTTCACGGATCGGGTCGGCACGCTGACCGGCGATTTCTTCACGAACCTGCTCGACATGAGCACGGAGTGGAAACCGGTGTCGGATGCCAAAGAGGCCTACGAGGGGCGCTGCCGGAAGACGGGCAATCTGAAGTGGACGGCGACGCGGTGCGATCTGGTGTTCGGATCGAACTCGCAGCTCCGGGCGATCGCAGAGGTCTATGCCCAGGCCGACACGCAAAAGAAGATGGTCGACGATTTTATCGCGGCCTGGAACAAGGTGATGAACGCGGACCGCTTCGAACTCGCCTGAGCGCAGCCGAGGCTATTTCCAGAGGCCGTCCGCTTCTGGAAATCATTAGAGAAACTTCGGGCGGCACTCGAGACAACTCGGGTGCCGCCCATTTTATTTCTCAGCCGGCACAATCGCGAAGACGGCCGGCACGGCAATCAATCCCGCGCTGCACTGCACAATCTATCGTCAGTCTGGTCGGCATTTGGTCTGGTTCCAGAGACCTTTCGGTGAGAGCATCAATCACTGACAAAAAAGCGATGGCCCGCACTAATGCGGACCCAGGGTGGAAGCTCCGTCGAGGGCCGAGCATTGCTTGGTCGGAGAGACGCATGACGCCCGTTCCCTGCACGCCACACAGCGCGGCGCAACCGGCCTCTCAATTCGGAGCAACAGCGGAATTGACGCCATTCCCGGGGCCAAGCCGCACATTGCCTTGCCTGATCTCCCCACAGTCGCGAGCAGAATGAGGGAATCCACCATGACGGATAAGAACAACCGCAAATCGCATATCGATCGGCGCACGATCCTGAAAGGTGCGACTGCGACCGCGGGCGTTGCCGCCAGTACGGCGATCAGCGGTTTTCCGACGATCTGGGCGCAAAACATCAAGGATATCGTTTTGCGGCATTCAGGGCCGCCTGTTACGGCAATCCAGAAGATCGCCGAACAGGCATCGAAGGATCTGGGCTTCACTGTCCAGATGCAAGCCTCCGAGAATGCCGATCTGCTCAACCGGTTCCTATCGCAATCGAATACGATGGATTGTGCCGACATAAGCCTCGTCTATATGCGCTATCTGATCGGCCGCAATGTCCTGCAGGGCATTCCGATCGCCAAGGTGAAGCATTGGGACAAGACGATGCCGCTTTTCACCAAGGGTGAATCGGCAGACGGCAAGAAGCTGCCGCAGCAGGGCATCACGCCGCTGATGATCCTCTACGCCACGAGTCCCGACGGCCAGAAAGTCACCGGCAGCGCGCCGACGGAGTGGGTCACAGGTGTTCCCACCATCACGAATGCCGACACGCTCGGCATCCGCCCGGACCTCGTCGGCCGTCCCGTCGTGAGCTGGGCCGACCTGCTGAGCCCTGAGTTCAAGGGCCGGGCGGCGCTGCAGGACAATCCGACGATCGGCATCATCGACGTCGCAATGGCGTTGGAAGCCCGAGGCGACGTGAAGTACGTCAACAAGGGCAACATGACGAAGGCCGAGATCGACGCCACGGTCGCCAAAATGATGGAGATCAAGAAGTCCGGGCAGTTCCGCTCGTTCTGGTCCACCTTCGATCAATCGGTGAACCTGATGGCCTCGGGCGAAGTCGTCGTGCAGTCGATGTGGTCGCCGGCCGTCGCCGCAGTGCGCTCGCGTGGAATCCCGTGCACCTACCAAGCACTGAAGGAAGGCTATCGGGGCTGGGGCTTCACACTCGGCGTGATGAAGCACGTGACCGGCCTGAAGCTGGACGCCTTCTACGAGTATCTCAACTGGTACACGAGTGGCTTCCAGGGCGCCTTTATCGCCAAGCAGGGCTACTACTCGGCCCAGCCGGAGAACGCGAGGAAGTTCCTGACCGACGACGAGTGGGGTTACTGGTTCGACGGCAAGGCCGCTGCGGGCGACATCCTGAGCCCGTTCGGCAAGTTGATGGAGAAGGCCGGCAACGTTCGTGACGGCGGCTCGATCAATGAGCGACTCGGCAACATCGCGGTCTGGAACTCCGTCATGGACGAAGACCGCTACCTGACGCGGCGTTGGAACGAATTCATCACGTCCTGACGGGTGACCGTCGTCTCGGCCCATCGCGCATCGCGCATCGCCAGGAGAACCACGATGCAACTCGGCGTCTTCATTCCGATCGGCAACAACGGGTGGCTGATCTCCACCACGTCTCCGCAGTACATGCCGACGTTCGATCTCAACCGCACCATCGTCGAGAAGGCGGAGCACTTCGGCTTCGACTTCGCCCTATCGATGATCAAGCTGCACGGCTTCGGGGGGCCGTCGCAGTTCTGGGATCACAATCTCGAGTCGTTCACGCTGATGGCGGGGCTGGCCGCGGTGACGACGCGGATCCAGCTGTTTGCAACGTGCGCGGTGCTGACGATGCCGCCGCCGATCACCGCGCGCATGGCAGTGACGATCGACAGCATCTCGCGCGGCCGGTTCGGGGTGAACATCATCTCGGGATGGCAGCGGCGCGAATATACGCAGATGGGCATCTGGCCAGGGTCCGAGCACTACAAGCGGCGCTACGAGTACTGCGCCGAGTACGTGACGATCATGAAGGAGCTGTGGGCAAGCGGTCACTCCGACTTCAAGGGCGAATTCTTCCAGATGGACGACTGCCGTTGCAGTCCGCTGCCAACGGCAAAGATCCCCATCATTTGCGCGGCGCAGAGCGATGCCGGCACGCGGTACGCTGCCCAGCACGCCGACTACAATTTCTGCGCCAGCTTCGGCGTCAACCAGCCGACCGCGGTCGGACCGAGCGTGGCACGCCTGGTGGCAGCGACCAAGGAGACCGGACGCCAGTGCGGCGCGCTGATCCTGACCATGATCATCGCCGACGAGACGGATGCCGCAGCCGAGGCGAAGTGGGAGCACTACAAGGCCGGAACGGACGTCGAGGCGCTTGCTTATCGCGATGAGCAGGCCGAGGACGACCCGAGCAAGGACCCGTTCGCGCAACCGAACCGGCGCAAGATGCTGGGCGGCATTAAGCTGCCGACAAACCAAGGCGTCCTGGTCGGCTCCTACGAGAACGTCGCGCGCATGCTGGACGAGATGGCCGCCGTGCCGGGCGTGCAGGGCGTCATGATGACGTTCGATGATTTCGTGATCGGCATGGAGCAGTTCGGAACGCGCATCATGCCGCTGATGCGCTCGCGCGCCAACATGATGAGAGCTGCCTGATGGCTATGACGGGAGTGTCCAGCGAAGAGGCGGCGGCCGCGAGCCAGATGGCGGCTCGCGCCGCTGGCAAGGGCGCACCAACCGCGACAGCCAGTCGCTGGCGGCCGCTTCCAACGTGGCTCGTCTCGTGGCTTCAGGTCGGACCACTGGCGGCCGTGCTGCTGTTCATGTTCGTGCTGCCGGCGTTGATCTTCGTCGTCGTCAGCTTTTTCGACTACGACCGGACCGGCATCTATCCGGCGTTCATGCTGGAAAGCTATCGCGAGGTGTTCACGAGCCAGTCGACGCTGCGCGTCTATCTGAGCTCTCTGAAGTTCGCCGTGATCGTCTGGGCGATCACGCTGTTTCTCGGGTTCAACATTGCCTATTTCCTGATCTTCCACGTGCGCAGCGGGACGATCAGGGCCGTTCTCTTCATCCTGTGTGCGCTGCCGTTCTTCACGTCGGCGATCATCCGGACGATCGCGTGGATCCCGTTCCTCGGGCGCAACGGGGCCTTCAATCAGGCGGTAATGGGCCTCGGGCTGACGCAGCAGCCGCTGGACTTCCTGCTCTTTTCGGATTTCGCGGTGATCGTCGCCTACGTGCATCTCTACACGTTGCTGATGATGGGGCCGATCGCGAACTCGATGTCGAAGATCGACAAGTCGCTGATCGAGGCGGCGTGGGACGCTGGTGCGAGCCGCTGGCAGACAATGGCGAACGTGGTCATTCCGCTGGCGAAGACGGGAATCGCGCTCGGCTCGGTGCTCGTCGTGACGCAGGTGATGGGCGACTTCTTCGTCGTGCGCCAGATGAGCGGGGGACAGAGTGCCTCGATCGTGTCGGCGCTTTCGATCGAGATCCAGGCCATGCAGTACCCGCCGGCGGCAGCCAATGCGGTGGTGCTGGTCATCATCGTCGCGCTGATGGTGGCGTGCATGATGCGGGTCGTCGACGTGCGCAAGGAACTCCTCAAATGAGGCGCCACCGCTCATGGCCGTAAAGCCCGTCAGCTCGAATCCGATCGATGCGAGGCCGTGGACTTACTACGTGCTCGCCACGCTATTCACGGCCTATCTGATGTTTCTCTATGGGCCGATGATCGTCATCTATGTGCTTTCCTTCCAGGGGCCGGAGGGCGGCGTCACATTCCCGATGGTCGGCTGGTCCCTGGAGTGGTTCCGCGATATCGCGCGCCAAGGGCAGATGGCCGACATTCCACCGGCCTTCCGCCGCTCCATCTCGCTGGCGTTTCTCGTCAGCCTTCTGACCGTGTGCATGTCGGTCGCGGGCGCGCTGGCGTTCCGCCGGCAGTTCCCGGGTGCCAGCATCGTGTTCTACGTGGTGATCGCGAGCCTCGTCATGCCGAGCCTGCTGGTGGGCTTCGGGATCGGCTTGGGCTTCCAGTTCGTTGGGCTACAGCCGAGCCTGTTCACGTCTGCACTCGGTGCGCAGCTGACGTGGACGCTGCCGTTCGGGCTGCTCGCGATGTTCGCCGTAGTCAATCGGTTCAATCGCGAGTGGGAGGAGGCGGCGACCGACCTCGGCGCGACGTCCTTCCAACGGCTGCGCTACGTCACGCTGCCGATCCTGCTGCCGGGGATTCTCGGCGTGGCGATCAGTGCGTTCACGCTCTCTTACGACGAGTACGCGCGCACGACGCTGACGATCGGCTCGCACAATACGCTGCCGCTCGAGATCTATGCGCTGATCTCGAGTGCGACGTCACCGACGCTGTTCGCCATCGGCACGCTGACGACGCTGGTCTCGCTGATGCTGATCGTGCTGGCGCTGGCGCTGGTATGGAACCTCAACCGCAAGCGGCGGGCCGGGCCTGGGGCCGTGGTCGACGCCTTCGAGGAGGCTTGAAATGGATCCCCGCTACGACGTCGAGCTGGTTGCCGTGACCAAGCGCTACGGCGACACCGTGGCAGTGGACTGCGTGTCGTTGCGTTTCGACAAGGCGAGCTACACGTGTCTGCTCGGGCCGAGCGGCTGCGGGAAAACGTCGACGCTACGCATGATCGCTGGCCACGAGGGCATCAGCGAAGGCGATCTGCTGATCAACGACAAGAACGTCACCGATCTGCCGCCGTCGGCGCGCGGGACGGCTATGATGTTCCAGAGCTACGCTCTTTTCCCGCACCTGACGTGCATCGACAATGTCGCGTTCAGCCTCAAGATGCGCGGGATCGCGAAGAAAGAGCGGCACGCCAGCGCCCAGGCGATGCTCGAGCTGGTGCAAATGGAAACGTATGCGACCCGCTATCCGGCACAGCTTTCCGGCGGACAGCAGCAGCGGATCGCCCTGGCGCGGGCGCTGATCACGAAGCCGCGCGTGCTGTTGCTCGACGAGCCGCTCTCGGCGCTGGACCCATTCCTGCAGGTGCGGATGCGGGAGGAACTGAAGCGGCTGCAGCGTGAACTCAAGATCTCGTTCATCCACGTGACGCATTCGCAGGACGAGGCCATGGCGCTCGCCGACATGATGGTGGTGATGGACAACGGCCGCATCGCGCAGTCGGGAACACCACGCGACGTGTTCGAGCGCCCAGCCAGCGCCTTCGTCGCCCGCTTCATCGGCGGCCACAACGTGCTGCCCGGCGCCAGCGGATCGATCGCGGTCAGGGCCGACCATTGCCGGCTCGAGCCCGTGACGGCCGAGCACGGGTTGCGGGGGCGCATCTCCAACCTCGAGTATCAGGGTCCTCATGTGCGCGTCGCGTTCGCGACGTCGAGCGGCGTCGAGGCGTCGGCGCTCATTCCCGACCATGAGTTCTACGCGAACCCGTCATCGCCGGGCGACGAGCGCACCCTGGTATGGCCCGCTGAGAGCGCGCACGTTCTGGCCGCATAGGCGACGTGGCGCGGCCGACGACCGGTCAGGTGTGCCGCTCTTTTAACCGCGATGCGAGACGCGCCCGCGAAACTTGTCCCCGGGTCGCGAACGGGATCGGCGCAGGAAGGCCGAGGCATCCGGCGCGAAGAACCCGGCCACCGGAACCATGCAGCGGGGCGGCCTTGCCGCAGCGGCTTTCGAGCCGCGCCCCCCTCAACAGGCTTCCGGCGGCGACGCCGTCCCGCGCCTGGCGGACTTAGACCGAAATCCCGGGCGCACGCGTCGCGGGGCCGGAGCCCTGTGGGTGCGAGACACGGCGCCGGGCTGGATCAAGTCGTCCAAAATTGTGGCAGACAGACACCTTTGTGAAAGTTTGAGAAAAATAGACCTTGGGCAGATTAACGTTCAGTTCCGACGAGGGAGGCTACGCTCGCTTGGCTTATGCGGCTCAAAGGTGCTTGCCGATGCGTTCAGAATTGTCAGATGAGTTGCTGCGTCATTCGGCGGCTGAATCATTGCGACCGGATCACGGAGCGCGCTTTCGACGCCTCACGTCAGCCGATGTCGAGCCGGTCCAGGCCCTTCTGCATCGCATCTGGATTTCCGCTTACGGCGATATCCTGGGAGCCAAGGGCGCCGAGACGTACAGTCAGTGGGTGCACTGCACTTCGACTATGCGCCACTGGTCGCGCCCGCTCCGCAGACATGCGGCACTGGTTGCAGAAGTCGGTGAGCAGCAGATTGTCGGATTTGCTGGCGCCAGCATGAGCTTTTCCGGAATCCTCACCATTCACGAGGTCTATATTGACGAGGAATGGCAAGGGAAAGGCATCGGAACGAAACTGATCGCCGCCTGTACCGCGAAATATCCCGGCGCCGTCCGACATGAAATCGAGGTGCTTGCTTCCAATCCGCGCGCTGCCGCACTTTACCGGCGTCTGGGGTTCGAGCCAGTCGGGACCCGCAGAGACATACTCTACCCTCAGCAGGTCGTCTTGAAGTTGGGACGCAATCCGCAGGTTGGCTGCAGATACGGCCTTTTCGATCGTATCCGCATCCAGTTGTTCCGTGACGCGTGAGCGCTGCCTCAGCCGCCCGAGGCGGGTTGGCGTTTGGACATGAAGGCGAGGCGCTCGAAGAGGTGCACGTCCTGCTCGTTCTTGAGAAGCGCGCCATGAAGGGGCGGAATGAGCTTCTTCGGGTCGCGCTCCTTCAGCGTCTCGGGACCGATGTCCTCGTTGAGGAGCAGCTTCAGCCAGTCGAGCAGCTCCGACGTGGAGGGCTTCTTCTTGATGCCCGGCACCTCGCGCATGTCGAAGAAGATCTTCAGTGCCTCGGAGACGAGCATGCCCTTGAGGCCGGGGAAGTGGACTTCGACGATGGCCTTCATGGTCTCGGGGTCGGGGAACTTGATGTAATGGAAGAAGCAGCGGCGCAGGAAGGCGTCCGGCAACTCCTTCTCGTTGTTCGAGGTGATCATGACGATCGGCCGGCGACGGGCCTTCACGGTCTCGTTCAGCTCGTAGACGAAGAACTCCATCCGATCGAGCTCCTGCAGGAGGTCGTTCGGGAACTCGATGTCGGCCTTGTCGATCTCGTCGATGAGAAGTACCGGACGCTCGTCGGCGGTGAAGGCCTCCCACAGCTTGCCGCGCTTGATGTAGTTGCGGATGTCCTTGACGCGCTCGTCGCCGAGCTGGCTATCGCGGAGGCGCGAGACGGCGTCGTACTCGTAGAGGCCTTGCTGGGCCTTGGTCGTCGACTTGATGTGCCATTCGATGAGGGGCGCACCGAGGGCCTTGGCGACCTCCACCGCAAGCACCGTCTTACCGGTGCCGGGCTCGCCCTTGATCAGGAGCGGCCGCTCGAGCGTGATCGCCGCGTTGACCGCGACCTTGAGATCGTCCGTGGCAACGTAGGACTTCGAGCCTGTGAATTTCATGGGCGTGCGGAACCTCTCTCGGGCGGCGATCACATCAAACCGGTCGAGCTTAGGTTCTGGCGCGCCGCGCATCAAGCCGCTTGCGTTCGGGATTGTACGGGTTTGCAGCGAAGGGATACGCAGCCTCGTAATCAAGCCGAAAAAAATGACGCCACCCCCGTCTGCGTGCGGGGATGGCGTCAGGAAGAATCTGCCCGCGCACGACGTGGCCGTGCGGAGGGGGGAGGCTTGCGCAAGGCCGGGTCGGGTGCCGAGCGGCGAGCAGATCCTAATGCGGGTTAGGGAATTCTCCTTCTTGGCGGGAGTTGGATGGCGTGAGACGGATCTTGCGCAATCTCGGTTCGCAAGGCCGCATGGGTGGGTCGGCTTTTTCGGCGCCGGATTTGCCGTACCGCCACGACAAAGCCCGGGGAGAGCGAGGATTGTCATGCCGAGTTCGGTTCGTCCGATTACCTCGTTCGGCGAGGCATTCGTATAATGCTACTTAAGGTTGAAAACTATCTTAACGCGATGTTTTTGTCATCATCTACCCAGCGTTGCCAATCTCATCAAAGGCGATGAACGGCGTATTCCAGGGCTGGACCGGGCTTGTGGTTACCAAGCCACCAATCCGTAGCGCTTTTTCTTGACTTGCAAAAACAGTGACTTAAATAGCTGCAACCAGATCGACAACTGCTGATATATGACAACTTAGACGTCGAGCGATCGAGGTAAGGGCTCCCATGGCTTCCCGTCAGGTCCAAAAGGCCAAATCGAGAACGGGCTCAGCCCAGAAGACCACGCTCTCGGCAAACCAATCAGCCAGAAAAATCGACAACCGTTCCATCGGGAGCGGTAAGTCCGCGGCCAAAGTAGCGGGTAAAACAACCGTTGCACGGCCAGCGGCTGGCCAGATTGCGGTTGGCGCAAAAAAGACTGTTGCAGCCAAATCCAAGCCAGAATTCGTTGCGAAGACGTCCGCGCCGGCCCGCGTCGCCAAGGGGACCGGGGAGACGACGAACGGGACCAAACCACCGAAAGGCGGAAGTGTTGTCGTGCGAGCCGAGGCAGCCGAGACGAGCGTCAGGCGAGTTGCGGCAACGAACGGCAAATCGGCGAGTGGCATGGTCAACGGAGTCGGGCACACCGCAAGCGACGTTCGCGGCGTTCTGAAGCTCGTCGCAAAGCCCGTGAACGGTGCGACGTCGAAAGAGAAGTCCCAGCGGATGGGCGTTGGGAAGGTCAAGGCGACATCGGATGCGCCGGCACCACTGAGCCGATCGAACGGCTCTGACGGTTCCTCGATCGCGATCGGCAGTCGACCAGGGGGTGACAAGGTGAAGGCTATCGACACGAGCAAGGGCGGCACGAAATCGGGAGAGGCCGGCTCCAGCGGGTCGAAGCTGCCGACGGGCTATCGGCCTTCCGACAGCGAGCCGTTCATGAACGAGCGCCAGCGCCTCTACTTCCGGCACAAGCTGATCGCCTGGAAGGAGGAGATCGTCCGGCAGAACCGCGAGACGCTGCAAGGGCTGCACGAGGACAGCGCGCAACATGCCGACATCGCCGACCGCGCGACGTTCGAAACGGACCGCGCGCTAGAGCTTCGCGCCCGTGATCGGCAGAGGAAGCTGATTGCGAAGATCGATGCAGCTTTAGCTCGGCTCGAAGAAGGCACTTATGGGTACTGCGAAGAGACCGGGGAGCCGATCAGCCTGAAGCGGCTCGATGCGCGTCCCATCGCGACGCTGTCGATCGAGGCGCAGGAGCGTCACGAGCGGCGCGAGCGGGTATTCCGCGAGGAGTAATTCCGTTCGGCGTGATTTGATCGTCTGCCGCGACGCGCGTCGATCAGACCCTCGCGAACAATGCGGCCAAGGCCTGACCACCGGCCGCGCCGATCACGGCCGCACCTCGCGCGCCGGGCGCCAGATCGTCCGTGCGGACGAGGCGCGTGAAGAGGCGAACGACGAGCACGGCACTCGCAGCGCCGGCCGGCTGTCCGCGAGCGACCTGTCCACCGTCGGCGTTGAGTATCCGCTCCGGCAGCTCCAAGGCGGCCCGAAAGGCGATCGCCTGGACAGCGGACGTCTCACCGAGTTCAATGGCTTCGAGATCCGCGAATGGAGGACAACCCCGACGCTCGGCAAGCAGGCGAGCCGCGACGATCGGAGCCTCGATATCGGCGCTCGGTGCGACGCCGACCGAGGCGGTCGCCTCGACAACCAGTGCGGGCGGACGGCCGAGGCTCTGATAGATGCGCTCGGACACCACGACGACGAAGGCCGCGCCATCGGCTGGCAGGCTCGAGTTGCCGGCCGTGATCGTGCCGTCGCCGATGATGGCGGGAAAGGCTTCCATGTCGTCGATGTCGGGCTCGTCTACGAGTTCGTCGCGGGTCTCCTCGGGCTTATTGCGTAGCGCCACGATCTCGCGGGACAGTCGCCGAGCGTCGCGGGCGAGCGCGGCCTTGATATGGCTGGCGATCGTGTACTCGTCTTGAGCATTTCGAGGAATCGAGAGGCGTCGCGCAAGAGCCTCAGCCGCCTCGACCATGGCATGGTCGGCGCTCTCCCCGTTGTCAGCCTGGGCAAGTCCGATAAAGCGGGGCTGATGGTAGAGCGTGCGCGGCTTGGTGATGCGCCATGGCGCGGTCGACAGCGCCTCGACGCCTCCGGCCGCGACGATATCGGCCTCACCCGTCGCGATCCGAGCCACGGCGCTGGTTACGGCCTCGAGGCCGGATGCCGCCTGACGATCGATGGTCAACGCGATGCAGTGGTCGGGAAGTCCCGCAAAAAGCGCGACCAGCCGTGCCGGATTGCTGCCGGCCGTCGTGTTTCCGACGACGAGCGCCTCAACGCGGGACGCCTCGATGTGCGCGTCCTCGAGTGCCTGGAGAAGCACCGGCGTTGCAAGGTCCTCAATGCGGCGATTGCGGTGCAGGCCCCCTAGACGACCATTGGCCGAGCGGCGAGCTGCGATGATATAGGCGTTGGCGCGGATCATGGACTGCGACTACTCGGGCTACTGGGGTGCCGCTCGCGGCTGTGGATTGCATGAGGAGCTGGCGTCAAATCCAACCAAAACACGACAAATTGGCAAAAAGACGCAAAGCTCCGATCGAGACGAGCGATGGGGTTCGAGGGATGTTATACATTCACATCGCGTTGCGCTTGCCTGTCGCACGCCAGATGATCGCCCGAACCGGGGAGAAGCGCCGCGATGAAGCCTAGGTCGTCCGTAACGGGATTTCCGGTTCCGGATCACGATCACACCTCGTGTCTGGCGGACGTCATCGGGCGCGCGGCTGCGACATTCGATCGGCAGGGACTGCGGCTGACTGACCTCCGGCGGCAGGTGCTCGAGGAGGTTGCCGCCTCGCACAAGGCCGTCGGCGCCTACGAGGTGCTCGAGCGACTCGCGAGCAAAGGCGGCAAGCGACTGGCGCCGATCTCCATTTATCGGGCGCTCGATGCCCTGGTCGCGGCGGGCGTGGTTCATCGGCTAGAGAGCCGCAACGCCTTCTTTGCGTGCCATGTGGCACACGGTGGCAATCGTCGCCAGATCGTCCTTGCCTGCGAGCAGTGCGGCGCGGTGGCCGAAGTGTCGCGGCCGGGTGTCTTCGACGACATCATGGCGGCAGCGAGCACCGTCGGCTTCACGATGAGCCACGCGCTGGTCGAGGTGAACGGCGCCTGTGCGGCCTGCACGCGGTCGGACCGGCCAGAGACATGAAGGAGCCTCACAAGAAGACCGGTCCAGGGCCGTCGGAACTCGGTGGACACGCGCACGAACACGCGTCGCACGATCACGGTCATCATCACGACCATTGCGGACACCAACACATCCCTCGGCCAGCAGGACCTACGGTCCGGGTCGCCCCCCGAACGGGAGAGGTGCTGATTTCTGGGCGTGGCCTCACCATGACGCGTGGCGGTCGAAGCATCGTCGACCACGTGGACATCGATATCGCCGCCGGTGAGATCGTGACGCTGATTGGCCCGAACGGTGCCGGCAAGACGTCGCTCGTGAGGATCCTGCTCGGTCTCGAGGTGCCGGATGCAGGCACGTTGACACGCTCGGCGGGGCTTGCTGTCGGCTACGTGCCGCAGCGGTTCGAGCGGGATGCGGCCATTCCGATGACGGTGCAGCGCTTTCTCACACTCGGTGCGAGGGTTTCGCGTGACCGCTTGCAGCACTGCCTCGATGAAGTCGGCGCGGGAGGCATCGTGGATCGCCAGCTCGCGCAACTCTCAGGTGGCGAATTGCAGCGCGTGGTGCTGGCCCGCGCGCTTGTGCGAGAGCCAAAGCTGCTGGTTCTCGACGAGCCAGCACGGGGCGTCGATCATCTGGGCGAGGCGGACCTCTATGCGCTGATCGGGCGGCTGCGCGACGAACGCGGGCTCGGCGTCCTGCTGGTCAGTCACGATCTGCATGTCGTCATGGCGCAGAGCGACCGCGTGCTGTGCATCAACCGGCACGTTTGCTGCCACGGCGTTCCGGAAACCGTGGCGCAGCACCCGGAATACGTCCGTCTGTTCGGCGATGCCGCGCGGGCGTTCGGCATCTATCAACATCATCACGACCACGCGCACGGCCTGGGCGGCGAACCCTTGCCGCCGGGCGGCGCGAGTGGCGGAGACACGCCTCATGCTTGAGCCGTTCCTGGTCCGCGCACTCGTCGCGGCGGTGGGCGTCGGTCTTGTCGCGGCGCCGCTCGGGTGCCTCGTCGTGTGGCGGCGCATGTCCTATTTCGGGGCGACGATCGCGCACGGCGGCCTGCTCGGCGTGGCTTTGGGGCTTGCGCTCGATATCGACCTGACGCTCGGCGTGGTGGTGATCGCGCTGGTCATCGGCGGCCTGCTCGTCGCTCTCGGGCGACAGCGGATCGTGCCAGCCGATAGCCTGCTCGGCATCCTATCGCATGCAGCGCTGGCGGGTGGGATCGTGGCAGCCTCACGGTTGGCCGGACAACGGCTGGACCTGATGGGTTATCTGTTCGGCGACGTGCTCGCGGTGAGCGGGAGCGATCTCGCTTGGCTCGGCATCGGCGGCGCCATCGTGCTCGGTGTGATCGCGGCCTTATGGCGGACGCTGGTCGCCGTGGCGGTGCACGAGGAGCTGGCGCAGGCAGAAGGGCTTCATGTGGCGCGGGCCGAAGCGGCCCTTGTGGTGCTGCTGGCGCTGACGGTTGCCATCGCGATGAAGATCGTCGGGGTGCTGCTGATCGTGGCCTTTCTCGTGATGCCCGCAGCAGCCGCGCGGCCGTTCGCCTCGACGCCCGAGGCGATGGTGGTCATTGCGGCCGCAATCGGTGCCGTCGGCGCAGCGGTCGGATTGTGGCTTTCGATGTCGGCCGATGTTCCGGGTGGACCGGCGATCGTTCTGGTGCTGTCGGCGGCGAGCCTCGGCGCCATCGCGTGGAGCGCGCGCAAACGTGGCGGCTGAGGTGTTCGCTGACTCGGTTGGTTCGGGTCACGTGCCGCGCGGCTTGGCACGCGCAGTCGGGGTCGCGTTGGCCGGATCGTCCGGCCAGACGTGTTTCGGGTAACGGCCCTTCATATCGGCTTTGACGTCGCGCCACGAGCCGGCCCAGAACCCGGGTAGGTCGCGCGTGATCTGCACGGGACGTCCCGCGGGCGAGAGCAAATGGAAGGTGAGCGGCAGGCGTCCGTTGGCTATTGCCGGATGCGTCTTCAGGCCGAACAGCTCCTGCACGCGACAGGCGACGACGGGTGCGCCATCGCTCTCGTAGTCGATGGCGTGGCGATTGCCGGTCGGTGCCTCGAAATGGGTGGGCGCGTCGGCCTCGAGCCGCTGCTTGAGGGACCAAGGCAGCAGTGCATCGAGCGCGTTGCCGAGCTGGTCGGCGGCGATATCGGCGAGCCGTGTGGCTCCGACAATGAATGGTGCAAGCCAGGTGGTGGACGTTGTTGCGAGGGCTTCGTCGGACAGATCCGGCCAGCTCGCACGCTGGTCGTCTGGCAGTGCGTTACGGACGAAGGCGACACGATCGCGGAGTTGGCGCTGAGCACGGCTCCAGGGCAGACGATCGATGCCGATCCGGGCGATGCCTTCGGCGAGGGCAATGGCCGAGGCCTCGTCGGCTGCCACGGAGCGCGGCTCGCTGGCGAGTACGATTGCGCCGAGGCGCCGCTCGGCACGGGCGCGAAGCGAGGCGGTCGCCGGGTCGAAGATCGTTTCAGTTCGCGCCTCGATACGGTCGCCGGCAATGCGTTCGAGATCGCCGTCGTCGAGCCGTGCCGCGAGCAGGATGCGTGACGAGGCGGCGATCCCCGACATTTCGGCGACGACCAGAAACGAGGCGTCGGCGAGCGGGCTTGCGGGATCGACAAGGCCGGCGCGTCCATTGGCGAGCAGGAACGTGCCGCGTGCGCCTCTGGCCTTGGCGATGCGGTCGGGGAACGCAAGGGCGAGCAGAGCGGCGGTGGAGGCTGGGCCATCCTTTCGCGATGTGCCGGCTTTGCGTTGCGTTCGCGCCCCGATCTCGGCCCAACCGGACGCCATGCGGCGCAAGGCATCGGCGCGAGGTCCTCGCTCGCGGCGCAATCCCTGCAGTCGGTCGTCGAGATCGAGCGACATGCCTCCGGCGCCGCGCTCGGAGAGAATGCCCGCAATCAACGCGGCGTCCGTGGCTGCGCCGATCTCGGCCGCTGAATGGATCATGCGTGCGAGGCGCGGTGAGAGCGGCAGATCCCGCAGGGCGCGGCCTGTCTCGGTCAGGCGACCGTCGTTCTCGATGGCGCAAAGCGCGATCAACTCGGCGCGGGCCGCCGCAAGCGCGCCTTGCGGCGGCGGATCGAGCCAGGTGAGCTGCGTTGGATCTGTGACGCCCCAAGCGGCGCAGTCGAGCACGAGCGATGTGAGATCAGCCGCGAGTATCTCGGGTGCGGTGAAGGCGAGCAGGCCTTGCGTTTCGGGTTCGCTCCACAGCCGATAGGCGATGCCGGGCTCCGTGCGTCCGGCGCGACCGCGCCGCTGGTCGGCGGTAGCACGCGAGACGCGAACGGTTTCGAGGCGCGTCACGCCGGCTCCGGCATCGTAGCGTGGCAAGCGCTCGAGGCCGCAATCGACCACGATGCGCACACCGTCGATCGTGATGGAGGTTTGCGCGATCGCGGTGGCGAGCACGATCTTGCGGCGACCGGCAGCGGGAGGACGGATCGCTTCGCGCTGGAGTTTGCCGTCCAATCCGCCATGGAGCTCAACAATGTCGACGGCGGGGTCGCGTAGGCTCTCGCGCAGGCGTTCGGCGGCGCGTCGTATTTCGCCTTGTCCGGGCAGGAAGGCGAGCAGCGAGCCTGTTTCCTCGTCGAGCGCGCGGCGTACGGCGGCGGCTGTTGCGTCAGCGATGCTGGTCCGCTCGGGCGGGCGGCCGATGTAGCGCGTGTCGATCGGGAACGCGCGGCCTTCCGATCGAACCACCGGCGTTACATCACCGAGCAGTTTTGCAACGCGCGCGCCGTCGAGCGTGGCGGACATCACCAGGATGCGCAGATCATCCCGTAAGCCGGCGCGGGCGTCGAGCGCCAGCGCCAGGCCGAGATCGGCGTCGAGCGAGCGCTCGTGGAACTCGTCGAAGATCACGAGGCCGACGCCATCGAGCGACGGATCGTCGAGGACAAGCCGGGTGAAAACGCCTTCGGTGACGACCTCGATGCGCGTCCTTGCCGAGACGCGCGTATCGAGCCGCGCGCGAATGCCGATGGTCTCGCCGACGCGCTCGCCGCGCAATTCCGCCATGCGTTCGGCCGCGGCACGGGCTGCGATACGGCGCGGCTCGAGCAGCAGGATTTTCCGGTCCGAGAGCCATGGCTCGTCAAGCAGCGCCGGCGGAACGGCCGTCGTCTTGCCTGCGCCCGGTGGCGCGACGAGCACAGCGGAGTTGCCGCGACTGAGTGCATCGCGCAGCTCCGGCAGGGCTTCAAGAACGGGAAGGTTCTCGACGAGCGGCACTCTTGGCGTATCCTTCTCATCGGCAGATGCCGTGGGAATGGCTGCAGGTCGCTTGGCGAGCGAGGCCAGCCTCGCGCTCCGCCGGAGGGCCGAGCCCTTCGGACCAGACACCTTTCTTCGAGAAGGTCATACCCCATGCGCATCATCGACGCCCAGATCCATCTGTGGACCAAAGGCCACGTCGTCGCGCCGCACCGGTCGACACCGTACCTGCTCGACGAGGCCATCCGCGACATGGACGCGGCGGGCGTCCACGGCGCAATCCTGCATCCCCCGAGCTGGGACGACGCCTCGCACGCGCAGGCCGCCGAGGCCGTCGCGGCCTATCCCGATCGCTTCGCCATTCTCGGCCGCATTCCGCTCGACGAACCCGCGCGCCACGGCGAGATCGCGACATGGCTGCAACAGCCGGGCATGGTCGGCCTGCGCTACACGTTTCTCAAAGAGCACATGAAGACGTGGCCGACGGACGGCACCATGGACTGGCTCTGGCCCGCGGCCGAGAAACACGGCGTTCCGATCGCGATGCTGTGTGGCGAGTTCCTGCCGCTGGTGGGTGAGATCGCGGCGCGGCATCCAGGCCTGAAGCTGATCGTCGACCACTTCGGCGTGGCGCGCGGCAACAAGGATGCGGCGGCGTTCGTGACGATCCCCGAAGTGTGCAAGCTGGCGCGGCATCCGAACATCGCCGTGAAAGTCACCGGCGGCCCGCAGTACGTGACCGACGGCTATCCGTTCCAAAGTCTCACGCCGCACTACAAAGCCATCTACGACGCTTTCGGTCCGCGCCGCATGTTCTGGGGCACGGACATCACGCGGATGCCATGCTCATGGGGCGAGTGCGTGTCGGCCTTCCGCGATCATCAGACTTGGATTCCAGCGGCGGAAATGGAGTGGGTGATGGGACGTGGGATTGCGGCGTGGTTGGGGTGGGAGAAGGGGGTGGGGTGAGCGCCTCGTGCGCTGCTCGCGCCGGATCTATCCGCTTCACGTGTCCCCGGACGGAGCGCATCGCGAGATGCGTCGCGATCCGGGGCCTTTCCCCGCCAAGATCCGATCCGGGGTGTAACGGTCCCGGATCTCGTGCTCGCATGCGCTCGCCCCGTCCGGGAACGCAGCGAGGGTTTGGGGCGAAAGCACGAACCGGAAGGACTGTGTTCGAAATCACCCCAACAGTATCCCCTTGATCTCCGAAAAACTCCCCGCATCCGGCGCGATCAGCAGGCCGCCGGTGTTGTCGCCGGGGCGATACGCGCTGCCGTCGTGCTTGGCGGCGTAAAAATCGTGGGCAGCGAGGATGGCGAGGCCGGGGAGATGGTCCCAGGGCTCGGACTTGCCGTAGAGCACGAAATGGGCCTCGCCGCGCAACAGCCGCATGTAGTCGATGCCAGCGTAGATGACGCCGTCGAGCGCTCTGAAGTTTGCTTCCTTCGCCTGTAATTCGGCGCGGCGCGCGTCGGTCAGGTTGCGCTTGCCGAGCAGGCCGATCATGTCGCCGACGCGGGGCGGAACGTCGGCGCGACCGTGTGAGGCCGCGGCCTTGCCGTCGCGGCCCATCCAGACGCCGTGATTCTTGCCGCCGTAGGCGATCTCGCCGAGCGCGGGCGCGTAGATCCATCCGGCCGTCGCGCGACCGCCCTCGACGAGCGCGACCATCAGCGTGAAATCCGGCTCGCCGCCAGCGAACGCCTGCGTGCCGTCAATCGGGTCGATCACCCACACGGGTCCACGCTCCTGCAGGCGGCGCATCACGGACGCATCGGCTGAGACAGCTTCCTCGCCGACGACCAGAGATCCGGGAAGATATGCCGCAAGCCGCTCGGTCAAAGCCAACTCGGCCGCGCGGTCGGCGATCGTGACCAGATCGTCGGGGCCGGTTTTCTCGGAAACGTCGCCCGTGCCGAGATTGCGCCAGCGGGGCATGACTTCGGTGGCGGCGACCTCGGCCATGATGCGGGAGACGTCGGTGAGCAGCGTCGCGGACATGGAGGTCTCCGAAAAGTTTCGCCGTTCCTGGACCCGGATGATGTCAGGTCAACAACAGGCTGTGGATTTCGTCCCATAGCTCGCGGGTCGGGGCAACCAGCACGCCGCCGAGACGATCGAGCGGATCGAACGGTGCGCCATCGTGGCGGGCCGCATGAAAACCGGCGGCACCGGCGATGGCGTGACCCGGCAAATGGTCCCAAGGATGCGTCGAGAAGTTGATCATGAAATGGCTCTCGCCACTCAGGATGCGGCCGTAGTTGTGGCCGGCGCACGTCGGGCGCACGTAGCCGCGAAAGCGATGCCGCACGTCGTTCGGATCGCTCAAGCCGCGGCTCGTGAACGCGCCCGAGCCCAGGATGCCCTCGAGATCGGAAAGCGCCAAACCGGCCTCGGCGCGGATCGCCGTTATCGTGCCGCCGGCATGCCGTTCCGCGCCGCCACCAGCCTCGCCCAGATAGAGCGTGTCCTCGGCCGGAGCATAAATCCATCCTGCGACCGGGCGGCCGCCGACGATCAGCGCCACCATCACGTCGAAGGTCGGCTCGCCCTCCGCGAACTTGCGCGTTCCGTCGATCGGGTCGATCACCCAGACCGGCTCGGCCTTGCGGAAAAGCTGGAGTACACCCGGATCAGCGGCGACGGCTTCCTCGCCAACGACATGCGAGCCCGGCAGCGCGGCCTCGAGACGTGCGGCGAGCGCGATTTCAGCGGCATGATCCGCAACTGTGACCAGATCGCCGGCCTTCGATTTCTTCTGCACGTCGCCCGCTGCGAGATTACGCCAGCGCGGCAGGATCTCGGTCGCGGCCACCTCGCGAAGAATGCCGGCGATCTCGAACAGGTCGACTGTTGCCATGGTGCCGCGCCTCGCCGATTCCTTCAGAGCAAGCTCATGCCACGCAGAGGCAGCGTCGCGATATGCCGCAAATTAGCCGCATCGGGGCGCCTTCTGTCGGAACCGTACAAAAGGTGGCTCGAACCGTGTGGAGGCGCTATGCGGCCCTTACAGGCAATGGCAGCCGTGATGGTCGCGCTTGTGCTGGCCGTCGCGACGACGTGTGGCGAAGCGGCGGCGCGCGTGCAGCAGGCGCCGTCGAGCCGTGTGGCGATCGACGTGGCGGATGGCTTCACACAGGCCCGCCAGTTCACGGGCTTCATCAACGAGGCGGTCGGCACGTCGCTGGTCGTGGTCGAGTTGCCGGGCGCAGCGTACGAACAATTGGCGACGGGCCTGACGCCGGAGGCTCTCGCCGCGAAGGGTATCGCCAAGGGTGAGGCCGCCAAGCTGGAGCGGGCCGAGCCCTATCTCTACATGCGCGGCGAGCAGGCAAGCGCGCAGGGGCCGGTCGCCAAGTTCCTGGTGGCGTTCCGCGACAAGGACGTCACGGCGCTGGTCACGGCCAACGTGCAGAAATCGGCGCTGGCGAGCGGCACGGTCAAGGTTGCGGACGTCGAGCGCATGCTGGCCAGTGCGGCAATCGCTGCAGCGCCTGCGCCGCCGCGTGACGTGTTCCGTCTCGGCTATCTCGGCCCCTTCCTTCCGGCTGGAACCATTCTCGGCACGACCCACGCCTATACGCTCGACGGCAAACTCGAGCCGGCCCGGAAGGGTGAGAAACGAGCCGTGCTGATCGTCGCGCCGTCGCTCGATCGGCGCGAGATCGCCGACGCGGAGCGCCAGGCCGAGACGCTTCTCGGCGGGCTGCCAGGCTTGACCGACGTGAAGGTTGTCTCACGCCATCGCATCGAAATCGCACGGATGGAAGCGATCGAGATCATTGCCGACGCGAGGACCAAGGATGAGACCGGTGCGGTCGCAATCTATCAAGTGATCATGCTGCCGGCAGGCGGCGGCTACTATCGGATTGTCGGGCAAATACCGGTCGCAGACCGGGACACCCTGTTGCCCGAAATGCGAAAGATCGCCGAGAGCTTCCGCGTCGTGGAGTGAACGTGCCGTCGCGTGCCCGCCGCAATGCCTCTCAGTCGGATTTCCCGTAAGCCCGTGCCAGAAACTCCGCCGAGAACTTACCCGTTCGTGCATCCTCGGTCGTGGCGTCGGCCGCGCGCTCGGCCGGTGGACCGTAGCCACCTGCTCCGGGCGTCTCGACGGTCACCTGCTCGCCCTGGCGCAGGGGCATCCGCACTTTGTTGGGGAGGCGCCGCATGGCACCGTTGGCATTGGTGAGAAGAAACTGGCCCGTCGCGCCCGGCTCGCCGCCGAACAGTCCCCACGGTTGATGCACGAAGCGCTCGCCGACGCCCGAGAACTCGCAGTCGTGGCCCACCGGCGTCACCACCCGGCGAATGCCGAGCCCGCCGCGCGTGCGTCCCGCGCCGCCCGAATCCTCGACGAAGCCGTAAGCCAGAACGCGGAGCGGATACTCCATCTCGATCGCCTCGACCGGCAGGTTGGAGGTGTTGGTGATGCCGGCCTGCACGCCGTCCTTGCCGTCCTTGGTGAAGCGCGCGCCCATGCCGCCGCCGAGCGTTTCGAGGTAGACGTAGGGCTTTCCCGTGACCGGATCGTTTCCGGCGAAGACGGCCGACGTATTGGCCCCGTTGGCCGCCGCGATCACCTTCTCGGGCAGCGCCTGCGCCAGGGCTCCGAGCACGACGTCGATGCCGCGCTGGCAGGTGTTCGCCCTGAGCGCGACGGCGGCCGGCGACACGCAATTGGCAACCGTGCCGAGCGGGGCGATGATCTCGACGGCGTCGAGCACCCCCTGGTTGTTGGGCAGATCGGGATCGAGCACCGCCTTCAATCCAAAGAACACGCACGACTGCGTGGCGTTGAACGTCAGGTTGACGTTGCCCGGCACCTGCGCGTCGGAGCCGGTCCAGTCGAACACGATCCGATCTCCCGACTTCTCGACAACGAGCTTGAAGCGCACGTCACGGGCGTCGAGGCCGTCGTCATCGAGCACGTCTTCGAAGGCGTAGCGGCCGTCGGGAATCTTTCTGATCTCGGCCTTCATTCGCGCCTTCGAGCGCGCGACGATCTCGTCGAAGGCCGTCTCGATCAGCCCGAGGCCGTGGCGATCGCTCAGCGCCTTGACACGCTCGACGCCGAGACGACAGGCCGCAATCTGGGCGTTGATGTCGCCGCGCCGCTCATCCGGGAGGCGCATGTTGAGCAGAATGATGTCCATCAGGTCCTGGTCGAGCACGCCCCGGTGCATCAAGCGGACGACGGGAATGCGCAGGCCTTCCTTCCAGATCTCGTTGAGGCCACCCGACATGGAGCCGGCGGCCGACCCGCCGACATCGGCGTGGTGCGCGATATTCGCGACGATCGCCACCATGCGGCCTTCGACGAACACGGGCATGGCGAAGTTGAGATCGGGGAGATGCGTGCCCCCCGCGACGTGCGGATCGTTGGCGAGAAAGAGATCGCCCTCGGCAATGTCGTTGCCATGCTTCTTCAGCAGCATCTCGATCAGTCCCGTCATCGACGAGATATGGATCGGCAGCGAGCCCTGCGACTGGGCGATCAGGCGGCCCTTCGCATCGGCGATGGCGATCGAGTGATCGTGGCGCTCCTTGATATTGGTCGAGTAGGCGGAGCGCATCAGCGTGATGAAGCACTCGTCCGTCACCGACAACAGTCCGTTCCAGACGATCTCGAGCGTGATCGCATCGATTGTGGCGGTCATGATGCGGCTCCGATGACGAGGTTCAGGCCCGCATCGACAGTGGCGCGGTAACCGGGTGGAATGGTCGTCGTTGCGTCGAGTTGTTCGACGATGGCGGGTCCATCGATCTCCGTGCCCGGCGCGAGATCAGCGCGCCAGTGGACGCGGGCGTCGACAGGGCCGTCGCCAGAGAACCAGACCGTCCGCGTTCGCACCGCTAGAGCGGCGGGACCGCGGTCGAACTTCGGTGCGCCGATATCCGGCAAGCGGCCGATGCCTGTCACGCGCAGATTGACGATCTCGATCGGGGCCTCGGCGTTGTGATGACCGTAGTTGCGCTCGTGCGTGGCATGGAACAACCGGGCCAGCTCTGCGGCTGGGGGCAGTCCGTCGCCATGACTGTCGGGCACCGCGACTCCGAGTTCGTAGTTCTGGCCGATGTAGCGCATGTCGACGACCAGTTCGCGCCGCGCTTCCTGGGGTCTGATCTGCTCGGTTTGCCACCAGTCGCGGACCCGTGCCTCGAGCCGCGCCAGCTCGCTCTCGACGTGGGCGAGGTCGCCGGCGAGCGGCGTCCGGCAGGTCGCGACGAAACTCTCCTTCAAGTCGGCAACGACGAGACCCTGAGCGCACAGGATGCCGGGCGATGGCGGCACCAGCACCGCGCGCATGCCCAGTTCCTCCGCCAGCTCGACGGCATGCAAAGCACCGGCTCCGCCGAACGGCATCAGCACGAAGGGGCGCGGGTCATGGCCGCGTTCGATCGAAACGGCGCGAATGGCCCGCATCATGTTGGCATTGACGATGCGCACAATGCCGAGCGCTGCCGCTTCGAGGCTGATGCCAAGCTTGTCGGCAATGGGCTGGACCGCACGGACCGAGGCATTCCGGTCGAGCCGCATGTCGCCGCCGAGCAGCTCCGTCGGCAAACGCCCGAGCACGACGTTGGCATCGGACACCGTCGGTGCCGTGCCGCCGCGCCCATAGCAAGCGGGACCTGGGACGGCGCCTGCGCTCTCCGGTCCCACCTTGAGCAGGCCATCCGGTCCGAAATGCGCGATCGAGCCGCCGCCTGCGCCGATGGTGTGGATGTCGATCGCCGGCATGCGCACCGGGAAGCCCGCGACCTCACGCCCGAACGACATCTCGGCCTTGCCGCCCCGCACCAGGCAGACGTCCGTCGACGTGCCGCCCATGTCGAAGGTGATGATGTCGGGATGGCCAGAGAGGCGCGCCACATGGGCTGCCCCGATCACACCCGCAGCCGGCCCGGACAGCGCGGTGCGCACCGGAAACCGCGACGCCCGGTCGATCGACATCAGGCCACCCGACGACTGGTTGATGCCGATGGCCGCGCCCGGGGTCAGCTTTCCCACCGCCGCGCCGAGACGCTCCATGTAGCGCGTCACTTGAGGTTGCAGGTACGCGTTGAGCACCGTTGTGGACAGCCGCTCGTACTCGCGGAACTCGGGTTGTACCTCCGACGACACCGACAAGTGCAGCTCCGGCTTCACGCGCCGGATCGCCTCGGCCACGCGGCGCTCGTGCTCTGGATTCAGGAACGAGAACAACATGCAGATCGCGACGCCGTCGACATCGAGGCGCGCCACTGCGGACGCCACGCGCTCGGCTTCCGCATCCAGAAGCTCGCCCAGCACCTGCCCCCTCGAGCCGATCCTTTCGTCGACTTCGAGGCGGTGCTCGCGCGGTATGAGTGCTGGCGGGTAGTCGGTCTGAATATCGTAAACACGGGGCCGGATCTGACGGCCGATCTCGAGCAGATCGCGAAAGCCCTTCGTCGTGACCAGCGCGAGGCGTCCGCCGCGGCGCTGGATTAGGGCGTTGGTCGCGACCGTCGTGCCGTGCGCGAAGCGGGCCATGCCGCCGAGGTCGACGCCGTGACGGCTGGCCAGTTGCTCGAGACCGGCGACGATCGCCTCCGACGGGTCCGCCGGCGTCGAAGGCACCTTGTGCACCACGATTCGCTGGGTTCCAGGCTCGAAGGCGAAAAGATCCGTGAAGGTGCCACCGACGTCGACACCGATCAACCAACCCACCGTGCTCTCCCTGTCCACTGGTCGCGCTGATCATGCGGCCGATGCGCCACCTCGACAAGGCGAGCCCGCTCGCGGATAGTCCCGCATTGTGTCGCGGGGCATCAAGCAGCAGAAGGCGGTCAACAACCGTGCGCTACGCGTTAACCTCACTCCTCGGTCAGGCTCTCAGGGGCAATCGCGGCTGGACACCGGCCTGGCGACGGCCCGAGCCCAAAGCGAGCTACGACGCCGTCATCGTCGGCGGTGGCGGGCATGGTCTGGCGACCGCCTATTATCTGGCCAAAGAGCACGGGCTCACCAACATCGCCGTGCTGGAAAAGGGCTGGATCGGCAACGGCAATATCGGGCGCAATACCACGCTCATCCGCTCGAACTACCTGCTGCCGGGCAACGTGCCCTTCTACGAACATTCGATGAAGCTCTGGGAGGGGCTCGAGCAGGACATCAACTACAATGCGATGGTCAGCCAGCGCGGCCTGCTCAATCTCTACCATTCCGACGCCCAGCGCGACGCCTTTGCACGGCGCGGCAATGCCATGCGCATGCACGGCGTCGATTCCGAGCTTTTGGACCGCGAGCAGGTGCGCGCGTTCGTTCCCTACCTCGATTTCGACAACGCCCGCTTTCCGATCCAAGGCGGCCTGATCCAGCGGCGCGGCGGAACGGTGCGCCATGACGCCGTGGCGTGGGGCTATGCGCGCGCGGCCGATCGGCTCGGCGTCGACATTCTAGAGCACTGCGAGGTGACCGGCATCGACATCGTCGACGGCCGCGCCGTCGGCGTCCAGACGACTCGCGGTGCGATCAGGGCAAAAAAGATCGGACTCGCTGCGGCCGGCAACTCCTCTCGCGTCGCGGCACTCGCCGGGCTTCGGCTGCCGATCGAAAGCCACGTGCTGCAGGCGTTCGTCTCGGAAGGCGTCAAGCCGCTGATCGATACCGTCGTGACATTCGGCGCCGGTCACTTCTACATCTCACAGTCCGACAAGGGCGGTCTCGTCTTCGGCGGCGATATCGACGGCTACAATTCCTACGCGTGGCGCGGCAACCTGCCGATCGTCGAGGACGTCGCCGAGTGCGGCATGGCGCTGATGCCCATGCTCGGTCGCTTGCGGGTCGTGCGCAGCTGGGGCGGCCTGATGGACATGTCGATGGACGGTTCGCCGATCATCGACAAGACGCCGATCGACGGGCTCTATCTCAACTTTGGCTGGTGCTACGGCGGCTTCAAGGCGACGCCGGCCTCCGGCTGGTGCTTCGCGCATACGATCGCGCGGGACGCACCGCACGCCTTCAACGCCGCCATGAGGCTCGACCGTTTCGCGACCGGCCACCTGATCGACGAGCGCGGCGCCGGCAACCGTCCCAATCTGCACTGATCCCAACGCCATCGAGGCACGACGAGATGCGCATTCCCTGTGTCTATTGCGGCGAGCGCGGCCACGAGGAGTTCTCCTACCTCGGCGACGCCACGATCCAGCGGCCCACCGCTGCCGCAACGCCAAACGAGTGGCACGACTACGGCTATCTGCGGGAGAACCCGTCCGGCTCGCACCGCGAGCTCTGGCAGCACGTCGCGGGCTGCCGCGCCTGGCTCGTCGTGACGCGCGATACGCGCACGCACGCCATCATCTCCGTCGAAGCCGCGCAGGACGTCGCGCTGAGCCGCGAGAAGGCAACGCCATGAACGACGCTGCGCCCCACGCCCACTCAACCGCGCCGGTCCGCCGCCTCGGCGACAACGCTCCGCTGCGCCTCGCCGACGGCGGCCTGATCGACCGGTCGCGCACCCTCGCCTTCACGTTCGACGGGCAGCGCTATCTCGGCCATCCCGGCGACACGCTTGCCTCGGCGCTGGTCGCCAACGGCGTGCGCCTCGTCGGGCGCTCGTTCAAATACCATCGCCCGCGCGGCATCCTCTCCGCCGGCCCCGAGGAGCCGAACGCGCTGGTGGAACTGCGCACCGGCGCGCGACGCGAGCCCAACACGCGCGCGACAACGATCGAACTCTACGACGGTCTCGTCGCCGCCAGCCAGAACCGCTGGCCGTCGCTCAAGTACGACCTCCTCTCGATCAACAGTCTGGCCGGACCGATCATCGGCGCGGGCTTCTACTACAAGACCTTCATGTGGCCGGCCGCGTGGTGGGAAAAGGTCTACGAGCCACTGATCCGGCGCGCCGCCGGTCTCGGACGCGCGTCCGGCGCGCCCGATCCCGACACCTACGACAAGGCCAACCTGCACTGCGACGTGCTCGTCGTCGGTGCCGGTCCGGCCGGGTTGATGGCCGCGCTGACGGCCGGACGCGCCGGCGCTCGCGTCGTGCTCTGCGAGGACGATTTCCGCCTCGGTGGTCGCCTTATACTCGACCGGAGGGAGATCGACGGGCGGCCCGCATTGGATTGGGTTGCCGCGACCGAAGCCGAGCTGGCCGCCATGCCGGAGGTGCACATCCTGCGGCGGACCAGCGTCGTCGCCACCTACGATCACGGCACCTACGCGGCCGTCGAGCGCGTCAACGATCACGTCGCCGAGCCGCCCGCCCACGAGCCACGCCAGCGGTTGTGGCGCATCGTCGCCAAGCGCTGCATCGTGGCTGGCGGCGCCACGGAGCGTCCGCTCGTCTTTCCCGGCAACGACCGGCCCGGCGTCATGCTGGCAGGCGCGGTGCGTGCCTACATCAACCGCTATGGCGCCATACCCGGCCGCCGCGCCGTCGTGTTCGCGACCAACGACGACACGGCGCGAACCGTCACCGATCTCGCTCAGTGCGGCGTCGATGTCGTCGCCGTCGTCGACGCGCGCGTCGGGTCCTCGCCCGCGATGGCCGATGCGGCCCGCAGTGCGAGTGCGCGCCATATCGCTGGTGGCGCCGTCACACGCGTGCACGGGCGTCTCGGCGTCGAGGCCATCGACATCCGTTCGGCGAGCGGCGCAACCGAGCGCGTCGCCTGCGATCTCGCCTGCGTCTCCGGCGGCTGGAGTCCCAACGTCCATCTCGCCAGCCATCTCGGTGGAAGGCCGGAATGGAACGCGACGCTGGCGGCGTTCGTCGCCAGCAAGCCGCCGGAGGGTATGCAGCTTACCGGCGCGGCTGCCGGCGACCTCGCACTCGCTGACGCCTTCACGACAGGCTCGAATGCCGGACGTGTCGCGGCGGCGGCTTGCGGTTTTTCGGCTACCGCCGCGCCGATCCCGCTGGTCGATCCCGAGAGCACGGCGACGTCCGCGCTCTGGCGTGTCACCGGCACACGCGGCAAGGCCTTCGTCGATTTCCAGAACGACGTCACCACGGCCGATATCGAACTCGCTCACCGCGAGGGTTTCCGCGCCGTCGAGCACATGAAGCGCTACACCACGCTCGGCATGGCGACAGACCAGGGCAAGACCTCGAACGTCAACGCCATCGCCGTGATGGCCGAGCTGACCGAGACGACCATTCCCGCCACCGGCACGACCACCTTCCGCCCGCCGTACCTGCCCGTCGCCATCGGCACGCTCGCCGGCCACCATCGCGGCAAGGAGTTCCGCCCCACTCGCCTCACCCCGACGCACGCCTGGGCCAAGGAGCAGGGCGCTGTGTTCGTCGAGACAGGCTTGTGGCTCAGGGCTCAGTGGTATCCGAAGCCCGGCGAGACGGATTGGCTGGAAAGCGTCAACCGCGAAGTCAGCGCCGTGCGCTCCTCGGTCGGCGTGTGTGACGTGTCGACACTCGGCAAGATCGACGTGCAAGGCGCCGACGCCGCCGCCTTCCTCGACTTCCTCTACACCAACACGATGTCGACCTTGGGCGTCGGCCGCGCGCGCTACGGCCTGATGCTGCGCGAGGACGGGTTCGTCATGGACGACGGCACCGTGTCGCGGCTCGGCCCTGAGCATTTCGTGGTGACGACGACCACGGCCAACGCCGCGGGCGTGATGGCGCACATGGAGCATTGCCAGCAGTGGCTGCGTCCCGATCTCGACGTGACACTCGCCTCCATCAGCGAGCAGTGGGCGCAGCTCTCCATTGCCGGTCCGAAGTCACGCGAGGTGCTGCGCGCCGTCGTCGATCCCGCACACGACATCTCTGATGCGGCCTTTCCGTACCTTGCCGTCGGAGAGATCTCCGCGATGGGTGGCATTCCCGCCCGTCTCTTCCGCATCTCCTACTCCGGTGAGCGCGCCTACGAGATCGCCGTGCCTGCCGGCTACGGTGATGCGCTGGTGCGCGCCCTGATGGACGCCGGTCGCGCCCACAGCATCGTTGCCTACGGCACGGAGACGCTCGGCGTGCTCCGGATCGAGAAGGGTCATGTCGCCGGCAATGAGATCTCAGGCCAAACCACAGCCCGCGACCTCGGCCTCGGCCGCATGCTCTCGCGCAAGAAGGATTTCATCGGCCGCGCGCTCGCCGAGCGTCCCGCCCTGGTTGCGGCCGGCCGGCCGGCGCTCGTCGGTTTGAAGCCGGTCGATCGCAGCCTTCGCCTCAGGGCCGGTGCGCATCTCGTCGCGGAGGGTGCCGAGCCCAATGCCACCAACGACCAAGGCTATGTGACATCCGTCGCGCATTCGCCGACGCTCGGCCACTGGATCGGCCTCGCGCTGCTCTCCGGCGGCGCCGCACGTCATGGCCAGCGTGTTCGCGTCTGGGATCCGGTTCGCTCGGGCGACACGCTGGCCGAGGTCTGTGACCCGGTCTTCTACGATCCCGCAGGAGAACGCCTCCATGGCTGACGCGACGACTTCGCCGGCGCTATCGCCGCTCGCCGGCAACATTTCCGCCGGACGAAAAGGCCGCCGCTCCGGTGCTCCCGGCGTCATCGTCGAGGAGATGCGGCCGGCCGGAATCGCGACATTCATCGCTCGCCGGGGCCAAGCCGATGCACTCGCGGCGAAATTCCGTGCCGACTTCGGCTGCGAACTGCCTAAGACTCCACGTCGTGTCGTAACGGGCGGCCTCTCGATCATGTGGGCCGGGCCCAGCCGATGGCTCGCCGTCAGGTCGGCTGGCGACCCCCATTTCTCTGGCGACCTCGCGGCGCGACTCGCCGGCATCGCCAGCGTCATCGACCAGGGCCATGCGCTGGCGCTGCTCCGGCTGTCCGGACCGCGCATCCGGGACGCACTCGCCAAGGGGTTTACGTTGGACTTGCACCCGCGTGCATTCGGACCGGACGACGTGGCCATCACCTCGGTGTCTCACATCACGGCGCAGATCTGCCAGACAAGCGCCGATCCGGTCTATGAGGTCGCGGTCGCCCGCAGCCTCGCTCCGAGCTTCTGGCACTGGCTCGTGGCATCGTCCGCCGAGTATGGCTTGGACGTTTCTGGTGGAGTCCAAGCGCTGCGCGGCACGTGACGCCGTGGCACGCGCCCCCGATCAGAGTGCAACGATCGCAATGAGTTGATAGACGATCGCCGCTAGAATTGCCGACACAGGCACCGTGATGATCCAGGCCGCCACGATGACCGTGAAATGCGAGCGCCTGACGAGCTTGCGGCGGATCAGATCCTGGGTGTCCACCGGGTCGACCGGATCTCGCGGCCGGTAGTTCATCCGGACACCCTTGCGCGCCATGTAGGCCCTGCGGCGGCGGCTGTGCGTTGTATAGTACTCGCGGAAGAAACCGACGCCGAACACGGCGCCGACCGCGATGTGGGTCGAGCTGACCGGCAAGCCCAGCGAGGACGCCGCGATCACCGTCACGGCCGCCGAAAGCGCCACGCAGAAGGCCCGCATCGGATTCATGCGGGTGATCTGTTCGCCAACCGTCCGAATGAGCCGTGGCCCGAACAGGAACAGTCCGAGACTGATGCCGCAGGCGCCGATCAGCATAATCCAGAACGGGAGACTGACCTTGCCCCCGATCGCGCCGCTTTCCGAGCTATGCAGGATCCCGGCGAGCGGGCCCACCGCATTGGCGACATCGTTGGCTCCGTGGGCGAATGACAGCAGGGCTGCCGAACAGATAAGCGGGAGATGAAACAGCTTGCGCAGCGACTGATTACGGTTTTCCAGCCCCTCAGATTGCCGGCGGATGAGGGGGCGCAAGATTAAAAACGAGCCGATAAGAGCCGCCAGAGATACGGCCGTCACGGTGGTTGAAGATACCCGCCAGACTTGAGTGAGCCCCTTCGTCAAGAGATAGGCCGTGAAGGCAGCCACCATAATCGCGATCAACGCGGGCACCCAGAGGCGCGCGGCGGCGATCTTGTCGTCGCGGTAGATGATGTTGTGCTTGATGAACGCGAGAAAGGCTGCGGCGATCGCGCCCCCCAGCAGCGGCGAGACGATCCAGCTCGCGACGATCGCGGACATCACAGACCAGTCGACCACATGGAAACCAGCCGCCGAAATGCCGGCGCCGACCACACCGCCGACCACTGCGTGCGTGGTCGAGACTGGTGCGCCGACCCAGGTTGCGAGGTTGACCCAGACGGCCGAGGCGACCAAGGCCGCCATCATCGCGCCGATGAACGCCTGGGAGTTCGGTACCTGGCTCGGATCGATGATGCCCTTCGAGATCGTCTGGACCACATCACCGCCGGCCACGAGCGCTCCCATGCACTCGAAGATGGCCGCAATGACCAGAGCGCCGGTCATCGTCAGCGCGCGCGAGCCGACCGCAGGTCCGACATTGTTCGCAACGTCGTTGGCGCCGATGTTGAGGGCCATGTAGCCCGCCAGGACGGCTGCCACCACGAGCACGACGGGGTTCGACTGCACCCCGATCTGCAGGCTGGCGAGGACCGCGCTGAGCCCCAGGAACGCCAGCGCGAGCCCGGGCGCCAGCAGCGACATCGAAACTGAGCGCGTCGCAGTCTCGAGGTGCTCGATCTTCTGCAGGTCCTTGTCGAGCGACCTTTTGCGGCTTTTGCCTTCTCGCTCGGCAAGCTTGCCTTCAATGCTCACGCTGGATCTCCCCGGCGCCTTGGATCTTGCGCGGCACGACATCGCGAGTCCGGCGTTCGGGCAAACCAATAGTTGGCCGGACCGTCGGACCCAAGCATTATCGTCACGAAACTGTCACACCAGCGGGTGCCCCGGCGAATTCTGAGCGATGCTTCGCAATAGGTCGGCAAGCTCGGGCTCCTGCACGAGGCCCGCTGCCTCCACGGGCGAAAAGAACGCCACCCGCCGCTGGGCCTTTTCCGGCCAGGTTTGCAGTTGCTCACTGACCTCCATCGGAAATACATCGACGACGCACATCATGCTGGCCAAGAGATGCAGGCGCTTGCGGTAGGTGTAGCGGCCGATGGGCTCGCGGCCGATCCGGCCAATCAATCCGGCTTCTTCGCGGGCTTCGTCAGCTGCCGTTTCGTGAAGCGGGCGGCCGCGCTTGACCCATCCCTTCGGCAAGATCCAGCGCTTAGTTTCCCGGCTCGTCACCAGACCGACGGTCACTCGGCCGTCGTCGCGCAGCAGCGGCATTGCCGCGCACTGCTGTCCCACCGATCGGCTCGTGAGCAACCACGAAAGATGCAATGCCCGCGTCCTTCCTGATGCACCAGACTAATCTTCCAAGCACAGAGACGTAATCGAGCCGCCCCTGGTGTCACGTCGTGTGCCGCTACGCAAGATGCAACTCCCAGCCGCAAACAGAAACGACGGTCGCAATTGGCCTCGCGCGTGTCCGGGACTGGCCTCGCGCCGCGATCCCGCTTAGCGTCAACCCAAACCCAAACCGCGACCAGCCAGAGGGAATGCCCGCATGACGATCGCCACCGTGTCGCCGCATGCGACCTACGTCGGCCATCTCGAGAAGGGTGAGCTCGCCTACCAGTGGAGCCCGACAGCGAGACGGGCCGTCTTCTATCCTCGGCTCGTCTGTCCCTATAGCGGCTCGACGGCGCTGGAATGGCGGATCGCGAGTGGCCTCGGCACCGTTTATTCCACGACCACCGTGCACTCAGTCGACGGCAAGTCCTACAATGTGGCGCTGATCGACTGCGACGAGGGTTTTCGTCTGATGAGCCGCGTCGAGGACATGCCGCCCGACGCGGTCAAGATCGGCATGCGTGTGCAGTTCCGCGTGCACAAGCCCGGCGGTGAGGAGGAGCCGATTCCCGTCTTCGCGCCCCTCCCCGACGCAAAGCCCGTGTCACCTCCGGCGAACGTCGCGGCGCCGTACATTGCCCCGAGAAAGCCTGCGCGAACCGCGCGGCGCGGCAGCGCGGCCATCGTCGGGGTCGCGGAATCCGATCTCGGCCAGGTCGCCGAAGGCCTCACACCGATCGACCTGATGGCCCAGGGCATCACGCGCGCACTCGATGACTGCGGGCTGGGCGTCGCCGATGTCGACGGCCTCTTCTGCGCGACGACGCAGGCGCGCACGTCGGCGCTCTCGCTCAGCGAGTATCTCGGCATCGACGCGCCCTACGTTGGGTCGACGATCATCGGTGGGTCGTCATTCGAATACCACGTCGCGCAAGCGCATTCGGCGATCGAGGCCGGTCTGTGCAGCGTCGCGGTGATCGCCTATGGCAGCACCCAGCGCAGCGTCGGCCGCAAGCAGGCCTCCGTGCGCGAAATCAATCCGTACGAGACCCCGTTCAAGCCGTTCCTGCCATCCAGCGCCTATGCCATGGCGGCGCTGCGCCATATGCACGAGTTCGGCACGACGCGCGAGCAGATGGCGGCTGTCGCGGTCGCGGCTCGCGAATGGGCGCAGCTCAATCCGGCCGCCTGGGACCGAAAGCCTCTGACCATCGAAGGCGTGCTCGCTGCCCGTCCGATCAGCACGCCCTTCACGGTGCGCGACTGCTGCCTGTCGACGGACGGCGGCGGCGCTATCGTGGTGACCTCCGCCGAACGGGCACGCGCGCTGCGCAAGCCACCGGCCTTCGTCCTTGGCTGCGGGCAGTCCATCACACATGCAGCGATCTCCGCCATGCCGGATCTGACCCACACCGGAGCCAAACGCTCGGGCGAGATCGCCTATGCCATGGCCGGCCTGGCGGCAAAAGACATCGACGTCGTCGAACTCTACGACGCCTTCACCATCAACACGATCCTGTTTCTCGAGGATCTGGGCTTCTGTCCCAAGGGCGAGGGCGGACGTTTCGTCGAGGGCGGGCGCATCGGCCCGAAGGGCAGCTTGCCGGTCAATACCAACGGCGGCGGGCTCTCGTATTGCCATCCCGGCATGTACGGCCTGTTCCTGCTGATCGAGGCGGTGCGGCAGTTGCGCGGCGAGTGCGGAGACCGCCAGGTCGCCGGCGCCAAGACGGCGCTCGCCCACGGCAACGGCGGCGTGCTCTCGTCGCAGGCAACCGTCATTCTCGGCACCGAGGCGACGCTCGGGTGAGTTCGCGAAGCGCGTGACATTGTCACATATTTCGCAGCGCTCCCCGCCTACTTGACACCAATCAGTCCGGATCGTTCTAGCCGCTGACATAGTCATGCGTCGCGCATCTCCGTGCGGCGACTGCTGCGGCGCGTCACAATCCTGGCGACACGAGGAGAACATTGATGCGATCATGCAACCTCGTCCTGCTCCTGGCTGCCGGTCTGCTCGCCGCGACTGCTACCGGGTCCACATTCGCACAGCCAACCGGCTACACCGTCGCCGAGGTCGAGATCGACGACCTGAAGCAAGTGCTTGCGACGGTGCGCAGCAAGGATCGCCTCGAGGCGCGGGTCCGGACACCCGGCACGGTCGTCGATCTGAAAGTAGACGAGGGCGCCGAGGTCACGCCGGGCCAGCTCGTCGCGACCGTCGTCGATCCCAAGATCGCGCTCCGCATGAAGGGGCTCGACGCGCAGATCGTCGGCCTCGAATCGCGTCTCGCGACAGCGCGCCTGGATTACCAGCGTGCCCAGGAACTGCAGCAGCGCGGCGTGACGCCACAAGCCCGCGTCGACCAGCTCAAGACGGCGCTCGACGTGGCGACGAACGAGCTGGCGGCAGCCCGCGCCGAACGACAGGTCGTCGAGGAGCAGGCGAGCGAGGGCCAGGTTCTGGCACCTGCAGCCGGCCGCGTGCTGCGCGTTCCCGTGACGGAGGGCAGCGTCGTCATGGCCGGCGAAAGCGTCGCCACCATTGCCGCCAACGCCTATCTGCTGCGGCTCGAGCTGCCCGAGCGCCATGCCCGCTTCATCAAGATTGGCGATGCGGTCAAAGTCGGCACTCGCGGCCCATCATCGTCGCGCGTCGCGGCTGAGGGCCGGATCGTACAGGTTTATCCCGAGCTGCAGGGCGGACGCGTCGTCGCCGATGCGGATGTTCCGGGCCTCGGCGACTATTTCGTCGGGGAGCGCGCGCTCGTCTGGATCTCCGCGGGCAAGCGCCGGACCATGGTCGTTCCCGCCAGTTACATCGCCGCGCGCTTCGGTCTCGACTACGTGCGCGTCGTCCCGAAAAAGGGCGATGCTACCGACGTTGTCGTGCAGGTCGGCGCCGAGGTGCCGCTCGCCCGTGGCGAGGCCGGGCGCGAGATCCTGGCGGGCCTGAAAGCGGGCGATCTCCTCGCCGCGCCGGGGAGCAAGCCATGACCGAAACATCTCCGCCGCCGGATAAGCCTCTCGGTCTGTCGGGAGCCTTGACCCGTGCGTTCATCGGCTCACCTCTGACGCCGCTCGCACTGCTGGCTGCGCTGGCCGTCGGGCTCATCGCACTGTTCGCCTTGCCGCGCGAGGAGGAGCCGCAGATCTCGGTGCCTCTCGTCGACATCATGGTTCGGACGGACGGCCTCAAGGCCGAGGACGGCGCCCGCCTCGTGACGGAGCCGCTCGAGACGATCGTGAAGGCGATCAACGGCGTCGAGCACGTCTATTCGAACACCCTCGACAACCAGGTTCTGGTGACCGCCCGTTTCTTCGTCGGCACCAAGTCGGACGAGGCAATTCTGCGCGTCCACGAGAAGATCCGCGCCAACATGGACCGGATCCCGACTGGAATCCCCGAGCCCCTGATCGTCGGACGCGGCATCGACGACGTGGCGATCGTGACACTGACGCTCGCCGCCAAGCCCGGCGCCGCCGAGCGCTACCCTGACAATGTTCTCTATCACCTCGGCGAGAACCTGCTGGTCGAGCTCGCGAAGCTCGAGGAAGTCGGCCTCTCCTACATTACGGGTGGACGACCGGACCAGATTCGCATCGAGCCCGATCCCGAGAAGCTGTCGCTCTACGGCGTGACGCTCGCGCAGCTCATGGGCAAGGTGAAGAACGCCAACCGTTCGTTCGCCGCGGGTCACGTCCGTGAGTTGAATCACAGCCTCGCCGTATCGGCAGGACAGACGTTGCAGGGCATCCCCGACATCGGCCTCCTGCTCATCACCACCCGTGACGGCCGTCCGGTCTACGTGCGCGACGTCGCCACCGTTGTCGTCGGCGCCAAGCCGCTCGAGCGCCGTGCCTGGCACTACGCCAAAGGCCCCGACGGCAGCCTCGAACGCGTGCCCACCGTGACGCTGGCGCTGGCCAAGCGCGCCGGTGCCAACGCGGTGACCATCGCCGAGCGCATTCGCCATCGGGTCGATGCCCTGAAGGGCACGCTTGTTCCCGCCGATATCGACGTCGTCGTGACGCGCGACTACGGCGAGACGGCGAACGAGAAGGCCAACGAGTTGCTGTTCCATCTCGCGCTCGCGACCATCTCCATTGTCGCCCTCGTCGGCTTCGCCATCGGCTGGCGCGAGGGCGTCGTGGTCGCGATCGTGATCCCCGTGACGATCCTGCTCACTCTCTTCGCCTCCTGGCTGATGGGCTACACCATCAACCGCGTGAGCCTGTTCGCCTTGATCTTCTCGATCGGCATCCTGGTCGACGACGCGATCGTCGTGATCGAGAACATCGCGCGGCACTGGGCGATGGAGGACGGCCGAAGTCGCGCCCGCGCTGCGATCGAGGCCGTCGCCGAGGTCGGCAATCCGACCATCATCGCGACGCTGACGGTCGTGGCCGCGCTGCTGCCGATGTTGTTCGTCTCGGGCCTGATGGGCCCCTATATGGCGCCGATCCCGGCCAACGCCTCGGCCGCCATGATCCTCTCGTTCTTCGTGGCCGTGATGGTGACGCCTTGGCTGATGTTGCGGCTCGCCGGCACCGAAGCAGCCCGCACCGGTCACACCGAAGCCCACGACGGCGGGTGGCTCGGTCGAACCTATGTGGCGTGGGCTCGGCCGATCCTCGCCACGCGCGGCACGGCTTGGCTGTTCCTCGGTCTCGTCGGCGCGGCGACGCTGCTCTCTCTGGTCCTGCTACCGTTGAAGCTCGTGACGGTGAAGCTCTTGCCGTTCGACAACAAGTCGGAGTTGCAGGTCGTGCTCGATCTGCCGCGCGGCGCCTCCCTCGAGGAGACCGACCGCGTGCTCGACATGGCGGCTCGGCGCCTCGCCTCGCTCGACGAACTGGCGTCGATCCAGTCCTACGTCGGCACGTCGGCGCCGTTCAACTTCAACGGGCTGGTGCGCCATTATTACTTGCGTAACGAGGCACAGCAGGGCGACCTGCAGGTCAACCTGAAGCCGAAGGGGGAGCGGCGTCGCTCCAGCCACGAGGTGGCGCTCGATGTCCGCCAGCGGCTCACCGAATTGGCCCTTCCCGCCGGCAGTGCGCTGCGCGTCGTCGAGGTGCCGCCGGGCCCGCCCGTAATCGCGACCCTGCTCGCCGAGATCTACGGACCCGATGCCGAAACGCGCCGCGCCGTCGCCCGCGAAGTTCGCGCCATCTTCCGCAGCGTGCCGTTCATCGTCGATGACGACGACAGCTTCGGCCGCCCGGCGCCCCGCGTCCGCGTCTCGATCGACCAGGACAACCTCGAATTCCACAAGGTCGAGGAGAGCGACGTCTACGACACGCTGCAGACCTACTTTGGCGGCGTTCCGGTCGGCTACTCGCATCGCGGTGGCGGACGGCATCCGATCGAGATCGCCGTGCAACTGCCGAAGGCGCGGCTTGCACTCGATGCGGCGATGCTTTCGACGCCCCTGCCGGCCAACGCTCTGCCGGGTGAGCGTTCGATCATCGAGCTGGGCGATGTCGTCCGCATCGAGCGAGAGACGGCCTCGTTGCCGATCTTCAGGCGCAACGGCCGGCCGACCGAGATGGTGATGGGCGAACTCGCGGGGGCCTACGAGGCTCCGCTCTACGGTATGCTCGCCGTCGCCGACGCCATCAAGGCCAAGGACTGGGGCAGCCTGCCCCGGCCCGAGATCCGTCTCAACGGCCAACCCGACGACGACAGCAAGACGGTACTGCTCTGGGACGGCGAATGGGAGGTCACCTGGGTGACGTTCCGCGACATGGGTGCGGCGTTCGCCGTGGCGCTGCTCGGTATCTACATTCTCGTGGTCGGCCAGTTCGGGTCGTTCAAGCTGCCGCTCGTCATCCTCACACCCGTGCCGCTGACGCTGATCGGGATCATGATCGGGCATTGGATCTTCGGCGCGCCGTTTTCGGCGACCTCGATGATCGGCTTCATCGCGCTCGCCGGCATCATCGTCCGGAACTCGATCCTGCTCGTCGATTTCATCCGCCAGCGCCGCGATGCCGAGACACCGTTGCGGCAGGTGCTGCTCGAGGCGGGCGCGATCCGCTTCAAGCCGATCCTGTTGACAGCACTCGCAGCCATGATCGGAGCCGCCGTGATCCTGTTCGATCCGATCTTCCAGGGTCTCGCCGTCTCGCTCCTGTTCGGGCTCGCCTCGTCGACGCTGCTCACCGTGCTGGTGATCCCAGCCATCTACGTGGCCTTGCGCCACGACAACCGCCCGGCGAGCAGCGGCGACACCTCGGCACCGAGGGAGCCGGCTACTGCTGCCTGACCCGGGGCTGAGCGAGCAGACGGGACGCGATGCGTCCGTCTGCCTGCCGATCGGGCGCGCGCAAGGTGCAGGGACCTGCTAATTCTGCGGAACAAACCCGTTCCCTCAATGTCAGCACCGGTTCCGGACATGACGACGCCTTCAGCCTATCCCCGCGATCTCGTCGGCTACGGTCGCAACCCGCCCGATCCGCGCTGGCCCGGCGGCGCGGCGATCGCGGTTCAATTCGTCGTCAACTACGAGGAAGGTGGCGAGAACTGCATACTGCACGGCGATGCGGCCTCGGAAGCATTTCTTTCCGAGATCGTAGGCGCAGCACCGTGGCCCGGCCAGCGCCACATGAACATGGAATCGATCTACGAATATGGCTCGCGCGCCGGCTTTTGGCGGCTGTGGCGGCTGTTCAGCGAGCGCCGGCTCCCGGTCACGGTCTATGCCATCGCCCACGCCCTGATGCGCTACCCGGAAGTCGTCGCGGCCATGCAAGAGGCCAATTGGGAGATCGCGAGCCACGGCCTCAAGTGGATCGACTACAAGGACGTTCCCGAGGACGAGGAGCGCCGCCACATCGCCGAGGCGATCCGGCTTCACGCCGAGCTGACGGGCCAGCGCCCGCTCGGCTTCTACCAGGGACGCACGTCGGGCAATACGACCCGCCTCGTGATGGAGGAAGGCGGCTTCGTCTATTCGTCCGAGAGCTACGCCGACGACCTGCCCTACTGGATCGCCGGCCCGCGCGACTCGCACCTGATCGTGCCCTATACGCTGGATGCCAACGACATGCGTTTCGCGACCGCCCAGGGCTTCAACTCGGGGGATCAGTTCTTCACCTACCTCGCCGACACGTTCGACGTGCTCTACAAGGAGGGCTTGGCGGGCGCACCGAAGATGATGTCCGTCGGGTTGCATTGCCGACTGGCCGGGCGTCCCGGGCGAGCGGCGGGGCTGGCGCGGTTTCTCGATCACGTCGGCCGGCACGACAAGGTGTGGGTCGCGACCCGTCTCGACATCGCGCGGCATTGGCAGCGCACGCATCCCGCGGAGGGCACACTCTTGCGTCCAGGCGGCACATTCGATGGAGCTTACACGTGACTGGCAAGCCCGAGACGTTCGAGGAGCTGGAGCCCTCGCCGCGGCTATTGATGGGCCCGGGACCGGTCGACCTCTACCCGCGTGTGCTTCGCGCCATGTCGGTGCCGATCCAGGGGCAGTTCGACCCCGAGTTCCGCCGCTATATGCGTCAGGTGATGGCGCTTTACCGACAGGTCTGGCGTACCGAGAACGAGTGGACGCTGCTGGTCGATGGCACGGCGCGCGCCGGCATCGAGGCATGCCTTCAGTCGGTCGTTGCGCCCGGCGACAAGGTTCTGGTGCCGATCTTCGGGCGCTTCGGGCATCTGCTCGCCGAGATCGCCAAACGTGCCCGCGCTGAAGTCGTTCCGCTCGAGGTCGAATGGGGCACCGTGTTTGCTCCGGGGCAGATCGCCGAAGCCATCGGCAAGCACCGTCCGCGCGTTGTCGCCATGTGCCAGGGCGACACCTCGACCACGATGCTGCATCCGCTCGACGAGGCGGGTGCCGCCTGCCGACGCCACGATGCGCTGCTCTTCGTCGATGCCACCGCCTCGCTCGCCGGAAACCCGTTCGAGACCGACGCCTGGCAGGTGGATCTCGCCTCGGCTGGCCTGCAGAAGTGTCTCTCGGGACCGCCCGGCATCTCGCCCGTGACCTTCAACGAGCGTGTCGTCGAAATCCTGCGTCACCGGAAGCATGTCGAAGCGGGCATCCGACCTGCCGACATGGAGGATGGCAACGGCCCGATCATCCAGTCGAACTACTTCGATCTCGCGATGATCATGGACTATTGGAGCCCGCGTGCGCTCAACCACCACACAGAAGCGGCGAGCATGCTCTATGCCGCCCGCGAGTGCGCACGCGTCGTGCTCGAAGAGGGCATCGACGCCGGCATCGCGCGCCATCGGCTGGCGTCGGGCGCCTTGCGTGCCGGCCTCGAGGCAATGGGGCTCGAGATCTTTGGCGACCCGGCGCATCGGATGGCCAACGTCACCGGCGTCGCCATTCCGAAGCCTGCCGGCAATGGCGACAAGGTGCGCGCTGAGATGCTGGAGAGTTTCGGCATCGAGATCGGCACGTCGTTCGGTCCGCTGGCCGGCCGCATATGGCGGATCGGAACGATGGGCTACGTCTGCCGCAAGGCCAACGTGCTGCGCTGCCTCGCCTCACTCGAGGCCGTCCTGCGCCGCAATGGCGTCCCAGTACCGGCCGGAGCGGGCGTCGATGCCGCATGGGCGGTTTATGACCGTACCGGCGGGGCCTGAGGCGCGCGATCGCGCATAAAGCCGCCAAGTATCTGGACAGTGGCTAGCCGGCCCGGCATAGCGGGCGGCAAGAGCAGCGCCATCCGTGTCCTGCTCTTGCCACGAAAGCAGGATGGTCTCCAGTCAGTGCCGAGCTCGACGGAGTGACCGGGCACCACACCTGTGCCGACCTTTGGGGGAAAGTGGATGCAGCTCGAGCCGTTACCGTACCACATGGCGGTGGCCGACCGCCTGGAGCGGGCCGAGCCAGAGCTTTGGCAATGGTTCCGGTCTGACAAGTTCGCGGAGTGCCACTTGCGCGAGACGGCGGCGGCACTGCAGGGATCCGGCCACCGCATCGATCGCGCTCAGGACCACGAGCGTCACTACCGGCTTGCGGAGACCGCACGCGACACGCTCGGGCTCTCCGAACCGATCGCTCTCCATCAGTTGCGTAGCGCGGCCGGCACGCCCGGTGCGGCCCTCGTCTTCACCCCGGGCGAGATCGTCGTCGGCTTCTACGGCCCCATCCTCGAACAATCCGACGCCGACGCTCAGTTCGTCTCCCTGATGGGGCGCGAGATTGCCCGGTACAGGCTGTTCGTCGAGGCGGACGGGCGCTATCATACGACCGACCGTCTCCTGACCTGGCTGGTCCAGCGTGAGGGATGCCCCGCCGAGTTGATCGAGACCTCGCGACGGCATCGCCTCGCCTCGGAGATCTATAGCGACCTTGGCGGGCTTCTCGCCTGCGGCGACCGTGGTTCCATGAGCTGCTGTCTGGCCAAAACGATCTTCGGCCTCGATGACGCCACTGCTGCAAGCCACCTAGCCCAAGTCGAGCACATGATGGCGCTCGAGCCCGGTGCCACACGCGTCGTCGCGCACCCCGAGTTGCACGCCCGCCTGCTCGCCCTGGCTTGGGCTGAAACGGTTCCCGCAGCAGAGTTGCGCTCGCGTCTCGCGGCCGCCGTCTCGGGCGCTCTCGAGCTTGGTAGCCTCGATCTTCTCGACCAGCACCGGCTCGTGGAGCTGACGCGCGGAATCGTCGGCCGCGTGGTCGGCGATGCGGCGGTCCGTTCCGAGACCACGATCGCGCACGCACGCGAAATGTTCCCAGACTTCGAGCTGCCGCCTCGGCCCTTGTCGCTCGCTCCGCCGTTGTTGCCCCTTTCTCAGAGCGTCGTCGAATACCTCGCCTACCTGCTGCTCGATCTCGCCACGCTCGAAGGCAGCGGCCTGAAAACGACCATCGCGGTCGCCGCCGCAGCCGCCGACGAACTCGGTATCGGGGGCCGCTTCCGTGAGGTTGCCCGCCAGGAGCTTCGCGGCCGTCGCGGGTTGCAGGCCGGTCTTGCCAGCCGAGTGGCCTAGGACCTGCGGAACCCATCCATGCTCGATAGTGTCACATTCGACTGGAACGCCACGTTCCTGGACCTGCTGCAGAGGTTCCGGCGAGCCGATAGCGTCGGCAGCGACGACGTGGTGGGCGCAGTGCGCGGCCTGCTCGAGGAAGTGCGCGATCTGCACGAGGCCGGCCGGGTCGCCGACCTCGACCGGGTGGATGTGCTGGGGCTCTCATCGGCTGGCGAGCTGACGCTCGGCTCGGTTCCCGTCGGGGAGCCGACGGCCAGCGACTTCGCCACAAGCCTCGAGGCTTCGCCACGCCACGACAGCGAGGGGCTTTCCACGCCCTCCGACGGCGCGCCGCTGGACCATCCGCTCTACTCTCCCGGCTACGCGAGCTGGGAGCGGGCGGTCGGCCAGCACGACGCTCTCACGGACGTGTTTCACCTCGGCTTGCTGATCGGCAGTCTTGCGACCCGTCTGGACTTCCGCGAGCCGGCCGACCTCGCCACCTTCCTGCGCCACCGCAGCAATGTCGTCCGGTTGAACCCGCGCCTGCATCCGGTGCTCGCCCGCGTCATTGCCGACATGACTGAGCTGAGACGTGCCGATCGCGCCGCTGATCTTTCGGCCCTGATCGACCTGATCGACGACTACCGCTCGGTCGAGGTCGACGACGCCGACACCAAGGCCGGCGATCTCGCCGAAGTCGCGGACCCGGTGCTGCGCCGCCAACGCACGCAAGAGTATTTCCGCAATCGCCTGTTCGAGGTGACGCGGCGCAACAAGCTGCTTTACTTCGCGGATCGGCACGGCGTCGACCTGACCCGCGGCTCGTTCCCGGTCCTGCTCAACTATCAGACCCTGCAAGCGCGCCAGCTTCTGACCACCAGCCCCGATCTGTTGCAACGGCTCGGGGCCATCAACGATCGCGGCGAGGCGAAGGGCGAGCTGGATCTGCGCCGCTGGCTACAGTGCGCCGACTATCCCTACTTGGCGCCGAGCCTCGACAAGGTCCGAAGCGCGGCGCGAAAGGATTCGCGCGAGCTCGGCTTCAATCAATTGCGGCTGGTGCTGGCTTTCCTGCGCTGGCACGACGATGAAAAGGCCGAGCGGATCAACACACCGCTGGTGATGCTGCCCGTCACGCTGAAGCGGCAGCCCGGCACGACCGACGGCTACAGCCTCGTGCTCGAGGCTCCGGTCACCGAGGCCGACGTCAACCCCGTGCTGCGCTACGTCCTCGCCGACCGCTTCCGCGTCGATCTGCCCGAGACCATCGACATGAGCCGCCTCGATGCACTGCAAGAGCTGTGTGAACGGCTCGAGCGCGATGTGCGCCGCTCCCGCCCGGGCGTGGCGATCCGCGTCGTCGACCAGCCGCGGGTGCAGGTCTTTCAGGCCACCATCAAGCGACAGATCGAGGAGCATCGGCGCCGCCAGCGGCGTGGCGGCCAGCCGTTGAAGGATTGGCGCGGCGTCGGCTACTCCTACGCGCCGGACAGCTACCAGCCGCTCGGCTTCGAGCTGTTCGATCGCTTCGTTCGGCCGAAGTCGGCTCCCAGCCACGAATTCGAGGGTGATATCCTGCCGGGCGCCTTCAGCGGGCTTTCCGATCCGGCGAGCGCAGCGACGTCGATGGCGGCGGCCTCGGCCTACGAGATCGGCGAGGCCGTCGATCCGCTGAGGTGGGAGATCGATTTATGCGCCGTGACGCTCGCCAACTTCAACACGCGCAAGATGAGCCTCGTGCGCGACTACGAGATGCTACTCGACGGCTACGCCGGCAACCATGCCAACTATCGGCTACTGTTCGAGCAGGGCCCGCGTCCATCGCTACGTCCGATCGATAAGCCGCCGCACACCGAGCGCAATTTCGTCCTCCCGTCCGACCCGAGCCAGGATGAGGCCATCCTGCGCGCGTCGACGGGCGAGAGCTATGTCATCCAGGGCCCGCCCGGCACCGGCAAGTCGCAGACCATCGCCAACCTGCTGGCCGATCTCGCGGCACGGGGGAAATCCGTCCTATTCGTTTGTGAGAAGCGCGTCGCGCTCGACGTCGTGCACAGCCGCCTCAAGGATGCAGGTATCGGCGACCTGGCGAGCCTCGTCCACGATGCACGCGAGGATCGGTTGCCGTTCATCGCCGACCTGAAGGTGCTCTACGAAAGCTGGCTCGCCGGCCGCGCAAACCGCACGATCCGGGATCGCCGCGCGGCGCTTGTCGGCGAGATCGACACGCTCGTCTCGCGATTGCGCGGATTCTCCGCGATGATGCAGCGCTCGGTCGGTGCCGGCGACACGACCGTGCGCGGCTTGATGGGCCTCGCCTTCGAACGCGGCATTGCCCGCCCACGCTTGTCCCTGCGCGAGCGCGAGGCGACGCCGACGTGGGGCGCGTTCGTCGATGGCGAGGCCGCCCTTGCCGACCTTGAGCGTAGCATGCAGGACGTGCATCACGACCGTGACACGGTGCTGGCGATGCTTTCGTCCTTGCGCTCCGATCTCGCGGACCTGCCGCATCCGATCGCTCATATCGAGGCGGTGCTGCCGGCGGCGCGACGTGCGGGCGCGGACCTCGAGTCCCTCGTCACGTCGGCGATCAGCCCCGCGCCGGATAGCGAAATCAACCTCGGGACGCTGCTCGCTCAGGCGACGCTCGCCTCACGGCTGCGACTGCTGGCCGAGCGCGGTCGGCTTGCGCTTCTCGACCGCTACGCGCCCGACGCCGTCCAGCTCGCGCAGGATCTTCAATCGCTCGATGCGCTCGATCAGGCGCTGATGCAGGCCGAGGGCAGCAACGTCCTCTGGCGGCGCAAACCCACGCCTGAGGAAACAGACCTCCTGCTCGCGCTCGCACGGCGTAACGAAGGCCGGTTCTGGGCCTTCCTTTCCGGCGACTGGCGCGCCGTGAAGCAGCGCATCGCCGAAGTCTTCGCCGGAGAGCCCGCGAGCCATGTCGCGGTCCTCGAACAGCTTGCCGCCGAGCATTCTGCACGCGCGGCACGCGACAAGCACCTGCTGCGCGTCTGCGAGGCGTCCAATGTCGACGACATCGCGAAGCTGCGCGCGACGATCGAGCCGTTTTGGCAAGAGGAGGGGTCGCTGCGACCCGACCAGCGCGTCCTGATCGACGCGGCCATCGCCGATCCCGACGGCACGGGACGCAACATCGTGCGGCTCGCCGCCGAGCGCCGGCGGATCGAAAGCGCGAGAGAGGCGCTCGAGACCGTGCTCGCCCGCGTCGATCACACGACGCCCGCCGCGATCGGCCGTAGCCTCGACACCCTCGACGCCGTCAAAGAGCAGGCCGTCGAACTCGCCTCGCTCGTGCGCGCGCTCGAAATGGCATCGCCGGCTCTGGCCCAGACGTGGCGGCGACTGCCGATGCCGCTCGACACGATGCGCGCGGCGGCGCTGCACATGGAACTGCAGCGGTCGCTGGCGCAGGTGCCCGAGGTCAACCGCACGACGGCGGCCGATATCCAGAAGATCGCCGATGACCTCGGAACCAAGCTCGCCGAGCTGCGCCAGCTCAACGCGCGCCGGGCCCTCGACGAGCGCAAGGCGCGCTTCCGCGCTCACAGCATCGCCCGTGACGACGAGTACGACGTCGGCCGTGCCTTCCTCGAGCACCAGTTCTCGCTGCAGCGACCGAGCGCGGCATTGCGCGATTTCCTGGCGGGGGCGCCGGGCCATGTCGTGCGCGATCTGAAGCCGATCTGGATGATGAGCCCGCTCAGCGTCGCCGACACGCTGCCGCTGGAAGAGGGACTGTTCGACGTCGTGGTGTTCGACGAGGCGAGCCAGATTCCGATCGAAGACGCGGTCCCGACGCTCTATCGAGCCCCGCAGGCGATCGTGGTCGGTGACGAGATGCAGCTGCCGCCGCCGAGCTATTTCGGCCGCAAGCTCGACAGTGACGAGGAGGACCTGCCCGACTACATCGCGTTCGGCATGCAGGCCGAGAGCCTGCTCGACAAGGCGGCCGTCGCGCTGCCCTCCGTCCGGCTCGAATGGCACTACCGCAGCCGCCATGAGGGACTGATCGGATTCTGCAACCAGGCCTTCTATGCCGGCCACCTTAAGACCATTCCGAGCCGCCAGATGCTGATCCCGGCGGCTCCGATCGATACGAGCGTGCCGGCGCCCATGAAAGAGCAGGCCCAGCGCGTGCTGGCGCGTCCGATCAGCTTCCACCGGATCGCAGACGGCAGCTTCGTCGCGCAGCGCAATCTGAAAGAAGCCGCCTACATCGCCGATCTCGTGCGAGCGCTGCTCAGCCACGACGCCAGCCGCACGATCGGCATCGTCGCTTTCTCGCAGTCGCAGCAGGCGGCGATCGAGGACGCGATCGAACGCCTCGCCGCCGACAATCCGACCTTCCGCAATCGCCTCGATCGAGCCATGGGGCTCGAGCAGGAGGAGCTGTTCGTCAAGAACCTCGAAAACGTGCAAGGCGACGAGCGCGACATCATGATCGTCTCGGTCGCCTACGGGCCGGGCGCCCAGGGCCGCATGATCATGAACTTCGGTCCGATCAATCAGGACGGCGGCGAGAAGCGCCTCAACGTCATCTTCAGCCGCGCCAAGCACCATGTGGTGGTGGTGACTTCGATCGACCCGGCCCAGATCACCAACGATTGGAACAAAGGGGCCAAGGCGCTCAAGCGCTATCTCATGTATGCGGCAGCTGCCTCCGTCGGCGATACCGAGGCCATGCGAACAGCGCTTGCCGGCTATCCCGGTGCCGATCACGTCGAGCGCGCAGCGCAACTGGCCGATCCGCTTGCCGACCACATCGCGGCGACGCTGCGCCGGCAGGGCCGCGATGCGGTGCGGGGCCTCGGCCAGTCGACGGCCCGCTGCGACGTGGCTGTGCGAGACAAAAGCGCCACCAGCTTCTCGACCGCCATCCTGACCGACAACGACACCCACTATCAGGTTGCGGACGTCGTCGATCGCTACGTGACCTACCCCGGACTATTGAAGGCCTCCGGCTGGAAGGTCGAGCTGGCGCTGGCTAAGGATTGGGTGGCACGGATCGCACGTCCGGACGGCAAAGCCTCCGGCGGACCGGCGGGTGGCGAGGCAGCGTAAGTTACTGCCCCGCCACGACCCTTACCGGACCGGAACCGCGATCGTCTGCGCCACCGGGAGCGGAGGCCGATAGGTCGTGCCGACCAATCCCGACTGCGCAGCGGACCCCGTCTCCGTCGAGGCCTGCGACGGTGCGATGGGCTCGCCGCTCAACGACTGATCTGCCTGGGGCACGCCTTCCGCAATGGACTCGGACTCGAGCGTCGTCTGCGGCACCGCACCCAAGTCGGTCGTGACCGGAGGCGTCGATGCCTCCGGAGCGAGGATCATCGATGGCGCCGCGGTCGGCATCTGCCCGCCGATGGCCGGGGGAAGGGCAGCAGCACCCAGGCCTACGGCCGCAGCAGTTGGGAGAGCCCTCGCCAACGGCGCACCGGGTGACTTGGCCGCCGGCGCGACGAACACCGGCGCGGCGTAGGACTTGGTCGCCGGAGCGACGATCACCGGTGCGGCGTGCGGAGCCCGATACGGCTGCACGACATGTCCGCGCTTGTAGACCCGATGCTGCCGGTGCTCCCACGAGCGGTCGTGCTGACGGCGGTGCTGGTGGCCCCACTGATGGTTGTGGTGTGAGCGGTGGCCCCAGCCACCACCTCCGTGACCGCCCCAGTGCTGGCCGGCGTCGGCGGTGCCGGATAGAAGAGCCAGGGCGAGAGCTGCGAGCGCGGCGCGCGACGTGAGCATGTGATGTCTCCTCGGATCTGTCGGTCTGTTGTGGTGAGGCTCGTCGACCGGCCTCGATGTGGACCACAATGCCCGACGCCGTCGCAGCTAGCTGTGCTGGCCGGCACATCTCGAGGCTTGAATAAGTTCTGGTTGCCGCCACATGCTCCGAACGCGTCCCGGCGACTTGGAGCACGGTTCATGGCATCGACGATGGAGCAGCATGTGCTGGCCGACGACGGCCTCGTTCCGAACAATCCCCGCATGGCGGCACGGATCTATCGCAGTGCGTTGCCGGTCGACGGCGACGCGGAGCGGCGCATCGAGGCGCACTTCGCGCGGCACGGATGGTCGAATGCCTGGGTCAACGGCATCTATCCGTTCCACCACTATCACGCGACGGTTCACGAGGTGCTCGGCATCGCGCAAGGCCAGGCTCGCGTGCAGCTCGGTGGTCCGTCGGGCCCCATCGTGGACCTGCGGGCGGGCGACGGCGTCCTGATCCCCGCTGGTGTCGGCCATTGCCGGGTTTCGGCTTCGAGCGACTTGTCTGTCGTCGGTGCCTACCCGAGTGGAGCCGACTGGGATCTGGTCCGCGCCACGCCCGAGGCCCGCGAAGGCGCCATCGCTCGTATCGCCGAAGTTCCCCAGCCCGATAACGATCCGGTGCTGGGCGGCCCTTTCGTCGCGACGGTTTGATTACAGCCTCCCATGGCTGCTAGCCTGCCGGCCGCAGTGCAGGTCTTCGACGCAGAGGCTCCATGTTCCAATCACTCGCGCGCGCCCTCGATGGCCACCGCGCGCTCGCCCGCCGCAATCGCTTCGCCCCGATCACCGTCGCGGTGAAATCAGGCGCCGAGGCTTGGTGCGTGCAGTTCGGCGCGGACCCTATCAGCGTCGCGAAAGGGGCGCCTGCCGCGTCTGACCTCACGTTGGAGGCCAGCCCGGAGACGTGGGCGAAGTTCGCAGAGCCCGTCCCGCCGGTCGGCTATCAGAGCCTCAACGGCATGATGCGCATGGGCCATCTCGCCGTCAGCGGCGACCTGCTCCAGTTCGGCCGCCACATGACCCTGATCGAGGACGTGTTCGCGACCGTTCGAGGCGCGCGGGCGGCTGCCGCGAAGCCGGCTCCGGTCGGCAAGCCGTGGATCGAAGGCATCTCCGGGCGCTATCTCCACACCGACCTCGACGGACGCCCGCACCGCATCTACTTCGAGGATGCCGGGCCCGCCGACGGCATTCCGCTGATCTGTCTCCACACCGCCGGCTCCGATGGCCGCCAGTATCGCGGCGTGCTCAATGACCCTGAGATAACCCGCACCTTCCGCGTCATCGCCTTCGACCTGCCCTATCACGGCAAATCGTCGCCCCCCGCCGGCTTCGAGACCGACGTCTATCGCCTGACGACCAAGCTCTACGTCGACACGGTGATGACGGTCTGCCGCGCACTCGAACTGAAGAAGCCCGTGGTGATGGGCTGCTCGATCGGTGGGCGCGCCGTCCTGCATCTGGCGCTCCAGCACGGATCCGCGTTCCGCGCCGCGATCGGCCTGCAGTCGGCGATCTATGCCGATCCGGGGGCCAATCCGGCGCTGCGCGAGCTCGAAGTGATCAACCGGCCCGACGTGCACGGCGGTGACGCCTCGGCCGCGTTCGTGTCGTGCCTGATCTCGCCGACGTCACCGCAGACCGACCGCGCCGAGACGCTCTGGCATTATTCGCAGAGTGCGCCGGGCGTGTTCATGGGCGACCTCGTCTACTACATGGCCGACGGCGACATGCGGAACCTCGATCTCTCGCCGCTCCAATCGCAGCAGTGCCCGCTCTACCTGCTCACCGGCGAATACGATCTTTCGGCGACGCCGGCGCTGACCGCCGACCTCGCCAAGAAAGTGAGTGCGCGCCATTTCGAGGTGATGAAGGGCCTCGGCCATTTCCCCATGTCCGAAGCGCCCGAGCGTTTCCTCGGGTATTTGCGCCCCGTGCTGCAACGCATCGCGGACGAAGCCTAAGCGGACGGCTCGGCTCCGACAGGCGCGCGCAGCCCCATCCGCTCCAGACGCGGCAGAACCTCGGCGACGAAATAGGGGATCTCCTTCAGGTAGTCGAGGAACGCAACCGACGTTCCCGAAAAGCCAGCACGGCTGATCTGCGCCAGATCGTCGGCGACGTCGTCGGGCGTGCCGACCAACGGAAAGGCGCCGGGATAAGCGCCGTCGAAGTTCTTCCCCGTCGCGCGCTGGAAGCGATTGACGAACGGTCGCGCGATCTTGGCGCCCGTCGTGGTGCCGGCCGTCGCGCCGCGTTTGCTGCGGTAGTAGGCCTGTCCCTCCACGTCGGCATGCTCCTCCGCGAAGTAGTGGAAGAACTCTTCCGCCTCCTTCCGGGTCGGCCGGCACACGACGTGGCTCATCGTGAAGACCCGGAGTGTCCTCCCGTGCCGTCGCCCGAGCGCTGCGACATCGTCGAGAATACCCGGCGCCTGCTCGATCTCGGTCATGTTGGTGAACAGCGCGTCAGCCGCCACCGCCGCGAAATCCCGCCCCTTCGGAGAGAAACCCGCCGACATCACGATCGGCCGCGGCCGCTGCACCGACACCGGATTCGTCTCCAGCCGCTTCAGCTTGAAGAATTGTCCGTCCCAATCGAATTCCGGCCCACCCTCCAGCAGCTTCGACCAGACCTGGAACCACTCTTGCCCGTGGTCGTAACGTGTGTCCTGGTCGATGGTGACGCCGTGGAGATCGAACTCCTCCTGGTTCCAGCCGCACACGATGTTCAGCCCTGCGCGCCCATGCGTCACGTGATCGATGGTCGCCAAAGCCTTGGCCGCGAAGGCCGGCGTCACGAGCGGTACGTGGATCGTCGAGAATACGCAGATGCGTTTCGTCAGCGCGCCGATCGCCGACGAGTGGGTCAGCGTCTCGAACGATTTGCCGTAGATGTTGGCCTTGCCCTGATAGCCACGCCACTTGGCGACCGGCAGAATGAACTCCAGACCGGCCGCATCCGCGAGCTGGCACATGGCGGCGATGTCGTCCCAATTCGCCCGCCAGCGGTCCGGCGCGAGGCTCATCGTCAAGCCCCCGTCGCAGTTGGCGGAGAAGATGCCGAGCTTGAGCCGATTGGCTCCGAACATGGGGTTGGTGGCGGCGCGGGGGTCGGTCATTGATCCTCTACAAATTCCGGGGTCAGAACTTCAGTTTGTCCAGGCCGTAGAACTGCTGCACGTCATCGACACGCGCTTTGCTCGGGACAGAGTTGAAGTATCCGTGTCTGCTATGACGTATGCCGGTGGAACGCGCCAGATCGACCATCATCTCCGCGTTCTTCAGCGCCACCGCCAGCGTATCCATGATTGGAACGTCGTCCACCCGCGTCACACCGTTTCGCGCGAGCAGCAGGCTCAGCGGTACCTCGCCCGGCACGATCACGTCGGCGCCGTCGTCGCGGATCAGCGCCCGCGCTGCGGCCACGAACTTGGCAATCACGGGTGCCGGGTCCGTGTAACCCGCCAGCACCTCCCGGAATGTAATCCCCGAGGCCTTGATGCAGGCGCACCGATCCGCCAATCCGTAGCCATGTATCTGCTCGCGATACAACGGCACCATGCGATCGATGAACAGCATGACGCCAAACCGCTGCCCGTACATGGTGGCCATGTGGAACGTCGCCTCACCGAGCCCGACGACGGGGATGTCGATAAGCGACCGCACCTCGCGCAGCATCGGATTGGGCAACGTGCACATCGCGTAGGCGTCGAAACCCTGCGCCTCGGCGGCGCGCCCTGCCGCGATCCACTGATTACCATGCATCTGGACGAGATAGCCGTAGCCGATGTCGTCGCCGGGGTAGTTGGCGGGATAGGTCCCCCCCATCTGCCCGTGCCATGCCACCTCCGTATCGGGCCTGAGCACCTTGGCCGCATGCACCTTCATCGCATCGGCATAGGCGGGAAGATCCTCGAGCACCGTGAAGCTCTGGTGCCAGATCCGCATCGCCATGGCCGTCTCCCTGCGCCTCTTGCCGCGCTTGTCACCAGCGCATTTTCCCAGATTGGCACCTCTGCGTAGCAACTGCCAAGGAGCGGCACACGACCCGGTAGCGAACGCACTTGTGCATAGTCGCATGACGCGAGTTGCAGGTCGCACGCCGAGCTGAGACATTCGGGTCCTGGTGTTCAAGTCTCGGGGGAACTATGGGATCGTCGCTGGACGGCCGTGCGCACGCGGCCATGCTGTTGAGAGTACTCGCCGACACGGCGGCCGACTCCAACATTTCGATCGAGGAATTGGCGGCGCTCGCCGAGAAAATCGGGGCTCATCTCCGCGACGAGGCAGTCGCGTCGGCCGTCGGTGCGAACTCTCAGCCGCAGCTCAGATTGATCGAGGGTGGCCTTCGAGCGCCGGTCGCGCAATCGTCGTGACGATGGGCGGCCGCACACGGCGCACCCGGCCGCGATATCGCTTCGCGCTCACAACTGACCCGAGGCGTCCCATGTCGCGATCAGATCGACGTAGGCCGGGTCGTCGTAGCGGCTCGGGCTGAAGGCAGCCGCGTAGTGCGGCAATGGCCCTCCGGTGACGTGCCGCGCCAGTAGCTCGCCGGCTCCCAGAGACGCCATGATGCCGAATCCGGAAAACGCGGCAGAGACGTAAGCACCGGGCACAGCCAGCGGCCCGATCAGCGGCCGGTTCTCGGGCGTCTTCGTGTAATATCCGCCATCGACGAACGGCTTCGGCATCGGGTCGAGGTAGGCGCGAAGCCCTGGCACCAGTACCGACATGCCGCGCAGCGTGATCTCCGGCAGGTCTGGGTCCCATGTGAGCGGGAAACTCGGCTCGTCCTCGGCGTGGCAATCGTAGGTCCAGTACATCAGCACCTGATTGCCGGCGCCGACCGGCCGTCCGTGAACGCCAGCTGGAAACTCGTCGAGCAGCCGCCGCATCTCCTCGGTTTGCCCGAGCGCCTCGCGTTCCTCGTCCGACCACGGCAGGCGGGTCGGATCGCACCAGATGATCAGCGGCGCGGACCGAGGGACGACACCCAGCGGATCGGGCAGGCTGATCTTGATGTGCCGTTCGACGACGACGGGGAGATCGACACCGAGCATTCCCGCCGTGGCTTTGAGGTAGGGTCCCGTCGCGAGGACGAGCGCGTCGGTATCGAGCGCCAGCTGGCGATCCTCTTGCCTGAGCTGAACGCCGCTGACTCGGCCGCCGATCGTCTCAACTCCGGCCAGCTCGGCCACGATCAGCTCGACACCGTTGCTCCGCGCTTCCTCAAGCAAATACATGCCGAGCTGCTGTGCGCTGAGCGATCCGCACCGGCGAGCGTGCAGCACCGCGACGGCATCGGGGTTCAAGTAGCCGAAGTGCTCACGGATCGTCGCGCGGTCCAGAAGCAGGTCGGCGCCATCGACCGGGTCGTCGAAACGGTCCGGATCCGACGGGCGATACTGGCCTGCCGATGTAATCCGTCGAAGCCGGCCCGCCCCAAGGTCTTGCGCCTCCAGCGCCTGCTGCTCGAACTGTGCGATCGTCTCGGGCCGCGCTGTAGCATAGACGTAGCCGCGCCGGTTCATGTGGAAGCGGTTGGCGGAGCGCCCCGCGTGACCTTCCATCAGGTCGATGCTGCGGTTCATCAGAGCCACCATCGCGTCGCCGGGCCCGGGCCACCAATTGCGATAGCATTCGGTCGACTTGTCGCTGGTCAGGCCGAGCGGCGGGCCAGGCTCGACCAGCGCGACCCGTTGCACACCGGCCTCGGCGAGCGCGTGTGCCGCCGCGATGCCGGCAATGCCGGCACCGCACACCACCGCGTCGAAGCGTTTCCTCGTCATGGCCGATGATCCGCGTTGAGGCGATGGCTTCTATTTCTCTTTCTCGACGGCCGCGACGAACGCCTCGATGAGATTGCCGGTCGCCTTGATGACGTGCTCGGCCTTCGGGAACTGGCCGCTGCGCACCTCCTCGACGAACTCCTTAAAGCCGGCGACGCGTTCGCGCTGCATCTGCTGCTTCATCTTGTAGAGGTTGCGGTACTGCTTCGAGTGCCTCGGATAGGGTGGCGCGTTGTTGCCGAGGATGTCGTCGGCGAAGAGGAACTGGATATCGCCGCCGCCACCGCCGCCAATCGAAGACGTGAGCAGGGTCGTCCGCTTGCTGATCTCGCGCAGCAGCTCCTCGGGGATTACCTCCACCTCCACGGCGTAGGCGCCCGCATTCTCCAGCGCCTTGATGTCCCGGTAGACCTGCATTGCTTCGTCAGGCGTCTTACCGACGGCGCGCAGACCGCCCGTCCATGTGCTCTTGCGCGGCACCAGCCCCGCATGCCCCTGAATTGGGATGCCGGCCTCGGCCGCGGCCTCGACGAAACGCGGTGCCCATTGGCACATGATGGCGTCGGCCCCGATCGCCATGGCGTCGTAGCCGATCCGCACGGCCTCGGCGGGTGTCGCCGCCGCGATCAGCGGCACCGAGAACGCCATGAACGTATTCGGCGCCGCGCGGCGGATGTCGGCGGCGGACTGAGGCGCCTTCGGATCGAATCGCACCTTCATCGTGTCGATGCCGGCTTCCTCGGCAGCGGCGGCTTCCTCGGGCGAGAACGGCAGCGTCTCGACCAGCACGCGCTTGCCCTTCTGGTCGCGCAGATCCTTGACGGTATAATTTCGCGTCCCGTAGTGGCCGCCGAGCGTCATCACGCGCTTCAGGCCCCGTTTGCCGGCATCCCTCGGCGGAATTCCGCCATCACCCGTCGCGTGGCTCGCCATATCCTGTCTCCCTGTCTGTCACAATCGTTTGGAACCAGCATAGGACACCAGTCGTAGCGACGGCTACGCTTGTTCGCTCGCCCCGTGCCGGGAGAGCATCATAAGCTGGGCCTGATCAGCGACCCGAGCCACCGGAGTACCATCATGCGCCGCACCATCCTTCTGGTTCTCGACGGGCTCCGTCGCGACATGATCGGGCCAGACCTGACGCCGACCCTCGTGCGCCATGCCGAGGCGTCGGAGACCTTCACCCGGCACCGGTCGGTTTTTCCATCGGCGACGCGCGTCGTCTCGTCGTCGGTCGCGACCGGTTGCCATCCGGCCCGGCACGAGCTTGCCGGCAATAGCCTCGCACTGATCGAGGACGGTCGCCTCGTCGCCCATGACGCCGGCCATCCGGGGTTTCTGCAGCACAAGCGCCGCGTCACCGGCCGCTCGCTCGCCATGCCCACGCTGGCCGAGCGCCTTAAGAATCATGGCGGCGCCGTGATCTATTCGAACGTCTCGCCCGGTGCCGCCTACGCCCACGATCCCGATGGACACGGCACCGTTTATCACCGCGCCGGCTCGTTCGGCCCGGGCCGCGTTCCAATCACCGACTGGGACGCGAGGCGCATCAGCGGTGACATTGCCGGAGACCGCGCCATGGCCGAACAGTTCATTGCCGACGCCGTCCTCGGAACCAGGAAGCCTGCCCTGGGCGTCCTCTGGCTCGCCGAACCTGATGCTTCCTCACATGCCCATCCACTCGGCTCGCCGAGCCAACTCGCCTCGGTCCGCGGCGCCGACACAAACGCTGCAATTATCATCGCCGCGGTGCAGAAGGCCCGGGAGGCGGGCGATGACATGCTCCTCGTGGTCGCCTCCGATCACGGCCATCAGACCGTCCAGGGCGTGATCGACATAGATGCCGAACTCGTCCGGGCCGGATTGAAAGACAGCGACCGCTCCGGCGACGTGCTCGCCGTTTCCAGCGGCACGGCCGCCCTCGTCTACGTCCATCCCGATCACAGTGGACGCACCGAGGCCATCGGCGCCTTCCTCAGCGCCCAGCCCTGGGCCGGCGACGTGCTCGGTGCCGACCGCTTGGCCGAGATCGGCCAGGCCGCTCGTCACGGCCTCGCCTTTGCCGTGGCGATGGCGGCCAACGAGGACCCGAACGAGCATGGCATTCCGGGCAAGAGCTTCGCGGCGAAACCCGAAGCCGGAAAGCCGGATCGTATGGGCTGCGGTCAGCATGGCGGCCTCGCCCGCTTCGAGCAGTCGCCGTTCCTCATGATCCAGGGCCCGGGCTTTTCCGCCGGCGCGACGCGTGACGAAGCCACATCGGCCGTCGATATCGCGCCCACAGTGCTCAGCCATCTCGGCGTCGCGCACGAGCCACTTGATGGTCGCGCGCTGCAGACGTCGCCGCTGCCTCTGTAACAAACGTCTCGCGCACCCAAACGATACAATCGCCAACGAGGTGATCCCATGTCCTCCGATCTGATCCAGCTCACCGCCCGCGAGGCCGTCCGCCGACTTGCCAAGGGCGACATCACGCCCCTCGACCTGATCGATGCCGCCGAGAAACGCATCGCGGCCTGCGAGCCCGCGATCAACGCGCTGCCGACGCTGTGCCTCGATCGTGCCCGCGACCATGCCAAGCGCCTGATGAAAGGCCAGCGCCGCGAGGCCGAGAGGGAAGCTGGATGGCTCGGCGGCCTGCCGGTCGCCATCAAGGACGTCAACGACGTCGCCGGCGTGCGCACCACCTACGGCTCGCCGATCTTCAAGGACCATGTGCCCACGGTTTCCCACCCGGTCGTCGAGCGGATCGAGCGCAAAGGCGGTGTCGTCATCGCCAAGTCGAACACGCCCGAGTTCGCCTCCGGCGGCTCCACGTTCAACGAGGTGTTCGGGCGCACCAGCAATCCGTGGAACACGGCGCTCACGCCCGGCGGCTCGACGGGCGGTGGCGCGGCGGCCTTGGCAGCCGGCGAAGTCTGGCTGGCGCATGGCTCGGATCATGCCGGCTCTCTGCGTCGCCCCGCCGCCTACTGCTCCGTCGTCGGTCTGCGTCCGTCTCCCGGTCGCGTCACGCGGGGCACCTCGAACAACCTCTATGCGCCGCTTTCGGTGCAAGGGCCGATGGCGCGCAACGTCGGCGACCTCGCGCTGTTTCTCGACTCGATGGCGGGCTTCGATCCGCGCGACCCGCAGACGTTCGACGCGCCCGCCCAATCGTTCCTGTCCGCCACCGAAGCGCCAATCGCGCCCCGCCGCGTCGCCTACACCGACGACTTCGGTGGCGCGTTCCCGGTCGACCGCGAGACGCGTGATATCTGCCGCACCTCGCTTAAGCACTTCGAGGCCATGGGTGCCGCCGTCGAGGAGGCCTTCCCCGACCCGGGAAACATCGCCGAGGCGTTCCTGGTGCTTCGCGCCCAATCCTACGTCGTCGACCGCGAGTTGCAGATCGCCCAGTACCGCGACAAGTTCAAAGCCGACATCATCTGGAATTTCGAGGAAGGCCTGAAGTCCACGCCCGCCCGCATCGCCTGGGCCGAACGCGAGCGCGCTGCCTTCTATCGCCGCGTCGCCGCGTTCTACGAGACCTACGACATCCTCGTGCTACCCGGCGCCTCAACGCCCGCCTTCGACGTCACGAAGCGGATGCCCGATAAAATCGATGGAGAGCCCCTCGATAACTACCTCGGCGGCTCGCTCGTCACGGCCATCCCAACCCTCATGGGCACGCCGTCGCTGGTGCTGCCCTGCGGCTTCGATCGGTTCGGGCGGCCAGTCGGGTTGCAGATGGTCGGTGCGCCACGCGGCGAGGCCCCCCTGCTCTCCGCCGCCGCCCTGCTCGAGACGGCCGCCGGCCTGTCCGGCCGCGTGCCCATCGAACCAAGGCCGGGGGTGGTGCCTGCGAACGCGTGATCGTTGACAGACTTTCAGCCTTCCTGCTGAACGAAGCGGGCCCCGGTCACTTCGGCGATCAGCTCCGCCACTGGGCGGGTCCCATCGACCCGCAATACGGGACACACGAGCGTCGCGAGCCACGCCTCGTGACGCTGCCGGTTGCGCCCTACACTGTCGCCTTCGTCATAGTGTCCGGCCCACGTGATGAACGCCTCTGCAGTCGCATGCCGGCTTCCTCCACGCTGGATCGCCTCGCTGCCATACCGTCGGGTTTCCCGGGCCCTGAGCCGCGCGAGGCGTTCCTCGGTTGGGGTCGTTACGAGTATGACGAGATCGAAGTAGGGATCGATCTCGCTGCCCCACGCATCGAGCGACCCACTCAGCACCCATGCCGCGCGGGAGAGGAAGACCTCACGCATCAGCCGCAGCCGGTCCTCGACGGGGCGCCGCTCGGTAAATGGTGGCTCCGTCGGCAACCAAAAGTAGTCGTCAGTATCGGCGTGCGGTACGGCGAAGTGCTGTGCCAGAGCCCGGCCCAGCGTGGTCACGCCCGCACCGGAGGCACCGGTCACGTGGATGCGGCAGGCCCCTCTCGCCATGGTCACTGTCCCAGGTTCTCGCTCTGACCGCTAACCAACCCGCCCATCCCACAACATCCCGCTTGCCAGTCGACGCTTCGGACGGCACCCTAGATCCCCGGAACGGGGCACAGTCCGACGTCCCACGCCGAAGAGCCTCCGGGGAACCCGAAACGCCATGTCCGAGCTTCTCAACTACGACGACCTTCGCCGCGCCGCGAAGCGCCGCCTTCCCAAGATCGCCTTCGACTTCATCGAGGGTGGCCTCGACGACGAGATCGGTATCGAGCGCAACACCTGGGGCTTCGAGCGCCATCGTATTGTGCCACGCTACATGGTCGACGTCTCGAAGCGCACGCAGACTACGGAGCTGTTCGGGCGCACCTACTCCCAACCGGTCGGCATCGCGCCGACGGGTGGCGCGGCGCTCTTTCGTCCCGGCGCCGATCTGATGCTGGCCGCCGCCGCGCGCAAGGCCAACGTTCCGTTCATCATGTCCGGCGCCTCGACCGACACCATCGAGAACCTCGCCAAGGTCGCACCCGACCACGGCTGGTATCAGATGTACACGGCCAAGGACAAAACCATCTCGTACGACATGATCAAGCGGGCCAAGGACGCTGGCCTCTCGACGCTGGTCGTCACGGTGGACGTGCCGGTGCACTCCAATCGCGAGCGCAACAAGCGCAACGGTATGTCGCGCCCGCTGAAGATGCCGCTTCACATCCTGATGGAAGCCGCGACACATCCGGGCTGGCTGATCAACTATTACAAGAACGGCGGCGGCACGCCGATGCTCTCGAACTGGGCCAAGTATGCCGGTCCTGGTGCCGAAAACGACGCCGAGAAGGTCGCCGCCTTCCAGGCGACGCAGACCACGCCGCCGCTCGACTGGTCGGACATCGAGAAGTTTCGTGAGCTGTGGCCGCGCAAGATGGTGCTGAAGGGCGTCATGCATCCCGCCGATGCCGAGCGTGCTCACAAGATCGGCGTCGATGGTCTGATGGTTTCGAACCACGGCGCCCGGCAGCTCGACCGCGCGCCCTCGCCGGTGGAGGTGTTGCCTGCCATCCGCGATGCCGTCGGCGATAAGATGGTGTTGATGCTGGACAGCGGTATCCGGCGCGGCTCGGACGTCGTCACCGCCATGTGTCTCGGAGCCAAGTACTGCTTCGTCGGCCGCATGACGCTTTACGGTGTCGCCATCGGCGGCGAACCGATGGCCGGGCATGCGCTCAACATCCTCAAGAACGAGGTCGATCTCGTCATGGGCAACATGGGCGCACCCGACATCCGCTCGCTCGGCCCGGACTTCCTGATGTGGGACGACACGGCGGATCTCAAGCGGAACACGCGACCCTGATCAGGCCTTCATAGCTGCGAGTTGCAACTCGACCACCGCTAAGGCTGCGTTCTCGCCGATGTTCGGGTCGAGCGTCATCGGACGCAACGTAATGCTGCCGCTGGCGCCACCGACCAACCCGGTCGCGTTGGCGCCACGGCCTTCGCCGATGGCCCCGATGTAGCGACCTTCGAGTTGGCTCGCCGGACCACCGATTTTGGGTCCGAGCACGGACCACGCGAGCACGATTTTCGCGTCTCCGGGTGTCTGCGCGCCGATCCGCTTTACGACTCCCGTGAGTTGAGCCTTTGGTCCCTCCAGCGGCTCGAACGTGCAACTCAGGGCTCGCTCGGGACCTAATTGCTGCTTCTCGCCGGGAGACGCCACACACGTGAGCGTTCCCATGTTGGCGACCGGCTCGGCCGCTTCGGCAACGTCGACGGATACGAATGCCAAAAAGGCCCCTATCGCCGGTATTGATACGGCTCTAAGTGCGTTCATCGGATTTGGGCTTCAGGCTGGCCAATGCCTCCAGAATGCTCTGGCGAACGCCACGGGTTTCCTCCGATTCAGGTTGCTCTTTCAGATCACCAAGCCAGACCTCCAGGATCTGGCGTTTCTGCTCGACGGAAAGCGTAGCGGCGGCCATCACCTCCAGCGGGGAGCCGAAGTCGCCGGATAAGCGCTTCTCGACCGGAATGTGTTCCGGGTCGTCTTTCATATCGGGCTCTGCCGCCATGGTGGCTCCGCTGATCGCTACAGCTAGAGCAACGGCAGATCGCATCGATTGTTCCGACACATCCGTGTCACGCGCGGCGGCGCAGCATCCGCGATAGTTGCGACGGGCGCAGCACGCCCGTCAGGAGAGCGGTCGCGAAGTAGACGCTGCCACCGCCGGCGACCAACGCCGCGAGCGCCGCCGCTCTCGTTACGAGCGGGCGATCCGTGGCCAGCCACGGACCGAACTGATAAGTCGCCGCCACCAGTGCGAGGCCCATGACGACGCTCGCGAGGCCGATCAGGGGCAACGCCAACCTCAGCCGGCGATCGGCCTTGAAATGACCGCGCTGGACGAGGCCGCGATAGAGCAGCGCCACGTTCAACCACCCGCCGATCACCGTCGCCACGGCAATCCCGAGATACGCCGACAGTCCAAACCGGGGAAACAGGACGAACAATGCGATCGAGCCCAAGGTGTTGACGCCGAGACTCCAAGCCGTGAACCGCATCGGCGTTCGGGTATCCTCGCGCGCAAAGTAGCCTGGCTGAAATACCTTCTGGAGCACGAATGCCGGCAGGCCGAGCGCGAAAATCGACAGCACTGCCGCTACGGCGCGCGTGTCGTCGAGGGTGAATTTCCCGCGCTCGAACAGGACCGAGACGATCGGACCCGGAACGATGGCGAGTGCCACCGCCGCGGGAACCGTAAGCAGCATGGAGAGTTCGAGCGCCCTGTTCTGCGCGTCCAGCACCGCAGCTTCGTCGCCGGCTCTCAGGTTGCGCGAAATCTCCGGCAGCAACACGACGCCGATGGCGATGCCGATAATGGCGAGCGGCAATTCATACAGGCGATCGGCGTAATAGAGCCATGCCACGGCGCCGGTTTGCATAGATGCGATCATGCCGCCGATCACGATGTTGATCTGCGTTGCTCCGCCCGCGACGATGCCAGGAAGTCCGAGCCGTACCAGCCGGCACATGTCGTCGTTCCACACTGGCCGGACAAGGCGCGGCACCAGCCCTGCACGCCACACGCCCCATACGAGAACGAGCAACTGAAGGACGCCAGCAGCAAAGACGCCCCATGCGAGCACGATGCCGGTACGGGCGTCGTTGCCATAGCCGAGGCCGTGGGCGACTGCGATTGCGGCCATCAGGGTCAAATTGAGCACGATCGAGACGGATGCACTCTCCGCGAAGCGCCCGACCGAATTCAGCACGCCTGAGAGAAGCGCCACCAGTGACATGCAGAGCAGGTACGGAAATGCGATCCGACTCATTGCAACGGCGAGGTCGAACTTGGCTGGATCGTCCGCGAATCCCGGCGCGAGCCCGTACATTGCCCATGGCATCGCGATCATTGCCAGGGCTGACAGGACGATCAGTACGAACGCGAGCCCCGACATGGCTTGCGAAGCCAGGTCCCGCGCTGCATCGCGGCCCTCACCTTCCAGCCGTTTCGCAAACATCGGCACGAAGGCCGCGTTGAACGCGCCTTCGCCGAACCAGCGCCGGAAGAGATTCGGGAAGCGGAAGGCGACCACGAACGCCTCGGCGATCGGGCCCGCTCCAATGATGGCCGCGAGAGCGATGTCACGCAGGAATCCCAGAACACGGCTGACGAGTGTCAGCCCGCCGACTGTGGCGAAGGCGCGATAGAGCTTCATGCGCGAGCGGTAGCGGAGCGCTGCCTCAGCCGCAAGCCCAGAGCATGGACATCGCAACTCGGGCGCAACCCGTGCGCAAATGGCAACGCCGCCCGGCGCGGCCGTTGGTGATCCGCTTATCGTCGACTACAACTCGCCTACAAGGGAGAAACCAGATGTCCGCCCGATACCTATGGCTCGCCTGTCTGGCGACGGCCGTTTCGCTGGCTCCTGCCGGGGATGCTGCCGCGATGTCCGAATACAAGTGGAAATACCGCCCCCTCGTCGTCTTTGCCGCCTCGGGCACGGACGCAAATCTCGTACGGCAGCGCCAGATCGTGGCCAGCCTGCGCCCGGCCTTCATCGACCGGCAGATGGTCGTCATCTATGTTGCGGGTGCCACAGTGTCGGCCGAACTCGCACCACCACCGCGCCTGTCAGCAGACGCACTGCGCCAGAGGTACGGTATTGCTGCCGGCGAGTTCAAGGCCGTTCTCGTCGGCAAGGAGGGAGGCGTCAAGCTGACCTCGTCGAAGCCGTTTTCCGCCCAAACGCTGTTCCGCACCATTGACGCCATGCCGATGCGTGCCGACGAGGTGCGCAGCGGCCGGAAATGAGCGCGTCATTCGCCGTCGTGGCCGCGGCTGGCAGACGGTGATCGGACGACAACAACGAGCATGGTGCGAATGGGAACGGTGGACCCAGACACGCTCACCGCGTTCGCCGCAGGTAGATGCCGCCACTCACATGCCCATCGGGAAACGCTTCGCGCATGATCTCCGAATGGAACGTGGTCATGAACGACGTGTAGAACATGATCTCGAAGGAGGAGTTGAACTGCAGGAACGACCGAAGCAGGTAGGCCTCGTTCCAACCGAAGCCTTTCTCCACCCAATCCCGGGGATAATCAAACGGATAAAGGATATCGTGAAAATGAACGACCACTCCGGGCTTGAGCCTCGGAAGGATATTAAATATTATATGATTGACATCACTTCCGATCTTCGAAACATGAGACGAATCTACGAATAGAATATCCCCGGCCTTCAATTCATCGAACATTTCAAGATCAATTTTCTGCACCATTTTTTCCAGAACGGTACATCTCTCGTGCGGTGGACGCCCAATTACTCGTAAAGACGATCGGGATAAGGCTCAATGCAAGTCACCGTCGTCGGCAGCGAGTATTTTTCGATTACATCGAGCATGGCTGCGGAGCTGAAACCAGAGCCAATCTCGATAATGCGCCGCGGCGCCAAGTGCCGCACCATGGCAGCCAGAATTCTAAAATCGAGAGCGATGAAGTAACTGTTCGTCAAATAATACCGCCAACCGGTCGTGCGGTGGAGCGGAACTTCGATTTGCGACAATGGCGCGAGCACTTTGCATAGCTCAACTTGAGCATCCTCACGCATATCGATGCCGGGCAGCTCCCGCGGAGGTGCCGGCAAAAAAAACCGATCGGCATCCTGCTCGATTTCTGCCAATGAGGGATAAGCTGAATAATAGTGTCCGGACGGGTGGGTCGATTCGAAGATCCCCTGACCCGAGGCCAACGAACCTGTACTCAGCGATTCGAGCGACTTTCCGACGCCTATTTGTCGGAGCGAATTCTTGACACGACTACGAATCGTCGGCTTCATTGATTTCCCCTGATATTTTGTGTCAAAATGCGGATCGTGAGCAACTCCGACTCGTCTCGTGTGAGCCCGCCGCTAGGGATGTTCGCGCTGGAACTGAAGGCGCCTCCCAAGGGTCTCCCATCCAGAAGCCTGCAACCAGCAAGCGTCCGCCTACCACCTCCTTGCAAGGTATTTCGAAAGTGGGTTATCTGCAATCAGAAGTGCTGAGGGCTCGAGCGTAGCCACAGGCATCGTCTGGACGGAGCCAATGAAGATGCCTTCTCTGCCTGCGGCGGCTCTGGCAATGGTTTCTGGAGTGGCGGCACTATGGATGGTCGCTACCGGGCCTGCCTTCGCCCAACGCCGCGAGGTGCCGCCATCTCGCGAAGCTGCCCAATACTCGTTCGCGCCGATCGTCAAGCGCACCGCTCCCGCCGTCGTCAACGTCTACGTGCGCGGGCAAGTCCAGGTGCGATCGCCGTTCGATGATCCGCTGTTCCGGCAGTTCTTCGGAGAGCGCTTCGGCATGCCAGCCGAGCGCGCCCAGTCCTCCCTCGGCTCCGGCGTCATCGTCTCGCCCGACGGCGTCGTGGTCACGAATACCCATGTCATCAAGATTGGAGGGAAGGCCGAGATCCGCCTCGTGCTCGCCGACAAGCGCGAGTTCGAGGCCAAGGTGCTTCTCCAGGACGAAAAGACCGACATTGCCGTGCTCAAGATCGAAGGCGGGGACGGGAACTTCCCCTACCTGCAATTCGAGAATTCGGACGAGCTCGAGGTGGGCGACCAGGTACTCGCCATCGGCAATCCGTTCGGCGTCGGTCAGACCGTGACGAGCGGCATCGTCTCAGGTCTTTCCCGCACCGAGGTCACAAAGTCCGACGTCCAGGTCTTCATCCAGACAGACGCCGCCATCAATCCCGGCAACTCCGGCGGCGCCCTCGTCGACATGTCCGGGCGTCTGGTCGGCATCAACACCGCCATTTTCTCGCGTTCCGGCGGTTCGCACGGCATCGGATTCGCCATCCCCTCGAACCTCGTGCGTGTCTATGTCGACAGTGCCCTCAGCGGGCGCACGGTGGAGCGACCGTGGCTCGGCGCCCGCCTGGAAGCCGTCACACGTGATATCGCCGAAGCCTTCAATCTCGAGCGGGCGACAGGCGCGGCCGTCATGCGCGTGCATGCCGCGAGCCCGGCTGCCGCCGCCCGCCTCGAGCCCGGCGACGTCATCGTTGCCGTCGATGGCCAGGAGGTCGCCGATCCCCGCTCGGTCCAATACCGCCTGACGACCCGTGGCGTCGGCAATCGCGCGCGCCTCGACGTGATACGGCAGGGGCGTCGCATCGTCGTCGACGTCGCCGTATCGGCGGCCCCACAGCCGACCATGCAGGATGTGCGCAACCTTGCAGGGACGCACCCGCTGGACGGTGCCCGCGTGGTCAATCTCTACCCGCCGCTCGCCGATGATCTCGGGCTCGACCAGACCGATGGGGTCGTCGTCGTCAATGTTCGCTCCGGCTCCACCGCCGAGCGCCTCGGTTTTCGCTCGGGTGACGTCATTGCCGCCATCGGTGACGTGACAATAGACAGCTACGAAACGCTGGCGCCGTTGCTGAAGAAGCGGCAGCGTTTGTGGAACTTGTCGATCAAACGAGGCGGCCGCCTGCTCCGCGTGCAAGTGCCGGGAGGCTGAGCCCGCTCGCGGCTCACCAGACCGGCGCCTCGTTCACGGTGGAGACGTGCGCCGCGATCACTTTCCATCCTGCTTCGGGAAAGCGCACCCAGGTCTGGCTCTGCCGCCCGATCAACTCACGGCCCCGCACCTTGAACTCGAGATTGACGGTGGCGATGTCGCGGCCGAGCGTCAGAATCTCGAGTCGGATGCGCCGCTCCTTGATGCCAGGGCCGGGCGGTCTCGCGACGCGGTGCTTGTGGATCTCGTCGAATCCGTAGCCGTTCTCGTGGAGCGCGTAGCGAATCGTGTGCGGACTCCGCCAGAACGTCGCGTCGAGCACGTCGACATTCTTGTCAATCAGCGCCTGCTCGTAGGTCTCCAAGAGCTGGCGCACCTCCTCGACCACCTCGGGCAGGTTCGGAGTCAGGTCGGTCGCGGTCATCGAGTTCTCTCCATGGCTTTGGCAACAGCAACGAGGGTCGCATCCGAGCCACGCGCGCCGATGATCGACAATCCGACCGGGGCGCCGTCGACGTTCGCTCCCGGTAGCGACACCTGGGGATGCCCAGCGAGACCGCCGTGCGCTGCAAGGCATGTGATCCTGTCCCGCACGGGATCGAGTTCGGGGATCGGCCTCCCCTTGAGCGGCGCAACGCAAGGGGTCGTCGGCATGCAGAGGATGGTGCCCGGCGGCACCAGGTAAGCCAACCGGCCGCGCACCTCGGCGCGCATGAGATTGGCCCAGCTCCGCTCTGATGCCGGGATCATCGACCCGAGCGTCAGGTTGCGTGCGACGAGGAACGCGAAGCGCGGGTTCTCCCGCTCGATCCAGTCCTTGAACGTCAGCCACGCCTCATAGGGCTGCAATGTCCGCTGAGCGCGTGCCCACACTGAAAGCCCTTGCGGTGCCAGAATGTCCTCGCGCACGACTCCCACGAGTGTCGCCAGTCGCTCGACCATCGGCTTCAACGCGACCTCGACCGCCGGATCGGCAAACCCGAACGCATCCACGGCGACGACGAGGCGCACCGGCAGTGCATCCGTGACCGGCTCGCCCAGCAGGACGCTCGACACCCGCGCGAACGTCGCCGCATCGCGGGCGAACCAACCCGTCGTGTCCGACGTCGGCGCCTGCGGCAGCATACCGTCCACGGGAAGCCGTCCGTGCGTCGGGCGGATGCCGTAGAGCCCGCAGAAGCTCGCCGGCACGCGGACCGACCCGCCCGTATCGGTGCCGAGGCCCGTGTCGCAATAACCTTGCGCCACCGCCGACGCGGTTCCCGACGACGAGCCACCGGGAACACGGTCCGGTGCCTTCGGATTGAGCGGCGTGCCATCGAAGGCGTTCTCGCCGAGAATCCCGAGCGAGATCTCGTCGGTGATGGTCTTCCCGATCAACGTTGCGCCGGCGTCGAGCAACGTCTCGACGGCCCAGGCGTGTCTGGTCGGGACCGGATGCGTTCGCGCCCAATCGTGGTTTCCGGCACCCGTCGGCTGCCCGGCGATGTCGAACAAATCCTTCGCGACGAACGACAGCCCCGAGAGCGGGCCGTCCGAACGGCCTTCAATTCGGATGTTGCCAGTCGGTGTCAGGAACGAGTTGGAAGGCGGCACCATGAGCGCTCCGGGTGTCGGCGATAAGACACGGGCCTCACTATGCGCCAACTCCCGGGCACCGGCCAGCATGCCATCTCCGCAATATGCCCCGAGATCGGGCACCGAGCCTGCTCGGCAAGTCACCTATCGCGACTAGGGCGGAGCCGGTCAGCTCCGCCCCAAATCCAACACGTCGATCGGGATCACGGCCCCATGTCAAACAGAAGCACCTCGGCGTCGGCATCCCCCTCAATTCGGAGCAGACCTGATGTCGCGACGGCTACACCGTCACCTTGGCGCAGAAGCTCGCCATTGATTGCGACGGATCCCCGCGCCACCTGCACCCAGCCGCCGCGGCCGCCCGCGATGGTGTGCTCGACGGCATCGCCTCGGCTCAGGAGTGTCGCATAGAGATCGACATCCTGATGGATGGTGACGGACCCATTTCGGCCGTTCCTCGATCCAATCAGCCGCAACTGTCCGCGCTTCTCCGCTTCGGTGAACGCCTTCTGCTCGTAGCCCGGCGCCAGTCCCTGCTTCTCCGGGATGATCCAGATCTGGAGAAAGTGGACCGGCTCGGTCTTTGACGCATTGAACTCGGAGTGCCGGATCCCCGAGCCGGCCGACATACGCTGCACGTCGCCGGGGCGGATCACCGAACCGGTGCCGAGGCTGTCCTTGTGTTCCAACGCGCCTTCAAGGACATAGGAGATGATCTCCATGTCGCTATGGCGGTGCGCCGGGAAGCCGCCGCCTGGGGCCACGCGGTCGTCGTTGATGACGCGCAGCGGGCCAAAGCCCATGTGCTTGGGGTCATGGTAATGGCCGAACGAAAAGGTGTGCTTGCTGTCGAGCCAACCGAAGTTGGCGCGGCCCCGCTCCTCTGATTTCCTGATGGTCAGGTTCATGGCTCATCTCATTGCAGGCGGTTGCGTCCGCTCATGTGCCCGGTAGATAGATCGACGCCGGTCTCGGTTCAATCCGGCATAAATTGGCCAGTCTGCATCCATTTCGGATACAATGCAGCATGGACAAACTTGATGCCATGAATGCGTTTGCGAAGGTCGTTGCACTTGGCAGCTATGCCGAGGCCGGCCGCGCACTGGGATTGACCCGTTCCGCCGTCAGTAAGGCCGTGATGGAGCTTGAGCAGCTTCTCGGCGCGCGGCTCCTGGATCGCACCACGCGCCGCGTCAGCGCGACCGAAGCCGGGCTCGCCTACTACGAGAGTTGCGTCGACATCCTGGCGCGTGTGGAAGAGACCGAGACGCAGGTGTCACGCTTGCACGACGAGCCGAAGGGCGTGCTCAAGGTCAACGCGCCCGTCTCGTTCGGCGTCTTGCATCTGGGCCCACTGATCGCCGCGTTCATGGCGCACTATCCCGACCTCAAGATCGAGTTGACCCTGAACGACCGCTTCATCGATCCGATCGAGGAGGGCGTCGATGTGACGATCCGGATCGGCATTCTCTCGGATTCGAGCTTGATCGCACGGCGCCTCGCTCCCGCGCGCCGCGTACTGGTCGCAGCGCCCGAGTACCTCGATGGACATGGCACGCCGAGAACTCCGGATGATCTCATGCACCATCGGTGTCTCAACTATGGACACTCGACGACGCTGCAGCGCTGGCAATTGACGCAAGGCGACCAGACGATCAATCCGGCCATCAACTCCGTTCTCTGCTCGAACAATGGCGACGTCCTTCGCGCTGCTGCGCTTGCTGGGCAAGGCATCAGCCAGTTGCCGACCTTTCTCGTGGGGCCGGACATCAAGGCGCAGCGATTGCGGATTGTTTTGCCGGACTCCCCGCCGACCGAGTTGGGCATCTTCGCGCTCTATGCGCCCAACCGCTACCTGGCCGCGAAAACTCGGCTCCTGATCGACTTCCTCGCGTCGCGCTTCGGCGCGCAACCGGGGTGGGATGATATCGCGATACCCTAGACCGTCAGCGGCCGGTGCGGAGTTGCGCGCTCAACCGTCATCCGCCTCGCGGATAAATGATGATCGACAGATACTGCATCGGCGCCTCGACCAGCGTCTCCGGCCCGTGACGAGCGCCAGCATCGAAGAACAGTGCGTCACCCGGCTCCAACAGATAGAGCCTGTCCGCGTGGCGATACTCCACTTTGCCGGACAGCATGTAGATGAACTCGACGCCCGCGTGCCGGAAGTTCGGATAGGGCACTGCGCCCTTGCGCAGCGTGATCAGGTAGGGTTCCACGCCCACATCCCCGGCAAGACTATGACCCAGCAGATCGTAGAGGTGACCCGCCTTCGTGCCCCGGCGCTCGATGCGTACGCCCTGTCCGCGCTTGACGTACGAGCAGTCACGTCGCTCCTCCTCTTCGGCGAAGAGCTGACTGAGCGGCACGTTGAGCGACTGGGCGAGCGCCTGGAGCGTGGCGAGCGACGGTGAGATCCCGCCATTCTCGATCTTCGACATCATTCCTGTCGAGATGCCGGCAGCGGAAGCGAGTTCGGCGACTGTCAGGCCGAGCGACCGGCGCAAGCTGCGCACGGTCTCTCCGATAGCCGCCTCGAGCGAGCGCGGAGCCTGGGTCGACGGCGCCAACGAGCCTGTCGCCAGTTCGGCGTCAGTGATTGGAGCCGTTTTCGCCTTGGACCGTCCCGCCATGATGATCTCCGTCGCGATCGTGGACACGCGGCATGATCTGCTCGTTGTTTCCTGTCAAGAAACAAAAGTTCTTCATGATTGACAGCGGCTCTCTTCGGGTGGCAGTTTGGCTGCGATCGGACCCAAGGACATCTACCTCGCCATGTGCGGAATCGTCGGCCTCTTCCTGAAGGATCAGAAGCTCGAGCCTGAGCTTGGCGCGATGCTCGCCGGCATGCTCGGGACCATGTGCGAGCGTGGTCCGGACTCAGCCGGGTTCGCCGTTTACGGCCCAGAGTCGAGCGGCATGATCAAGTTGACGCTGCGGCTGCAAGGCGATGCCGAGCCGGAGACCGTACGCTCGGTGGTGGAGGCGGCTGCCGAGGCGCCGTCGCTTGCGGTACGTCGCGACACGCATCTCGTCGTGACCATCCCGATTGAAAAGGAGAGTGCCGTCCGCGAGTCGCTGGCCAGGCTGGGCAACACCGTCGCGGTCGTCGGCGCGGGCCGCCGCATGGAAATCTTCAAGGAGGTCGGCAGGCCGGACGCAGTCGCCGAGCGCTTCGCACTCGCCGCAATGAGCGGCACGCACGGCATCGGGCACACGCGCATGGCGACGGAGTCGGCGGTAACGACCAACGGCGCGCATCCGTTCACGACGGGACGGGATCAGTGCCTCGTGCACAACGGTTCGCTGTCGAACCACAATGCGCTGCGTCGCACACTCGTCCGCGAGGGTTTGTCCTTCGAGACGGAGAACGACAGCGAGGTGGCGGCCGGCTACCTGACCGCGAAGCTCAAGAATGGTGCGGGGCTCCGCGATGCGCTGGACTCCTCGCTTCGGGATCTCGATGGCTTCTTCACCTTCGTCGTCGGCACCGACACCGGGTTTGCCGTGTTGCGCGACCCGATCGCGTGCAAGCCGGCGGTGATGGCCGAGACCGACCGCTGGGTCGCATTCGGCACCGAGTATCGCGCGCTCGTCGATCTGCCGGGTATCGAGGAGGCGCGGGTGTGGGAGCCCGAGCCCGCCACGGTCTACGTCTGGGAGCGCACCTGATGCCGACGGTCGATCTGGCGGCGTCACCGCTTCGCGAGTTGAATGCGGCCCTCCATGCCCTGACGCCCGACACCAACGAGACGCACTGGCGCGTCATCAATCCGCGCGGCAAGCACGCCATCGCCGTTGGCCTCGATGCACCGATCACCGTCGAGGTGGACGGCAGCGTCGGCTACTACTGCGCCGGCATGAACAAGCAGGCGACCGTGATCGTCAACGGCAGCGCCGGCCAGGGTCTCGCCGAGAACATGATGTCGGGGCTCGTCCGCGTGACGGGCGATGCTTCGTCCGCGGCCGGCGCGACCGCCTGCGGCGGGCTGCTCGTGATCGAGGGCAACGCGTCCGCACGATGCGGCATTTCTCTCAGAGGGATGGACATCGTCGTCAAAGGTTCAGTCGGCCACATGACCGGGTTCATGGCACAGGCCGGCAACATCGTGGTGCTCGGTGACGCTGGCGAGGCCTTGGGTGATTCCATATACGAGGCGCGGCTTTTCGTGCGCGGCAAGGTCAAGAGCCTCGGCACCGACTGCATCGAGAAGGAGATGAGAGAAGAGCATGTGACGCTCGTTCGCGACCTTCTCGACCGCGCCGGACTTGGAGCCGGGATCGACGTCTCGGCCTTCCGCCGCTACGGCTCCGCCCGCAAGCTCTACAATTTCCACATCGACAACATCGGGTCCTACTGATGAGCGGCGACGAGCGCTGGATCCACACCCCGCCCCGCGAGTCGGCGACATTCGACCGGCATTCCATCGCGGAGATTCACCGCGCGGCGGCGACCGGCATCTACGATATCCGTGGCTTCGGCGCGAAGCGGAAGCTGCCGCACTTCGACGACCTGCTCTTTCTCGGCGCTTCGATCAGCCGTTATCCGCTCGAAGGCTACCGGGAGCGCTGCGGCACGGAGGTCGTGCTCGGCACACGGCACGCCAGGAAGCCGGTCACGATCAAGATCCCGATCACGATTGCCGGCATGAGCTTCGGCTCGTTGTCGGCGCCCGCCAAGGAAGCACTCGGGCGCGGCGCGTCGCTCCTGGGCACCTCCACCACCACGGGCGACGGCGGCATGACCGAGGAGGAGCGCGCCGCCTCGAGCCTGCTCGTCTATCAGGTGCTCCCCTCCCGCTACGGCATGGACCCCGACCAGCTTCGACGCGCCGATGCGATTGAAGTGGTCGTCGGCCAGGGTGCCAAGCCGGGTGGCGGTGGCATGCTGCTCGGGCAGAAGATCTCCGAGCGGGTGGCGCGCATGCGCACCCTGCCCGAAGGCATCGACCAGCGCTCGGCCTGCCGGCATCCCGACTGGACCGGGCCGGACGATCTCGAGATCAAGATCATCGAGCTGCGCGAGATCACGGACTGGGAGAAGCCGATCTATGTGAAGGTCGGCGCGGCGCGGCCCTACTACGATACCGCCCTCGCGGTGAAGGCCGGCGCCGACGTCGTGGTGCTCGACGGCATGCAGGGCGGAACGGCGGCGACCCAAGATATCTTCATCGAGCACGTCGGCCTGCCAACGCTCGCGGCGATCCGCCCCGCAGTTCAGGCGTTGCAGGACCTCGGCATGCACCGCAAGGTGCAGCTCATCGTCTCGGGCGGCATCAGGAACGGTGCCGACGTCGCCAAATGCCTCGCGCTCGGCGCCGATGCCGTATCCATTGGCACCGCAGCACTCATCGCGCTTGGCGACAACTCGCCGAGGCTCGAGGAGGAGTATCGCAAGCTCGGCACCACCGCTGGCTGCTACGACGACTGGCACGAGGGCCGCGACCCGGCCGGCATCACCACGCAAGATCCGGAGCTGACCAAGCGGCTCGATCCCATCGCCGCCGGTCGCCGTCTCGCCAACTATCTCTCCGTGCTCACGCTCGAGTGCCAGACCATCGCGCGGGCCTGCGGCAAGAGCCACGTCCACAATCTGGAGCCGGAGGATCTCGTCGCGTTGACGATCGAGAGCGCGGCCATGGCGCAGGTGCCGCTCGCCGGTACGAGCTGGATTCCAGGCAAGGGTTTGTGATCACGGATTGGCGGATCAGTCGAAGGGGCAAGTCATGGCGTCGCTGAAACAGATCGCGGCCGATCGCGGCATCAAATACTTCCTGATCTCGTTCGTCGATCTATTCGGGACCATGCGCGCGAAGCTGGTTCCGTCGGTTGCCATCGACGACGTCGCCGCAGCGGGCGCCGGCTTTGCCGGTTTTGCCGCGTGGCTGGACATGACGCCCGCCGATCCCGACGTGCTGGTCACGCCGGATGTCGACAGCCTGATACAGCTTCCCTGGAAGCCGGAAGTCGCGTGGATCACGGGAGATCTTTCGATGGGCGGGAAGCCGGTCGCCCAGAATCCCCGGCAGGTCCTGAAGTCGGTCGCCGCAGACGCGGCTCGCTTGGGCTTCGAGCTCAAGACCGGCGTCGAATGCGAATACTTTCTCATCAATGCCGACGGCACAGCCATCTCGGACCCGGCGGACCGCCAAGCCAAGCCGTGCTACGACCAGCAGGCCCTGATGCGCCGTTACGACGTCGTGTCGGAAATCTGCGATGCGATGATCACTCTCGGCTGGGGCCCCTACCAGAACGACCACGAGGACGCCAACGGCCAGTTCGAAATGAACTGGGGCTACGCGCCCGCGCTCGTCACCGCCGACCGCCATGCGTTCTTCAAGTACATGGTCAAGTCGATTGCCGAAAAGCATGGCTTGCGCGCCACCTTCATGCCGAAGCCGTTTCTCAACCTGACCGGCAGCGGTTGCCATGTGCACGCGTCGGTCTGGTCGACCATTTCTGGCAAAAACCTCTTCGCCGATGCCGGCAACGAAATGGGCCTTTCGCAGACGGCTTATCATTTCATCGGGGGGCTGATGCACTCCGCTGAGGCGGTCTGTGCGATCACAAATCCCACCGTGAACTCGTACAAGCGCATCAACGCACCGGTGACCGCGTCGGGCTCCACATGGTCGCCGAACACGGTGACGTATGGCGGCAACAACCGGACGCATATGATCCGCATTCCCGATGCGGGCCGGTTCGAGTTCCGGCTGGCGGATGGGGCTGCCAACCCCTACCTGCTGCAGGCGGCGATCCTGGCCGCCGGGCTCGACGGGATAACCAGCAAGCGCGATCCCGGGCCACGCCTCGACATCAACATGTACACCGATGGGCACAAGGTGACCGACGCGAAGCGGCTCCCGCTCAATCTGCTGGATGCGCTGCGTGCCCTGTCGAGATCGGAGGTGCTGGCCCGCGGCCTCGGCAAGGAGGCAGTGACGTCCTACGTCAAGCTCAAGACCGCCGACTGGAATGCCTACACCGGTCACCTGACCGAGTGGGAGCGCCAGACCACGCTCGATTGCTGAGCCGGGATCATGCCGCAAGACAGGCCTCACGATAACTGGAGCGCGCCGAACGATCCGCTCGGCGCCTTCTGCCGCCACAATCATGTGTCGCTCAGAGGCAGCGGTGGCGGCGCGCTGCAGGGCCTGACGTTCGCCGTCAAGGACTGCTTCCACATCGCCGGCACGCCGACGGGCTTCGGCCAACCCGATTGGCTGACATCGCAGCCGGTTCCGACGGTGACGGCGGAGGCGGTGTGCCGACTGCTCGAGGCCGGAGCCGACATGGTGGCCAAGACGCACTGCGACGAACTCTGCTACAGCCTGACCGGTGAGAATGCCCACTACGGCACACCGAGGAATGTCGCCGCGCCGGGCCGCATTCCGGGCGGGTCGTCCAACGGTTCGGCCGCCGCAGTGGCGGGCGCCCTCATCGACTTCGCGATCGGCACCGACTGCGGCGGCTCCATTCGCATCCCGGCGAGCTACTGCGGCATCCTCGGAATTCGCCCCACCCACGGACGCGTCAGCCTCGAAGCCGTCGTCCCGTTCGGGCCGAGCTTCGACGTCGCGGGATGGTTCGCGCGCGACGCCGGGATCTTCGAACGGGTCGGCGAGGTGCTGCTCGGTCCCGATCCATTCGATGCCACACCGAAGCGGCTCGTGGTGCTGACCGACGCATTCGCCATGGTCGAGCCGCCGGTGCGGGATGCCCTGCGGCCGGCCGTCGATAGGCTACGGCAGCTCGTGCCCGAGACCGTCTCTGTGGACATCAGCCGATCCAGACTTTCCGAATGGTTCGACGTTTTCAAAATCGTGCAGGCGTCGGAGGTGTGGGCCAACCACGGTGATTGGATCACCCGGACTCGGCCCGCCTTGGGGCCGGGGGTCAAGGAGCGCCTGCAATGGGCGTCCGAGCTGCTCCCTGACACCATCGCCAAAGCCAAGGCCGCGCACCGTGACATCCGCGCGTCGGTCGACACGCAGATCAGACCCGGCGACGTTCTGGTGCTGCCCTCCTCGCCGCGGGTCGCCCCGCCGCTCAACTCGCCTGTCGACAAGATCGAGGTGGAGTACCGTGAGCAGGCCATGCGCCTGCTCTGCATCGCCGGCCTCAACGGACTGCCGCAGATCAGCTTGCCGCAAGCAAAGATCGACGGACTTCCCATCGGCCTTTCGATCGCGGGGCCACGCAACAGCGACCGTGCGCTGCTGGAACTCGCGCGGCGGGCGATGGGGTAGATCAGATACGGCTCCGGAGCCCGAACGCAAACGGCGTCGATCAGGAAACTGGTGCCCCAGGAGGGACTCGAATTAGACAGATTGGGATGCTGTCCGAAACCGTCCGCAGTTGTCCGCAGGGATGCGATTAGTCCATTTATATCATTCTTTTAACGACATTTTTTGTGTACATCACATTTCTACAGTTAGTCCATGGCTGTGCGCCACTGCACCCTTGTATCCGCCCCAAAGCGAAGATATTAGGGATACGGGATAGGGACACAAGGAGACGGGTTCTGCCAGAAACGACGCGATCGGCGAGGCGTGTCAGAGCCGCCAACCGGCTCAGCAACGCGAAGGTCGAAAAGACTAAGGGACCGGCGATTCTGGAGGATGGGGAGGGCCTCCGCCTCGTGATCGACCGGATGGGAAATCGACGCTGGGTGCTGAGGCTCACCATCAACGGCAAGCGTGTGAACCGCGGCCTCGGACCCTACTCGAAAGTCTCACTCGCCAGGGCACGCGAGAAAGCCACGGAGCTACGCGCCGCAGCCAAAGACGGCAAAGACTTACATTTGGAAGCCAAGGCGAAGAGCCGCTCAGGCAGAGCGCCGCTGGACACAATCATGACGTTTCGAAGGGCCTTCGCGATCTACTTCGAGGAGGCGAAGCGCCCTACGTTGATGCCTGGCCGTTTTGCAGAACGCTGGGTTGGCAGCATGGAGGAATACGCGTTTCCTTGCATCGGCGACCGGCCTGTGGCCGATATCAGCCCGCGTGAGATCATCGAGATGTTGCAGCCGATCTGGCACACGAAGCGGGAGACGGCCTCACGTGTGCTGCAGAGGGTGAGCGCCACATTCAAGTCGGCGATCGTGCGAGGGTACCGCACTGCAGGAAACCCGACCGAGGGTGTTCGCGAGGAACTTGGCAAAGCGCGGCCCAAGGTCCAGCACAGAAGAGCGCTGCCGTGGCAGGAGGTGCCGGCCTTCCTGCAGTGGCTTCACGCTCGCCCGCGCGCTACGCTAGCCACACGCCTGTGTCTGGAGCTGATTGTGCTTACGTCACTCAGGAGCGAGGAGGTGCGCTTCGCCAAGTGGGATGAGTTTGACCGGGACGCAGCCGAGTGGACGGTGCCCGGGATCGATCCCGTTGAAAGCGCTCGCCTTGGCTATCCGAAGAAAACTTCCAGACTGGTCGTTTGCGATGGCTATAGCATGGATTGCTTGGTCCAGTCTGGCGAAGGTCAAGGAATATTCAGATGAGTACAGACAGCATGTCAATTCCCGTCAACCGGGAACCTATTCGCGCCGGGCAAGCGTTTTCGAGATGCAGCGGGGGTCTGCCCTGGCGTCACGGGGACCTGGGTCACCGTTGAAGGAAATCCCGGACGCGAAGGGCGAGCTTTGGTCAGCGCTACTGTCCGCTCAACTCCAGGCAACAGCACTCGACCCGACAACAGGGACTTTGATCACGATCAATGCGGAAGAGTTTGAGGATTTGGGGGTCATAGAAGACACCCGAGGCAGCGATCGGTTGTCTCGGATGAGGCCACCCAGGCAGCGACGAAAAGCTGTGTACCTGTACCCTCGGGTTCGGAGGGCAGATGTTTTGCGGATTTGGCGGCCATCTTGGATTGTGGCCGACGACCCTCCCGATTGGCTGATCGACACCCGGGGGCCATCTATCCATCCCGTGTCGACACATCATTCGGTGGGGCAATCAACGCCATCGGCGACCAAAGGCGAGGGTGTCACATCCCAGGAGGCTAAGCCGACCAAGAAGAGGCGGGGGGGTCGGTTGCCAAAGTACTATTGGCCGGCGCTTAAGGTAGAAACTTTCCGCCTCATGGAACTGCATGGCGAGTTCAGCCCCGATGACCTTGACTGGAACGGAGAGGAAAAGCTGATTAAGAGCCTGCAAGTGTGGCACTTGCAGAAGCATGGTACCGAGCCAGGCCGCACGACTTTGCAGCGTTACATTAAGGGTTGGCTTGGAGAATATCGCCGAGAACGAAGTGCCGACAATTAATTCCGGGCTATTATTGGCTATTTCGGGCAGACTGACGGTGGACGCCAGCGCATAAAGGTGGTCATTCTCGAGTTGGCGAGGAGGCCATGACAAGCAAGCAACCCGCACCTAAGTCTGAGCGTTTCGCGTTTCAGGTGGATGATGCCTGCTACGCTCTGGGCATCGGCCGGACCAAGCTATACGCAATGGTCAAAGCTGGTCAGTTGAAGCTGATCAAGATTGGTGGCCGGTCGCTCGTACCACGCTCCGAGATGGAGCGCTTGACAACCGTCGACTGATATCGGGACGCGACACCGCAGCCTGGACTAACAGTCCGGCTAGCGCCGCATTCTTTAACCTATGGGTGCCGTTACAGGGGGAAGCCGATCGTGGTTACTATTAAAGACGCAGAAATTGCGTGGGGCTACCAGCTCGACAGATCCGTCATTGCGTTGATGTGGGCCGACTTCCGCCGACACGTTGGCGACATTCGCATCGTTGGCTGGGACAGCGAGGGGCATGGGCGTGATTTTCGAATGCCAGCGTCCGCAATTTCTGAAGCGGTCCGGATCCGCCTCCAGGCTGATATCGACGGCTTGACGCGGAAGATTGCAGACCTCGGGATCACGCCGGACACGATCGAGTTGGCCACGATGCCTGAACTTGTAAAACCCACAACGACCGAAAGCGAAGTCGCCTCCGCTTGGTAACCTCCGTCGCCGGCTGCCGGCGGCACCACAAACTGAATGTCGCTTTCCGCGTCGGCAATCCGGCCGCGCGGCGCCATCAACCGAAAAAACAAAAGCGCCCCGGGACCAACCAAGCGCGCTTTCGTGGAGGCGATGTAGGATGTTTGATCAATATAGAGCAAAGCAGCCTGAAAGCAAGCTCGAAAGTATACTATCGGACAACATCCTGCCCGATATTAGTCGTGCCTCCCGCGAGCAGGCAGCGCTTGTCGACGAGTTGACACCCCAGGATATCGACGACGTCAAGATGGCCGGGGAAGCGTGGCGCGCCGCTTGGGCACCAGAGTTTCAAGAGGCGGCGGCAACTGGAGTCCAAGTTGGGTTGGCTGATCTAATCGTGATCCAGCTTTGCGCTGCCATAGACGATCGCGCGGTCGGACGAGGTGACTTGCGAGTGCTATCCGCCGTTGTGCGATCGATCGACCCTGCCACTGGGGTAGCAGTGATCAATCGGGCGTGGCTTGCCAACGACGTGGGCCAACAACGTGACAGTCTGCGGAACACAATTTCTCGGATGCGGATTCGTGGATCCATAATAACCGATGGCGAACAGTACTTCGCGATCGGTCTACGTGGCGACAAGCCTCAGCTTCTGGTGGCCAAGATTGCGCCGTCGTCGACCGTAATCAAGGGTGATGACGCTCGGGCACTTCCGTCATCACCTATGATTACGGGGCGGCGCGACGTAGCCACCGGCGATTACGCTTTCCCGCGACCCTCATCACCCTTGGTTACGCTTCCGTATACGGAAGCGTCATCAGTGCGTACCAGAGGAGAAGGAGGAAGACTACACACCACGGTGCGCGCGGGCTCTGGCATGCTCAGGCCGGTCGAGGTCAGGGAGGATGGGTCGCTGGTCCTTCATCATCCAAGCGGTAACACACGATGCTTGCTCCCCGAGCAAATCGAATCGATCGCACGGGCACATCCCACGCTGAGCCGCGAGGACTTACTCATCCACCTGAGGGCGCTGCTATGTGATTTTGCCCAAAAGGAATGGCGATACGTGCCACAGGCACGATGGACGCAGCAGCTCCAGAAGGCCGTTGGAAAATTGGCAGGCACTCCGCTTCCACGAGCTGCCGAGATCCAAGCTACAACGAATACGGGCACGCTAACGACCCGCGGATACGAGCCGACAACACCGAATGGGTGCTCAACACTTCCGGAGATTGCCCTTTGGTATCCCGACAATCCACCCGACGGCTACGCCTGGAACGACGGAATCTTCGTCAACGGCATTGAGGCCGTTCACCCCGAGATCGGCAGCATAAAGTTCGATCGCGTTGCACAGCTCGTCAACGAGAGCTTGCCGAAGAATGACCGACGGTTTGGAGCCAGCGATGTTCGCACCATGGTGATCAACGAACTACAGGCCGACGCGCGCAATCGCCAACTTGGCGCTCACGGTGCATTGCTTAATCCTAGGTATGCCGCTGAGGACATCGCCAAGGTCATCGCGGGATTCTGCAAGGCCTCAGCCCCGGATGCGATCAGGGGGAGAGGCGGCACTCAGGGCCAACGCAACCCGCATATCGAGCACATCATCAATTTCAAAAGCGGCACAGTTGCTATCAAGTCCGGCGACGTACTCGCGATCATGGACAAAATCGGCGCCACGCACCAGCAAGTCCGCGCCGCAATCATCAAGGTCGACGCCGATCTGACCGGCAAGATCGCCCAGTCGCTGCAGGCGGTCCTGACTCGAATCGAGGAGTCGGTACGGCGCTCTATTTCAGGCGGCATAGGCACCCGCGATTGGGAAAACCCGATGATTGAGCTTTACGAGAGCGCTGGGGAACTCGAGGCATGATCTCGATCCCAGAAATCCTGCGCCAGGAGGGCGTTGCGGATCGCGGCATGGCAACGTTCTACTCGACCTGCCCCCGATGCTCACCCAACCGAAAAAAGCGCAAGGCGCAATGCCTGGGCGTCATCGTCAAGCAGGATTGCGTCCACTTCGCCTGCAATCACTGCGGCGATCGTTGGACACGGTTCTGCAACGAGGATGAATCGAAGCGAAGGGTCCGTTACCGCCTAACCATGGGAGCGCCAGCACAAAATAGGAGCGACGATGTTGGAAGATCGGGAAATGGAGCCGGGGAAACGGGCGCTCAGCGATTCGGACGCCCAATGGATCGAGGAAGCGCGCAAGATCCCGGTCGAAATCGCGGTCGAGTTCGGTCTCCACAGCCGCGACGGAGCGATTTGCTTCCCCTTTCACGATGCCCATGGAGTGGAGGTCTATTGCAAACATCGCACGCGCGACAAGAGGATTTGGCGGTCACCGAAAGGCATCGATCCCGTCCTTTGGGGGCTGCCCTCACTCGCCGAAGCGACTGGGAATGGTGATGACCGGCTCGTTTGGGTTGAAGGCGAATTCGACAAACTTGCGGCGCATGTCGCGGGAGAAACCTGGGTGGTCAGCGTACCGGACGGAGCGCAGGCGGCCGACGTCTGCGATGCGCCGCCAGCTACGGACACGACCTTCAGGTGGCTATGGGACAAAGGCGGCAAGCTCCTCAGCGGCCTGGACAAGTTCCGAAAGCATGTGATCGTGGTCGACAACGATGAGAAGGGCCGGATTCTGGCGACGAACCTGTCAATCCGGCTCGGGCGCGCACGCTGCTGGTACGTAACATGGCCGACCGGCTGCAAGGACCTCAATGACGTTTTGATCAAACATGGTGCCGACACGATTGGAGACATGCTCGACGGCGCCAAGCCGCTTGTGCCGTCCCGGCTCGTTAGCTTTGCTGATATTCCGAGATCGCCGAACCAAGTCCAGTACTCCAGCGGATGGTCCGATCTCGACCAGCACTTTCGGCTCAAATGTCCCGAACTGATCACGGTCGTCGGAGCGCCGAACGCCGGCAAGAGCCAGTGGGTACTGGCTCTGGTCGCGAACCTAGCGCGCGTGCACGCATTGCGCGGTGCCATCATCCAATTCGAGGATGATGTCGATCGCAATCGTGATGACCTCATTCGCTATGCGACCGCATGGAAGAACACCAGCGCAGAGGGCGTTCCAATCGAGATGGACCCCGAGCAATGGGTGGCGAAAATGTTCGTCACCCTGTCACCGTCAGAGGGCGACGAGGACCTGACGCTGGACTGGTTGCGCGACACGATCTTCGAGGCCGTGAAGCGCCATGGCTGCCAATACATCGTCCTCGATCCCTGGAACGAGCTTGAGCACATGTGGGGCCGAAACGAGTCGGAAACCCTTTATACGCGGAATGCCCTGCGCCAAATCAAGCGGTGGGGGAGACAGCTCCAAGTCGTGATCATCGTCGTTGTGCACCCCAGCAAGGCATCCGGCAATGACAAGCCGATTGATGATTGGAACTTGTACGACGCCGAAGGAAGCAACAGTTGGAACAATAAGTCCGACCACGGCATCGTCATTTGGCGAGAGAGCAGCGAAGCAGTCGAAACCTACGTGAAAGTCTGCAAATCGAAGGACTTCCGCCGTATGGGGGTGCCGGGGACGGTCGTGATGACCTTTGAGCAGCGGCTGGGCACGTACAAGTTTCTGCGTAGGCACATTTCATGGAAGCGTTGATTTGGGCCGAAACACCTGCGGTGCTCGGCAGGACCGTGAGGACGCCATGGAGGCATTTAAGATGGTTGCCATCGCGCAGGGCGCATTGATGTGGGGTGACGGGGTAAAATCGTCGCCTGTAGCCGTGACGCCGAGCACGACGCATGCCACACACAGCCGAAGAGCCATAACCGGCCGGCTCACCGCTCGATGGGCCGACAACCAGCACGTCGCCAGCAATCGCGAATTCGAAACCGTGGCCGGTCGTACAACTGAAGATGGCGATCATGGACTACTTAGCGTCCGCTCTGACCTGTTCAGCGGTTCGCTCCTACCCGCAATGCTTAAGGCCCATTGGCGCCTCACCGTCGCCGTGGCCACCCCGAAATTGCCACACGGTGGCAATGGCCGAACCGCCGCGCGGCCGGACGCCCGCAAATGGCAGCCAGTGACAAGCTCGCGTTTCGCGAGGTGAGCGAGGCCGAGGCTGCCGAGAAGGCCCGCAAGATGAAACAAAACCGGCGCGTGGCAGCCAGTGACAAGGGGGTGTGTCACTGGCTGACAACCGCGGGTACCCCAATGGCAGCCAGTGACAAGCTCCAGTTTCGCGAGGTGAGCGAGGCCGAGGCTGGCACATGGAAAGTGGGAAAGCAGATGCGATGGCCCTGGGCAAAATCGGACATTACGACCAGCGAGAGTGGCACTGACCGCTCGGTGGCGGACCAGCGCCCGCCCGGTACCGAACCGGTCCGAGACGATACCGGGCCGGTACTGGACCAGTCCGAGGCGAAGCCGCGCCGGTCCCGAGGCGGCCTTCAATGGCATCCGCCGGTCAACCACGCCGAGCGGTTGCTCGAGTGGGTCCAGAAGGCGGAAGGCAAGACAGGCTGGGTCACGGCGGAAGAGCTGGAGGTGATGTATTCGGAAATGCTGATCGACGCCCAATGGGAGTCACTGGCCTGGGGCGCCGTTGGGAGGGAACTTCGCAAGCTCCTTCGGCAGCCGAAGACCTACGTCTGGCGGAACGGAAAAAAGGTCAGGACCTATTTGATCCGGCCGTCTTAGCCGAACCTGCCGCCATTACCGGTCGCTAGATGCGGCGGGCCACTTGAATATGTGTTGGCGCTCACGCCAAACCTCCACACGAGCGACGCCCGATGAAACGAAAGCCCCCTGTGCCCCTGACGTTGCGAGGTTTGCACGACGGCCGCGACCCGGTCGAAGTGTGGGCATCATCGAGCTGGCTCAACACCACGCCCGAGGCGCTGCAGCAAATGATCAGCGACGGGCTCTACATCATCCACGACCAGCGTCGGGACCCACCTCTCCCTAGTCGACCGCAACAGCGCAAAGCTGATCGGCCGCGTTGTGGAGCCTTAGCGAGGAGCACTGGAAAGCCTTGTAAAGCGCCGGGGATAGGGCGAGGTGGACGCTGTAGGCGACACGGGGGCGCTTCCACAGGGCCACGCACAGTGGAGGGAGTGGCCCGCCTGCAGGCTGCAGTTCGTGAACGATGGCGCAAGTGGCGGGCATGCCGAAGGCTTGCCACCGAACCGCCGGCGCCGGCTGACGCCGAATAGTCCCAATAGAAGTATACGAACTGAACCGCGTCGCGCGTCACGGGCTCTCATTTGCCAAGCGCCAAGCAAGGCTACATCCGGCTTTCTATGCGGTTTGGAGTGCGCTAGGCTCGACCGAAGTTGAATTTCTCAGAGGCGTCGCATGAAGGCGCTGGGTCACAAAAAACGCTCAGACTAGGAGGAAACCATGAAAATAACTCGTCGCAAGGCGCTGAAGGGCGGCGCCGCAGCGGGTGCGGTCCTCGCATCGGGCGTCTTCAAGCCGGCCATCGCCAACACCTCGCCGATCCCGGTCGGCTATTTGCCAGCCTTCACGGGGGCGAGTTCATCGACGGGCATCGGTATCGGCCGTGGCACGGAGCTCGCGGTGAAGGAAATCAACGATGCCGGTGGCATCAAAGGTCGCAAGCTCGAACTGGTGATGCGAGACACGCAGAGCGACCCGACGAAGGCCGTGAACGCGGCTGCCGAACTGACGCGCCGACTCAAGGTTGCGGCGATCTGGGGCCCGCTCAACTCAGGCGAAACGCTAGCAGCCATCGCCAACATTGCGCGAGACAGCGTTCCGCACGTGCACCCGTGCTGGGTCGACAGCCTTGTCGATGTGAAGAAATACCCAATGGCCTTCCGTACCGCGCCGTCGAACGAGCAGATTGGCGCTGCCGCAAACCACTACGTCGTCAAAGTGCTCAACGCAAAAAAGGTGGCCGTGGTATCCGACACTACGGGCTATGGCACATCTTCGCTCGAAGCCTACGCGCCTATGGTCAAGAAAATCGGGGGCGAGACGGTATACACAGCGAGCGTCGACGCCAATAACCCGGACCTTAAACCCGAACTCCTTCGCATGCGATCGGCCGGTGCTGAGGCGATCATGCCGTGGAGCGTGAACGCCGGCTTTCTCGCGCGCATCATAAATACACGCGCCGAACTCGGTTGGGACGTACCGATTTGCGGCCAAACCACCCTCGGATCGGGCCAAACCAAGGCCCTGCTCGCCAAGCCCGAGAACTGGCAGAAGGTCTATCCTAACAACTTTCGCAATCTCTGCTACGACCAGTCCGGTAATCTTCCGCCAGCAGCGATGGAGTTCGTCGAACGTCTTAAGAAGTCCAACGTGAACTTCTCCGACACATTGCTGTGGTGGGTCGCTTGCGGCTATGATGGCGCGCGATTGGTGGCCGAAGCCCTGCGGGAAGCCGGCACAGGTGGGCCCGAGATTACGGCCTACCTCAACACCAAGATCAAGGGTTGGAAGGGCATTTACGGTACCCTTACCTTCTCGCCGGAGAATCACAACGGCTTCGCCGACGACGACATTGTGATGGTGCAGGCAAACTCCCTGAAGGACGGCGCGTTCAAGTTGGCCCCCGGGTACGCTTGATCCATGCTGGTCGAATCAATCGTCTCAAACGGGCTCGCAGTGGGCGCGGTCTACGCGCTCATCGGCATCACCTATAACATAATGTACTCGGCCTCCCGCGTGTTCAGTTTTACCGCGGGAGCCGTGGGCATGCTCGGCGGCGTGTTCGGTTCCATCTTCATCGCAAAGATGGGGCTGCCGATCATCGTCGGCTTCGTGTTGACACTACTCGTCGGCGCGGTGCTGGGCGTGATTACCGAACTGGTAACAGTTCGCCCCGTTCTGAAAAGTCTGGACCAGCACCTCTACGTACTCTCGACGCTAGCGGCGGCGCTGATTATCCAGCAACTCACCGCCATCTATTTCAGCACGGATGCAGTGCCTTTCCCAAAGGTCGTGCCGTTCGATACTTGGTTTCTCGATCAGAAATTCTGGCTGCCGATCCTGGCGTGCTTGGCGACCATCGTGGGTCTCGAGTACCTCTTCCGTTACACGCTGATCGGCCGCGCTTTCCTCGCCATCTCGGAAGACAATTATGCGGCACGCGCCCTCGGCTTGCCCGAGGCAGGGTTGCGCATGGCGAGCTATGCGCTCGCCGGCGTCGTCGGAGTGCTGGCCGGATTTGCAGCCGGCCAACTTCTCTTCGCGTCCCTCGCCAACGGTCCGCTGCTGACCTTCTATGGCTTCGTTCCGGTGGCGCTTGGCGGCATGGGATCGCACCGCGGTGCCGTTATAGGCGGTCTGTCACTTGGGCTTTTCCAGCAAACAGCAAACTACTTCTTCGGCGGCATCTTCGCATCGGTGGCTGTCTTCGCGGTGTTCATTATCGTGTTGCTGCTACGCCCCGAAGGACTCGCCGGGGCGGCAACGGGGCGGCGGGTGTGACGCAACAAATCACGGAGTACGACGCTGCCGTCGCGGTCGCTCCTCCTCACGAGCGGCGACATCGCCTTGAGTCATGTCCACTGAAGGTCCAACATCGTGGTCACACAAGACGCACACCTAGCGCCACCGGAAGGGGGCACCGAACCGCTCCATGGATGGCTTCCATGGCTCCCGGTCCTGGTCCTCGCAGTCGTCGGTTTGAGCTTGCCGCTTTGGGGTGACAGCTTCATCGGCATTATCGCGACGCGCGTCTTGGTCTATTGGGTGCTCGTAGCCGGCTTGAACCTCGTCGTGGGATATGCGGGGCAACTTGCTATTGGTTGGGTGTCGCTACTGACGATCGGCGCCTATGCGACAAGCGTGCTTGCCGCGGGACGGGTGACGCCCGAGTTCCCTGCTTATCTGGCACTGCTCGCGGGGGCCGCTTTCGGTGGCGTGTTCGGCTTCATAGCTGGCCTGCCGGCACTGCGGCTTAAAACCTTCTACTTTGCCATGACCACGTTGGGCTTAGCGACGATCGTAACCCAAATCGCTCTCGCGTGGTCTTCGGTCACCGGCGGTGGCATTGGCATCCCAGGACCGACGATGCCGGCGCCGTTCGACACCCCTTGGGGCTTCTATTTTTTCTGCCTTGCTATCGCGCTGGTCTGCACGTGGATGACATGCAACATCGCAGCGAGCCGCCACGGCCGCTCGCTAGTCGCCATCCGTGACGCAGAGGTCGCAGCCGAGTCGGTTGGCATACACAAGCCCGGCCTACTGGTCACAGTTTTCCTATTCTCGGGAGCGCTTGCCGGGCTGGCAGGCGGCTTGTTCGCATCGCTTCAATCCTACATCACGCCCGACGCGTTCACCTTCGACCTGTCAGTGCTGTTCTTCATCGCCATCCTGATCGGCGGCCGCGGTTCGATCCTCGGTCCCCTGATCGGCACGGCCGTGCTGACGATCCTGCCGGAGTTCGCAGCTCCGCTCGTGCAGTGGTCGACATTTCTCTACGCTGTGCTGCTGCTGGTGATCGTGCTGCTCGTGCCAGGCGGCATCGCCGACTTGCTGGACTTTAAGAACCGCAAGCCACTCGATCAACATCGCGAGATGCGTCCGCGGCCGGAACTGCTCGGCCAAATCCTCGGCGACGGCAATCGCACGAGCCAACTCGACCTCAAAGGCATTGTCCTGGCCTTCGGCGGCGTGCGCGCCGTCGACGGAGTAGACCTGCAGCTCAAGACCGGCGAGGTGCACGGACTGATCGGCCCGAACGGTAGCGGCAAGACGACAACGCTCAACGTCATCTCCGGCTATTACAAACCGCAGGCGGGAATCGTAACGCGCGACGGCGTTGACTTCACCGCCCAGGGCCCACACACGCGCGCGCGGCACAAGATCGCTCGGACATTCCAGACGCCGCGCATAATTGGCGAATCGTCAGTCCTCGAGAACGTGATGATCGGCGGCACGACGGACGGAGACGCATCGTTCGTCGAATCCATGTTTGGGCTGCCGCGCCATCGCCGCGACGAGGCCCATCTGCGTAAGAACGCGCTTGCTGCGCTCTCGCTGGTCGGCCTTGAGCGACTCGCCAATGTGCGCGCCGATCGCCTGCAACACAGCGAGCTGCGATTCCTCGAGATCGCCCGCGCCGTAATGATGAAGCCGAGCTTTCTATTGCTCGATGAGCCCGCCGCCGGCCTTTCGGTCGACGAGATCAAGCGCCTCGGCTCGCTGATCAAGGCGATCAGCCGCCAAGGCACCGGCATCATGCTCGTCGAGCATCACGCCGACCTCATCTTCGACATCTGCGACCGCGTCACCGTGCTCCATCTCGGCAAGGTGCTCGCGTCTGGCGAACCGGACTACGTGCGTACGCATAGGGAGGTCGTCAATGCCTACCTCGGCGCGTGAGCCTCTGCTCACGATCAAGGGACTTGCCGCTGGCTACGGTAAGATCGGCATACTGCACGGTGTAAACATGGTCGTGCACGCCGGCGAGATCGTCGCCTTGCTCGGCCCGAATGGCGCCGGCAAAACAACTTTGCTGAAGGCCATCTCGGGTCTGCTGCCATGGACCGGCGAGATCAAGTTCGATGGACACAGCCTGGTCGGGAAGGGACCGCGAGACGCCGTCAACGCGGGCCTCGTGCACGTGGTCGAGGGGCACCGCGTATTCACGCAGCTCACCGTCGAGGACAATGTGTTGCTCGCCGGCTACGGCATGCCCGCGACCGAACGCCGACGCAACGTGGAGGAAGCGCTGGATTTCTTCCCAGAGATCAAGGCCAAGCGCAACGACAAAGCCGTGACGCTGTCGGGCGGCCAGCAGCAGATGCTGGCCGTGGCGCAAGGCCTCGTTCGCAAACCCACGCTGCTGATGCTCGATGAGCCGTCAGCCGGTCTTTCGCCCGTGCTAGTCGACCGCGTGTTTGCGACAGCGGCACAGTTGCGTGCGGCGGGGACAGCCGTGTTACTGGTTGAGCAACTGATCGAGAAGTCTCTCGCGGTGGCCGACCGCGTTTACGCACTCACACGTGGAACCGTCGTCCTGGAGGCTTCAGCCACAGAACCGGATCTCCCGCATCGACTGGAGCGCGTCTACTTCGGGCATGAGCTTGACGCTCCGCACACCGAGCGTGCGATGTAGCGTACGAGTGGAATGACGAAATGCTGCGGACGCAGTCACGGTTCTGGTCATAAGACGAACCTGGCTCCGCATTAGATGCTGATTCGACAAGCCCTCCGCAACGCCGTGCAAGTGCTCACGCCTGACCGAGACCCAGGTCAACGTCCTCATTAAGTATGTTTTGGGCCCAGCGCCATTGTCTCACCGGCTCGCAACGTCCTGCGCGTGCAAACTGTTCGGCAAACGGGTCATGTTCTTACCCTCGACGTCGACACCCGGCGCTTCCCACCCGTGGACACGAGGTCACTATTGTATACAGTCGTACACAAAGCAAGACGGGCGACGGTCGCCGTTACATTGTGGCGGCCTCCAACTTGGGGAACAGGACGCAGTGGCAGTCACGGGGCAATCCGCGGTCGACGAGTTCGAAGGCACTTCGCGTGCGGAATACGGCTATCGGATGCTACTCGACGCGATCCGGGACCAGACGCTCACCCCGGGCGAGCGCGTTCGCGAGGACCTGGTGTCGAGACTGCTCGGCATCAGCCGCACGCCAGTCCGGCAGGCACTGCAGAAGCTGCAAACGCGCGGCCTCCTGCGACAGGTGCCGGGGCGGGGACTCGTCGTCGCGGAGCTCGATCGGCAGGAGGTCGTCGAGATCTATGCCATGCGAGAGTTGCTCGAAGGTGCGGCCGCCCGTCTCGCGGCCCAGCACGCCGGTCCGAACGACATCGCGGCGATGCGGCGCGTGTTGCAGGAATTCGCGCGGGCCGTGCCTGACGCGCGCAGTCTGGCCCGCATCAATCGCATCTTTCATGCGACGATCCATGAAGCTGCCCACAACCGGTATCTCAGCAAATCGCTCGACGATTTTAGCGATACGCTGGCGCTGCTAAGGGGCACCACGTTCAACCTGAAGGGGCGTTGGAAAAGCGAGCTCGCCGAGAACACCGAACTCGTTGACGCTATCGAACGCCGGGATGCGGAAGCTGCCGAGGCGGCTGCACGCCACAACATGCGCAACGCACTGGATGCACGTCTCAGGATGCTGTTCGCGACTTGATCGCGGTGGCTTCACACGTTCAGCCGGCGGTTGTTCGCCACGTCGATAAGCGAGGGGAAGTAAGTTCATGATACGAGTGGCATTCGACATCGGTGGCACGTTCACGGACTTCGTCCTCCATGACAGCCGGTCCAACCGCACGATCACCGGAAAGGTTCCGACCACGCCCGAGGATCCGAGCCTGGCGGTCGAGGCTGGCCTCAAGGAGATCCTTGCCTCGGCTGGGATCGGCGGCGGTGATCTCGCGGCCGTGCTGCACGCAACGACCGTTGCGACCAACGCCGTGCTCGAGCGCAAGGGGGCCGCGACCGGCCTAATCACCACCGAGGGATTTCGCGACGTGCTGCTGATCGGGCGGCAGAAGCGCTACGAAACCTACGACCTCTACATCAACAAGCCCGTGCCGCTGGTGCGTCGCCGGCACATCGTCGAAGTGCGCGAGCGCATTGCGGCCGACGGCAGCGTGGTGATGCCGCTCGACATGGCGAGCGTCGATCAGGCCATCGACGCATTGCTTGCCGCAAGTCGCTGTTCGATCGCGATCGCGTTGCTGCATGCCTATGCCAACCCGGAGCACGAGCAACGGATCGCGGATCGTTTGAGACAGCGGGCTCCGGGCATTGCCGTCACGCTCTCGTCCGACGTGTCGCCAAAGTTCCGGGAGTACGAGCGGACGAGCACCGCCGTCACGAACGCCTACGTGATGCCGATCATTGACCGCTATCTGAAACGGCTCGAGATGACGCTCGCTGAGCTCGGCTGCAACGAGCGACTGCTTATCATGCAGTCGAATGCCGGCCTCGCTTCGCCAGCGATGGCGCGCGACTATCCGGTGCGCGTGATAGAATCCGGGCCGGCAGCCGGCATTTTGATGTGTGCGGAAGTCGCCCGGTCGATCGGGCGGACCGACGTGGTCACATTTGACATGGGCGGCACGACCGCGAAGCTCGGCGCCATCGACAACGGATCGCCTGCGATCATGCCGACGTTCGAGGTCGATCTAGTGCGCTCCCGGCGCGGCAGCGGCCTGCCGCTCAATCTGCCGGCGGTCGAGATGCAGGAGATCGGCGCAGGCGGCGGTAGCATCGCGCGGGTGGAGAAGGGGATGATCGCGGTCGGTCCTGACAGTGCCGGAGCCGTGCCGGGCCCGATCTGCTACCGCAAAGGCGGCACGCTGCCGACGATCACCGATGCCAACGTGGTGCTCGGGTACATCTCCCCGGACCGCTTCAACGCGGGCACGATGACGCTCGACGTGGCGGCCGCGACCGAGGGGCTCGACTTTCACGTCGCCCGGCCGCTCGGCGTCTCTGTCGCAGAAGCGGCGTGGGGTGTGCACATGATTGCGACGACGAACATGGAGAACGCGCTCCGCCTCGTTTCCGTGGAGCGGGGGCGCGACCCCCGAAACTACGCCATGGTCGCATTCGGCGGGGCGGGGCCACTGCATGCAGCGCGTCTTGCGCGCCGGGCCGGCGTGCCTCAGGTCGTCGTTCCCAATGGCGCGGGTGTCGGCTCGGCAATCGGGCTTCTGCAGGCGGCGCCGCGCGTCGATGTTTCCGCCACGCAGGTCTTGCGGCTCGACGGCGACGGCGCACGCGCGTCGCTCGAACAACTCTACCGGCAGCTCGAGGTGCAGGCGCGGGGCGAGATCGCGCGCGTCGGTCAGGGCGGCGAGCCGCAATGGTCGCGTTATGCGCAAATGCGCTACGTGGGGCAGGGCTTCGAGATCCATGTCGAGCTTCCGGCCGGCCCGATCGACGACACCTATCCCGGCAAGGTGATCGGAGCGTTCCGGGGGGCCTATCTCCGGAAGAACAAGTTCGTCGACGACCAGGGAATCGTCGAAGGCGTCGACTGGACATTGGTCGCGACGCATGCGCGGCAGGGCGACGTCGATATCCGCATGGCCGAGGCCGGTGCAGCAGATGGGGCACCGGTCGTCATGCGCAAGGCCTGGTTTCCAGAGACCGGCGGTTTCACTGATACGCGCGTCCTCGATCGCGGAGCGCTCGCTGGAGCAGCACCGTTTGCCGGTCCCGTCATCATCGACGATCCCTACTGCACGATCCTGGTGCCACCCGGGGACACCGTGCACATGAATGACGCAGGACACATCATCATCGATATCGTAACGGAGGGACGCTCATGACGGCCTCGTCCATTGACGCTAGCGGCGGCAGCGCCAAGCTGGATCCGATCACCCTGACCGTGATCTGGAACACTGTGCTTTCCATCGCGGAAGAGCTCGGCGTTACGCTCCGAAACACGGCGTTCTCGGAGGCTGTGCGCGAGGGCGACGATTTCGCGACGGCGCTTTTCGACAAGCACGCCGTGATGATCGCGCAGGGCAACTACAGCCCGGGGCACCTCGGCTCAATGCCGTTCATGGCAAAGCAGGTGCTCGAGTACATTCCAGCCGAGACGCTGAAACCTGGCGACTCGATCATGGTCAACGACAGCTTTATCGGCGCCGGTCACTTCCCCGACGTCTACCAGATCATGCCGGTGTTCGCCGAGCAGCGGCTGGTTGGGTACGTCTGCTGCTCGGCGCATCAGGTGGACATGGGCGGTGCGGCACCCGGGTCGCAGAAGGTGCACGGTGTGACGGAAGCGTTCCAGGAGGGTCTGCGAATCCTGCCGGTGCGCTTCGTGCGCGAGGGCCGCATCGACGACGACATTATGCGTATCGTTCTCGGCAACGTGCGGGTGCCTGACAAGGTGCGGGGCGACCTGCTCGCCCAGCACACCGCCAACCTCTCGGCCGCGGCGCGGCTCCAAAAGATGTTCGCCGATTACGGTATCGCCACCGTCGAGAACGCCTACGCCAGCATTCTCGACCGCTCGGAAGCCACGATGCGCGAGACGCTCGCCAAGGTGCCGGCGGGGACCTACAGCTTCGAAGACTACATGGACGACTACGGACCGAATACTGACCCGATCAAGATGGCCGTCGACATCACGTTCGACGGCAAAGGCTCGGTGGAGTTCGATTTCTCGCGGTCGTCGGACGCGGTGCCGGCTGCGATCAACTCGTACATCAACTACACCCGCGCCTACGCCGTGTTCGCAACGAAGACGTTCTGCAACGCGCTCGAGCCGCAGACCGAAGGCAGCATGCGGCCGATCAAGCTGACGGTGCGCGAGGGCTGCTTCTTCAATCCTCGATTTCCAGCTCCGTCTGGCGGTCGTCCCATCCTCCAGATCCGCATCTTCGACACCATCAACGGGGCGATGGCGAAGGCGCTGCCCGAGCGCGCCATGGGGGCGTTCTCGCACTGGTCCAATCCGAACATCGGCGGCATCGACGACCGGACCGGGCGGCCTTTCGTCATGTACGATGTGTCGCTCGGCGGCTATGGTGGCCAGTTCGGGAAGGATGGTGTCGAGGGAATGACGCCTGTGATGAACTGCTCGAACATTCCGGTCGAGGTACACGAGACGCACAATCCAGTGCGCATTCACCGGTTCGGTTTCATTCCGGATTCCGGCGGTGCGGGGCAGTGGCGCGGCGGCTGCGGCGTCCAAAAGGACATCGAGCTTCTTAACTCTACGGCGACGCTGTCTCATCTCGGTGATCGCCACGTGTTCGCGCCGTATGGCATCTTCGGCGGCAAGCCGGGCGCACTGGCCGAGAGCATTCTCAATCCTCAGGGCAATGGCGAGCGGCTACATTCCAAGGAAACGAGACCGATCAAGCAGGGAGATATCCTGAGCTTCCGGCTCTCTGGCGCGGGCGGCTATGGGCCCCCTGAGATGCGCGATCCGAAGGCCATCGCCGAGGACCTCGCGGACGGCTTCGTCACCAAAGAGCACGCCAAGCGGGAGTATGGGTGGAGCGGATGAGGCGAACGGCACCGGTAGAGCTGAGATGGCGGAGCGTTGCGAGGGACGCGCTGCAGTGACGCATAATCGACGAAGGTGCCAGACCCAATCGGCCTCGACCGTCTTACCTTCACCGCCAATCGGGCCGGTGTCGGAAACCGATTCCGGGCATCGCTTGTCCGCCGAATAGCCTATATAGAAGCACTATATGCGTAGGCCGCATCGGGCGGCGTCACCAGCTCTCACTTGCCAAGGTCCCGCCAAGGTTTTTCGACGCCGATCACGCGCGCGCGCCATGGGGTTCCATCTAACGATCGCACCACACTAAGTGGTTGCGGGATCACAGTCGAGGGGCAGGGCGGCTACACCGAGATCTAGCTCGCGCAGAAGCCGCGCTCGAACCGCAAATCCTAGATGAGGGCCGCGCCTCGTCAATTCGCGCCAATACTCGTTACCGAGCCAATCCCCCAAGCCCGCGATGGCGATAAGACCAAGATCCCCCAAACGAGCGCGGTTGTGATCCATTCCAACACACCCACTGCCGCACCGCCCTCTTGAGCAGACCACGCTGGTCCGCCTGCACGGCAGCGGGTGCATTTGAAAGCTTACTTGCGTTTGGGTGGCGCGCCCTCGATTGCGCTCAAGCGTCGGTGCGCTCGCAACTCGCCTGTCGCAGCTTCTCGAGCGCCTGCTGGATGCGGTGCGGAGGCGGCGTCCCGGGGCGTGGTGTAGGAGGCGGGGCGGCGGCGTTCGTCGGAGGAAGGCCTTAGGCCAACCGGAGAGGAACGCCGCGTGAAGCCTTTTCCCCAAGGCGTCCACAGCGACGTCGACGGGGGGCGTGGTCATGGTCCGAATCGAGGTTGGCTCGGGTTGCGAAGACCAAACGCAACCAAGAGAGCGAACCATGACGATCGACAGAATGGACCTGATGGCGCTGATCGAGAAGGGCGCCGACGCCGATTTCCTCAGGGAGATGATCGAGGTCATCTCCAACCGGCTGATGCAGATGGAGGTCGAGGGACTGACGGGCTCCGCGTCGCGCCAGGTAGGTTCAGAAGAGCCCCCTCCGCTCAGAACATCGTTGCACAGAGCCTAGCCAATGTGCGCAACACACCGACAGCAAAGTACCCCATGAACCAGACCGGGATTAGGTACGAGGGCGGCACAAACTGCCGAACTATCAGAACTGACACCGCTGTCATGAGCACATTGAGTACGAGCGTCAGTTGGCCGCTTGGAATGCCGACCACTGATTTCACCGCCAGAAAAGCTGAGATTGGCAAAAAGCCAACGAGTGCTTCTGGTAAAAACCAGGCCACTCGAACCACACCATGAGTGTGCATGGGATAGGTTCCTTAGCGTACAACACCGATTGCCGCGATGCAGTGTACCGAAATCACCGATCGAGAACAGCTCGCCGTCGAGGAAGACCGCCGCCGGCATGGCCGGGAGCCGTGATCTGGCTACCTGCCCAGTGGGGTTGGCGCAAAACGCGACCAACCCGCGACGCAAGGCACGGTCAGCTTGGCGACAGGTACGGCCGGCGAATGAAGCGGGGTCTGGTGCGCGATCTTTAGCCTTGCGTTTCTCACGACTCCAAGGCCCTGTAGACCGAGGCCCGGCCGATGCCGAGCCTTCGGGCAATGTCCGTTGCCCCTATCCCCTCGGCGGCAAGCTGCTTCACCTGTTCTGCCTTCTTCATCGCTGTCGGACGGCGGCCCTTGTACTTCCCGTCCGCCTTCGCCTTGGCAATTCCCTCCCGCTGCCGCTCCAACATTATCTCGCGCTCAAACTGAGCGACCGATCCAAGCACGCCCAGCATCAGCCTTCCGGTCGGTGTCGACGTATCAAGGCTCATTGCCAGGATCCGCAGCGCGGCGCCCTTCGCGGCGATCGCGTCGACGATCGTCATCAGATCGCGGACGCTACGGGCGAGACGATCGAGCTTGGTCACGACGAGAACGTCGCCGTGACGAAGATCATCAAGCGCGCGATCGAGTTTCGGTCGGAGCGCGACCGAAGAGACCTGCTCGCTGTGAACGCGCTCGCACCCTGCCGCCTCTAGTTCTTTCTGTTGCACATCCAGGCCGGCAAGCTGTTCCAGCGTTGAAGTCCGCGCGTAGCCGATAAGCATCTCTTCCCCGCGTGCGTGTTTTGTCCTAATAGGATCTAGACTAGTTCGTCTCAAAATGCAATATACGTCTGTGAGACAAATTCGATGGGTTTTTTGGGTAGTAGTGAGACGATCCATTAGGGCAGGACCTATTGATACGTTCATCTGGCTCTGAACGAGGCCAAAATCGGGATGCACATCGATTTCGACGACAAAGCGCATATGCATAGGAACCGGCTACGTTTGCGTTGGACCAGCATCGCAACCGGCTCGTCGGCAATGACCCTCGGGTAAACGAAAGTGATCCCCGATGTCTCTCCGCCGAAACATGGCCCTCTTTGCCGCGACCACTGGCCTTGCCGCGCTTGCCAATCACCTCGTGGTGCCGAGACTGACCACCCTCCTGCCGATCAGCTTATCGACATCGAGGGCGTGCGACTGAATGTGCTGGACAGGGCGAGGGCTCTGCTGTGCTCTACCTGCACGGCAGAGGCGGCATGATCCAAGAGGTCCAGGCGACTGGGCTCGTGGAGCAGATTGCACGCAATCACCGTCTGATCGTCATCGACCGGCCCGGCTTCGGGCACAGCGCCCGGCCACGAGACCGCACATGGACACCTGAGGAACAAGCTGACTTAATCGCCAAGCTCCTGTCGAAGCTCGGTGTGTCAAAGGTGATCGTCATTGCGTATTCTTGGGTGCAATGGTGGCCAACGCCATGGCAATCCACCACGCCCATCACGTTCTGGGCCTCGTATTGCTGGGCGGCTATTTTTTCCCGACGGCCAGACTCGACTCCGCGCTGTCGTCTGCCGTTGCGACACCTGTGGTCGGCGACCTGATCCGCCACACGGTCGGCCCCGTGGCTGGGCGAGTCGCCGCACCGGCTGCGTTCTCGCAGGTGTTTGCGCCCGAGCAGGTCACGACCCGGTTCCAGAGCTGTATCCGATATCCCTCGCGGTCAGGTCCTCTCAGTTGCGTGCGCTCGCGGAAGAGACCGTCGAAATGGCGCCAGCCGCCACTCGGTTGAGCGGGCAGTACGGGCGAATCCACTGCCCTGTCTCCATCCTGACTGGGAGCGCCGATCAAATGGTCGAGGCAGAGCAGTCCGAGCGTTTCGCACGCGAGGTCTCTTCTGGTGATATCGAGATCATCGAGGGCCGAGGTCACATGCTGCCTCACATTGTCCCGAATGTCGTTCTGGCTGCCTTATCGCGGGTCGAGGCTGCCTCTGCGTCCTTCGCCGCCATCGATGGACAACATTGACGTAGGTGGAGCCCGTGAGGTGAGCGGCACTTCCACATCGGCGGCCGTGGCTGGGGGCGGGGTCATCATCGCCATGGCCATCATCATCGGCACTGGCGCTGACGGCTGCACTGAATTTGTCGACCTGCCATCGCGTGCCTGTATGGCGTGACGCAGCTTGACGTGCGTCAACTTGTACCGGCCTGATAGCTACAGCAACTCGTGGCAGCTCAGGTCGGAGGTCGAAAGTGAAATACTCGGTGGCCGAACATTACCAATTTCGCTCTGAGCTGGCGCGCTCGATAGCGGCAATTGTCACGGATGCGAACACACGCGAAGCGATGCTGAAGACAGCGGAGGCCTATGAAGCATTGAAAAGGGCTGCACTCGCTGTGGAGGCGCAACACGCTGGCGCTACCCAGGATATGCCGACCACACGGCGAGCGAACGGATTCTATAAGTAGAGATCGTTCAGCCTAACTCGACGAGGCCATGGGGCCGTGATTCGAGATGTACCCGGCCTACTCAGGCGTCGGGATGAGATCAGGCCGCTGCGGCGCTTGGCGCGAAGCCGGTAGCTGTCGCCTCGAATGGTCAGCACATGGCTGTGGTGGAGCAGCCGATCGAGGATGGCGGTGGCAACCACCGGATCGGCGAACACCGTGCCCCATTCCGCGACCGAGCGGTTCGACGTGATCAGCATCGCGCCCATCTCGTAGCGGCGGCTGACGAGCTGGAAGAAGAGGTGCGCCGCGTCGGGCTCCAGCGGCAGGTAGCCCAGTTCGTCCACGATCAGCAGCTTGGGCTTCGCCAGCGCCATCAGCTTCTCGTCGAGCCGTTTCTCGGCGTGTGCCTTGGCGAGACCCGCGACCAGCGCCATCGCCGTCGTGAACTGCACAGTATAGCCGGCGAGGATTGCCTCGCGGCCAAGCGCGATCGCCAGGTGCGTCTTGCCGACGCCCGGCGGGCCGAGCAGCAGTACGTTCTCGCCGTTTGCGATCCAGCGCGATGCGGCCAAGTCTCGGATCTGCTTGGGGTCGATCGAGGGTTGCGCCTCGAAGTCGAAGCCAGCGAGTTCCTTGATTGCCGGGAAGTGTGCAAGGCTTCAGCGCCATGTCGATGCGGCGATGATCCTTCCTCGCGATTTCGCGCTCGCATAGCAGCGCCAGCGTCTCCCGCGTCGACAGGTTCGAGCGCGCCGCCCCGTCGAGCAGACTGTCGAGCTGGTCACGGATGCCGGAGAGTTTGAGCCGGTTGAGCATGGCGTCGAGCCGATCCGTCGGCACATCAGGCGTCCTCTTCGCGCGCGGCATCAGAAGCGCCCTCCGACAGCGGCCTCGTATTCGGCGAGTGGGCGTAGCAGCGCAGGAAGCGGAGCCTCGGTCGAGGGCATTTCGACGACGTCCTGGCGAACTGCGCCGTCTCGGCCGGCGACACCATCGAGGTGCGCACGGTCGACGACACGATGTCGTCGGCCCTGCGCCTGTTGATGAACCGCAACCTCGTGCAAGCCATGACGGATGCGCACAGCGCCGGCAGCCACCGTCACCGCGACGCGCTCACCGATCAGCCGCCACGGCACCGAGTAGCTGTTGGTATCGACCACGACAGCACAGTCGTTGCCGACGAAGCGCGTCAGCTCGCGCAGGCTGCCGAACGACGGTCGGCCGCCAAGCGGCTTCAGCCGATGCGCCTCGTCGCGTTCGAAGCGGACAAGGGGCACCTCGCCGGTCGTGCCGTGGATACGTACGTTGGCGACCTCACGCTCCCACCTGGCGAGGTGCGCCTCGAAGGCTTCCCAGCTCGCGAAGCTTCGGCCGGCGATGGCGTTCTTCTTGACGTAGCCAACACCGTTCTCCGTCTTGCCTTTGGTGCGGGCGGGTACTCGCGGCGGCTGCACGTTCGGGCGTTCCGGCACGAGCAGCAGGCAAGCTGGTTTTCTGGTCTTGAGAGTACATTCACGACCTTCGGCGGCGTGCCGGAGGAAGTGCTGATGGACAACCCGCGCGCCCTCGTTGAGCGCCACGACGCGGCGAGCCGGCAGGTCACATTCAACGACAAACTGCTGGCGTTCGCCAAGCACTGGGGCTTCCGCCCCCGCGCCTGCGCGCCCTATGCGCACCACTGGAAGCCAGCGCCTTCGCTACGGCACGGCCAAGGCCATTGCCGGCGCCAGACACCAGCGCAACCCGTCCTTCGAGGCATCTCATCACCGATACTCCCGTCGAAGATCGCTGAACTAGCCGCCCTCTCTGATAGCTTCAGGCATCCGGCCCCCCAGCCAGCAAGTCCCCCGAAAACACGAAAACCGCCACCCTTTGTCCGGGTGACGGTCCTTTCGCATCCCTGCCGACATCCCCATTATTTCAGAGGCTCATGCCGCTTGTAGTGGTCCGAATCGTGCGCGTAGTCGTGCCCAACCTTGAACTTCAGACCAACGCGGACAAGGTGCGCGTCGATGTCGACCTTGTGATCGATCGGAGGCAGAAGTGCGCCCTGCGGTAGCTCGAAGCTGCTCTCGAAATTACCATAGAGATATTCTGTGAACAGGATCGCGTGGCGGATGTCGATCTCGGTGCCGACGCTGGCGACGAAGCCAGTCATCGTTTCCGCGGATTTATTGCCGATACCCGGCCGTTGCGCTTCCATCCCGAGGAACCCAACGCCCGCCGATCCGTAGATCAGCCAATCTGGCCGAACGTAGACGCCGAGGCGGCCTCTGACCGTCACGAGCCAGTCCATGCCGTAGTCGGTGAGAAAGGGTGTGTCTCGCACATCACCGAAGCTGCCGTCGACCTCGATGCCAAGCAGCATGCTGCGGTGAAGCGTCAGGTCATATCCAGCCGATACACCACCAGCGAAGCCGTTCGACGATCCGCTCGCGATGGCCGGCAGTGTCTCGTCGATCTCGAGGAAGGTTCCCTGCCCGAAAACGCCGAACTTCACGAGACCGGAGCCGTCGTAGGTTTGCGCATCAGCGGAAGCGATGCCTGTCAGCGCGAGCAAAACCCCTGCCGCAGCATTCAACAGTTTCCGTCCAGCCATGCGATTTCCCCCACGTCAAATCCTTCGATAAATCGAATTGCAGGATTCGCTGATTCGGGAAAGCGCAACGTCGGTCGAACCCGCGACTTCGCCGCAGGCGTGGCCGACAATCGACACTTGGAGCAGACCTGTATCGGCGCGCCGTTCAGTACCGCGGTCAGCCGTTCGTAAGCGGGTCGGCCCATCATTTCCGGCCGCGCTGCTGAACTCTTCGTTGGGGGCTGTCCACAACGGGAAGGGCGTTGTGCTCCTGATCATACGGCAATCGCGTGGAGCTGTTGTCGTCAGTGCACGCGCTCTTCATGACGCTTATTGTCCCGTCGGTCTCGAGGACCACCGCCGCAACTCGAGCCTGTCGTCCTGAGCAGGATCACGAGAGCTGCGTAGGCCAGCGTCCCCACGATCAGAACACGGCCCAGTCCGGCCCATGAGTCAAAGAACATGTCGCTGGTCATCTGCGCATCCGTTGGAGCTTTTGGGCTGAAGAACGGCCCATTCTTGCCTTCGTTCCGGTCCTTTCCGATGACCTGCGTCGGTAGCTATTGCCGAGGTCCACGCTGGCGCTTTTGCCCGTGTCCTGCCGCGGCCGAGGTAGGCGGCAAAACAATGCGTTTTCGTGGCCACGGCAGGAAGCCGCACCCGGGCGAGCGCCAGTAGCGAGCGGCTGTAGACGATGTGGCCCAACCGGTCTTCTTGCGGTCGTAGAGTCCCCGCCAGGCATTGCTGATGGAGCCGCTCTTGCGGGCTTCGTCGAGGACTCGGCCAACATCGTCAGCGATACGGCGAAGCGTCCTGATAGCTCCGGAAGCCGCGGCCGACGCTTTAACTTCAACTCCACTACACTGCCCATAAGAGCCTCCGGACTCGGCTCGACGACATCGCCTTCAATGGAAAGGAGCGTTAGCGACAACTGGTTCCGGAGAGACCCCATAGCCGACGCGGCGGAGACGCCGCAACACGCCACCTCAACCGCCAACGAGTTCCAAAAGTGCATGACGAGCCCCGCCGCCAACCCGGCGGACGACGCGCGTCCAGGTCGCCAACGCTCGACGCCGACGAAGCCCGCTTCGTGGGTGCCGGTCACCGCGGATACCACCGGAAGGACTAACGAGCTGCCGGGGAGGGGTTAGGTGTAAACGCGTACCAATACGTTGATGCCGTAGCCAGAAACCGGGAAAATCAGCTACGTCCACCATCTCCCTCGTGCCCGGTTGTCACCCGGCGCTCGTGGACACAAACAATGGACCCGTGCCGGCGGTTCCAGTCAGCGACGCTTACTTATGGACTTGTCGGACCACCCTCTCCACGCAGGGTGGTCGGATGCAGCGAGGCTGCGACTGCCCGGCAATCGTGGCGCCACGGTTGAGGGCAATGGTTCGCGTGGAATGCCGCAGCTAGTGCGCCGAGATCTCGGGATTGACGCCGGCGACCTTAGCGGCCCGCTTGATCATGCGATTGACGGCGCGAGGCAGAAGTGGTGGGCCACCCTCCCGGCTTTGGAACACGGGAGCGATCGAACCACGACTGGCGAGCAGCGGCTGGCTGACGACGACCGGCAGCAAGACCGGGCGCAGCCGTTCGCCTTTCCCCATCCGTTGAGATTGCCCACAGACACGCGCTGCTCCAGCGTCTTGCCGCAACATCCGCGGGAACGGCCGGTCATTGCGAGAGTTGCCCATTAGTCTTTCACAGGAGCTCACGCGGATGGTGGAATTGGCGTTGCCCAAGGGCTCGCGTGTCCAGGCAGGGCGCACCTGGAACGCGCCCGGTGCAGGTCTTTGGACCGAGTTTCGCGTCTACCGCTGGCATCCTGATACCGGTGGCAATCCGCAGCTTGACACCTATTTCGTCGACCGCGCGTCGTGCGGACCGATGGTCC
>JAESFX010000070.1_pt1 | contig 157888 bp, 151 predicted proteins | sample 9269501 | NCBI WGS metagenome assembly JAESFX01 (sample SAMN14515570, study PRJNA621655) | algae metagenome | isolation source: Desmonostoc geniculatum HA4340-LM1 and co-occurring heterotrophs from cave... | place: USA: Maniniholo cave, Kauai, Hawaii | collected 2009-07-28
CCCCGGGCTCTCCCTCCCGGGGGGGGGGGGGGGGGGGGGGCCCCCCCACGCCCAGGTTCGATCGGCCGTCAGACGGCGAAGGTCATGAGCCACGCAGCGACCGCGTGCCAAGTCGCCGTTGTGCTGATCGGGACTTGGATGATCTTGATAAGCACGTAAGCCCCGCCTCCGATGAGATAGGCCGTATGCAGTCGGCCGAGCCTTCTCCAATCGAACAGCATCGCGACGGCCATGAGAAGGAACGCGACCAGCGACGGACCGAGATCTACCGCCACGGGCGGGGGCCCCGGCGGCAGAGGTCCTGCGGGGGCAAGGAATGTGATGAACCACCGCGCGATTGGCGCGTCGAGAACCGAGATGGCAGCGACGAGCATCAGTCGCTTGTGCCAGTCGCGTCGACGCGCGAGGACCACTGCGGCTGCGAAGGTCGCTGCAAAGAAGAGGATGGTCGAGACCGGCACTATGGCGAAAGCGCGGCCAGCTTCGCCGTGTCCGAGGCCGGCGGCCCATTGCATGCGATTGATTGCGGTGAACAGGCCGAAGATCGTCATTGCAGTGGCGAGTGTGACGCCGATCAGCCCATTCCGGCGGTGAGCGACGAGGCGGCCGGTCGTCGCGAGCCACGTCTGCCGGACGAGGAACAGCGACCATGCGAAGAAAACCGCGCCGTGCAGATGGATGATCGGGTGGATGGTGAGCTTGCCGGTCAGCAAGGGAATCCAGTACGTTGGCGCGAAACCGAGAAACGCTATCGCGGCACACGCAACCGACATGGAGAAAAAGAAGCGCTTCTCGTGCGATTCGTCTGGAATAAATGTGGCTCTACCGATTGTTTCTTCCATGATGGTCTTTTCCCAAACATATATCCTTCGATCATAGTTTCAGTTATTGTTTTATATTTTGGGAGATTTGAAAAGTGGGTGCTGCTTTGTGGTCGACGCTTGCGCACGTGAGAGCGGCTCCGCAACGGGAGCAATCGTTGCAGAGCGGGCTCGCAGTGATGAGCAGATCTAGGCGCTTGCCGCAACCGCTTCCGGAACGTCGGTTACAGCGGCCTGAAACCGCTCGAGGCCGCGCGGAACGGGGCCGCCGCACGCCCAATCCAGCAGTTCTATCGTGTGCACGATCGGGATCGGCGTACCGAGTTGCAACTGGGTGATGCAGCCGAGATTGCCCGCTGCGATGATATCCGGGCGCACGCTCTCGATGTTATCGACCTTGCGGCGGCGAAGATCACCGGCCAGCTTCGGCTGGAGAATATTGTAGACGCCGGCCGAGCCGCAGCAGATGTGGCCTTCCGGAACATCGAGCACGGTGAAACCTGCCTTGCGAAGCAGGGCCTTGGGAGCTTCGGTAATGCGCTGGCCGTGCTGCATGGAGCAGGCCGAGTGATAGGCGACGCGCAGGCTCGACCAGCGCTTTGGCGCACCGAGGTCGTAGTCGGACAGGAACTCGGTCACGTCCTTGGCGAGGGCGGCGATATCCTCGGCGCGCCGGGCGTGGCTGGGGTGATGCTTCAGGAGGTGCCCATAATCCTTGAGCATGGTGCCGCAGCCCGAGGCATTGACGATGATGGCGTCGACGGGGGCTTTGGCCATGGCCTTCACCCAGGCGTCGACGTTGGCCTTGGCCTGCTCGACGGCCATGGCCTCCTTGCCCATGTGATGCACGAGGGCGCCGCAGCACCCCGCCCCAGCGACAACTTCGACGTCGACGCCACGCCGCGCGAGGAGCCGGATCGTCGCATCGTTGATGTCGGGGCGAAGGACCTGCTGAGCGCAGCCCGCCAGCATGATAACCCGCCGGCGACGCTCGTCGCTGGCCGTCGCCGTGCCGGGGCCGGCATACCGCGGGGTCGCGACGCGACCTTTCGGCGCGAGATCCAGCATTGCCGCGACCTGAGGCAGCCCCAGCCGCTCGAACAGGGGCTTGAAGGGACGTCCGAGCGGCGCCAGCGCCACTGCACGGCGGAAGCGGTCGGGATAGGGGATCAGCTGCGACAACAGCCACCGCACGGCGCGGTCGGGCAGGCTTCTGGTGCCCGTCTCCTCGATGTGTGCTCGGGCATGATCGACCAGGTGCATATAGTCGACGCCGGAGGGACAGGTGGTCATGCAGGACAGGCAAGACAGGCACCGGTCGACGTGGTGCTGGACCTCGGGGCTCGCAGCCGCGCCGCGCTCGAACATGTCCTTCATGAGGTAGATGCGACCGCGCGGGCTATCGCGTTCGTCGCCGAGCATCACGTAGGTCGAGCAGGTGGCCGTGCACAGGCCGCAATGAACGCAGCGCCTTAGGATGCTCTCGGCCTCCGCCGTGCGTGGATCCTGCAATGCCTCGGGCGTGAAGTCGGTCTTCATTGGGCGTCTCGAGCCTTCGTCTAGTGTGGCGGTTTGACCCGGCAGCACGATGAAACGAACTTCGCGGTCGGGACACTAGAGGGCAGCGTACATCCGCCCGCGATTGAGGATGTTGGCTGGGTCGAACACCGCCTTCAACTTGGCCGTAATCCGCGCCAAACCGGCCTCGAGAGGCTGGAAGACGTCGATGCTGGCGCGGACGCTCGCTTCGGCTCGGATCAGTGTCGCGTGACCTCCGTGGCTGGCGATGACACGTCGGAGGTCGGCTGCGCCTGCGTCCGACGTGGGCAGGACCTCGGCCCAGACGAGTCCGCCTGCCCAATCGTACCACGCATGGCACGTCATGAAGCGGGTGATCGCTGCGACCACCTTCGGACCGGCCTTGGGCGAGGTCGAGATGCGCCAGAGGGGGGCGTCGGTGCCCTGCAAGATGGAGAGCTGTCGCAATTCGTCCCATAAGGCGAGCGAGCTGTCGTTGCCAAGGACATAGACCTCGCCGTAGGGCTTCAGCTCCTCTTTCAGGCGCTGGACGCGATAGGCGACGGAGGTGGAGAAATTCTCTATCCGTATGGCGGTGACGGCGCGCTGCTCGCCGCGGAGCCCCTGATGCCACAGGCGCGCGGCAAGTGGAGCCTGGATGTGGATGGCGCCCGACACCTCGTAGGGGCTGGTCGTGGCAGCAGACAGAGCCTCGATGGCGATACCATCCTCGAGACCCAGCAGTATGAGCGTTGCGGTCTCCTCGGGACGCGGCATCACTTTAAACGTGACCTCCGTCAGGACGGCGAGCGTGCCCCAGCTTCCTGTCACAGTGCGTGCGAGATCGAGTCCTGTCACGTTCTTCATCACGCGCCCGCCCGAGCGGAAAGCCGTTCCCGCGCCGGAGACTGCCGTGACACCCAGTAGATGATCACGTGCGGCGCCCGACATCACGCGGCGCGAGCCGGAGATATTCATGGCGAAGAGCGCACCGATGCTGCCATTGCCCGGCTCCTTGCCGATCACGGGCGCTAGGTCCACCGGCTCGAAGGCGAGCATCTGGCCCTGGGATGCGAGGTCGGACTCGATGCGCGTGACCAGTGTGCCGCCCCGCGCAGCCATGACGAGTTCGGTCGGCTCGTAGAGGCGGACACCTGTGAGCGAGGAGGTCGTCATGACCGTTGGGGCTGATGTTGGCCGGCCGATGTCGCGCTTGGTGCCGGAGCCGACGATTTCCATCGGGGCGTTGGTCTTGGTCGCTTCCTCGAGCAGGCGCTGAAGCTCCCACTCGGTGGCGGGGCGCACCACGGATTGCTGTTGCACGGCTGTCTCCTCAGGCCGCGGCGGGGCGCGTTTCGACGAGCGGGAAAACCTTGGCAGGATTGAGCAGCCATTGCGGGTCGAGCGCCGTCTTGATGCTCATCTGCAGGGCGAGTTCGGTCTCGGTAAACTGGACATGCATGAGGTCGCGCTTCTCGATGCCGACGCCGTGCTCGCCGGTCAGGCAGCCGCCGACATCGACGCAGAGCTTGAGGATATCGGCGCCACACTGCTCGGCGCGCATCATCTCATCGGGATCGTTGGCGTTGTAGAGAATGAGGGGATGCAAGTTGCCATCGCCGGCATGGAAGATGTTTGCGACCTTGAGGCCGTAGCCAGCACAGATCTCGGCAATGCGCACGAGAACCTCCGGCATGCGGCCGAGCGGTATGGTGCCGTCCATGCACAAGTAGTCGGAGATGCGTCCGATCGCACCGAAGGCCGATTTGCGGCCTTTCCAGATCGCGGCTGACTGCTCGGCGCTTTCGCTGATGCGGACCACCGAGGGGCCATGCGGCTGAACGATCTCGACGATGCGGCCGAGCAGCATCGAGATTTCCTCGGGCGATCCCTCGACCTCGATGATGAGAAGGGCCTCGACGTCGAGCGGATAGCCGGCCTTGGCGAACGTTTCGCAGACTTCGATGGCCGGCTTATCCATGAATTCGATGGCGACGGGAATGATGCCCGAGGCGATAATGGCGGAAACAGCACGTCCCGCGGCCTCGCTCGAGGAGAAGCCGAGTAGCATGGGGCTGGCGCCCTCGGCTTGTCGGAGGATGCGGACTGTCGCCTCCGTGACGATGCCGAGCTGACCTTCGGAACCGATCAAAAGGCCAAGCATGTCGTAGCCGGGCTGATCGAGCCAATCGCCGCCGATCTCGACGACCTCGCCGTCGACCATCACGAGCTTGAGGCCCAGGATATTGTTGGTGGTCACGCCGTACTTCAGGCAGTGTGCGCCGCCGGAGTTGAAGGCGATGTTGCCGCCAAGCGAGCAGGCGAGCTGGCTCGACGGGTCGGGCGCGTAGAAAAAGCCCTTCGCGGCCACCGCACCGGTAATGCCGAGGTTGGTGATGCCGGCCTCGACGCGGGCCGTGCGGTTTTCGTAGTCGAGTGAAAGAATGCGGTTCATCCGGCTCAAGCCAAGGACGATGGAGTCCTCCGTGGGAAGTGCCCCGCCGGACAAGGACGTGCCGGCCCCGCGGGCGATGACTTTGATTCCACTGGCGTTCGCATAGGCGAGCACCTTGGAGACGTCGTCGGTCGAGCGGGCCAGCACAACGGCCAGCGGCATGCAGCGGTAGGCTGAGAGCCCGTCGGTTTCGAAGGCGCGGCGTCCGTCCCGGTCGGCGATCACCTGGTCCGCACCGACGAGGCGGACCAGCTCGCGCACGATGGCATCACGGCGTCGGAGCACGGATCGATCCGGCTCGGGCATGGCGATCATGGACACGCGGCGGGGCTCCCCTCACAGGCGGCTCGTCAGGCAGCGATAGCGTGCGACTCCGCGGCGCGCAACGAAACTCACGTTCGCCGAAAAAGTCCGAACGGCATCAATGCCATGTTTGATTTGACACGCTTTGGAACATGACTATTCCATAGCGTAGAAAATGCCAGACACGGTATTGTCACGGGCGAGCACAATCTACGTTCTGGAGAAAGTTTGATGTTCCCGCGTCGCCGAACCCGTGAGGAGACGACTGTGACCGCCATTACTGACCTGGAAATATTCGCACGTGTGGCACGGACCGGCAATATGTCGGCAGCAGGCCGCGAGATGGGCCTATCGCCCGCGGTCGTCTCGAAGCGGATCAGTCTGCTCGAGGAGCGATTGAACGTCAGGCTGTTCCAGCGCACGACGCGGCAGCTGACGCTGACCGAGACGGGCGAAGGCTATTTCAAGCGTGTCGTCGACATCCTCAACCTGATCGAAGAGGCCGAGAACTTCGTCAATCGCCGCAACACGACGCCGCGCGGGCTGCTGAAGGTCACGGCGCCGACGTCGTTCAGCCGTCTGCATGTGGCGCCGTTCCTGCCCGCGTTCCTGGCCAAGTATCCAGAGATCGAACTCGAGTTCCATCTGACGGACAATTTCGTCGACATCATCCGTGAGGGGTTCGATCTGGCGATCCGGATCGGTGAACTTCAGGACAGTTCTCTCGTGCAGCGCAAGCTCGCAGCCGACACACGAGTGATCTGCGCGAGCCCGAAGTATCTCGAAGCGAGCGAGCAGGGGGTTCCGACCTCGCTCGCCGACCTCGATTTCCATAACTGCCTCTCGGCCGGCGCCCAGGATTACTGGCGTCTCGAGGGTCCAGACGGACAGCACCAGCTGCGCGTGAAGGGTAACATTCGGTCGAATTCGCTCGAGTTCATGCGCGAGGCGCTGATTTCGGGCCTGGGCCTGGGCCTGCGCTCGACGTGGGATATTGGTCCGGAGCTGAAGAGCGGGGCGCTGAAGGTCGTCATGCCGGAGTATCGCGGTTCATCCAATGTCGCGATCTACGCCGTTTATCCCTGCCGGGACTTCATGCCCGAGAAGGTCAACGTCTTCATCGAGTATCTGGCGGCCCTCTATGGATCGGAGCCGTACTGGAACGAGGGCCTCGAGCTTGCCGTACCGGATGGCAAGCCTGCGGGCCGGACAGCGGCCGCAGCGAAAAAGCCCAATGTGGCGGACGCGATGGCTGCCGCGACACGGCAAGCCGTGGGGCGTTAAACCCACGCGGCGTTCACGCCCGCCTGAGTACGGCCACGGCCTCGAGATGGGGTGTGAACAGGAACTGGTCGACGGGTGTGGCGCTCTCCATCAGATAGCCGCCGTCGACGAGTGTGCGCAGGTCCCGCGCTAGCGTGGCCGGATTGCAGGAGACCATCACGACGCGCGGCACCTTCGAGCGTGCGAGCGCTTCGGATTGGGCTGCGGCGCCGGATCGCGGTGGGTCGAGCACGACGGCATCGAGACGATCGAGTTCGCGCGGTGACAGCGGATCGCGAAAGAGGTCGCGGCGGAGACAGTCCACTGGCTTCAGTCCCTGCGTACCTGCCACTGCCTTGCGCAAGGCCTCCAAGAGAGCTGCATCGCTGTCGACCGAAAGCACGCGCGCTTTGGCTGCGAGGGCGAGGGAGAGCGTTCCGAGGCCGGCGAAGAGATCGGCGACCCGCTTCGCCTTGCCGATTGAACCAAGCACAAGCTCAGCCAGAATAGTGTCTGTCTCCCGGGCGGCCTGCAGGAATGCAGCGGGCGGCGGCATCACTTCAACACCGGCGATCCGCACAACGGGGGCCGCCAGCATGAGGAACGGCTCTCCGGCGAGCGTCAGCCGGACGATTTTTGCGGCCCGCATTGCAGAGGCTAATTCGCTTGCCTGGCGTGACACTCGCGCGGACGTCTTGGCGTCGATGGCGACATCGAGGCCATTGTCTGCGTCGAGAACCGAGACGCGGAAGGGTGCGCTGTTCGGGACGAGCATGGCCGCCAACCCCGCCAGGGCCGGGAGAGCGTCGACGATGGCCGGGCGCAAGACGGCGCATGCCTCGATGGGCTCGATGGTGTGGGTGCCGGCGCGATGAAAGCCGAGGCGTGCTTTGCCGTCGTGCCACGAACCGGCAAACGTGGCGCGGCGGCGCGATGCCAAAGGCACGGTGCGGACGGGCGCAGTCGTCACGGACAAGCCCCGGTGGGCAAGCGCCGTGGCGAGCAGGCCTTCTTTCCACCGGACATAGAGGGCGTCGTTCATGTGCTGCACGGCGCAGCCGCCACATTGCGGCACGTGCGGGCAAAGCTGCTCGGCACGACGGTCGGGACTTGGCGGCCCTACGAGGCGACCGCCGCCGCCACTTTCCAGCTCGACACGTTCACCGGGAAGGAATCCCGGCACGTAAACGTCGCCGCCGGGGCGCTCGACGATGCCGTCTCCCTGCGCGCCGAGCCGGACAACGGTCAAGGGATCATGCATGACGTACCGCCCCGATGAGAAACTCGACGTTGCCGTCGCCGCCGTGGATCGGAGACGGAATGGTGCCCACGACGCGCCACGCGGTCTCGCCTGCAAGCCAGGTCGCGATCCGCTCGATAGCGGCGGCGTGGACCTTGGGATCTTTGATGATGCCGTCGCGCGGGATGCTGCCTGGCTCGCCCTCGAACTGAGGCTTGACGAGTGCCACCAGCCAGCAACCGGCAACGGACAGCGCCAGCGCAGGTGGCAGCACCTTCGTGAGTGAGACGAAGCTCACGTCCGCGACGATGGCGCCAATCGGGTCCGGTACGAGGCGGGAGTCGAGCAGACGGGCGTCGGTGCGCTCGAGAGAGATGACGCGGGCGTCTGCTGCCAGACGCGGGTGCAACTGCCCGTGTCCATTCTCCACGGCATAGACGCAACGGGCGCCGCCCACCAGCAGCGCATCCGTGAAACCGCCCGTCGACGCACCGACATCGAGGGCGGTGCGGCCAGCCGGATCGAAGCGAAAGTGATCGAGTGCGGCCTGCAACTTGAGCGATCCGCGGGAGACATAGTCGGCTGGTCCGGAGATAAGTCGCAGGCCTTCGGCCGGGGATACGAGGAGTGCCGGTTTTGCGACGACCCTGCCGGCGACCTCGACCTCGCCTCGGAGAATCAGATCACGGGCCCGGGCCCGGGTCGAGACGAGGCCCCGGGCAACGAGGGCTTGATCGAGCCGTTGGCGGGTCGGATAGGCGGGGGCAGACGGCATTCGTAAAGTCTCTTTCGGAACCCCAGACGACAGGAGTGATTTGCTGTGAGACCATGGCATAAATCTGCGAATAGTCGCGAACCTGTCTTTTCCCTTGCTGCATAACACCTTGGAGCGTCGACGATGAACCGCCGAGATTCCATCAAACTTGCCGTTGGGGCATCGGCAGCGGCTTTCCTGCCGCCGTTGGTCGGCGCAGGTTCGGATGCCGCCCTGGCGCAGACCGTTGCGCCGCCCGCGTTCACCTTGCCACCACTCGGTTACGCGTTCGACGCACTGGAGCCGCATATCGATGCAGAGACGATGCGGATCCACTACGAAAAGCATCATGCCGGCTACGTCAAAAATCTGAACGACATCGCAACCCAGCACGCCTCTCTGGCCGGCGTGTCCATGGCGAAGACGCTGAGGGCGATCGACAAGCTGCCGACGGGTATTCAAGACGGCGTCCGCAACAATATGGGCGGTCACTGGAACCACAGCTTTTTCTGGCAGCTCATGACACCCGGCGGGGCAAGGGAGCCGGGTGGGAAGCTCAAGGCTGCCATCGAGGAGGCGTTCGGCTCGCTTGATGCCATGCAGGACGCCGTGAACAAGGCAGGCCTCGCCCGTTTTGGCTCGGGCTGGGCCTGGGTCGGCGTCGGTGCGCAGGGCAAACTGGTCGTGTTCTCCACCGGCAATCAGGATTCGCCGCACATGGTGGCCGGCATGAGGGGTGGCGTGCTCGGCGTCGACGTCTGGGAACACGCCTACTACCTCAAGCACCGGTCGGCACGAGGCGCGTATCTGAAGGCGTGGTGGAACGTGGTTAATTGGGACAAAGCCAGCGAAGTCTACGAGCAGCTGCTGGTCTGAGGCGGCGCCGCAGTGAGACCCCTAAAAAAAGGCGACCCCGGCAGGTTTTCTGCCGGGGTCGGATTTCCTGACTCCGCGGGGGATGGGGGAAGCGGAGGATCAGGTACTCATATTACGGGTGAACTCCATCAGTGTAGTGCACGTTTGATCGCCCGTCGAAGGCTACTACAAAGGCAAGAGCTTTCCACACGAGCCTGTGGACAACTCGCAGCTGAGCCCAGTGGGTATGTGGATCAGATCTCGTTCGCCTGCACGCCCCGACCCAGGGCTCCCATCACCGTCTGCACGATCCCCGGCGCATTGAGGCCGGCCTTCTCGTACATGCGCTCGGGCTTGTCGTGATCGATGAAGCTGTCCGGCAGCACGATCGGGCGCACGCGCAGGCCGCGATCGAGATGGCCAGCGAGAGCCAGATACTGCAGAACGTGGCTGGCGAAGCCGCCGATGGAGCCCTCCTCGACGGTCACGAGAACCTCGTGCTCGCGGGCGAGCCGATCGATCAAGGCGGTGTCCAGCGGCTTCATGAAACGTGCGTCAGCGACGGTCGTCGACAGACCGAACGCCGCAAGCTGCTCGGCGGCCTTGAGGCTCTCCGCGAGGCGTGTCCCCAGTGAGAGGATAGCCACGGTCGTCCCCTCTCGCAGGATACGACCGCGCCCGATCTCGAGCGGCACACCTTCCGACGGCATTTCGATGCCGATGCCCTCGCCGCGCGGATAGCGGAAGGCTGAGGGGCGATCGTCGATTGCAGCGGCCGTGGCAACCATATGCTTCAATTCGGCTTCGTCGGCGGCCGCCATGATGACGAAATCGGGAAGCGAACCGAGATAGGCGAGATCGAACGAGCCGGCATGCGTCGGGCCGTCGGCGCCGACGAGGCCGGCGCGATCAATGGCGAATCGGACGGGAAGCCGTTGGATCGCGACGTCGTGGACGACCTGGTCATAGGCGCGCTGCAGGAATGTGGAGTAGATCGCTGCAAACGGTTTGAAGCCCTCCGTAGCGAGGCCCGCAGCGAACGTCACGCCATGTTGCTCGGCGATGCCGACGTCGAATGTCCGATCCGGGAACTCCTTGCCGAACAGGTCGAGCCCGGTCCCCGATGGCATCGCCGCCGTCACGGCGACGATCTTGGGGTCCTTGCGCGCGGCCTGGACGAGGCTCTCGGCAAAGACCTTTGTATAGCTCGGGGCGTTGGCTTTGGGTTTCGCCTGGGCGCCCGTGATCACGTTGAACTGGTTGACGCCGTGGTACTTGTCGTCGGATGCCTCGGCCGGTGGATACCCCTTGCCTTTGCGGGTCACGACGTGAAGCAGAATGGGGCCTTTGCGGGCATCGCGAGCATTCTTCAGGACCTGCAAAAGGATGCCGAGGTCGTGACCGTCGATGGGGCCGACGTAGTAGAAGCCGAGTTCCTCGAACCAGGCGCCGCCCTGCCAGAGGTGACGGGTGTATTCCTCGACACGGGCCGCCCGGCGCTCCCAGTGCTTGGGTAGATGCTTGGCGAGTTGCTTCACCGACTCGCGGATCTGGAGGTAGGTGCCCGACGACGTGATCCGTGCGAGATAATTCGAAAGAGCGCCGACTGGGGGCGCGATCGACATATCGTTGTCGTTGAGAATGACGATCAGACGTTCGTTGCGGGCGCCGGCGTTGTTCATGGCCTCGTAGGCCATGCCGGCACTCATGGCTCCGTCCCCGATGACACAAACGACGTTATTGTCGCGCCCGTCGAGGTCGCGAGCGACCGCCATGCCGAGGCCAGCCGAAATCGATGTGGACGAGTGGGCGGCGCCGAATGGATCGTACTCGCTTTCGGTCCGCTTCGTGAAGCCGGATAGGCCGCCGCCCTGACGCAGCGTTCGAATGCGCTCGCGGCGGCCCGTTAGGATCTTGTGCGGGTAGGCCTGATGACCGACGTCCCAAACAATCCGATCGCGCGGCGTGTCGAACACGTGGTGGAGTGCGACCGTCAACTCGATGACGCCGAGACCTGCCCCGAGATGACCGCCGGTGACCGATACGGCGTCAATAGTCTCCTGACGAAGCTCGGCAGCGACCGTCGCGAGATCCTTCTCGGGCATGCGGCGCAGATCGGCCGGGGTCTCGATCTGGTCGAGAAGTGGTGTCTTGCTGGGCGTGCTCATCATGGACCGAGGTGAAAGACCGTTGAGCGAGACTAGACCGATTAGGGGCCGCTGCGAACCCGCAACGTCCTGTCGTCTACCGTACATATAGGCACTTGTGCGCCGAATTTGACCATCGCTGACGTCGCGGTGGCGCCATTTCGCATGCGACGCGGCCGAATTTGCCCAACCAGCGCATCTTTCTCGCTCATCCGGCGTTCTTTTTCTGCTGGTGGGGCAGCGTGTGGACTGCCCACCAATCGGTACGTGGAGTTCCTCATGGATCAAGGCATTATAAGACGGCTCACGCCTTTTTGCCTCGCTCTTGCACTCGCTTTGGGATCTGCGGGCGCAGCATCGGCGGCAGACTGGGATACGACGCAAACATATTCCTACGTAGCACCCGTCTACGACGATGTGCCGGGTCCTTTCGATGGTCCAGTGGTGCAAGAGGAAACAACGCAGGTCTACAAATATGTCGCTCCGGCACCCGTCGTGCGTCCTCGCGTCTACGGGTACGAGCCGGTCGTCGAAAGACGACGACTTTACAACTATGTCGCCCCGGAACCTGTCGTGCGTCGCCCCGTCTACGGGTATGGGCCGGTTTATGGGTATGTCGCGTCTGAAACGGTGATCGTCGAGCGAGAGAACCGTCCACTTGGGGTTTATGCGCCGGCGACGCGCGAGCGCCTGAGCGAGCCGCGTCGCTACTTCCGGGCGATCACACGGCAATCGGGAGGAAACTGAGCGCTCTATTGGCGCTCCGGGTCGAAAGCGTCCGCACCTCTCGGAGCGCCGTCCGGACCAAATGTGAGCCGCTCCACTTTTGCCTCGGCCTGTTTGAGGAGGCGGTCGCAGTGGACCTTGAGTGCGTCTCCGCGCTCATAGATTGCGATCGACTCCTCGAGTTCGACGTCTCCGCGCTCGAGACGCCCAACGATCGCTTCGAGTTCCTTCAAGGCGCGCTCGAAGCTCAGCTCTGCGATGTCGGCGAAGCGGGCGGCCGGTGTTGAAGCCTGCATACGGTTGCCCTCGATAGGACGGTTGACAGATGACCCGGTCGGTCGGCGTCCAATCAGCTTCCGGCCTCCATGAGGACCTTGACGTGGACGGCAACGGAGCGCGCCAGCGCCGTGAGGTTATAGCCGCCCTCGAGGAAAGAGACGAGCCGTCCGCCCGCATGGCGGTGGGCTGCCTCGGCCAGCTGCTGCGTTGCCCAAGCAAAATCCGCCTCTACCAACTCGAGGTTGGCCAGCGGGTCGTCGCGATGAGCGTCGAAACCGGCGGAGACGAGCACCAGATCGGGTCCAAAGTTGCGCAGTGCGGGGAGAATGCGCGATTCGAACGCCTCGCGGAACGGCTCGCCGTCGTCGCCTGGACGCAGAGGTGCGTTGCAGATGTTGCCGACGCCGGTCTCGGACAAGGCGCCCGTGCCGGGGTATAGCGGCATCTGGTGCGTGGACCCGAAAAACAAGTCCTTGTCGCTCCAGAAGATATCCTGCGTTCCGTTGCCATGGTGGACATCGAAATCGACGACCGCGACACGCTCCGCTCCGTGCTTCATGCGGGCATACTTGGCAGCTATGGCGACACTGTTGAAAAGGCAGAAGCCCATGGCGCGGTCGGCCTCGGCGTGGTGACCGGGCGGACGGACCTGGCAGAAGGCGTTGGCGGAGCGTTTGCCCATGACCTCGTCGACGGCGAGCAGGCCCGCGCCGACGGCCCGAACGGCAGCCTCCCAAGAGCCGGGCGAAAGAACGGTATCGGGATCGATGCGTACGGTCATGCCACCGGGTGCGGGACGTGCCTCCTTCAGAGCGTCGATGTAGGCCTGAGGATGCGCGAGGGCGATCATCTGCTCGACGTCGTCGCGGACCGGTGCCTCGCGGCGATCCAGATTGGCGAAGATCTCGTGGCCGAGCACCTTGTCGACGGCCCGCATGCGGTCGGCGCGCTCGGGATGGCCCGGGCCGGTATCGTGCTCGAGGAAAGACGGGTGGGTGATCAGCAGTGTCGTCATGGGCCGTCGGACTCCGGTGGCGGCGCGCTCGGTCCTTGCACCATAGTCGCTTCCGGCATGGTATCGCTATCGTGAGTTGAACAGTGTGCGAAAGCGATTGAAATTGTGCGACAGGTTCCCGATTTGAATGAGTTCATGCCGCCAAGGGGTCCATACACATGCTCAATTTGTCATTTTCACGGGCTGTCAGAGGCTTTGTGTCAGGCGCTTTGGCTCTCGCTTGCGCCGCGAGCCTCGCTACGTCTGCTGCCGCGCAAGACCTAGCGGGATCGTGGGGGGGCGGCGGCAAGATCGTGTTCCCGTCCGGTGAGACGGAGCGTGCGCGCTGCCGAGCGAGCTTTCGGCGGCAGGGTGGCAACAGCTACGCCATGAGCGCCGTATGCGCGACCGCGTCGGCGCGCGTCCAGCAAACCGCGGAGGTGACGCGCGTTGCCGCGAACGTCTACCGCGGCGAGTTCTTCAACCAGGAGCACGGCATTTCCGGCTCGATCCGCATTACGCTGCGGGGCGACCGGCTCAATGCTTCGCTCTCGGGTGGCGGCGGATCGGCAGTGTTCTCGCTCAGCCGGTGAGACTGACCGGCTGGCCATCGCGCGCTTGCAACAAGGCGTCGATCAGGCGGTGCACGTTGAGCGCCTCGCGGCCCGGCACACGTGGCGGACGGCCGGTCGCAGCAGCATCGAGGAAGTCAGCCCAAACGGCACTGTGGTAGTCATGGGGGAACGCCATCGGGTCGGCCCCGGTGCCGCCAGCGGAGCCGTCGGGGAGCAGTTCCTCACGCGTGCCGTCCATCAGTGCGACCGTCAGTGACGTACCTGCGAGACTGGCCGAACCTTTGGTGCCAGAGATGTCGATCCGCTCAGGCGCGCCCGGATAAGCAGCGGTGGTGGCTTCGATGACGCCTAGTGCGCCCGATCGAAACCGCGCGGCGGCGACCACCATGTCTTCGGTTTCCATGCGATGGACTGGCGAAGTTGTTGCAAAGCCGCGCACCTCGGCGATCGGACCGATGAGAGACAACATCAGGTCGAGGGTGTGGATGCCTTGCGTCATCAGCACGCCGCCGCCGTCGCGGGCGCGAGTGCCACGGCCGGGCTCGTCGTAGTAGGCCTGAGGGCGCCAGAGACGGATCGAGGTCGAGCAGTTGACGATGTCCCCGAGGGCGCCGCTCGCCAGGATCTCGCGGAGACGCTCGCCGGCCGGCCGGAAGCGATGCTGAAGGGTTACCGCAAGCGTGACGCCAGCCTTCTCGGCGATCGTGACCAGCTCTTCGGCGCGAACTGTCGTGATTTCGAGCGGCTTTTCCAGGAGGATGTGCTTACCGGCGGCGGCGGAGCGGCGGACAAGATCAAGGTGCGTGTTCGGCGGCGTTAGAATCCCAACAGCGGTGATGGTTTCGTCGGCCAGCACTGCGTCGAGGTCGGCTGTCGTCGGGAACGGATAGGTCGCACCGAATTTCGCTCGGCGCTCAGCGCTTGGCGCGACGGCGGCCGCGACCATACAGCGGCCGTCCGCGACCAGATCCATGAGCGACTTTGCGTGCGGCGCGACCGCCATGCCAAGGCCGATGATTGCGATGCGCTGAACCATGCGAGGCTCTCCTCAGGTCGTCGTGATGCGGTCGATCTCGGCGAGGTCTTCTGCGGAGAGCTTCCATGACGCTGCCTTGACGTTGGCGGTCACCTGTCCGGGGCTGGTGGCGCCGGCGATCACACTCGAGATGTTGGGTCGGGTCAGCAGCCATGAGAAGGCGAGGTCGAGCAACGTGTGGCCGCGTGCCTTGGCGAAGGCGTCCAGCTGCTCGGTCACACGCCAGTTGCGCTCGTTCAGGTACTTATCGGCCCAACGCTTGGTCTCGGTCAGGCGCGCACCCTGGGGCATGGCATTGCGGCTGTATTTGCCGGTCAGCAGGCCACAGGCGAGCGGGAAGTAAGGCAGCAGGCCGAGGCCATAGCGGCGCATCATCGGCATGAGCTCGCGGTCGGCGTCGCGGATGAGCAAGCTGTACTCGTCCTGGCAGGAGACGAAGGCATTGAGATTGCAGCGGCGCGCCGTCTCCTGGGCCTCGACCACCATCCACGCGGGGTGATTGGAAAGACCGATGTAGCGCACCTTGCCAGAGCGGACGAGGTCGTCGAGCGTGCGCAGCGTCTCCTCGATCGGGGTGAGCGGATCGACCTGATGGACCTGGTAGAGATCGACGTAGTCGGTTTGCAGGCGCCTCAGGCTCGCGTCGACGGCACTCATGATGTAGCGGCGTGAGGCGCCCTTCATCTTGCCGGCGTCGTCCATCAGCATGCCGCACTTGGTGGCGAGCACGATCTTCTGGCGCTTTCCGCCTTTCAGCACCTCGCCCATTGCGGTCTCGGAGCCGCCGCGGTTCGAGTACATGTCGGCGGTGTCGAAGAACGTGATGCCAAGGTCGATCGCGGTGTCGATGACGCGTCCCGTCTCGGCCGTGTCGATGCGGCCGCCGAAGTTGTTGCAGCCGATGCCGACCTCCGAGATGCGAAGGCCGGACGTGCCGAGATTGCGTTCCTGCATGGGGCGGATCCTCATTGGTCGGGTCGAGGGAAGCTAACCGACGCGGGGGCGGCGTGCCAGCATCTCGCCATGGTCTCGATTTGCCTTTATTGAGGACCGAAATGTGCGTGGCCTGCTCCAGGCCCGAGGCAAGGTTTCGAGCCCATGACCAAATCCGTTCTCGGCATCATCGGTGGTTCCGGCCTCTATGATCTTCCGGCGTTCGAGAAGCCGCGCTGGGAGAAGGTGGTGTCGCCGTGGGGCATGCCGTCCGACGAGGTGCTGTTTGCCGAGGTGGCGGGACTGCCGGTTCGCTTTCTGCCGCGGCACGGGCGCGGCCATCGCGTGCCGCCCTCGAATATCAACTACCGGGCCAACATCGACGTCATGAAGCGTGCGGGCGTGACGGACCTCGTCTCCGTCTCCGCATGCGGCTCGCTCAAGGCCGAGTATCCGCCAGGCCATTTCGTGCTGGTGGACCAGTTCATCGACCGGACGTTCGCCCGGGAGAAGAGCTTCTTCGGGCCGGGACTGGTGGCCCATGTGTCGGTGGCCGATCCGGTCAGCCCGGCGCTCTGCGACGCTATCGAGAAGGCCGCGCACGGCGAAGCGATCTCCATGACGCGTGGCGGCACCTATCTCGTGATGGAAGGGCCGCAGTTCTCGACGAGGGCCGAATCCAACCTCTACCGCTCCTGGGGTTGCGACGTGATCGGAATGACCAACATGCCGGAGGCCAAGCTCGCTCGCGAGGCCGAGATCTGCTACGCCACGGTTGCCATGGTCACGGACTACGACTGCTGGCACGAGGACCATGCCGAAGTCGACGTAGCGGCCGTGATCCGGGTGCTGAAGGAGAATGTGGCCAAGGCGCAGAAGCTGGTAACCCGGCTTGCCATGGAGTTTCCGAGGCAGCACCCGAAGTGTCCGGTCGGGTCGGACCGAGCGCTCGACGTCGCCATTATTACTCCGCCCGAGGCGCGTGACCCGGAAATGGTCGCCAAGCTCGACGCGGTGGCGGGACGGGTGCTTAAGGGCTGATTCAGCGACACGACAGCGCGGCCGTTGACCGATCATCGTCACGAACTAGATTCAGTCCACATGAGCAAGCTCGACATCATCACCCTTCCCGACCCGATCCTCCGGCAGATGTGCGTACCCGTGGAGCGCGTCGATGACGCGTTACGCCGGCTTGCGGACGATATGCTGGAGGCGATGTACGAGGCGCCCGGCATCGGTCTCGCGGCGCCGCAGGTGGGCGTCTCGCGGCGGCTCATCGTGCTCGATGTGTCGGAGAAGGATGGCGAGAAGAATCCGATCGTCATGGTCAATCCCGAGATCGTGCACTTCGGCGACGAGCGCCGGAGCTACGAGGAAGGATGCTTGTCCATCCCCGACGTGAAAGTGGAGATCGAGCGGCCCGCCGGCCTCACGGTACGCTTTCTCGACCGCGATGGGCGTGCGCAGCAACTGATGGCCGAGGGTCTGCTTTCTACGGCAATACAACATGAGATCGACCATCTCGATGGCCGGCTGATCATCGATTACCTGTCGCGGTTGAAGCGCGACATCATCGTGCGTCGCTTCAAGAAGCAGGCGCGCACCGAGACGGCCTGATATCCGATCTCGTCGGATGGTGCGCGGCGTGACGTAGGCCGCGCGCGACGCCATTGCGACGGCGATTGCGGTTATCTTATACGCAAAGGGACTTCCTATGCTGCGCGTCGTCTTCATGGGAACGCCCGAGATCGCGGTGCCGATGCTTTCCGAGATCGTGGCGGCGGGGCACGAGGTGGTTGCCGTCTACAGCCAGCCGCCTCGTCCGGCGGGGCGGGGCATGGATCTGCGTAAATCCCCGGTTCAGGAGCACGCCGAGGCGATGGGTCTACCGGTCCTCACGCCGCGCAGCTTGAAAGGCGAGGCGGAGCAGGTGGCGTTTCGCCGGCACGACGCGGACGTCGCCGTCGTCATCGCTTATGGGCTACTGCTACCTAAAGCGGTTCTCGATGCGCCGCGACATGGCTGCCTCAATATGCACGGATCGGCGTTGCCGCGCTGGCGGGGCGCCGCGCCCATCCAGCGCGCGATTATGGCCGGGGATACGGAAACGGCGGCAATGGTGATGCGCATGGACGAAGGCTTGGACACAGGGCCGATCTGCCTCGCGGAGCGCATTCCCATCGGTCCCGATACGACCGCAGGCGAACTCCACGATCAGATGATGCTGGTCGGTGCCGGATTGATGGTTAGGGCTTTGGCCGCGTTGGAGCGGGGCAGCTTGACAGAGACGCCGCAGCCGAGGGAGGGCGTCCTCTATGCGGCCAAGATCGACAAGGCCGAGACGCGCATCGATTTCGCGCGGCCTGCGCGCGAGGTGCACAACCATGTCCGGGGTCTGTCGCCGTTCCCCGGCGCGTGGCTCGAGGCGGGCCCAGACGGCAAGCGCGAGCGGATCAAGGTCCTGCGAACAGCGCTGGCCCAGGGAAAGGGAGAGCCGGGCGCCATACTCGAGCGCGCCGATCCCGTGATCGCGTGTGGTGACGGGGCCATCCGGCTGGTCGAGGTGCAGCGCCCCGGACGCAAGCCGATGACTGGGCCGGAGTTGATGCGCGGTTTCGATCTCGGCCGCTTATAAGGAGCGGCGCGTAGCCGCGGCGGACCGAGACCGCGTTGCGATCTATTTCTTCATCTCGACCATGATGACGTGGGTGGGTGTCGTGCCCACGTTCTCGCCGATGTGGGTTTGAGCGTCCGACCAAAGAACGTCTCCAGGCTTGAATTCGCGCATGAGGATCTTTCCGTCTGGAAGATGGATTTTCCTTTTCAACGCACTCATGGAGTAAAGAACGAAGGTGGGATGGCGGTGTTGGTGGGTTTTCTCGCCAGGCTGGTCCTTGTAGTCGAGGACACGCACGTGCTCGTTCTCGAAGATGACCTTGTACTTGTCGCCATCGGTTGCCGTCGGGTCCTGGGCCGCGACTGGCGTTGCGATCGCAAGACCTAGCAAGATGGCTGCGAAGCGGTGCATGCAAATGACTCCGGTTTTGGTGCTGTGCGGTCTCTGGTTGATAAGATGGGTGCAGAGCCGAACCGGAGCGCAGTGATAGGCTAGGCCATTTGGCGGACCTCGCGATAGCGGTATTCTGTTACTGCATTCAGGGAATCGCAGGCGTGTGGAATACGCGACGGAGACCGACCAAGTGCGCATTGCGACCTTCAACGTCGAAAGCCTGGATATGCCCGTCGAGGGGCGCATCCCGGTGCTTCGCCCGGCGCTGGAACGGCTCGAGGCCGATATCGTGTGCTTGCAGGAGGTGAACGGGCAGCGGGTGCCAGGGCAAAAGGAAAGGGCGCTGACCGCGCTCGATCTCGTGCTGTCGGGTACGCCCTACGCGGGCTATCATCGGGTCTCGACCCAGGGCCACGGCCGCAACGGGGCAGCCGACGTGCACAATCTGGTGACGCTCTCGCGCTACCCGATCACTTCCTGCGAACAGGTGCTGCACAATCTCGTGCCGCCGGTCGAATTGCGGGCCGTGACGGCCGAGCCGGCTGCGACACAAGCCATGCCGATCCGCTTCGAGCGGCCGCTTCTGCACGCCCAGATCGCGACCGACCTCGGTTTGCTGCACGTCGTCAACGTGCACTTGCGGGCACCCATCGCGTCGCCGATCGCCGGGCAGAAGGCGGGGCCCTTCACCTGGAAGAGCGTGCGGGGCTGGGCTGAGGGGTACTACCACTCGGGCTTGAAGCGCATCGCGCAGGCGTTCGAGCTGCGGCTGCTGGTCGACCGGCTGCTCGATGCGGATGCCGAGGCGCGCATTCTGCTGACGGGCGACTTCAATGCCGAGCTCAATGAGACGCCGATGCGCCTGATCGCGGGAACTTCAGAGGACACCGGCAACGCCGAGCTTGCTGCCCGGTCCATGGTGACGCTCAATCGGGGGCTCGAAACTTCGCGGCGGTTCAGCGTGGTGCACCATGGGCGGCCGCAGATGCTCGACCACATGCTGGCAAGCCACAGTCTGCTCGGGCGCTTCCGCAGGATCGAGGTACACAACGAGGCTCTGGGGGACGAGGCCGTCGGTTGGGCCAGCCAAGTGGCGCCGGCAGGCTCGTACCATGCCGCTCTCGTCGCAACATTCGCGTCTTGAGGTAAGGCTGCCCGTCGGGCGCGTTATTTCGTCGGCGCGCGCTCGAGCAACTTGATAGGGCCCCGAGGCCGGCCCGACCGCTCGGCGATCTCGCGGTCCTGAGCCTCGATGATGGCGCGGGCGGGTTCATCACCCTCGAGGCCGCCGATCTCGGTCGCCGGGACCTTGCGATTGGACGTCATGCTGCCGTCATCATAGGTGACGTTGAAGAGAACGAATTCGAGCTTTCCGGTTGGCTTCTTGCGGGCCATTGGCATTCCTCGCAGGCAAAACAGGGCTATGGAACCGGCGCGCTCGCCGGTTCTCTTTACTCCATCGGATGAAGTCAGGCCCCGCATGTGGGCGTGGGCCTGGTGTTCGGTCTCAAACCGCCGGGGACGATACGCGCGGATTGGACGATCGGCTCCCGCCGCGCCGATTGCGACGACGGGCTTGACCGCCGCGGCCATCACCATCGTCACGGCGCTGCTCGCGATCGGGACGATCGGCATTGCCGGCCGGGCCGCTGCGCGGGGCACCGCCCGACATGAAGCGCATGTGTCCGAGCGATGAGCCATTCTGGCCACTCGAGGTGCCTGCATCGCCTTGATGGACATTGCGTTCATCGCGGCGCGGCTCTGAACGGCCGCCCGCGGTGGAGGGTCTGCGGTCGTCGCTCCGGGATGCGCCGCGGTCGTCGCGCCGATCCGGACGAGCACCGCTGCCGGCACGTGCCGGACGGGCGGTGCCGCTGCTATTGCCGTTGCGCGAGCGATCCGGGCGGCGGCCACGTTCGCCGCGGTCGCCTTCGGTGCGGTCGCCGCGGCCGGACGTCGCCTCCTGCTCGAGGGTTTTGTCGCCGCGACGGTCCTCGCTCGGGATCGTCTGGCGGGTCGTGCGCTCGATGGCGCGGAGGAGATCGCGATCGTCGCCTGCACACAACGAGATGGCTATGCCCGAGGCACCGGCGCGACCGGTGCGGCCGATCCTGTGCACGTAGGCTTCAGGCACTTCGGGAAGGTCGAAGTTGACGACGTGCGTGACCTCGTCGACATCGATGCCGCGGGCGGCGATATCGGTTGCTACCAGCACGCGGATCTTGCCGGCGCGGAAGGCCTCGAGGGCGCTCTCACGCTGGTTCTGGCTCTTGTTGCCGTGGATCGCGGCGACCTTGACGCCGCAACCCTCGAGATGCTTGGCGACCCGGTCGGCACCGCGCTTGGTGCGGGTGAAGACGAGGCCGCGCTTCAGCTCGGCATTCGCCATCAGCTCGGCGAGCAGCGACCGCTTCCGGGCCTGATCGACATGGATGACGAGCTGGGAGACGCGCTCGACCGTCGAGGCGACCGGCGTGACGGCGACCTTGACGGGATTGCGCAGGAGCTGATCGGCCAGGCCGGAGATCTCGCGCGGCATCGTGGCCGAGAAGAGCAGGTTCTGGCGCGTCGGCGCGAGGGTCGCGACGATCTGCCGGATCGGCTTGATGAAGCCGAGGTCAAGCATCTGGTCGGCCTCGTCGAGGACGAGCACCTCGGTGTGGCGCAGATCGGCGGTGCCGTCGGACATGTGGTCGATGAGGCGGCCGGGTGTTGCAACGAGGACGTCGAGCCCGCGGTTCAGCGCGTCGCGCTGAGGCCGGTAGCCGACGCCGCCAAACACGACGGCGACCTTGAAGCCCATGTGGCGGCCGTAGGTCTCGAAGCTCTCGGCGATCTGCGAGGCGAGCTCGCGGGTCGGAGAGAGAACGAGCACGCGGGTGCCGCGACGGGGGGCCGGCTTGGGGTCGGCTGCGAGGCGTTGCAGGATCGGCAGCGCGAATGCGGCCGTCTTGCCGGTGCCCGTCTGGGCGATGCCGAGGAGATCCTTGCCGGCAAGCAACGAGGGGATGGCCTGCGCCTGGATCGGGGTCGGCGTATGATAGCCCTCCTCCTCCAGCGCCTTGAGGAGGGGCGCGGCGAGGCCGAGGTCATTGAATGTCGTCACGAGACGTCTTTCTGAATGCACGAGTCCGGGCCGCTCCGAGGCTTGGCCTGGTGCGGCGCGCCGGAGGCGCTCTGCTGGGTGACACCCCGCGTGCCCTGGGTTGTCGGTTTGGTTGATTTCGGGGGGCGCTCAACAGGTTGGGACAGGGTGGGCCTACGATACGGTGGCCGACACATCCCCTTCACGCGGCTGGAGCGCCTTGTCTGCTCCTCATCGGGAGCGAGCGGCTTATCTCATGGTGCAGCGCAACAGTCAAACGAATTGAATTTTAAGCAAGCCGGCGCGCTGGGCATGGGCCTTCTTGGCGCTATGCTACGGCAAACACCGTTCGATGGAGCCTCCGATGCCGAAGTTTGCCGCCAACCTCTCGTTCATGTTCACCGAGGTGCCGTTCGCCGAGCGTTTCGAGGCCGCGGCCAAGGCTGGTTTCCGCGCCGTCGAGTTCCTCAATCCGTTCGAACTCACAAAGGAGGATCTGGTTGCGCGGCTGAAGGGCAATGGGCTGACGCAAGCGCTCTTCAACGTGGCGCACGGGGACTTCGCGAAGGGCGAGCGGGGCATGTCGGCGATCCCCGGCCGGGAAGCGGAATTCGAGAAGGCCGTGGCGGCGGCGCTCGCCTATGCCGAGGCGACTGGGTGCAAGCGCCTGTTCGCAATGGCGGGTTTGAAGCATCACGGTGCCAACCGCGCGACTTATGTGAAGAACTTGCGCACGGCCGCGAAGATGCTCGCAGGGTCGGGCATCGACGTGATCATCGAGCCGATCAACACGCGCGACATTCCCGGGTATTTCCTCAATACGACCGGTGAGGCGCGATCGATCATCCACGAGGTCGCCGAGCCAAACATCGGGCTGCAGTTCGATCTCTATCATCGGCAGATCATGGAGGGCGACGTCGCCTTGGCGATCGCGGAGTTCGCGCCGCTCGCGCGTCACTATCAGATTGCCTCGCCGCCCGACCGGGGCGAGCCGGACGATGGCGAGATGAACTACCGCTATCTTTTCAAGCTGATCGACGAAACCGGCTTCGATGGCTGGGTCGGGTGTGAGTACAAGCCGAGGGGCGAGACGGTGGCCGGGCTCAAGTGGGTCAAGGCTCTGGGGGTCAGCCTTTAGTCGGCCTCAGATCCAGACAGTCTGGGCGGTGACGAACGCCGCGTTCGCTCCTGTGATGGCGATGTAGTGCGGGCCGCCTGTGGTCTGTGTCGCAACCCAGGTGTAGCCGCCTTGGTCGAAGACGCTGGTGGCTGTTTGATAGGCCGCCGGCAGCACGAGATAATCGGCGGTGCCCGAGGTCCAGACTTCGAAGCCGTCGATGATGTCGAGTTCGCCTGCAACCGGACCGTCGTGGAAGGCATAGAAGTAATCGTTGCCGGCCCCGCCGACGTAATAGTCGTTGCCCGTGCCGCCGAAGAGGGCGTCCGCGCCGTCGTCGCCAAAGAGCGCGTCGGCTCCCGAGCCACCCACCAGAACGTCGTTATCCAGGCCGCCGCTGAGCGTGTCGTCGCCCGCTTCGCCCATCAGGTAGTCGGCGCCCGTCTCGCCCGCGACATAGTCGTTGCCCGCGCCGCCCGCAGCGAAGTCGTCGCCGGAACCGGCTAGGAGAGTGTCGTGGTCCGATTCGCCGAAGAGGACGTCGTTGCCTTCTTGGCCGAACAACAGGTCATTGCCATTGCCCGCCAGGGCGCTGTCGTTTCCCTCCCCGGCCCAAATGGTATCGGCGCCCTCTTCGCCGAATACGAGGTCGGCGCCGCTATCGGCAATCAGAACGTCGCGATCGCTGCCGCCGTTGATGTAATCGTCACCGGCGTAACCACGAAGCGTATCATCCCCGATCCCACCGATTAGGGTATCGTTGTCCGTGCCGGCATCGAACGCATCGGACCAGCCGATATAGCCCTTCGAGACGTGCGTGGGACCTATGAATGCCACTGCCGACGGGTATAGAAGCGCTGTCATCTCTTTCCAGCTTCCGCTGTCGAAGGCGTCCATGAACATCGCGGCATCGATCGCAACGTTGGAAAAGACCTCTTCGCCGCCCAGTTTGACGCTAATGTCCCCTGCCCAGGCCGTTTGCGAATAGGAGATTGATGTTATCGTTCCCCCAATCAGATCGGTTCCAGAATAGATAAACTCACTACCTGTCAGTTCTAGGAAATGTCTAAGGTGCTGAACCTCGCCGTAATAGTAAATCTCCTCGCGGATTAGAGTGTACGTGCTTGGTCCGGTACCGATGCTGTGCGGTGTGAACTTGCCGATTGCGAGGAAATTTCCAGCTGTCACCTCAATCATGGTCGCCATGGGGTCGCTCACTGCTGGGTTCTCATCTGTTGTTCAGATAGTGATCAGATTTCCACGGTGAGCGAGTTGTCTAGAATCAAGGTGGATGATCGGCAGGATTGCAAACGGAGGCGGGAACAAGTGGCTTGCTCAACGGTCAGGATCCCGGCAGGCTCCTGTCACATCGATATACGGAGCCCATCGCATGCTGATCGTCACTCCCCGCGCCGAGGCGGCGGCGCGTAGCCGCAAGATCCAGGTCAACGGGCGCGAGTACACCATCGACGAGTACGTCGGCTCGGCTCCGAAGAGGGGCACGTACGTTGCCGGCAACGAGGCCAACGACGACGGTCGCCCCCAGGGCTTCCTGGTGCATCAGCCGCCGAACGCGATCACGCCGGCGCATTTTCACGAGCCGAACCAGTTCCAGGTGTTCGTCGCCGGCAAAGGGCGGATGGGCGCGGCTCCGGCAGCGGCGTTGACGGTGCAGTACGCCAATGGCCACACACCTTACGGGCCGATCGTGGCCGGCGACGAGGGCGTCCAGTATTTCACGCTGCGCCAGCGCTGGGACCCGGGTGCGAAATACCTGCCGGCCTCGAAGGACCTGCTGCGGAAGGGCAACCAGCGGACGCGGCTCAAGAGCGGCATCGCGGTTGCCGAGGAGGCCGAGCGGGTCGCCCGCGTCGCCCCCGAGGTTGAGACCATCATGAAGGAAGAGGCCGATGGGCTTGCCGCATGGATGTGGCGTCTCGGGCCATCGGGCGAATCGGTGCTGCCGGAGCCCGGGAAATGCGGCGGTCAGTATCTGATCGTGGCCGGCGGGACGCTGATGGCGGATGGCGCGGCGCTCGATCGGCTATCGACGGTCTATGTGACGCCCGAGGAGGCCGCTTTCACGGCCAAGGCGGGCCCGGATGGGGTGGACCTGCTGGTCCTCCAATTCCCGCGCATGGGCGACACGCTAGCCGGGGGTGCGAGCCGGGTTTGAGGTGGCGACGTAGGTTGGGTTAGCGCGGCCGGGATCTCCAATCGTTCTTTCGCTGACGACTTTTTTCCTTGGGTTGCTCGGGTATCGGCGCCTCGACGGGTGTCGAGACGCCGTTGCTGGCTAACTCAACCCAGTGCCTACTTCCTACGCCGCCAGGCGCTCATCTGGTCGGCGGAGGTTTTGAAGTGGAGGACGACGGGGCGGTCCTTGATCGAGAAGCCGCGCGCGACGGCTGACGCCACGTCCTTCTCGTCCGTCACCGTGATGCCCTCAGCGCCGAACGACTTGGCCCACAAGGCAAAGTCGGGGTTGGTCAGTTGCGTGGCGCTTTTGTAGGGCCGGCCCGGGTAGCGCATCTCGTGGTGCATGCCGATGGTGCCATACATGCTGTTGTCCGAGATGACGAGGATCGGGTTGACGCCGTACTGACGGGCCGTCGCGATCTCGTTGCCGGTCATCAGTGCGCCGCCGTCACCGACGAAGGCGACGACCTGACGAGCTGGAAAGCGCATGCCGCCGGCTACGGCCATCGGCATGCCGGCGCCCATGGCCCCGACCACGGAGGCGAGGAACGCCTGGCCCGGTTTGAAGCCGATGTAGCGGTGGATGAAGCTCGAGAAGTTGCCGGCGTCGGAGGTGACGATGGCGTCGGGCGCCAAGTGCTTGCCGATCTCGACCACCACCTGGGCGAAGTTGATGCCGTCGGTGGTCGGCTCCCATTCGGGTGCCATCAGTTTGCGGTGGATGCCGTTGAGGCCAGCCACCCAGCCCTTGCGCTTGGCGGCGTCCTTCGGGGCGCCTTTGGCGAGCAACGCACGGATGACGGCCTGCGGATCGGCCGCGATGCCGAGATCAGGGCGCCAGACCCGGCCGATCTCGTTGGGGTCGGGCCAGATGTGGATGAGGGGAAGCTGGGGCTGGGGCGCCGCCGGGAACGAGTAGGACTGACTGACCGAGTCCGTGATCCGCTCGCCGAGTGCTACGATCAGGTCGGCCTTCTTCATCTCGTCGAGCAGCACCTTGGGCACGCGGATGCCCATGTAACCGCCGTAGTTCGGATGGTTGGCGTCGAAATGGCAGGGGCGCCGGTGGGTCGGGCTGACCGGCAGCATCCAGGTTTCCGCGAGCTTGCGCAGGTCGTCGGTGACGCCATCGCCGAGCAGGGCGCCGCCGACCCATACGAGCGGGCGCTCGGCCTTGCCGAGCATGTCGGCGAGACGGTCGAGATCCTCAGGCCGCGCGCCACCGTAGACGCGCGGACGCGGCTGATCGACCGGAGCATCGGTGGTGTCGTTGAAGATGTCCTCGGGCAGCACGACGGCGACCGGGCCCTGCGTCCCGCTCTCAGCGAGATGGAAGGCCCGCGCGATCGCCTCGGACGCCATGACCGGCTCGTTGACCTCGATCACGGCCTTGGTGACATCGCCGAGCAGCTTCGAATAATTCTGCTCCTGCAGCGCCAGCCGGCCGAAGTCCTTGCGCTCCACCTGGCCGACCAGGATCACCATCGGCGTCGCATCGTGAAACGCCGTGTGCAAGGCCACCATGGCGTTCGACAAACCTGGCCCGCGGCTGACGACGGCCACGCCAGCGCGTTCCCGCAGGCGCCCGTCGGCGACGGCCATGAACGCAGCGCCGCCCTCGTGCCGGCAGACGGCGAGGCGGATGGAATTCATGTCGGAGAGCGCATCGGTCAAACCCAGGTAGCTCTCGCCGGGCACGCAATAAACGAGATCGACGTCGTGCGCTTTGAGGCTTTCCGCCAGGAGGCGGGCGACGGTCTGGGCCATGGAGGCGATCCTCGAAGTTGGAGCTTTTTGGGCTCGGCGTTGTGGGGCCATGCTAGGCGCATCCCCGCCCGTGTGCCAAGCCTGCCGCAATTGGGGGGTATCGGGCTCGGGCTGCAATGCTATCTGCCGTTTTGTGCGACGCGGCGCTTGGCGTAGACTGGCCCTCGGGATGGGGTGGTCGTTCGTGTTCGGGGGAGTGCGCAATGGTGTCCGTTGCAATGCGGAAGCTTGGCCGTGGCCGGCTTCGGCGTGTCGTGGCAGCTTGCGTGCTGCTCTTGACGATCGGTTGGGTCCTGTCGGTGGCGCCTGCCGCAACGCCAACCGCGCAAGCGCAGATTGCCGGCCGAGCCGAAGCTGCGGCGCCGCCTTTACGGATCGCGGTGTTCGTGAGCTCGCGGACGGATCGCTGCTACGATCCGGGCGATGTCGCGGCCGTCACGGCCATGGCGAAGGCCGAGGAGGCCCGCATCAACGAGGCTGGCGGGATCGCCGGTCGACCCCTTCAGGTGCGCATTCTGGACGACGCTCGCGATCCGGAGCGGGCCGTCGCCAACGTCCGCTGGGCGCTCGGTGATCCCGAGATGCTTGCCATGGTGGGGCTTTCCGGATCGGACCGGGCCAAGGCCGTGTTCGATGCGCTCGGCAAGGAGATCGGCGACCGGCGCATCCCGTTCCTCTCGAGCATCTCGGTCAACAGCATCATTTCCGGGTACCCGCACGTCTTCACGACGCAATCCACCCAGGACGACGAGCGGATACCCGTCATGGTGGAGTTCGTGCGCCACATGGGGTTCGAGCGAGCGGCGTTCGTCGGGTCGTCGGAGACGGTCTTCAGTCGCGCGCTGGGCGATGGCTTGAAGCGTGCTCTCGGTGATCGTCAGTTGGTCGCCGATCACCGGTTGGCCGGACAGGACGGAGCCTTGGATGCCGGGGGCATTGCGGCTGCCGTGGCGGATCTCGCTGAGAAGCGGCCCGAAGTTCTCGTTCTCGGCTTCGGCGGCGAACGGGCCACGGCCTTCCTCGGCGAGATGATCAAGGCAAGCGTGACGCCCGCGGTTTTCGTAAGCGGGCGGATCGAGATGCTGCCGAAGGAGCTGACCGAGAACTACCCGAACGCCTTCTACGAACTCGCCTTTGACCGTCTGCCCCAGGCCGACAACGATCGGCTCCGCAAGATCATGTCCAAGGACCCTGCCGAGCGCTGGATTTTCGAAGGCGCCAAGGTGCCCGAGGCACCGGGCTGGTCGAAAGGGGCGTGCGAGGCACGTCCCGCCGGAGAGCCGGACCCCATGGCCAGCGCCAACATGCGTGCCGTCGGGATCGGCTCGATCGCAGCCGACATGATTGCGATGATCGCGTCGGTTGCTGCGCCGGCGAAGGCGCATACCGATCTCGTCGGTCTGAGACGCCTGGTTACGAGCCAGATCAAGTCGTCGTTTGCGACCGGGCAGGGGGCGTTCAAAGGACGCTTCGACAACTGGTCGTTCCATCCCGTGACGCGCGCGGCATCGCGGACGCCGTTCGTCGTCATCCTGCCACGCGGCCTGGGCCGGACGCAGCTCGCGCCGGTCCAGTTCATTCGTGTGCGTGACGGATCGCTGCGGAAGATCGAGACGCTGTATCTCGATATCGATATGGTTCGCGCACATCACGTCGAAGACAACGAGAAGACTTTTTTCGCCGAGTTCTATCTGTCAATGCGCAACGGCGCAGCCAGCTCGATCGAGCAGATCGAGTTCACCAACGGCTACGTCGATCCGCGAACCAACGGCCGCCAGGTCAGCATCGAGCGCCTCCACGACGGGGGATCGAGCAACACCTATCCGAATGCGATGAAGGTCTACAAGGTCACGGGGCGCTTCGTCTTCGAGCCGGAGCTCGAGAGCTATCCGTTCGACACGCAGCGGTTCTCGATCGACATCCAGCCGAAGCGAGGGGATGCGCCGTTCATCGTGCAGCCGCCGCCGGCTGAACTCCGCGACAAGCAAGTGGCGACGGATGGCTGGGACCAGAAAGTCCAATATGCGGGCTACGACGAAGACTTCATTCCGCTGATCGATGCCTATACGTACGAGGCGAGCGTCGTGCCGTTCTACAAGGCGAGCTTCGTGTGGCTGATGAAGCGGCAAACCACCGATTATTATCTGAGGGTGGTGGTGCCGCTGGCGTTCATCCTCGTCGTCGCCTACCTGTCGATCTTCATTCCGATTTCTCATTTCGAGGCGATCGTCACGATCCAGGTGACAGCGCTCCTCTCGGCCGTGGCGCTCTATCTCTCGTTGCCGAAGATCGATTCCGACACGGCGACTGTCTCGGACCGGATCTTCGTCTTCAACTACATGATGGTCAGCCTCATGATCATCATCTCGATCATGCGCATGAACCCGGTCGTGACCGCGCGTGGCTGGCTGAAGGGAACGCTGTGGGCCATGCATGTGGTGGTCATGCCGCTGATGGTCGCGGCGGCCGCGTGGCTCGTCTACCAGGTGAGCATCCGAGGTGTGAACGGAACCTGGGCCTTATGGACGGGATGATGGACCGTCAAAACGGGTTCCAAGTCGGCCTTGCGGTGAAGCGGATGTAGCCGATGTTAGCGCCGAGACGGACGCCGATGCCCGAGCGTATGGGGGCCATGACGACCTTGCCGTCGGTTAGCACGGTCATGCCGACGCCGCCGACAAGGTAGGCGGAACCTTCGACCCCCGAGAAACCAGAGAAAATGTCGATTTCATTTTTGAGGTTGTAGACGAGGAACATCGTCTTGGCGCCTGATGCGCCGAAATCGTAGCCGATCGACGGACCGTGCCAGTAGACTTCACGCTTGCTGCCATCGCGCTGGAACAGCGTGCCCTTGCCGTAGCGGAGCCCAGCGATGAAGGCGCCGCCGCCCTCGCTGCCGAGGACGTACCCGCTGGGCGTGCCGAGCGTCGAGAACGCGTGCTCCATGACGCTTGCGAGCCCGCCCGAGATCGTGCCGAAGAAGCCGCGGCTCGCCTCGCGGATCTCGTCGCGGGAAAAACCCTCGGCGGTCTCGCGAGGCAGCGGCGGAAGGGGCAGGTCCCGGGGCTCGGACGGAGGCGGTGGCCGGGGGAGCGATGGCACCGCGCTGCCGGTCGTCTCCGTGCTCCAGCCGGATGAGGGGGCGGGCTTTGATCTCGGTGGGGCCGGAGTTACGGGAGCGGCTGCGGGAGGTGCGGGCTGTCTGGCCGAAGGATTGACGGGCGCCGTGTCTGCTCGACGCAGGGGGGCCTCCGGTCGCGGGGGCGGGCTTTTCGGGTCGGTCATCTCAGTAGGCTCTGCGGCCGGCGTCGCAGGGGCAGAAGCGAGGGGTGACTTGGGCAATGCGGCAGGAGCCGGTGCAGGCGCTGAAGGTGGGGCCTGAGCCGCGGCCGTTGATGGCGGCGCGCCCGAGGCCTGCTCCAACCGCGCGAGGATGTATTGGGCCTTGGCCTTCACGGTAGCCTGCAACTCGAGCGATGCGGCCTCCAGCTCGGCCAACCGCGAGCAATCGGGTTCTGCCTTGGCGGCAGCCTCACCGAGTTCATCGATCTGGGCCAGAAGCGTTGTGGACGTCCGGTCGAGGTCGACGGTCCGCTCGTCGGACAGGTAGGCCGCCGCCTTTTCGTCTCCGTCCGAACCGGTCCAACCGCGCTGCTCCTTGAGCTTGCGCAGACTGGCCATGATTTTCGGTTGGGTCTCGCTCGTGATGACGCGAAGGCGGGCACCAGCCTCGTCGACGATGCGACGAATCGAGTCGCGCGAGCAGGGTTCGGCGTGAAGGGGCCCGGCGGATACGATTGAAATCGCAAGTAGCGCGGCGGCGATCGCGCGCGAGGAGCTTTTCGGCGAGTCGAGCATCGATCATGCTCCCGGCTGACCCCAGAGGGGTGCGAGAGCCTCAGGTATCGGCTACGGAGGCACACGTCAAACGATCACCGTCGAATGCTCTCAGCGAGAACGTCGGCGCCCTCCCTCTCCGGCCGCATGTCGTGTCACCCGCCGCGTGGCAAGGGCGATCCAGCGACGGCAGCTGACGAGGGCGCGATTGCAGCGCACGGGAATCGCGAGGCGCGAGGCGGCCCTGGACGATCCGGCGACACGGCTCGGATCGGCGGAGAGACGTGTCGATCCGAGCGCGGCTGCGGAGAGATTGCGGCTGGACCATCGTGCGAGATCGGCCGTCGTCATCCCGATCATGAATGGATTTGCCTGTACGACCGGAGTGCCGAGGATCGTGACCGCCGGAGTCTGGGGATCAGCTTTCAGGACTTTGATGGCGCCGCCGGGGCCGACGAGAAACGCCAGTCTGAGATTGGCGAAACTCGGATGGAGGCCAGCGACCGCGAGGTGAGCGGCGTTGTCGCGGGTGAAGGCTTCGGCGGCGCGACGGGCGAACTGGCGGTTGGTCCGCAGCTGCAGCACCTGCGCCGGTGTCAGTTTGTCCGTCTCCGACGGGAAATGCCGGCGGGCGACCTCAAGAAACGTGCTTTCGATGAATTGAAAAGGGCCGACCGCCGTCGATCTCGGATTGCGAGCTTCGTCCCGGCCTCCCGACTCGGCCAGCATCAGGCGATCGAGAAACAGCGTCAGGGCCGCCTGGTCCGTGACTTTTCCGTCAAGGAGTTCGGTTGGGCGTTTGGTTTCGCTCGGGCCCGGCTGGCCCGTACTAGCCGCATCCTCTTGGGCAAGTGCCGGTGCGCTCATGGCGAAGACGCTCAGCGAGACGAGCACGGGAATGCGTAGCAGCTGCAAGCGGAGCCCGCTCGGCACGGGCGACGAGGGGCCCGCCGGTGGTCGGATCACATCCACGCGCAGTCCCCCTTCTGTCTCGTTGCTGCGGTGGCGCAATCGCTTGCGCCCAAGTCAGTCGTCATTGCTCGCGGTCCTGCGGTCGCGATCGTCGAACGCGCGCCGGATCAACATCGGCAGGTCATCGCGCAAGCTCCAGACCTGAGTGTTCACGCTGTCGAGCCGATGCACGATGCGGGCCATCTGTCCGTCAGCGACATCGAAGCGGCGGGTCGTCTCACTTTTCAAGGCGACAAGCTCGGGATGGACCGCGCGAACCTGACCGGCAAGGTCGCTCACCACGCCTTCCAGGTCGTCCACGCGGCGTTTCAAGCGCTTCAGCTCGGCCTCGATATCCATTCAAGTTCTCCCGACTGCGAGTTGGCGTCGGAACATTATGGAAACATTCTGTCGCCAGCAACCAATCCTCTTCTGCGACAGAGTTCCGATAAAATGCAATATGATTCAGCTATATACGTTCTTGCTTCCGAAAGATCATTGACGGATTGTCAAGGTCCAGCCGAACTCCGCTTGCCGGACGCAGGCCATTTGAGGTCGACGATGTTGTTCCCATCGAAGCGCAAGCGCTGAAGTGAACGCGGCCGCGCCTCATGCGCGGCTGCCTCCGACGCCAGCCCGCCGGGACCCGCAACGCGACGGGATGGCTCAGCGCAACGACAAGCGCTCTTGCTCGGCTTCCGCCTGGAATGCTTCGTCGAGTGCGACCAAGTCGGCCGGCAGGGGCAGGCCAAAGGCCTTGAGCTCCTGCAACTTGGCATGGATCTGCAGGGCGAGCTCGTTCGCGTCCTGAGGCTCGTTCTGCATCTCGGTCAAAAGGATACCGATCTCGGTCTTGAGCCGCTCGAAGGCCATGGGGTGTGCTCCCTTCGGTTCACCGATGGCCCGTAGTCTACACGGAAACGCGTCGGCTCGCCGCACAGGTCAGGTGGACACCCGGTTTTGTACCTGTCGATGGTCCAGCCTGTAGCGCTCGCGCCACGATCAATGGCGCTGGGTGTGCGCATGCCCGTGGCCGCGGACCAACTCGTCGGCGAGGATGGTCCCTATGGTCATCCCGAACGGTCGTGGCAGCATGGCGGCAATACGAGACCCCTCGCGTTGCGCAATGAGAGCGGCACTGGACAGGGAATGAGACGCGCGAATGCGCTGAACTGCGACCTCGATCTGTCCGGCGAGAATAATGCGCGCATCGCCCCTCAGCGGAACGCCCAAGCGAGCTTCGAGGCGATCGAGGACCGACGCACCGTCGGCAGGCAACGGTGCGGGACGACGCGAAGGGAACAGCCAGCTCAACGTGCTCATCGCGATACTCCAAACCACCCCGTACGCCCGAACCCGAATCACCATGGATGGCGATAGCTGGCTGTAGTTTTTGGGCAACGTTGGCGTCAAAGTATCGAAACTGCCGCGAAACGGCGCGAACGATCGCACCAATGCTGTGGAAAACAGTGTGATCAGCGGCTCAAACCGTGAGGTAGCGGCTTCGAACCTGATCCTCCTCCGCGCGGAAACGGTGGGGGTCGGCCGAGTAGACGATGCGACCCTTGACCATGATGTGCAACTCGTCGGCAACCGCCTCGGCGAGCTTCATGTTCTGCTCGATGAGGAGAATTGTGACGCCCGCGTCGCGGAGCAGCCGGATGATCCGGGCGAGTTCGCGGACGACGAGCGGGGCAAGGCCCTGGCTCGGCTCGTCGAGAAGCAACAGTTTGGGATCACTGACGAGGGCGCGTGCGATAGCCAGCATCTGCTGTTCGCCGCCGGAGAGCTGGGAGCCCTTGTTGGCGCGGCGTGCCTGTAGGGAGGGGAACAACTCGAGCAAGCGTGCGAGAGGCCAATTGCGCGCTGGCGTACGTTCAGCCACGAGGATGTTCTCGATGACGGTAAGGTCCGGGAAGATCAATCGGCCTTCGGGGACATAGGCGACACCGGCGCGGGCCACGAGGTGAGGCTGCCAGCCAGCAATATCGACACCATCGAGGGCGATGGCACCGCCGGTCGGCGACACGAGTCCCATGATCGATTTGACCGTGGTGGACTTTCCGACGCCATTGCGACCGAGGACGGCGGCGGTGGTGCCGCGGGCGAGTTCAAGGTCGACACCCTGCAGGATGTGGCTCTGGCCGTAGTGCGTATTGAGGCCGCGGATGCTCAGCATGGTCGGGGGCTCCCAGAGGGTGGCGGCGCGGCCAAGTTGCGTCTGGTCACTCCATGCCTCCGAGATAGGCTTCCTGCACCCGGGCATCCGCCTTGACCGCCTCGGGGCTTCCGTCGGCGATGACGGCGCCCCGATGCAGGACCGTGATCTTGTGTGCCAACCGGAACACGACCTCCATGTCGTGCTCGACCAGCAACACGGTGACGCGCGCTCTTTCGAGGAAGCGAGCGAGCGTGTCGACGGCCTCGGCCGTTTCCTCGACGGAGAGACCTTGCGTCGGTTCGTCCAGGAGCAACACCTTCGGCTCCTGGGCCATCGCCATGGCGACCTCGAGGAGGCGCTGGTCGCCATGGCTGAGAAGCCCCGCAGGCCGGTTGGCGACGTGCGTGAGGCCCAGTTGCTCGAGAGCCGTGTCGCCGGCAGCCCGCGCATGCTCGAAAACGCTGCCGCCGCCGAAGGGCAGCCAGTGGCGTGGATGGCGGGCTTGCGCGGCGAGCATGGTGTTCTCGCGTGCCGTCATCTCGGGGAAGAGGGAGGTGAGCTGGAATGTGCGCGAGAGGCCACGCTGGCAGATGGAATGGGCCGGGAGGCCGGTGATCGTCTCTCCGTCAAATCGGACAGTACCCGAGGTGGTAGGGACGACGCCGGTCACGAGGTGGAAAAGTGTCGTCTTGCCGGCGCCGTTGGGGCCGATCACGGCGCGCACCTCGCTCTCGGCCACCCGCATGAAGACGTTGTCGACGGCGACGAGGGCACCGTAGCGCTTCGTGAGGCCCTCGACGTCGATGAGCGGCGGTCTCGGCTGGGCGACGCTCGTTGCTTGGATCGTGTCCGGCTCAGCCATGCGGCTTTGCCTCCGCTTTCGTGATGGCTGCCGGCGCCTGTTCGGTCTCTTCGGGCGCCCGTTGTCCGAGGTAGCGTTTGGCGAGCCCCCAGATGCCTTCGGGGGCAAACAGCACGAAGGCGATGAAGGTAAGCCCGAAGAACAGCGCCCACGCCTCGGTGTAGGAGGAAAGCTGGTGCTCGAGCGTGAGGAAGAATGTGGCGCCCAGGATAGGGCCGATCAACGTGCCGGAGCCACCGACAATGACCATGATCAGGACCTGTCCCGATACCAGCCAGAACAGCAGCTCGGTGTTGGCAAAGCCAGCGAACGGCGAATACAGCGCGCCAGCCAAGCCTCCCAAGGCATAGGCGATGGCAACGACCGTGATCTTGTAGAGGCGCGTATTGTAGCCGAGGGCCAACGTCTTGGCTTCGTTCTCGCGGATGCCGCGCAGCACGGCACCGAAGGGTGAGCGCACGAGTGCGCGGCAAAGGAAGAACGACCCGACCAAGCAAGCGAGGGCAAAATAGTAAAAGCCGTTCTTCGTACTGAGCACCTCGAGGCCCAACGGGCCGGGATTGCGAGGAATTCCGGCAAGACCGTCGGAGCCACCTGTGACGGAGGTCCACTTGAAGGATACCGCGTAGAGCAATTGCGCGAACGCCAGGGTCAGCATCGAGAACGAAACGCCGGTCGCGAGCGTGCACACCCAACCGACGCCGATGGCGATCATGCCGGTCAGGATGGCCGCCGCCAGTACCGCGAACGGGAGAGGCAGCGCCGAATTGAGCAGGATATAGCCCGACGCGTAGGCGCCGAGACCATAGGCGGCCGCGTGTCCGAACGAGACGAGGCGCGTGTAGCCGACCATGAGATCCAGGCTCATCGCAAACAAGCCCAGGATGACGAGCTCGGTAAGCAGCGTCATCGCGAAGATGGGCAGGCCGAAGGGGGCCGCGAGCAGCAGCGCCAGGGCGAGGGGGCCGAGAAGGCTCGTCACGCGCATCTCAAGCCTCCTTTCCGAGCAAGCCGCCCGGGCGGACGACGAGAACCAGAAGCATCAGGAGGTACATGAAGGCGAGGGCGAAATCCGGGTAATAGTAGTTGCCGAAGACCTGGACGAAGGCAACGAGCAAGGCGCCGATGAGGGAGCCGAGGAAGCTGCCCATGCCGCCGATGATGACAATGACGAAGGCATCGATCACGGCTGACGCCGCCATGCCGTGGGAGGCTGTGACGAGCGGCGCGGCGAGCACCCCGCCCAGGGCGGCGAGACCGCAGCCGATGCCGAAGACGGCCGAGCGGATCATGTTCACGTCGGTGCCGAGGGCGTGCACCATCTCGGCATTCTGGGAGGTTGCGCGAATGAGCAAGCCGAGGCGCGTGCGCTCAAGCAATTGCCAGATGGCAAATGCCATAACGGCACCGGCGGCGGCCAGAAAGAGGCGATAGACCGGGAACGGTTCATCGAGGAGAAACACCACTCCGGAAAGCAGCGCCGGTGCTGGTACCTGCAGCGCCTCCGATCCCCAGATCAGGCGCACGGCCTCGCCGGTGACGAGGGCGAGACCGAACGTGACCATCAGGAAGGCGTGCGCATCGCGACGGTAGAGCCGGCGCAGGATGCCGAACTCGAAGGCAGTGCCGAGGAGGCCAACTACGAGGGCGGCTGCCACGAGCGCGCCCCAGTAGCTTCCAGTGATGCGCACCGCCGAGTACCCGACGAAAGCGCCGAGCATATAGAGGGTACCGTGCGCGAAGTTGACGATGCGCATGATGCCGAAAATGAGCGTCAGGCCGACGCCGAGAAAGAACAGCAGCGCGGCCTGCGAGAGCGCATTGACGCTCTGATTCAATAAGAAGGCGAGGGTGGACATGTCGGGTGACGGGATCTCTCGTCCTCTCTCCATCTGCGCTGAGCTTGCAAGTGGGGAGAGGGTAGGGTGAGGTGCTGCCGATAACGCGAAGCGAGGGACTGGCGACCTCATGGTCGCCCGGCGCAAGACGCCGCTCCCCGCCCAGGCCCTCTCCACCGACGTGTAGGGGAGAGGACGGACGGGTCGAGAGTGATCAGTCGTCGTACGTCATCTTGTTGCACGGCGGCGTGACGCGATCTGCCGGCAGCGTTGCGATCACCTCGGGCACGGGGTGCGAGAAGCCTTCGCGCTTGGAGGCCTTGACCACGAAGCCCTGCTGTACGCCCTGGTGGTCGCACTTGCGCATATGGACCTTGCCCTTGATGTCGTCGATCGTGAGGTCCTCGAGTGCCGGCCGCAGCTTGTCGGCCTCGATGCTGCCGGCCTTGGTGATGCCAGCCACGAACACTTGCTGGCACTGCCACTGCTCGCCTTCGAACTGATCGGGTACGAGTCCGTCGTATTCCTTCTTCCAGAGTTCGACGAACTCCTTGTTCTTGGGGTTGTCGATGGTGAAGGCGTAGCGGGCCGAGACGATCATGCCGAGGCAGGCGTCGCCGACAGCCCGCATCGTCGATAGCTCGAGCTGCTCGGCGAGCAGCGCCATCCGCGAGGCAAGCTGATACTGGGCCGCTTGCGCGATGAAGGCGTTGTTGTCGTCGCCCGCAAGCACGAGGTAGACCGCATCGGCGCCTGACTGGCGCAGTCTGGTAATATAGGTCGAGTAGTCCTTGGTGCCGGTCGGCGCGAATACCTTGCCGACGAATTCGCGGCCCATGCGCTTGATCTCTTCCTCGAACACCTGGACGCTGTTGTGACCCCAGGCGTAGTCGAGCCCGAGCGCGAAGAACTTCTTGTGGGTCGTTTCACGCAGGTAGAGTGAGACGGCTCGCGTGCCCATGGGGCCGGAGGTGTTGGCCCGGAAGAAGTTCGGCACGAGGCTTGCTGCGGTCAACCGTCCATCGCCGTTGTCCGACGAAATAAAGATCGAGTTCCACTCGTTGAGCTTTGGCACGATGGCCAGGGCCTCGGAGGAAAGGGTGATGCCCGTGAAAAGGCGCACGTCATGGCGCTCAACCATCTCCTGGGCCTTGCGCACGCAGGTTGCCGGGTTGCCGACCGTGTCCTCGATCAGGAGCTCGACCTTGCGGCCGAGAATGCCGCCCCGGTCGTTGATCCACTTGGTGTGGAACTCGGCGCCACGCTTCTGTTGCTGGCCGACCGAGCCCAATGGTCCGGTGAGCGCGAGCGGCATGCCGATCTTGATGGTGTTGCCGGCCTGAGCCTGAGCGCTCGTCCAGATCGATGGGGCGGCGACTGCGGCGCCGGCACCGGCCAGCACCGCACGGCGCGACAGGCTTCGTGTGGATGTCATCTTTCTCACTCCCGGATCGTACCGCTTGTTCGTTCACGGCTGAAGCAAGGCTAGCCGTGCGGTCGGGCCGTGGCAACCAGATGTCGCGACAGGTAATCGACGTCAATTGAACATCGGCGGATCGGGGATTGATGACGGTCGCGCGCGCAGGCGCGGTCGAGGCATGATTTTCTGTCGTTGTCGGGTCGGAAATCAAGCGGCGACGGCGGTCGCGCAGCTTTCTGCTGCAGCGGTGCGCTTTGGCGCTAAGCTAGATTGGCCGAAGAAACCATAACGCTACCGGAGGAACGCATGAGGAGCACACTGCACGCCGCAGTGACGATCGTCGCCGCGATCTCTATGAGCCACCTTGCCGACGCCCAGACGCCGGGCCTCAACGACGAGCCTCTGACGAACAAGTGGGCGCCCTCGGAATGGGGACCCGACGACAAGGTCGGAGCGCCGAACCGGACCACACCAGAGCTGGTGCTCAAGGCCGTCGGACTGGTCAAGCAAGGCAAGGTCGCCACGCTCGGCAAGGTCTACGCTGCGGATGCGCCGGCGTTTGGTGCACGGAGCTGGAAGCTGGTGATCCCGGGCATGCCGACGGGTGGGCCCTTCGGCGGGCAGCAACTCGTCTACAACGACGAACTGGTCACGGCCGAGCTGGGCCAGATCGGCACGCAGTTCGATGGACCGGGCCACATCGGCGTGATCACGTCGAAAGGAAAGTTCTACTACAATGGCCGCTATCTCGGGGACAAAGGCATCGGCTCCGACGGCATGGGCCCGCTCGGCGTGGAGCATGTCGCGCAGAAGGGTTTCGTCTGCCGGGGCGTGCTGCTCGACGCGGTGGCATTGCGCGGCGGTCAGCTCCCGATCCCGCAGGAGAACAACGCCAGCGATCCCGGGATCATCACGGCCAAGGATGTGGAGGAGATGGTCAAGCGCCAAGGCATCGCGCCGATCGGCGAGGGCGACTGCGTGTTCCTGCACACCGGCCACGGCAACATCTGGGACCCGAAGAATTGGGACACCTTCGATGCCGCGGAGAAGAAGCGGCGCGTCGCGCTGTTCAATTCGGGAGAACCCGGCTTCGGCATCTCGGCGTGTGAGTACATGGCCGAGCGCAAGATCATCCTGACGGGCGCCGATACGTGGGCGGTGGAGGCGGTCGGCAAGGGTGGCGGCGGCGAGAGTGCGCAGCCGTTCGAGTGTCACATCAAGCTGCAGACCAAGCGCGGCATCTGGAACATGGAGAACATGGACCTGACTCAGCTCGTCGCCGATAAGGCTTACGAGTTCCTGTTCGTTTGGTCGCCACTCAAGATGAAGGGCGCCACGGGATCGCCCGGCAATCCGGTCGCGCTTTACTGACGACGGATGAGTGGGGCAGCCAACGAGCCGCCCCTCTCATTACGGTGTCCTATTGTACCCTGCCATCGTCCGTAAGTCCCCGCAGTCGCTGTCGGAATGTATCGATAAGCTCATTGCTCTCGAAGTCTGCAGAAATCTCGAGAAACTGAATATTCGATTTTCGCAGCACTTCGCGCTTCACAGCGTCTCGCATAAATGTCTTGGCGTGAAAATGACCGCGACCATGATACTCGACTGCTAGAACCGGGAAGCCTCTTTGATTGATAACCACGAAGTCAAGTCGCTTGCTATTGATGGATGCAAAGGCGCCATCGAGATCTCGAGACGCGGCCGAGTTGCGTTTGGGCCTGATGATTTCCCCCATGTTCGTTTGCGCCATAACGCGGAATCCCGATTGCACCTCTTTCACCGCTGCTTCCAGGTGCAGCAAGACCCGATACTCGCTCTTGTTTAGGAGTGGCAATGGCTCGAATTCCACCCGAGAGACGTACTCGAATTGTTTGTTGGGGTCCGTCATGTCGATGGTCGGCATCGCAACGAGAGGCGTGGATGGCGAACGAAGCCGCAAAGCGGCCGCGCCTTTGCGACGAGGCCATCGATCGAGTTTTTTGTTTTGCACCTTGAGCTGGCGGGCCGCGGACAGGACCACTACAAAAGTCAGGAGCGCGATCATACCCTCTGGAGTGGTGACAAGTCGTCCCAACGCTTGCAAGAGAACTTGCCACGAATCGTCGTACAATGCCGACATTGATCGAGCCCTTTTGCGACGCAATTGAAAGTTCGATTCACACGATTCTTGACATGATGCGCTATGTCAAGATTTGGCATTTCCTAAAGTCATCAGCAAAGTGACTTCTGCGCGACTAGATCAATAACTGAAGATCTGCTGCGTCGTTAATAGGTGCGGCCAAGTCCATGTCTCTCGAACCGGGCGATCTGATCCCCTTGTCGCCTAACCTTCCATGATGCCGGAGATGGTAAAGCCGCCGTCGGCACCGAATACGTGTCCGGTCGTGAAGCTGGCTTCGCCCGAGGCGAGGAAAGCGGCGACAGCGGCGATCTCCTCGGGCCTGCCCCAGCGTTTCAGCGGCATGCGCATCTGGACGCTGCCCCAGGGCTCGGCGGGCTGGTCATCGCGGGTCTTGGTCGGGCCAGGCGCCACGGCGTTGACGAGAATGCCGTGTTCGGCGAGTTCGATGGCGAGGGTCTGGGTGAGGTTTATGACGCCGGCCTTGCTGGCCCCGTAGGCGATACGCCCGCGTCCACCGAACAGACCGGAGTTCGACGCGACGTTGACGATACGCCCACCGTTGCCTGCTTTGATCATCGCGCGCGCCGCGACTTGGCAGAATACGAACGTGCCATAGAGATTGGTGTCGATGATGCGATGCCAGAGCGCGTCGTCCATCTCGAGCGCCGGTGCGCGGTCCATGATGCCGGCGGCATTGACGAGGACGTCGAGGCGGCCGAAGTCGGAGACGGCGGCAGCGACGGCGGCCTCGACTCCGGCACGGTCCTTCACGTCAACCGCGCGGCCGGTGGCGCGACCGCCGGCGGCGACGATGGTCTTGGCATGGGCATCGGCACGCTCGGGGGAGATGTCGACGACCAGAACGGCTGCTCCATCCGCCGCGAGGCGGGTCGCGATGGCCGCGCCGATGCCGTGACCGGCCCCCGTGACGATCGCTGCCTGATTTTCGAGTCGCGGTGCCATGACTGCTGCCTCCCGTGCGAGATGATGGTACTGACGAGAGGTTAGCAGGTCCGGCGAGAGCGGCACGTGTCCGATCGCGACTCCGCGCACCGTCGAACTCAATGCTTCATGGAGCGGCGATGAGCACGGTCTTGCGATTTTGGCTACTGGGAACGGCGGCGTTCCTCGCGGGCGCGATGATCTGGGCTTTCGTGCCGGTGCTGGTGCCTATCCTCGGGCTCACGGCCGGCATCGGCGGGCTGGTGGCCGTCATCGTCGGCTTCGCGCGCGGGCTGGAGCGCTACCGTGGCGTCCGCCACGACATGTGAGTGGTGGCGGTAAGGCGGCCTCACCGTCGTACGCCAAAGCCGCCGCCTCCGCCGAAACCGCCACCGCGTCCCGGGCCCGGATTGAAGCCGAAGGGCGGCCCCGGGCGACGTTGGGGGCCGATCCCGGACGGCCCGCTACGGCGCTCGGAGCGTTCCAGACGCGGCTGCCTCGACGGGCTCACTCGCTCGCGCTGGCGCTCTCGTACCTTGGGCTCGCTCCGGCGTGGCGGCGTTGCGCGCGGCGGCTTCACGTGAGGCGGATCGATGCGCGGTGGCTTGAGCGGCCGCGTTTCCTGCTTCGGTGGCTTTACCTGCCCAGGTCCACCGATGCACCGGCCGCCGCGACCGCGTCGCTGACCCGGACCACATGCGGTCGTGTCGGATGGCTTGTCGACAACCGGAGGCACACACTTGCCGCCGGCATCACGCACCAGCCGGCCGGGGCACCCGATCGGGCGTCCGGGATCGGGCTGGCCGACACCGACGCACTGGCCGCGGAGGCGGCGCTGGCCTGGAGCGCAGGGGTGTCCAGGTCCTGGTTCGCCGGCGCTGGGTGGCACGCACTTGCCGTGCGCGTCCTTGACCAGTCGACCGGGGCAGCCGCCACCGATCGGAACGCAATGGCCGGTGCGCGCCAGACGGTGATAGCCCGGCCCGCATCCGGGCCCTTCGGTCGGCTGGCAGCGTCCGGTGCGGACGTTGAAGGGTGCGTTGAGCGGGCAGGTCACCGGCGGACAGCGCCCGTTGCGCAGGCGGTCGCGGCCGTCCGGGCATTTCGGCAGTACGACGACCGGCGGAATGACCGGAAGCAGGATGCACTGGCCGCTCGACAGGCGCGTGTAACCGTAGCCGCACGGCTCGGTGACGATCCTCGGGCGGCACTCGCCGTCGCGCCAGCGCTCACCCCTGGGGCAGCAGCCACCGTCCGGTTTGCGGCGCCACGTATCGGAGCAACCGACAACCGGGGGCATGCGACAGGTGGCGGCTGAGGCCCACCACACGGTGCCGCGCGGGCAGCAGTCGCCGGAGGGTGTGAGCCGAGCCTTGTCCCAGCACACGGGACGCCAGCGGCAGGTGCCGGTCTCCGGGTCCCAGGGCGCGCTGAGGGGACACGGGCAGCGGCCGCCGGGCAGCGGTGGGCGGCCATTGGCGCAGACTTCGACCGGTGGCAACAGGCCATGCGACGGCGTGAACGAGCCGGCGAGCAGCGGGGTGGAGATCGGCGGACCTTTCGCGGGGCTGACCAGGGGCAGGTCGCCGAGCTTGATCCAGAGACACGCCGGATGCGCGTGCGCTGCAGACGCCACGAGCCCCTTGAATTTGGCCGGCGACAGAAGGCCGCCCAGCAGATCGGGCTGTGCGGCGAGCCAGGGATCTGTAGCGGCAAAGCAGTTCTGCGCGAAGGTGGGCCCTGGTCCCGGCATTTCGACGGTGATCGCGTGCAGCAGGCTCTGGCCCGGCGCGAGATCGAGCGCGGCGAGGCAGGAGAACGGAAGCTTCGTCGGCGCCTCGGCGCAGGCGAGCGGCGGCTCGATCTTGGCAATCGGCGCCTCGTGCAGGTTGGTGCCGACGAGCATGTGATCGGCCAGAAGCACGTCGGCTTTGAATGGATGCGGGCTCGCGTTCGTGACCGTCAAGGCGAACGTGCACGCCTCGCCCGGCTTGCAGATCGCAGGGCCCGTTTTCGAGACGACGATGCCCGTTCCGCCTTCAGCGCAGGCTTTGCCCTTGCCGTCAGGATGGTCGATCGTCACGCAGTTCCGGAAGCCGACGTTGCCACCGAGCACGAGGTCGCGGGTGTCGATCCAGAGGGACAGCTCGCGCGCGCCGCCGGGCGTCAGCAGCGCGGCCGGCAGCTTGCAGGCGAATGCACCGTTGGCGTTGGCCGCGCAACTCCACTCGCCGCCGTCAGCGGAAGCCTCGGCGACAGGCAACAGAGCGCCTTTGTTCGGGCCCCACAGCGTCCGCGTCTCGTCGACGATCTCGATATCACCGCTGCCGGTAGCGTCGCCCGTGTTGCGCACGACGATGACACAGCGCACGCGTCCGCCAAAGGCGACCGGCTCGCAGCGTTTCTCGACGACGAGGTTGGGGCCCGCCGTCCACACCGGGATTTCGACGCGCTCGGCCGCATAGGTCACGCTCGACTTGCACGGGGCGAAAATGGCGACGTTGCCGATGTGCCCAAAGGTCTCCTCGTCGTCATATGCGGCGTCGTAGTCGACGTACCAGGCCTCGAAGGGAGGCTCGTTGTCGGGTCTGACGCGGTTCTTGTAGATGCCCTGTAAGCCGCCAACGAGGCGAGGGCCGCCGCGCGATACGCGGACGATATCGCTGCCGGCGCGAAGATGCTCGCCCGTGAGCCAGAGCGTCTGCCGGCAGCGGTCGTAGTCGATGCGGCCGAACCGGTCATAACCGTAGTTGAGTGCGAGTCCGCCGACGACGCCGTGATGTTCGGGCGGCAGGCCGACGGCGTACTCCTCAGGAGTCGCGGACCAGCGGCGCTCGGTTTCGTTCCACCGGTAACGCAAGGCCGCGGCTTCCTGCGGGCGCATGAAGGTCTGGTAGTCGTAGCTGCCGACCTGTCCACCGCGCTGGGCGAGGTACATCAAGCCCGGACCGTCGAACAGGATGGTGCCGATCTGACTGCCGGCCGTGGCGCCCTTGACCAGCGTCTCGACATGAGAGTCGTTGGCGAAGCTTCCGTCTGGGCCGAGACCAACCGACCAGATCGTCGGTCCGTCGGCGACCGCGTAGTAGAGGCGGTTGTTCTCGATGGCGAGGCCCCAGACGCGGCGTTCCGGTACGGCAAAACCCCAGCTTTCGGGAACCTCGGTGTTGAAGGTTTCCTCGGTGCGGTCAGTTCGTGAGGCCGGGTCGTAGGCCAACATCTCGAGACCCGCCGCGGCGCGACCCTGCGTGCCGTGATCGAAGGTGTCGATCAACGTGCCGTCGAGGCCGATCCGCCAGATGAGCCCCGTCTCGAGGTCCGAGACGTACAGGTGACGCGAGCGCCGATCGAATGCGATGGCGCCGAGGCCGGCGCCGGAATTCTCGAGGTTACCGGTGGTGATGTTGGCAAAAAGTGTGATGGCGCCCGTGCGACCGTCCACTTTCCAGATACTGCCCGGCCCACCGCCCTTGGCTTCACCGAACAGCCCCGGCATCCACTGGGCGCCGGGGCGTCCCGTCATCACACGTTCCGGCCGATCGGCCGGTCCGGGCGCGATCAACTGCAAGCCGTGTACTGAGGTGGCGGTGAGATAGAGATTGGGCGGGCCTGCGCCTTCCGTGCCGTCGCCGTCGAAGGCGATGCCGAACACGTGGCCGACGTCCTTGGCCTTCAGTACATGCCGTACGGGTGCGTCCGAGAGCTGCCCTTCCGGACCGCCACCGAGTTGCGTGAGATCGAAGATGCGAACGGTAACGCTTTCCGGATCGATTATGGTGCGATCCAGCGGATGCACGTCGATCGGAAGGTCCGGTCCCGGCGGTAGTGTGGAGGCAAACCCGGTCATGACAGCATCGCCCCGGCGGACGAGACCGTCCGCACCGGGCTGCGGAATCACCTGAGCCTTAGCTGAGGTGGTTGCGAACACGGCTAGGAGTAAGAGCAACCAGAGGCCCGGAGAGCGATGTGAAATGCGAGCCGGCATCGGAGCCTCTAGCGGAAAAGATCGTCGACAAAGGTGCACGGCCTGAGCCTGCGTAGCCTTTCACGTCCCATTGCGACATTATATGATAAAACGCGAGAAAACAGCTCTCTTTGACGTCGTTCAAAATAAATTGACTTCCGTTCAGTCGCGCACGCGCTGCTAACGGACAGGGTCAAGGCGAAGGGCCGACGCTGCTGTTGCAAGTACGGTTTGAGGTGCGCCCGCCGCCGTGATCCGATGCCAGGTGATGGTGCCGGTGTCATAGCCGATTTGGCGATCCACAACCTCGGGTGTGGCATCCGAAGCATCGCCCCGGCGGGCTGCGACCCGAGACTTGAGTAGATCGGGCGCGGCGTCGAGCCAGACGCCGTCGAAGGCGACGCCGATTGACGCCGCGATCTGCTCGAGGGCGGTGCGTTCCTCGGGACGTGCGAAAACGGCATCCACGACGACCGACTGTCCGGCGGCGAGTGCCATGCGCGCGAGACTGGTGAGAGCGCGATAGACGCTTTCGGACGCTTCAGGCGTGTAGGCATCAGGAGGCAGGCGAGCGAGTTCATCGACGCCGGCAAGACGCTTTCTTATGACGTCGCTGCGCAGGTGAAGCGCGCCAGGCGCGGGCAGGACGCTTGGTGCAAGTCCTGCTGCGAGTGTCGTCTTCCCGGTCCCGGAGAGCCCACCGACGGCGATGAGACGGGGCCGGGGAGGGTTGAGGTAGTCGATCGCCCGCGACAAGGTCTCGACCCCGTGCTGCTCCGTGTTTGACCTCTGCGGTGCCTCTTGTATGCGAGCGCGATCGAAGGCGACCATGGCCCGGATGGCGGCCCGCAGGCCGAGAAACAGCGGCAGGGCGGCCAACCCCTCGATGTCGAGTTCGCGTTCAGAGCCGCCGAGGTAACGGTCGAGCACGATGTGAGCCGCGCGGCCCTGTCCGCGCCGGTCGAGATCCATGACCAGGAAGGCGAGGTCGTAGAGCAGATCGATGGTCGCGAGCGCCTCGTCGAACTCGATGGCGTCGAACAGCTGCGGGCGGCCTTGCCACAGGACGATGTTGCCGAGATGCATGTCGCCGTGGCAACGCCGAACGAGGCCGGCCTCAGCCCTGCGAACGAGGATTGCTGATGCGCGCGCCAGAGCCGCCTCCGCTTGCTCCGTAAGACGCTGACGCAGTGCCGCGGTGCCGGCGATGCCGCTGGTCGAAGCCGCGATGCTTTTGGCGACATCGGCCACAATACGACCCATCTGCTCCGGGGCGTCGCCCACCAGTCGTGGCTCGGCCTTGGCATGTGCCGCGAGCACGGTCTCCGCCAAGGCCATCGCAAGGCGGTCGTCGATGCCCTGCTGCTCGGCCACCGTCGAGAGGAGCGCGTCCTGGGAAAAGCTGGCCATGCGAACGGCCCATTCGACCGGCGTGCCTTCGCCGTCGATGGCCAGCCGACCGTCATTCGCGCGTGTGATCGCGATGACGTCCCGATAAATGTCGGGCGCGTTCGGGCGGTTGATTTCGATCTCGCGGCGGCAGACGGCCTCGCGCTTGTCGAGTGTCGAGAAATCGAAGTAACCGGTGCGCACGGCGCGCTTGATCTTGAGCGCCTGTGCGCCAGCGACGAACACCAGGGCGCCATGGGTCTCGATCCGGTCGACGTGGGCGAGCCCGGGCGGATAGGCTGCGGGATCAGCGAGGAAGGCGATCACCTCGTTCTGTCTTTCGGTTTCGCTCGCCGCCGCCATTGCCCCTCGCTTTCGTGCCTTGCAGTCTACTCGTATCCGGGCGGTGCCACGAAGCCGCCGATCTCGCGCTCGACCAGACGGCTGAACGCGGTGGCCCACTTGTCCCGGCCGCTTGCAGCGATCGCCTGATAACCGACCGGCAGCCCCGCTTGGGTCAGCCCGGCAGGCCCCACCGTCGAAGGCAGGTAGACGACGCCGGAATAGCCGGCCCAGAACAACTGATCGGTCGTCGGCACGCGCTTGTTGTTGACCGTGATCATACGCTGCCAGCGCTCGCCCTTCTGGTCGTGCGGCCAAGCCGCCGAGGCTGCTGCCGGACAGAGCAGCACGTCCCAGTCCTGGAAGAACGCATTGAACTGCCGCCGGAGTTTCATGCGCTCGTTGTTGAGGCCGAGCCAATCCCGATGAGACATGGTGCAGCCCTTCACCATCTGCTCGACGTAGGGCAGCTTGCCGGGGCCGGCCTGCTCGGCCGCTGCCTTCCAGCGGGCGATGTCGGCCTCAGGGGTTCGCGCCGATGTGGCGGCCCTTAGCAGCCAGACATAGACCTCGTGCAACCGTCGCGTATCGATTTCAGGCTCAGCTTCCTTCACGGTCGCGCCGCGCTTGGCCAAGGCATCGACCAGCGCCTGCATCTTGTCCGCGTACTCGCCATCGATCTCGGAGTTGGGATCGGTGAGCTTCACGGCGACGCGGAGATCCTTCAACGATCCGGCCGGGCAGCTCGGCAGATCGAGCTTCCAGGCGACGCCGTCGATGTCGTCGGGTCCCGCCATAGCGTCGAGCGCGAGATCCAGATCCTCGGCGCCGCGGGTCAGCGGGCCGATCGCCGAGATGTCGCCGTAGGACATGACACCCGGCAGGGCGTGTCCCTTCGGCGAGATGATGCCCCAGGTCGGTTTCAGCCCGAAGACTCCGCAGTAATGCGCTGGATTGCGGATCGAGGCGCCGATGTCGCTGCCGGCGTCGATGCCGGTCAGGCCTGCCGCCAGCGCGGCCGCCGAGCCGCCCGACGAGCCGCCGGGGGTGAGGCTCGTGTCCCAGGGGTTGTTGGCCGTGCCGTAGACGGCGTTGTAGCTCTGCCAATCCGCGAGCATGAGAGGTACGTTGGTTTTGCCGAACAGGACCACGCCGGCTTTCTCAAGACGCTGGACCGAAAGCGCGCTGGTCTCGGTGACGTTGTCCTTCAAGGCCGGATCGCCCCAAGTCGTCGGTGAGCCCGCGACGTTGTAGCTTTCCTTGATGGTCATCGGGACGCCATGCAGCGGCCCCCAGACTTCACCCTTGGCGAGGGCCGTGTCGGCTGCCTTGGCACGGGCTCGGGCGCGCTCGCGATCCTGCCAGACGATGGCGTTGAGCTTCGGGTTGAAGCGGTCGACGCGCTCAAGGAAGTGCTCGAGCGCATCGGTGGCCGAAACCTTCTTCTCGCGGATCAGACGGGCGATCTCGGTCGCCGATTTCCAGTGCAGCTTGTCCATGGGGGTCCTCCTGGCGTTAGAGTATCGGCGGGCGGGCTGAAGTCGAGCAACGCCAAAAAGAGTGCAGTCTGGAGCAAAACCCAATGCGGATCGCCGTCGCCGGCTTCCAGCACGAAACCAACACGTTCGCACCGGTGAAGGCCGACTATGAGGCGTTCGCCGTGACGAAGAGCTTCCCGCCGCTGTGCCGCGGCACGGAGATGGACCGGCGCGTGCGCGGCAAGAAGCTACCTGTCGCGGGTGCCATCGCCACGCTAGAGGCCGCTGGCGTCGAGATCGTTCCGTTGCTCTGGTGCATGGCGACACCTTCAGCCCATGTGACCGAGGATGCCTATGAGCGCATCACGGGCGAGTTGCTCGCGCTCGTCGCTGCAGCCGGCCCGCTCGACGGGATATGCCTCGAACTGCACGGCGCCATGGTGGCCGAGCACGTCGACGACGGGGAAGGCGAACTGCTGCGGCGCCTGCGGGCGCAGGTCGGCAAGGACCTGCCCATCACCGTTGCCCTCGATCTCCACGCCAACGTAACGCCTGTCATGATCGAGCATGCCGACTACATGGACATGTATCGCTACTACCCGCACACCGATATGGTGGAGACGGGCGCGCGCGCTGCGGCCGGGCTCCTGCGCATCCTGAAAACCGGGAAGCGCCCGGCCAAGGCCTTTCGCCAGATCGACTTCCTGATCCCGATCAATGGCGGATGCACGGATTTCGGCCCCGCCCGCGACATCTATCTTTCGCTCATGCCCGAGATGGACCGCACGACGCCCGGGCTCGTCGGGCTGTCGTTCGCCTCGGGCTTTCCGCACGCGGATTTCGGCGATTGCGGCCCAAGCGTCTTCGCCTACGCCGAGACGGGGGCGATTGCCGAGGCCGCAGCCGATCGCCTCGCCGCAGCTGTCAGAGGACGCGAGGGTGACTTCCTGCCCGAATTCTACTCGGCCTCCGCGGCGGTTGCCCGTGCCCTGGCAAAGGCGAGCGGGGCGGCCAAGCCCGTGGTGATCGCCGACACCCAGGACAATCCCGGAGGCGGAGGGCCGGGTGACACCACAGGCGTGCTGCGCGCACTGATCGAGGCCGGCGCTAAAGGAGCGGTAATCGGCGCGATCATCGATGCCGAGACGGCCCAAGCCGCGCATGCAGCCGGAGAAGGCGTCACCGCGAGCTTTTCGATTGGGGGAAAACGGCTTCCCGGCGACATGCCTGTTGCCTGCCGGGCCCGTGTCGTGCGAGCGCGCTCCGACGGGTGGACGGCCACGGGGGCGATGAAGGGTGGCATGCCGGTCGATCTCGGCTTGACGGCGCTGCTCGAGGTCGAGCCGTCCGGGGTGCTCGTCGCCGTCGCCTCGCGCGTTGCCCAGACGATGGACAGCTCGATCTTTCGTCATCTCGGCCTCGTGCCGGAGAAGCTCCCCATCATCGCCGTCAAGAGCTCGGTTCACTTCCGTGCGGACTTCACACCGATGTCGTCTGCGATCGTCGTCGCCAAGGCGCCGGGGCCGGTCGCGATCGATCACACCGAGCTGCCGTACCGAAACCTGCGTCCGGGCATGCGCCTGATGCCGGGTCGGCGCATGTGAAACCGTGACGCCCGAAAATCGAGCGCCCGAGTGAATTTTCATTCGTCCCGCACGCGACGGTCGAGGGTCATCGACCTTGACCATGTCGCACTGGAATCGCAAAGTGCCTGGAAAGGCTGCAGGGCGTCCGTTGCCCGGCAGCCGAGACCAAAGGGAGACCGTCGCATGAGAGTATCCTGGAAGCTGGCCGTCGGTGCGGCCATGCTGGCAGCGAGCGTCGCAGGAGCGGCCGCGCAGCAGACGACGCTGCGTTTCGTTCCGCACTCGGATCTCAAGATCCTCGATCCGATCTGGACCACGGCCTACATCACGCGCAACCACGGCTACATGGTCTACGACACCCTGTTCGCCATGGACGCGATGGGCGAGATCCAGCCGCAGATGGTCGACAAGACGGATATCTCGGCCGACAAGCTCACCTATACGATGACGCTACGTGACGGACTGGCCTGGCACGACGGCGCGCCGGTCACCGCGGAGGACTGCGTCGCCTCGATCAAGCGCTGGGCCGCGAAGGACTCCATGGGCCAGAAGCTCATGACGTTCGTCTCGGCGGTCGAAGCACCTGATGCCAAGACGATTGTGATCAAGCTGAAGGAGCCGACGGGCCTCGTGATGCTGGCTCTCGGCAAGCCGTCCTCGAACGTGCCCTTCATGATGCCGAAGCGGGTCGCCGAGACCGATCCCAACAAGCAGATCGAGGACTTCACGGGCTCTGGTCCGTTCGTCTTCAAGAAGGACGAGTGGCAGCCCGGCTCCAAGATCGTCTACGTCAAGTTCGACAAGTATGTGCCGCGCTCAGAGCCGCCGTCGGCGCTCGCCGGTGGTAAAGTGGTGAAGGTGGATCGCGTCGAATGGCGTCCGATCCGAGATCACCAGCAGTCGGTCAACGCACTGATCGCCGGCGAGATCGACTACATCGAAGCCCCGCCGCATGACCTCTACCCGCTGATCAAGGGGGACGGCAATCTCAAGACCTTGAACTGGAACCCGCTCGGCAACCAGTTCACGTTCCGGTTCAATGTGCTCCATAAGCCATTCGATAATCCAAAAGTGCGTCAGGCGCTGTTCTACGCCTTCAACCAGGAGGATTTCCTCAAAGCCGTGGTCGGCAGTGAGGAGTACTACAAGCAATGCAAGGCGATGTTCATCTGCGGATCGCCTCTCGAGACCACGGCCGGCATGGAGGACAAGCTCGAGTCCAACATGAAGAAGGCGCGCGAGCTGCTCGCCGAGGCGAAGTACGACGGCACGCCGATCGTGCTGATGCATTCGACCGACCTGCAAGTGCTCACGAACCTCGCTCCCGTCGCGAAGTCGCTGATGGAGAAGGCCGGCTTCAAGGTCGACATGCAGTCGATGGACTGGCAGTCGCTGGTTGCCCGCCGCGCCAAGAAGGATGCTCCGGACAAGGGTGGCTGGCACGCCTTCCTCACCTCGTGGGTGTCCGCCGACCTGCTCAATCCGGTGATGATGGGCTTCCTCAACGCGGGGTGCGAGAAGGCGATGTTCGGCTGGCCCTGCGACGAACAGATCGAGAAACTGCGTGACGACTTCGCCAAGGCGACCGACACGGCGAAGCAGAAAGAGATCGTGGCCGCGGTCCAGAAGCGGGTCGCGGAGTATCCGACCCACGTCCATCTCGGCCAGTGGTACAGCGTCGGCGGCATGCGCAAGAATGTCGATGGCATCGTGCCTGCGCCGGCACCGGTGTTGTGGAACATCTCGGTCAAGTAGCCGCGCCGGGGAGAAAGGATGGGCCGGGACCAAACCCGGCCCTTGATACCCGTTCGGGAGAGGCCCGCCAGAAGCCGTCCGTCCTCCCGGCGGATCGTCGGCCCGGGGATTTGCAATCGGGCGTTACGCCGGACCATCAAGCGAGCTTAGTTATCGTGTCCCTCGAGCCTCGAAGGCGAGCATGAGCGCCTACATTCTTCGCCGGCTGCTGGCCGCCATCCCCGTGATGGCCATCGTCGCGGTGCTGGTGTTTCTGATGCTGCGCCTGACGCCATCTGATCCAGCGGCGATCATCGCGGGCGACTTCGCGAACGACCAGCAGATCGCCGAGATCCGCAGCAAGCTTGGCCTCGACCAACCGATCCTGACGCAGTTCCTGATCTGGATCGGCAACATGTTCCAGGGCGATTTCGGCGAGTCGTTCTTCTACAAGAAGCAGGTGGCGCAACTGATCGTCGAGCGAGTCGAGCCAACGATCTCGCTGTCGCTGCTAGCCATCGTGCTGACCGTGTCGATCGCGGTGCCGCTGGGGACGCTGGCAGCCTACAAGCAAGGCTCGTGGATCGACCGGTTCGTGATGGGCTTCTCGGTCATTGGGTTCTCGGTGCCGGTGTTCGTGGTCGGCTACCTGCTGATCTATCTGCTGGCGGTGAAGCTCGACTGGTTTCCGGTGCAGGGCTACCAGTATCTCTCGGACGGGTTTGCCGGCTGGCTCCATCGTCTGATCCTGCCGTCGCTTACGCTGTCGATCGTGTTCGTCGCGCTCATTGCGCGCATGACCCGGACCAGCGTGCTGGAAGTGCTGCACGAAGACTACATTCGAACGGCGCGGGCGAAAGGCCAGTCAGAACTGAAGGTGCTGGTCCGGCACGCGCTCGCCAACGCTGCGGTGCCGATCCTGACCGTCATCGGCCTGACGTTCGCGACGTTGATCGGCGGCGTCGTCGTCACGGAGTCGGTCTACACGCTGCCCGGCCTGGGGCTCCTGACCGTCGATGCCGTGCTCGCCCGCGATTATCCCACGATCCAGGCGGTGATCCTGCTGTTCTCGCTCGCCTATGTGCTCGTGAATTTGCTCGTCGACGTAGCCTACACCCTGTTCGATCCGAGGATCCGCTACTGATGGCCGTCGCCGACGCAACACCCGTCCGCCCACGCGTTTCCGCCTTCCGGCAGCTGGCGCGATCGACCAGCGTGCTGATCGGAGGGTTCATCGTCGCGGTGATGGTGACGATTGCGGCTCTCGCGCCGTGGCTCGGGACACGCGATCCGGCGGAGGTGAACCCCTCCGTCCGCAACAAGCTGCCCGGATACGAGGCCACGATCCGCGACGACGAGGGCAAAAAGGTCCCGGTCAGCTATCGTCTCGGCACCGACAGCCTCGGCCGCGATATCTACAGTCGCGTCGTCTACGGTGCCCGGGTCTCGCTCATCGTCGGCCTGACCGTGTCGCTGATCTCGATTTCAATCGGCCTGCTGATCGGCCTCGTCGCGGGCTATATCCGCTGGCTCGACGGCATCATCATGAGGTTCATGGATGGCCTGATGGCGATACCGGCGATCCTGCTCGCGATCGGCCTCGTCTCGGTGTTTCGTGCCGGGATTTTCGCCGTCGTGCTGGCCATCGTGGTGCCAGAGGTGCCGCGCGTCGTGCGGCTGGTGCGATCGATCGTGCTGTCAATCCGCGAGGAACCCTACGTCGAAAGCGCGATCACCGTCGGAACGCCGACACCGCTGCTCATCTTCCGCCATGTCCTGCCGAACACAGTGGCGCCTCTGATCGTCCAGGGCACGTTCATTTGCGCGGCGGCGATCTTGATCGAGGCCATTCTCTCGTTTCTTGGCATCGGCATCCCGCCCGAGATTCCGACGTGGGGGAACATCATGGCCGAGGGACGGACCCTGTTCCGGGTGTTCCCTCACAACATCCTCTATCCTGGGCTGTTCCTCGCCGTCACGGTGCTCGGCGTGAACATGCTGGGCGACGGGCTGCGCGATGTTCTCGACCCCAAGATGGAGCGCCGCGGCTGATGCAAGATGCGAGCGATGCCGCCAGCGGCCTTGGCCCCATTCTCGAGCTCGATGGCTTGACCGTCGCCCTGCCGAAGGGTGGTGACCGCCGCAACGCGATCGATAGCGTCTCGTTCGGAGTCGGGCGTGGTGAGATCGTCTGTGTCGTCGGTGAATCAGGATCGGGAAAGTCCGTCACGGCCCAGGCCGTCATGGGACTTCTACCGAAGGGTCAGCTCGCGCTGACCGGGGGGTCGATCAAGCTCGAGGGGCGCGAGATCGCCAACATCTCGCAACCTGAGCTGCGCAAGCTCCGCGGGCAGCGGATGTCGATGATCTTCCAGGAGCCGATGACGGCGCTGAATCCGGTCGAGCGCGTCGGCGAGCAGATCGGCGAGGTGCTCGAGATCCACACGCCGCTGTCGGCCGCCGAGCGGCGCCAGAAGGTGCTCGACATCATGGCTGCGGTGCATCTGCCCGATCCGGCGAGCATGATCGATGCCTTTCCGCACCAGCTGTCCGGTGGGCAGCGCCAGCGAGTCATGATCGCGGCGGCGCTGGTGCTCGACCCGGTGCTGCTGATCGCCGATGAGCCGACGACCGCGCTGGACGTGACGACTCAGGCCCAGATTCTGAAGCTCATTGCCGAGATGCAGGCGAGGCGGGGCACCGGCGTGCTGTTCATCACCCACGACTTTGGCGTCGTCGCGGAGATCGCGCACCGGGTCGTCGTCATGCAGCACGGGCGCGTGGTCGAGGTCGGGACCCGCGACGAGATTATCTCGCGTCCCCGTCAACCCTACACGCAGATGCTGATCCGCTCGGTGCCGAGCCTGGAACCCCCGGATCGCAAGCCGAATGCCTCGACGGTCGCGCTGTCGACGGACAAGCTCTGCAAGACCTACGCCTCCGGCGGCTTCCTCGCTGGCAAGCGTCGCGTGGTCAAGGCCGCCGCGGATGTGACGATCGACGTCCGCCGCGGAGAGACCGTGGGCATCGTCGGCGAATCGGGCTCCGGCAAGACGACGGTCGCGCGCTGCATCGCCCGACTGGTCCAGCCGACCAGCGGGACCATCCGGATCGGTGATGTCGACGTCGCGACGTTGCCGGAGCGCCGACTGCGCCCGCACCGGAAACACGTGCAGATCGTCTTTCAGGACCCGTATCGCTCGCTGAATCCGCGCCGGACAGTCGGTGCCTCGATCATCGAAGGGCCGGTCAATTTCGGCCTCTCGACGGACGACGCCATGCGCAGGGCCAAGGATCTCATGCAACTCGTCGGGCTGCAGCCCGATGCGCTCGACCGGTTTCCCCACCAGTTCTCTGGCGGACAGCGGCAGCGCATCGCCATCGCTCGGGCGCTTGCGATGGAGCCGAAGCTGCTGATTGCGGACGAGGCCGTCTCCGCCCTCGACGTGTCGGTGCAGGCGCAAGTGCTGGCGCTGCTCGACGACGTGCGTGTGCGGTTCGATCTTGCCGTGCTTTTTATTACACACGACCTGCGCGTTGCCGCCCAGATCTGCGACCGGATTGCCGTGATGCAGAACGGCGTGGTGGTCGAGGCGGGGCCGACGATGGAGATCTTCGCAGCTCCGAAGCATCCCTATACGCATGCCCTGTTCGCCGCGGCCCCCGGTCGTGGCGTCCGCTTTGGGGAAGGGCTCAAGGCCGTCTCTTGAGCAACTCAAAGTACTGAAAATGGATTATGCAATCTAAAGTAGAAATTAGGATGTTCGCGCGATACTGCGGCCTTAACATCTTTGAGGTCGCAGATGCAGGATGGTGCAGCGTTCATCGTCGATGATGACAAGCTTTCATTCAAAGCCTCGGTTTCGACGATCGAAGAGACGATGCATCCCGCTCAATCGGGGCGTCTCTTGTGCCGCATTCTGCAGGAACTCGAGACCAGCGGTGCTCTGGTCGCCTGCGTCACGAGCGTCGTCAACTACGCCTATCGTTTCCCCCATAGAGCGCAGAGGCTGATGGCGGGGGTGCCCCTGTGGCTGCCTCCGGAGTTGGCGTCGCACGGCAGCGAGGCGGCTGGAGACCGCCTGGATCGGGGCGTCTTGGCGATCGTGAACGGGTTGCATGATCTAAGGGTACGGATCGCTATCGCGCGCGAACTCACACTTCGCCATTGCGCGAATGTCGAGACGGCGGGTCCGCGGGACCCTGTCGCCATCGACGAACTGGCCGGGCTCTGGGGTATCATCTGCGAACGCGCGCTGGGGCTCATTCAGGACGTTGGCGGCGCTCTGCCGCGTGAAGCCGGCCGGCCTGGATCGAATGCGCCTGGAGCCGTTGCCACCGAGCGGTTGCTCGCTGCCGCGGCGCTAGGGGCTTCACCGTGTGTGACCAGTGGCGGCGCAATCGAGATTCCCGGCTGGATCGAGCGCCGGTCCGAGCGACGCCATCGCCTACGTCTGGACTGTGAACTGGGCATCCCTGGCAGGGCTTGGCAGCTGAGGACCATCGACATCTCCCGACAGGGGGCAGGACTTGCCGGCTCGCTGCCGCTGCAACCGGGGATGCGAGCCTGCCTCGTCATCGGGCGTTCGCCGAAGATCGACGGCGTCGTCGTCTGGAGCACGGGCGACCGGCTGGGTTTCCGGTTCGACGTGCCGATCTCGATCGCCGATCTCGGCGGTACGCTGGCCGGACCCTGAGGCGCGTCGGGGCGTCCGCGTGCTTCGCTACCGGGTCAGGGGCGCATTCTTGTCGAGGACCTGCAAGATCTCGTCCCGGGTCAAGTCCGGTACCTCGAGCAACACGCGGTCGACACCGGCATCGCGGTAGGGCTTCAACCGCTCCGCGTCGGCGGGCGCGCGGAACACCGTCATCTGCAAGGAGGCCGGATCACGCCCGGCGGCCTTGGCGGCCGCATCGAGCCGCGCACGCTGAGCCTTCGGATCGAACGTCGCCGTCGCGCGCGGAAACCAGCCGTCGCAGAACTCGGTGACACGCCGCAGGGTGTGATCGGTCTCGCCGCCGAGCAGGATGGGGGGATGCGGGCGCTGGGCCGGCTTCGGCCACGACCAGATTGGATCGAAGTCGACCAGTTCGCCGTGGAACTCGGCCTCGTCCTTGGTCCAGATCTCCTTCATTGCGAGCACCCGCTCGCGCAGCAGCTTGAAGCGCTTGTCGTAGCGCGCGCCGTGGTTCTCCATCTCGTCGACGTTCCAGCCGCCGCCGAGCCCGAACACGAACCGGCCCTTGGACAGCATGTCGAGGCTCGCCACGCATTTCGCGGTCACGATTGGGTCGCGCTGCGTGATCAGGCAGATGCCGGTGCCGAGCTTGAGCGTTGTCGTCCTCGCGGCGGCGAAGCCGAGCGCGACGAACGGGTCGTGGGTGTGCGAATAGCGCTTCGGCAGGTCGCCGCCGCCCGGAAACGGGGTCCGCCGCGAGGTGGGGATGTGGGTGTGCTCGCAGACGAAGAGGGACTCGTAGCCGCGCGCCTCGAGGGCCTCCGCAAGCTCACCGACCTCGATGCCGTAGTCGGTCGGGAAATAAAAGACGCCAACGCGCATGAGGGGGCTCCGGTCGTTTTGCTGGTGCGGTTGCCGGCAGGGTAGGCTTCGAGCCCGCGCCTCGGCAACCGGCAATGGCGTGCCGGCGCCCGGATTGGTGTATGGCGCCGCCGAGGCGGGATGGGGTGGGCGTGCCAAGGCCCGCGACCGGCGCCTGCGACGGAGGCCATACGCAGGTGAAGTGATCGGGCAGGAGCGGGCCGCAGCGTTCGCCGCTGCCGAGCTATCGCCTCGCCTCTCAATCAACTGGGGAAATGTTCTGATTGAAGCGGAACATGTTTCCTGGATCGTAAGCTTTCTTCACCGCAACCAGTCGTGGATAGGCGGCGCCAAATGTCTGTTTGGTGAGAATGTTTCCCTCGTCATGGCCTGGAAAATTCAGATAGACGCGATCACCGTGACCGAAGCGCTCGGCATTCGCCCAACTCGTCTGCGCCCATTCGATATTCGGTGCGTCGTTTGAAGGGCTCGACCAGACCGCATCGACCGAATACATCCAGCCCATCGAGCGATCGCCGAATGCCGTCGCATCAGAAGCGATAGCCTGGACCGCGCGGCCCATGTTCCAAATCGACGAAACCGTACTTGGTGAGGGGGCACGTAGCGCATTCTCCATCGCCATGTCGATCATTGCGTCTGGCAAGTCGGTCAAGAAGCGCGACTTCCAGTAGCAGCGCTTCTCGCCGAACGGTGTCTGCGTGTCGAACAGTCGCTGAATTTCGCGATAAGGCATCCTGCCGGAAAAATCGGTGACCAGTGTTCCAAGTTCGCGCAGTGGTTTCGCAAGTTGCTCTGCGGCTTCGGGCTCACCAATTGCCATGCCGACCAGCGTGAAGACCGTTTTGCCCCAATAGGCCTGGGGAAACTGTTCGCTTTCAGGGACCGTCGAAAACTCACAGAGCATCGACAGATCATCGTCGCGTTGCTTGATGTAATCGCGCCAGAAACGAAGCGGTCCAGGACCGTCCTCGACCGCGTAGATCGGTGCGATGAACAAAACCTCGGGTCCAACTGGGTGCAGGGCGAATTCGAAACGGACAACGACGCCAAAGTTTCCTCCGCCGCCTTTGAGTGCCCAGAGCAGCTCGGAGTTCTCGGTGCTGCTGGTGCGGACGAGCCTGCCGTCAGCAACGACAACGTCGGCTGCCAGCAGATTGTCGATCGAAAGGCCGTGGCGTCCGCGCAGATAGCCGAATCCGCCGGAGAGGGTCAGGCCTGCGACTCCCGTTTCAGAGATCAGCCCGCCAGGTGTGGCTAGGCCGAACACCTGAGTCTCGCGGTCGACATCGGCCCAGGTCGCGCCGCCTTCTACCACGGCGATCCTATGCGCGGGATCGACGTGCACCGCGTTCATTCCTGACATATCGATCATCAAGTTGCCTTCGCATACGGCGTGTCCGGCTACGTTGTGACCTCCGCCACGGATGGCGACACCCAAACCGTTGGCAGCGGCGAAACGGACTGCCCGCACGACATCCTCCGTTCCGCGACAACGGGCAATCGCGCGGGGTTTGCGGTCGATCATGGCATTCCAAACGCGACGTGCGCCGTCGAACCCTGCATCGTCCTTTGTCACGATCGTGCCGGCGAAGCCGTTGCGGAGCTGGTCAATTGAGGGGTCGGGGGCAGCCATGATTGGTCTCCGTTCTTCAGCCATGCCGCAACAATCAGCGAGTCAGGGTGCCCTTTGGAGTGGCAGAACCGACTAAGAGCGGTCAAAATTGACAGCGCTCCGGCTCAAAAAGGACGCGACCGTGCCAAATGTGACAGAAGCATCTCATTCCGCTGGACGCCGTCCCGTCATCTTGCTCCTGGCGTCGCCGGAGACATCGGCGTCGATTCTCTATGGACTCTTCGACGTGCTCACTACAGTCGGATCGATCTTCCCGGAACTCGTGAAGGGTGCCCCAGAACGCGCGCTGCTGGATGTGAGGATCGTTTCGGCCGACGGCAGACCGTTCAGCTGTGTCGGCGACATCCCCGTGCGACCGCATTGCGCGATTACCGATTTCTCTGCGCCTGCGCCGGTTCCCGACGCCATCATCGTTTGCGACATGTACGTCGCCGTCACGGCCGTGCCAACCGGCCGATATCCCCGCGAATGCGCGTGGCTACGCGAGATGCACGCAGCCGGCGCGTTCTTGACCTCAGTTTGCTCTGGTACACTCGTGCTTGCGGATGCAGGCGTGCTCGAAGGCCGCGAGGCGACCGCGCACTGGGCTTATAGCGATATGTTCCGTCGCTACTTCCCGAGAGTTACCTTTCGCGACTCTGCTGTCTTGTGTCTGAAGGAGCAGGATGCGGGGATCGTGACGGCCGGTGGGGCCAACGCATGGAATGATCTGGCATTCTACCTCATCGCTCGCTTCTGTGGTTATAGCCATGCGATTCAGACGGCTAAAGTGTTTCTATTGACAGTTCACGCCGATAGTCAGTGCGCCTATGCCGTAATGACGCGGCCGATGGATGCAAAGGACGCCGTCATTGCCGACTGCCAAGCATGGATTGCGGAAAATTATGAAATCCAAAACCCGGTCGAGAAAATGGCGAAGCGCTCTGGCCTCAACGCGCGGACATTTGCACGGCGATTTCAGACAGCGACCGGATACACGCCGATGGAATATGTTCAAGCTCTGCGGATCGAGGAGGCCAAACAAGAGCTGGAGCGCGATAGGCGGTCTATCGAGGAGGTGGCGGCGCTGGTCGGTTATGAGGACGACGCTTCCTTCAGACGGGTATTCAAGCAGCGCGTCGGCCTTTCGCCAGCAGCCTATCGCAAGAAGTTCCAATTCCTTTCCGCGAGGGCGGCGGAATACGAGCTCAAGCCCATCAAGTCGCGATCGCGGCCGCTGCGCTCGTAGATTGCACCTGCAGCACAGCTATAGGGTGCTTTGCATCCGCGCGCCTCGCCTGCTGCAATCGCACACAGCCGGCAAGGCTCATCCCGTGGCACGTGCGGCACGGGCGCAACAGCATCGGCCGACATCCGTTGGTGAAGCTGGCGGAGGTGGCTCAGAGTTGGAGTACGGAGGCGGTGGCGGCTTTGGGGGCGATGGCACCGCGGTGGGCGACGACGACGCCGGCGAGGCGGTGGCCCGCGAGTGCGGCGGGCTCGGCGTCGCGTCCGGCGAGGCGGGCTGCGAGATAGCCGGCGTTGAAGCTGTCGCCGGCCGCGGTCGTGTCGACAGCGGTCACCGGCTGGGGTATCGGCACCTCGATCAGCGCGCCGTCAGATGGTGCGATCAACGCGCCGGCCGCGCCGAGTTTCACGGCGATTTCCGCTACGCCAAGGCCACGGAGCCGGGCGGCAGTTACGGCGGCGTCTCGATCGCCCCACAGGGCGGCTTCGTCGTCGAATGTGGGCAATCCGATCGACGCAAGGCGCCAGAAGCGGGCCAGCACGCGCCGTGCGCGATCCGCGTCGCCGCCCCAGCCGCGTGGGCGATAGTTGCCGTCCATCGCGACAATGGCGCCTGACTTGTGCGCGCGGCCGAGGATGCGCTCGAGCCGATCGAGCGCCAGTTCCGAGTAGAGCGATAGGGTGATGCCCGACAGGTAGACGAGCCGGGCGCCTTCGATGGCTGATCCGATCGCAACGGCGTCGTCCCCGTCGAACAGTTCGCGGGCCGGAGAGCGGTCGCGCCAGTAATGAAACGTCCGCTCGCCCGCAGGTGTCGTCTCGATCAGGTAGAGGCCGGGCATGCGGCCCGGGCGGCGGATCATGAGGTCGGTGGCGACGGCTTCCGCCTCCGCGAGGGCGACGATACCGTCGCTGTAGGGATCGTCGCCGAGTGCCGTCGCGTAGGCGGTCGGGACGCCGGCCCGGGCGAGATAGACGGCCGTGTTGAAGGTGTCGCCGCCGAACGATTGCCCGAAGCGGCCATCTGTTCCACGCGCCAGCTCGACCATGCATTCGCCGATGGCGACCGCCCGCTGGACACCCATGTCCGCCTCCGTCTCATCTGCAACCGATTGATTATCGTACCATGTCCGTCCGACGTTTGAGCTTGTGCTCTGCCGGATGTCGCGGCCAGTGTGCGCGCTCGAAGATGCGGCGGAGCGGTGCGTGAGCCTTGCGGACTGGAACAATCTGCGTCAAAGGCGCGGATGGCGGGAGCTGGTGGCGTTGCTCGGTGCGCCTGGAACAGCTGCCCTTCACGCGCGCGATGCGTTCGCCGGCATCGTCGCCTCGTTCGTGACGCTGGCCCACTGCCTGTCGTTCAGCGCTCTCATTTTCGCCGGATCGCTGTCGGCTGGCCTGCCGATGGCGCTGTGGGGGTTCATGCTGGCGACCGCCGTGGTGACGCTGATGTCGGCGGGGCGGACTACGCTTGCGCCGCTGTTGGCCGGTCCCCGCAATCCCGCGGTCGCCGTGATGGCAGTGCTGGCGGCGACGGTCTCGGCGGCGGCGTTCGAGAAGGGCCTGTCGGCCACCGAGGCGGCTCACCACGTGCTGGTCGGTCTCGCAATCGCCAGCGCGCTGACGGGTGCCTTGATCTGGGCGCTCGGGGCTTTCCGTCTCGGCCAAGCCGTGCGCTTCGTGCCGTACCCGGTGATCGGCGGGTTCCTGGCGGCCTCGGGTCTCTTGCTGATCCTCGGCGGACTGCAGGTGGGGACGGGCTCCGCGCTGAGTTGGGGCAGCCTCGCCGAAGTGTCCAGCGCGTCGATCGCGGCCCGCCTTGCGGTCACAGTGGCGTTTGCCGCGATTCTCCTGCGGCTGCGCCGCTCGCCGCTCGGCGCACAGGCGCTGCCGGCAGTGATCGTCGGGGGCGTGGTTGTGATCGAGCTGGCCTTGTGGTTGTTCGCGGGGGACGGGGCAGCGGGGTGGCATCTCGCCATGACCGGGGGCGCCCAGGGGTGGTCGCCGCTGGCGTCGCTCGGGGGTATCGATTGGCGGATCCTGGGTGCAGCGGCGGTCGAGATCGTTTCGATTGCCGGGGTGTCGACGGCTGCCTTGCTGCTCGACGTCTCGAGTCTGGAGGTGCAGCGCAAGGCCCAGGCGGACATGGATGCCGAGTTCCGCACCAGCGGCGCCGCCAATCTTGCCGTCGTGGCCATCGGGGGACTCTCGGTCGGTCACGCGCTGAACCCGAGCCGGCTAATCGATGCGCTGGGCGGGCAAGGCCGGCTGGCGGGCCTCGCCGGGGGCCTGTTCGTGGGGCTGCTGCTGTTCTCCGGGCTCGATCTCGCGAGCCTGGTACCGAGGCCCGTGCTGGGTGGGCTGCTCATCTTTCTCGGCGCGGGTGTTGTCGTGGAAGCGTTGAAAGTTCCCGGGCGCAGTTCGCTGCCGGAGCTGGCGCTGACCCTGCTGATCATGGCGGCCATCGTCGGTCTCGGATATCTCACCGGCATCGTGCTCGGCATGGTCGGGGCCTGCCTGCTGTTCGCCGCCCGGTACAGCCGCATCGGGGTCATCCGACGTCACGTGACCCGTGCCGAGTTCGCTGCCCCGGTCGAGCGCAGTCCGGAGCTGGCGCGTCTGCTGGCCGAGCAGGGGCGTCGAATCCATGTGTTTTGGCTGACCGGTTTCCTCTTTTTCGGCTCGTCCAATGGCCTTTACGAAAACATCCGGCAGGCGACCGCGTCGCGGGGGCTGTTCGGACGGCGGTGGGTGGTGCTGGATTGCTCGGGCGTGACTGGTATCGACGCGTCGGCCGTGCTGTCGTTCCAGAAGCTGGCCCATTGGGCTGCGACGTCGGATGTGGTGCTTGTCATCGCCGCGGCCAATCCCAGCCTGGTCGCGGAGCTTACTGCCGCCGGCCTGTTCGGCGGCGCTGCAACTGGCCGTTCCTTCGTCACTCGCAATGAAGCGCTCGAATGGGCGGAGGACGAGCTGGCGCGCGCGGCGGGCGGCAGCAGTACCCCGGGCGTGCCCGATTTCGCGACGTGGCTCGCGCGCGAACTGGGAGAGGATGTCTCGCGCCGGCTGATCGCGGGCTACCTCGAGCAACGGGAACTCGAGGCCGGCGAGATCGTCTGCGCGCTCGGTGCGCAGGCCGACACGATCGAGCTTGTGGCTTCGGGCTCGGTCGCCGTGATCGTGCCGGGACTCGGCGGGCGTCCCATCCGCGTCCGCCGTATGACCGGTGGCACGGTCGTGGGAGAAATGGGCTTTTTCCGCCGCCTCCCGCGGGCGGCCTCGGTCGTGGCCGAGGAACGGACGATCGTCTACGTGCTCACGCGCGGATCGTACGAGCGGCTTCTAGCCGAGGACCCGCAGTTGTGCGCGGCTTTCCTGCAATTCGTTGTCCGTGCCCTGTCGGACCGGGTCGACGCGGCCAATCGCGAGATCACCGCGCTGCTCTGAGACCCGGTCCACCACGAGGGTCGTCGCGTCCCCGAGCCGAGAGCGATCGCTCAGGGCATGCGATGCTGCAGCTCGCGGAAGATCGCCTGCGGATTGCGACGCGATCGAGCGACATACGAGAGAACGACGGGTGTCGTGATGCGCATTGGCGCCAGACGCCCGAGACGATAGGCGGGCGACGGCTCAAAGCGTCCGACGTATCGCGCGCCTCGCGGCTTGCTGGCGCGTCGCTTCGTCGTTTTGCGTGCCGCGCGGGTGGGGGCAACGGCGACAACTTGCGATGCCGTTGGAGCAAATGCGACGGACGCTGGTGCGGGAGGTGTCGAGGCGGTCTCCGAGGCCGGTGGCGCTACTTGCGTCGGCAAGGATCCAGCGTCGGGAATCGTGGGGAGCAGCATGGCCGACTGCTGCTTGGCCGCAGACTCCTCGGCCTTGGCGGCTCGTCTCGACTCCCGCTCCTGAAGCCGGACCAATTCTTCCTGGCGGCGTGTCTCGGCTGCCTGCCGTGCGTTCTCGGCCGCCGCGAGCCGCGCAAGGCGTTCGCCCTCGGCGCGGGTCGCCGCTTCGGCTGCCCGCTCCTGCCGACGCGCTTCGGCCGCCGCAATTCTCTGGCGCTCGATCTCGGTGCGGCTGAGAGGAGGCGGTGGTTCGACTGCGGCGGGACGTTCGATACGAGCGGCCGATGCCAACCGAGACGCCTCGCCCGCAGGCAACCCGGCCGACACAGTAGGCGCAGCACCGGTCGTGATCGCGGCCGTGTCGTCTGCCCGCGTGCCCTCGGCCGGAGCCGCGCGCCGTCGGTTCTCGGCAATGACGCTTCGAGGGAGGCAAGTGCCGGAGTCGCTCTTTGCCTGTCCTGGTGGACATTGTGCGCCGCAGGCCTTGGCGGAATGACCCTGCAGCAAGGTCAACAGGATGTAATCCGGCCGCGACGTGGGCAGCTTGGCGTTCACGCGATCGTTGAAGGCCTGCATCGCCACGCGCGTACTCGCGCCCCAATCCCCGTCGACCTCGCCGGTGAAGCACCCGACACGTTTCAATTCGCTTTGGATGGCCCGTGTGAGACTCTCAGTGGACCCCGGCGCGGCAGAGGATCCCCGGTCTGTGCGGCTCGATCCAACGGGCTTCAAGGCACGCTGCTCGTCCGGGGCTTGCGCGAGGCGCAGATCACGGGCGACGTGTGGCGGTAGCGGTTGGTCCAGCCCACCGCTGCGAGCTGCGAGCGCCCGGTGGATGCCAGTGGGGTGGCCGGTGCCGTGGACTTCAGGTGTGACGTCAATGGGTGCGGTTATGCGGGCCTGGTCGTATCGACCTGTCGTCTCGGACGCGCCAGGGGCGGCCGCGACTGCCATCCGTTGCAACCCGTCCGCAACGCTCTCTACGAGCCCTGTTGCCTGGGCGCCGTAGGCGATCGCGCCGGTCCCAATCAGCAGTGCGGCGATCATCCCGCGGAAACGCGCCATAGCCAACTCCCTGCACTCTTCCCGGAGATCGGATCAGGAACGACGAACGCCCGGTTCCCGCCCCAGGACACACTGCGCACCGTCGCTGGTAAGGCCGAGGCTCTTTGCGCTGTACCGGCAACGTCTTAACTTCCGTGCCCATCATTACGCATCAACGTGTTCCAGACGCAATCCCTGGAGGCGCTCAAAACCGTTGGTGACGACGCTTTCCGGAACCGATAGCGGCGATGTTGCAGCAGTTCTGCTCGCCCTGGCCGCTAGGCTCCGAAATAGCGATTAGCCCCAACATCTCGTATGTCGCGAGCAGTGCGAATCCTACATCTAGCTTAGGTTGCAATCAGAGGAAACACTCAAAAAGATGGTGAAAACTATGCTCAATTACCGAAATCGCATTATGCTCCTTGGTCACATCAATCCATCCAACTTCCGCCATATCCTTATGACTCATTTACACTCTTTAACGAATCGTCTACGTCTCCAAATGCCGGGGGGCGCTGTATGCATATCCCCAATGTATGTCAGGCCAGAATTTGAACGTGCATAAATCTCTGCGTAGCGGCAGCGATGATTTAGAGCACTCACGTTGGCCATGACCGCGTCTTCCACGCACAGCTCAATTCGATACTCGCCGTACGGGTTGCCCGCTCAGGGGTGGCTTGTAAGCTCAGCGGCAGGAGATCGATCGCTTGTGGCAATGTCGCCTTGTGCGGCTCCCACGTTTGCGGCTGGCATGAGAATCGATGGTGTCCCCCCTGTAGCGTCGAGTCCCGAAAACTGACCGGCGATCCGACCGGATTGCCGGAATTGGGGGTTAAAGGGGGCCTCTAAACATGAGACACGTCCTAGGTGTGCTAGGCGTTCTCGCTGCGGCGGTACTACTCGCCGTCTCCGCAGCGATGAACTGGCGCTTTGGCTATTCTCTCGGCAAGACCGAGCTGGATGGCGTGATCTACGGATCGGCTAGTGCCGCCGCGGATTGCTTCAAAGCGCTTGTGCCGTTCTTCTTCTTCGCCGCTATCCGCAATCGCATGTGGTCGCAAGCTGCGGCCTCGGCGGTCGTTTGGGTCGTCGTCCTCGCCTATTCGCTGACGTCTGCGCTCGGCCACGCCGCGCTCAATCGTCTCGATACGACGGGACAGCGGGCCGCTCATGCTCAGTCCTATCAGGACCTGCGCGCTGACTTGAAGCGTGCGGAGGAGCAGATGAGCTGGATACCCCAGCACCGGCCGGCGTCCGCCGTCCAGGCCGAGATCGACAGCATGAAAATGCAGAAGGTCTGGAACTGGAGCAACAACTGCTCAGTGATCAAGGGCAATCAGTCCCGCGATTTCTGTCAGAAGCTGCAGGGCCTCGCCTCCGAGCTGGCATCCGCCGATCAGGCGGTCGTCCTCGGCAAGCGGATCGACGACGTGAAGAGCAAGCTCGCCAACGCCAATGCGAATGGCACGCACGGCTCGAACACGCAGGCCGATCCACAGGCTGCCGTGCTGGCACACCTTGCTGCGTTCGTCGGATTGGGCAAGATCGACATCCAGGACATGCAGACTGCGCTGACCATCTTCGTGGCGCTGCTGCTGGAAGTCGGATCAGGGTTCGGCTTGTACGTCGCCTTCTCAACATGGCGCCTGCATGACCGAGAGGCCCCGTCGGCTCCGAGACTGGAGCCCGCAATCGCCACCATCGCGGCACCTGCCGTGGTCCGTGTCGCACAGCGTGCTGCTCCGGCTACCGCTGCAGTCGCGATTGCCAACGACAACCGCAATGTGCCCGTGCAGAAGCTCGTGGCACCCGAGACCGACGTCGAACGCTTCTACAAAGAGAGGATCGAGACCACCGATGGCTCCAGTCTTACCGCAACAGCGCTCTACGAAGACTACATTGCCTGGTGCGAGGACCACGAGAAGGAGCCGCTTGCGCTACCCACCTTCGGCCGAGATTTCAGTGAGCTCGGCGTCCAGAAGGCAAAGATAGCAGGCCGCGTTCGCTACATCGGTGTCGCCTTGAAGTCAGGTCACGTCTCAGATGACGAGAAACGGCCGACGGTCACCGAACCGGTCAATGCCGCCCAGGCCGCATAGCGCCGGGTGGCTTTCCAAGAAAACGAAAAAGGGTCGCTTCGGCGGCCCTTTTTTTATTAGTGGGTCACGCATGAAGGAAATGCGATGGCCGAACGGGTCGCCCGCCGGCCTTCAGTTCGCCCCCTCGTAGCGCTTCGCACGCACCTCGCCGGTTATGGCGTGGCCGATCATGCCCTCTTCGCGGCAGACACGGGAGATCACGGGCGCGATCTCACGGGAGGCGCGTCGGGTCAGCCGCTCGTAGGTGACGACCTTGGTGAACTTGTGCACCGAGAGGCCGCCAGTGTAGCGGGCCGAGCGCCCCGTAGGCAGCGTATGGTTGGTGCCGACGCCCTTGTCCCCGTAGGCGACGGTCGAGGGTTCGCCGATGAAAAGCGAGCCATAGCTGCTCAGGCGCTCGAGATAATAGTCGTCGCGGCCGGTCTGGATCTCCAGATGCTCGGGGGCGTATTCGTCGGAGACGGCTATTGCCTCGTCGTCGGAGCCGACCACGATCACCTCGCCGAGATCGGCCCAGGCCTTGCCGGCGTTGTCGCGCGTGGGGAGATCCGGGAGCAGGCGCTCGACTTCCTTGATGACGGCTTCGCCGAGCTTGCGCGATGTGGTGACGAGCCAAGCCGGGCTGTCGGGGCCGTGCTCGGCCTGACCCAGGAGGTCGGTCGCGACGATGGTCGGGTCGGCGGTGTCGTCAGCGATGACCAGGATCTCGGTCGGACCGGCGAGCAGGTCGATGCCGGCGATGCCGAAGAGCTGGCGCTTGGCCTCGGCCACGTACGGATTGCCGGGGCCGGTGATGAGGTCGGCTTTCTTCATGCCGACGAGCCCCATGGCCATCGCTGCCAGCGCCTGTGCGCCGCCGAGGCAGTAGATTTCGTCGGCGCCGGACTTGTGCAGCGCGTAGAGCGTCTGCGGGTAGATGCCGTCAGCGCCGCGGGGCGGTGCGCATCCAGTGATATGCCTGACGCCGGCAACCTTGGCGGTGCCGACGCTCATTATGGCCGACGAGATCAGCGGGTACTTGCCGCCGGGGATGTAGCAGCCGACGTTCTCGATCGGGATCAGCTTCTGGCCGAGCACGGCGCCCGGATAAAGCTCGACCTCGAAGGCCTGGATGCTCTCCTGCTGGCGCTTGGCGAAATCGACCACGTTCTTGTGGCAGATGTCGAAGTCCTCCTTGAAGACCTTGGAGAGCTGCTTGGTTTTCTCGGCGATCTCGGCCTCGCCGACGCGGAATGCGCCGTCCCACTTGTCGAGGTCGCGGGCGTAGCGGCGGATGGCGTCGTCACCGTTGGCGGCGATGTCGGCCAGCATGCGGCGCACCGTGTCCTCAACCTCGGCCCGGCGCTTCTGCTGGGGGACGGTCGACTTCTTGAGGTATTCGCGGGCCACGATCGGGCTCCTTCGAGTGTTGGGTTGGCGGGCGACCCTAGTCGAACATGGGGGCCGACGGAACCGCTTCCACAAAACGGCCTCTACCTTGACGCATGTCGGCGCGAAAGGAGACCCTCATGCAGGCGACCATCGGCGACGCGAGATTCTGGGACCGAGCGGCCCGCAAATACGCCGCCGACCCGATCAAGGACATGGCCGGCTACGAAAGGACGGTGGATCGCTGCGTGAGCTACCTCTCGAAGGACGATGCCGTGCTCGAACTCGGCTGCGGAACGGGCACGACGGCGCTCCGGATCGCGCCGCACGTCAGGCACATGTTAGCCACCGACATTTCAGCCGAGATGATCGCGATCGCGCGAGAACGTGCGGCACAGGCCGGTTGTCGTAATATCGAGCTGCGGGTAGCGCCGGCGGATGAGGCTGTGGCCGAGGCCGGGTCGTTCGACGCGGTGCTGGCGTTCAATCTGCTGCATCTGGCGGCGGATCGGCGCGCCGTGATCGAGGGCGCATGGCGAGCGCTGAAGCCCGGCGGCCTCTTCATCTCGAAGACGACGTGCCTTGCTGAAATGACGTCACTCATCCGCCTCGCGGTGCCGGTGATGCGCGTGATCGGCAAGGCGCCGTCCGTCGTCGCGTTCTTCGACGGCGTCGAGCTCGCGAAGGAAGTCGCAGCGGGCGGCTTCGAGATCGTCGAAACGGCCCGCCACGGCTCTGGACGCAAAGATCCCCGGCTGTTCGTGGTCGCCCGGAAGCCCGCCGCCTCCTAACGCATTTCGAGCGCGTCGAGGTGCGCTGCCAGTCGCGCCCCGCACTCGGGACCGTGCGAGAAGGGCAGGCCGTGGCGTGCGTGCGGGACCATTGCGAGGTCGGCGTGCGGTACGGCCTCGAGGAGGTCGACGCCCATGCGCGCCGTGACGAACGGGCTCCGGTCGGGCATCAGGATGAGGAGAGGCGCCTTGATCCTGGAGAGCTCGGGACCGAGGTCGGTCGCCGCCAGCAGCTCACCGAGGCCGACCGTGACATGCGCCGGAGAGCGGTCCTGTACGGACTGGTACCAACGGCGCTCAGCATCGCCGAGGGCATCGGTGTGGAAGCGCTTGGGCATCATGTCCCGGCTCCAGGCTTGGACGCCTTGCTTGGCAAACGCGGCGCGCCAGCCAGGAACGTCGGCGATGGTGGCGCCACGGAAGGCGGTGTTCGCGACCGTGACCGAGGCGACGCGCTCGGGATGACGGATTGCGGCGAGTAGGGCGGCGGTGCCGCCGAAGGATTCCCCGACAAGATGAACGGCGCCGCCTTCGCCGGCGACGTCGACGATTTCCATGAGGTCAGCGAGCGCGCCGTCGAGCGTCCAGGCATGGTCGGTGGGAGGCACGGCCGATTGGCCATAGCCGCGTGTGTCGAAGCGCACCACCTTGTGACGCGTCACGACGGAAGGGAGCCAGTCCGACCAGACGTGCCGATCCGTGCCGATGCCGTGATGAAAGACGATTGGGCGTCGACCGTGATGCCAGGGGGCGACGATGTCGATCGTCTCGTAGGCGAGGCCGGAAGGCGTGCGAGTTGGGCTCGGCATAGTGTGGGCTCGTTGGTTCGGGAGTGGTTCGGGGCGCGGCTGGCCGAATGATACGGAGGCTCAGTCGAGGTAAACTCCGTGCTGCGGGTCAGCCTCATCTGCAACTCGTGAACTCGCGCGGCGAGAGTTCAGTCGGCGACGAAACTTCGTTTCGCGGCGCATGCTTGCTCTCCCGCGAAACTTTGTCTAGCAAAGACGACATACTGCCAAATGACCCGGAGAACGCACCGGAAGGTGCGTCAGCTCCGAGCGAACCAGGGAGGCATACCGACGTGCAGCACAGTCCCGCCGGGGGCGTGGTCACTGCCGGACGATCCGACGTGGAGTCATCCGTAGCTTCGAGCGCGCCAGTGCTCGAGATCGATAATCTCCATGTCCACTTCGTCACGTCGCATGGCACGGTCCGCGCTGTCGAAGGCGTGACGTACTCCGTCTATCCGGGCGAGATGGTGGCCATCGTCGGCGAATCCGGCTCGGGGAAATCGGTTTCTGCGCTCGCGATCATGCGGCTGCTTCCACCGCAATCGTCGCGCATCGTCGCGGGCTCGATCAAGTTCGAGGGACAATCGCTGCTGGATCTCGACGACGAGTCGATGCGCCAGGTGCGGGGCCGCTCGATCTCGATGATTTTCCAGGAGCCGATGACGTCCTTGAATCCGGTCCTGACGATCGGGCTTCAGATCAAGGAGCCGCTGCTCATCCATATGGGCATGTCGGAAGCGGAGGCCGACGAGCGCGCCATCGAGCTGCTAACCCTGGTCGGCATTACCGATCCGGCCAACCGGCTCGTCCAGTATCCGCATCAGCTGTCGGGCGGCATGCGCCAGCGCGTGATGATCGCGATCGGCCTCGCGTGCAATCCGAAGCTGCTCATTGCCGACGAGCCGACGACGGCGCTCGATGTCACGATCCAGGCGCAGATCCTGGAGCTGATGAAGGACCTGTCGCGGCGCCTCGGCATCGCGGTGATCATCATCACGCACAATCTGGGCATCGTCGCGCGTTACGCGGACCGTGTGAATGTCATGTATGCCGCGAGGATCGTCGAGAGCGGCACGGCGGAGCGCGTGTTCGGCCGGCCCCTGCATCCTTATGCGCGCGGCCTGCTCTCGGCCGTGCCCCGGCTGGACCGGGGCCGCGCGGTCAAGCTCGCGACCATCGACGGCTCGCCGCCGAACCTGCTCAACCCACCCGAGGGCTGCCGCTTCCGGCCCCGCTGCCGTTTCGCGATCGACGAGTGCATGAAGGTTCCGGCCTTCCGCGAGATCGAGGAGGGCCATTTCGCGGCCTGCCATCGCACGCCGGAGATCGAGACGCTCGCTGACGCCGATACGGCAAGGCCCGAGGGGCACGCCGGCCTCGTAGCCGACGATGCGAGCGCCGTGCTCGACATCAAGGGCGCGAGCAAGTTCTTTCCCGTCGGCGGCGGCTTCCTCAGGGGCCCCGCAAAGCTCGTTCGCGCCGTCAACGACGTGTCTCTCACGGTCAGAAAGGGCGAGACGCTCGGCCTCGTCGGCGAATCCGGCTGTGGCAAGTCTACGCTCGGGCGCCTCGTACTGCGGCTCGAGGATCCGACCGCCGGCGAGATCCTGTTCGACGGCGTCGACCTCGCGCAGATGAAGCGCAACGAGATGATCGCCATCCGCAAGAAGATGCAGGTGATCTTCCAGGACCCGTACTCGTCGCTCAATCCGCGCATGACGGTGGGCCAGATCATCGGCGAGCCGATGTACGTGCACAGCATCCTGCCGAACGACAAGATCGACGACCGCGTCGCCGAACTGCTGCAGTTGGTCGGGCTGTTTCCGTACATGGCGCTGCGCTACCCGCATGAACTCTCGGGTGGCCAGCGCCAGCGTGTCGGCATCGCGCGGGCGCTGGCGGTCAACCCCGAGGTGATCGTCTGCGACGAGGCGGTGTCGGCGCTGGATGTGTCGATCCAGGGGCAGGTGATCAATCTGCTCGAGGATCTCCAGCAGAAGCTCGGGCTGACGTACCTGTTCATCGCTCACGACCTCGCCGTCGTGCGCCACATCTCGACCCGCGTCGCGGTGATGTATCTGGGGCGCATCGTCGAACTCTCGGACTCGGCCGAACTGTTCGCCAATCCGAAGCATCCCTACACGCAAGCCTTGCTGGCGGCGGCGCCGATCCCCGATCCGGTGATCGAGCGATCGCGGCCTCGCAAGATCATCACCGGGGAACTGCCGAGCCCGCTCAATCCGCCGTCGGGGTGCGTTTTCCATCCGCGCTGCCCGCTCGCGACGGAGGATTGCAAGAAGGCCGTGCCGGCTCAGCGCGAGCTGGGCCCGGGTCACATGGTCGCCTGCATTCACGCCTGAAGGGGCCGCCTAGAGCCCCGCATCTCTCAAGGAGAGTCCATGTCCAAGTTTACAGTTTCCGTTGTCACCAGTGTTCTGGCCTCGCTTGCGATGGCCGGGCCAGCAGCGGCCGAAACGCCCAAGAAGGGCGGTACGTTGAATTTCGCAGTGGTCGCCGAGCCGCCGACAACCGACTGCCACGCGACCGGCACTTTCGCGATGGTGCATCCCGTGGCGCCGCAGTATTCGACACTGCTCAAATTCGTCGGTGACCACGCCAACCAGAAGATCGTCGGAGACCTGGCCGAGAGCTGGGAGGTCGCCAAGGACGGCATGACGTACACCTTCAAGCTGAGGAAGGGCGTCAAGTTCCACGATGGCTCGGACTTCACGTCGGCCGACATCAAGGCCACCTACGATCGGATCATCAATCCGCCTCAGGGCATCATTTCGTTCCGGAAAGCCCTTCATTCGGACATCGACTCGATCGAGACGCCGGACGCCTATACCGTCGTCTTCAAGATGAAGCAGGTCAATGCTTCGATGGAGCTGCACTTCGCCTCGCCGTTCAACTGCGTCTACAGCGCGGCCGAGCTGGCAAAGGACCCTGACTATCCGGCCAAGAAGGTTATGGGTACGGGTGCCTTCCAGCTCGTCGAGCACGTCAAGGGCTCGCACTGGACGGCCAAGCGCTTCGACCAGTACTTTCTCAAGGATCGCCCGTATCTCGACGGCTTCAAGGCGTTCTTCGTAAAGGGCAATGCGGTTGTGCCCGGCATCCGCGGCGGCCAGTTCGATGCGGAGTTCCGCGGCCGCACGCCGGCCGAGCGCGACCAACTTGTCTCGGCCATGAAGGACCAGGTCACGGTGCAGGAAGGCCCGTGGATCACCAACATCCTGCTCACCTTCAATACCTCTAAGAAGCCCTTCGACGACGTCCGGGTGCGCCAGGCGCTGACGCTCGCCATCGATCGCTGGGGTGGGGCGGAGAACCTCGGCAAGGTGACGTTGATCAAGGGGGTAGGTGGCGTCTTCCGTCCCGGCTCGCCGTTCGCGCTGCCGAGTGCCGAGCTCGAGAAAATTCCAGGCTTCTGGCGCGACATCGAAAAGAGCCGAGAGGAAGCCAAGCGTCTGCTCAAGGAGGCTGGCGTGACAAACCTCAAGGTGAAGCTGCTCAACCGCACGCTCGACCAGCCGTTCACGCCTGCGGGGATCTACGCCATCGACCAGTGGCGGCGGATCGGCGTCGAGACTGAGCACGTCCAGGTCGAGACCAAGCTCTGGTACGACGGCCTTGGCAACGGCAACTTCGACGTCGGCGTGCAAAACGTATCCGACTTCGTCGACGATCCGAACGCGCAGTTCAATACGCTGCTTTCCAAGAACGTCTCCTCGATCGCCTACTCGCAGCATACCGATAAGAAGGTCGATGACCTGTACGAGAAGCAGACGCGAATTCTCGACCCGGTCGAGCGGCTCAAGGTCGTGAACGAACTCGAGCGGCACACGCTGACCCAGGCCTACAACGTTCCGTTACTCTGGTATCAGCGGATCGTCGTGAACAACAAGAAGGTGAAGGGCTGGGAGCTGCCGCCGTCGCACTTCGGCGGGCAGACCCTGGTCGACGTCTGGCTCGACCAGTAACAGACACGAAGTCGACGGCCGCGCGCTGGGGAGCCGCGCGTTCGTCGGACGCCGCCAGCAGAAAAGGCAAAAAAGGGAGAGAAGATGCTACGGTTTGGTCTAGTTGCAGTCGTCGGTGCGCTCGCCGTCGCGGGCTCCAGCCTCGCCGAGGCGCAGACGCCGAAGAAGGGCGGCACGCTCAACTTCGCCGTGGTCGCAGAGCCGCCGACGCTCGATTGCCACGCGGTGACAACGTTCGCGTTCGCGCATCCGGCGCTGCCGCATTACTCGAAGCTGCTCAAGTGGAAGGGCGACTTCAACAATCTGAAGATCGTCGGTGACCTGGCGAAGAGCTGGGAGCAGTCCGCGGACGGTCTGACCTACACCTTCAAACTGCACGACAACGTCAAATTCCACGACGGCGCGGCGATGACATCGGCCGACGTCAAGGCGAGCTACGACCGCATCATCAATCCGCCAGAGGGCGTGATCTCGGCGCGGCGTGCGCAGTATGCCGACATCGCATCGGTCGAGACGCCCGACGCGCATACGGTCGTCTTCAAGCTGAAGAAGACAAACGCGTCGATGCTGACGCACTTCGCCTCGCCCTGGAACTGCATTTACCGGGCTGAGAAGCTGAAGGAAGATCCGACATTCCCGACCAAGACGATCCTGGGCACGGGGGCTTTCCAGTTCGTCGAGTACGTGAAGGGCTCGCATTGGACGGGCAAGAGGTTCGACGACTACTTCCTCAAGGATCGTCCGTTCCTCGACGGCTACAAGGCGTTCTTCGTCAAGTCGAACGCGGTCGTGACCGGCATGATCGGGAGCCAGTTCGATGGTGAGTTCCGCGGGCGTTCGCCCAAGGAGCGCGACCAGATCATGGCCGCCATGAAGGACAACGCGACACTCGTCGAGGGCCCCTGGGTCTCGAACCTGATGTTCACCTTCAACACCAAGAAGAAGCCTTTCGACGACGTCCGGGTGCGTCAGGCACTGACCATGGCCGTCGACCGGTGGGCCGGCTCGGAAGCGCTGTCCAAGATTTCGATGCTCAAGTACGTCAGCGGCATGCTGCGTCCGGGCTACGAGTACGGGCTGCCGATGTCCGAACTGGAGAAGTTGCCCGGGTTCTCGAAGGACATCGAGAAATCGCGCGCCGAAGCGAAGAAGCTGCTGGCCGAAGCCGGCGTGCCAAACCTCAAGGTGAAGCTGGTCAACCGCAACGTGGCGGAGCCCTACACGCCGGGTGGCATCTTCCTGATCGACCAGTGGCGCCGGATCGGCGTCGAGGTCGAGCACAGCCAGCTCGAGACGAAGCTGTTCTTCGACGCGATGAAGGAAGGCAACTTCGACGTGCTCGTCGAGTTCATCTCCGACTTCGCGGACGATCCCTCGGCACAGTTCGACAAGCTGCTGACGAACGAGAAGTCGTCGCAGGCCGCTGCCAATCACGGGGACAAGAAGCTCGACGAACTGTTCGACAAGCAGGCGGGCGAGATCGATCCGGTGAAGCGGAAGGCGATCGTCAACGAGTTCGAGCGATATGCCCTGACGCAGGCCTACTCGGCTCCGCTCCTGTGGTGGCAGCGCATCATCGTGCATCACAAGAAGATCAAGGGTTGGGAGCATCAGGCCAACCACTTCACCGCGACGGATCTCATCGACGTCTGGCTCGACGAGTAGAATGACTGAGGGGGAGGCCGACCGGCCTCTCCCAGCCCCTCACAGGATCGCACGTTCATGCTCGGCTATATCCTCAGGCGCTTGTTGATGGTCATACCGACCCTGCTCGGGGTCGCGGTCGCCGTGTTCTTCCTGATCCGCGTCATGCCGGGCGATCCAGTCGTGGTGAAGCTGCGTGCCGATGGCGCCAACGTCACCGAGGAGACGATCCAGGCTGAGCGCAAGCGACTGGGGCTCGATCAGCCACTGATCGTGCAGTTCAAGGACTACATGATCGGACTGACGCGCCTCGATCTCGGCAAGTCGCTGTGGACCGGACAGTCGGTGGCGGGTGAGATCGCGTTGAGGTTTCCCGTATCGCTGCAAGTCGCGATCATGGCGACGCTGATCGCGGTGATCATAGCGGTGCCGCTCGGGACGTTATGTGCGATCTACCGAGATAGTTGGCTCGACAATGTGATACGCGTGGTGGCGGTCTCAGGACTGGCGATACCGGGCTTCTGGCTCGGTATGCTCATCATCCTGGGGTTGCTCTACTTCTTCAACTGGCTGCCTAAGATCGGTTACGTATCGATTTTCGAAGACCCGATCACGAACCTTTCGGCGCTGTTCTGGCCGGCGCTCTCGGTCGGCTATCGCTACGCGGCGGTGGTCACGCGCATGATGCGCTCGGCGCTCCTCGAGGTGATGCGGGAGGACTACATCCGAACCGCGCGCGCCAAGGGTGTTTATGAGCGCCTCGTTACCCGCCGGCACGGTTTGCGGAATGCGCTGCTGCCGGTCGTGACGGTGGTCGGGCTCGAATTCGCCTTCCTGATCGGCGGTCTCGTCGTGACCGAACAGGTGTTCAACCTGAACGGCATCGGCAAGCTGTTCGTGGACGCGACGGCACGCGGCGACTTCACCCTGATCCAGGGGCTAGTGCTGCTGATCGCGACCGTGTTCGTCATCGTCAACTTGTTGGTCGACCTGCTCTACGCAGCGCTCGATCCCCGCATCCGCTTGACGTGAAAGGTGGCCCGACATGGCCGACATCGCCGCGAACGACGCCTTCACCGAGAAAATCCCCAAGCGAACGCATCCGCTCGTGCAGTTCATCCGCGCGCAGCCGTTGGGCTTCGTCGGATTCCTGATCGTGCTGCTCTACTTCGTGTTGGCTGTCGGTGCGGCCTGGATCTCGCCGTATCATCCCGAAGCGGTCGACTTCGGCGCCATGCTTTCCGCGCCGAGCGCTGAGCATCTCTTCGGAACCGACCAGTACGGTCGCGACGTGTTCTCGCGACTGGTCTACGGCTCGCGCACGGCGCTCGCCGTCGGCATTCTGTCGGCGATCTTCGGCTGCACGATCGGCGCGCTGGTCGGCGCCACCTCAGGCTACTTCGGAGGTTGGGTCGACAATGTCATCCAACGCATCGTCGACATCATGCTGTCATTCCCGATCATCGTGCTGGCGATGGTCGTGGTGGCCGTGCTTGGCCGGAACATGATCGGTGGCATCGACGCCAACCTGATCGTTGCGATCGCGCTGCCGATGGTGCCCAAGATGGCGCGCATCGCACGCTCCTCGACGCTGTCGATCGCGCAGATGCCTTTCATCGACGCGGCGCGCGCGGCCGGCTACAGCCATGCGCGCATCGTGCTCCGCCATATCGTGCCGAACATCGTGGCGCCCTACCTGATCATGCTGACGGCGTTCATCGCCCAGGCGATCCTGCTCGAGGCGTCGCTTTCGTTCCTCGGCCTCGGCGTCACCGAACCGACGCCGGCGTGGGGGCTGATGCTGTCCGGATCGTCGGCCGATTTCTATCAGGCGGCACCGTGGATGATCCTGTTCCCCGGACTTGCGATCACGCTGGCCGTGTTCGCGTTCAACCTGCTGGGAGACAGCCTGCGCGATTGGCTCGATCCTAAGATGAAAGTGTAGAGGCGGCGGTACCAAGCATACCATCGCCTTTTTTGGGTGACCGGCTCGCGATCGAAGGGCCTGTGCGGTCACCAGGGAACCCGTTGGGGGCGGCGCCTTGGGCGTTGTACGTCCCATCGACAAGGCTGATGCATGAAGATCGTGATGCTGGCACGGAACCCGGGCCTTTACTCGCACCGGCGCATCGTCGAGGCGGCCCGTGCCCGCGGCCACGAGATCGACATCATCAATACCTTGCACGTGCACATGAATATCTCGTCCAACAAGCCGCTGTTGCGACACGGTGGGCGGACGGTTCCGCACTACGATGCCGTCATCCCGCGCATCGGCGCCTCGGTGACAGGGTATGGACTCGCGGTCCTGCGCCAGTTCGAGATGCAAGGCGTGTTTCCGCTCAACGAGTCGGTCGCGATCGGCCGCAGCCGCGACAAGCTGCGCGCGCTGCAATTGCTGGCGCGAGCTGGCGTAGGGTTGCCGAACACGGCTTTCGCGCATGGACCGAAGAAGGCCGAGGAAGTGGTGGCCGAGGTCGGCGGCGCGCCCGTGGTCATCAAGCTGCTCGAAGGCACGCAAGGCATGGGGGTAATCCTGGCCGAGACCACCGCGTCGGCCACTTCAATCATCGAGGCGTTCTCGGCGGCCAACGTCAACATTCTGGTCCAGGAGTACATCCGCGAGGCGCATGGCACGGATGTGCGCGCGCTGGTCGTCGGCGGCGAAGTGGTGGCGGCAATGAAGCGGACCAGCCGGAAGGGCGAGTTCCGCTCGAACTTGCATCGGGGCGGCAAGGCCGAGCCGGTCGAGATCACCGAGGAGGAGCGGGTCTCGGCGATCAAGGCCGTCGAGGCGATGGGACTGAACGTGGCCGGTGTCGACATGCTGCGCTCGAGCCGCGGCACGCTCGTGCTCGAGGTCAATCCGACGCCGGGCATCGAGGGCATGGAAGGCGCGACCGGCATCGACGTGGCGGGTGCGATGATTGAACTGCTGGAAAAGCGCGCCAAACCCGGCGACACGCAGACGAAAGGCACGGGCTAGGCCGAGGCCGGCTCAATGGGGTGCGTGTTGATCGCCATCAAAATCTTCGGGAGACCGGGGATACCGCTCGCGATGGATCCCGTCAGCGACAAAAGGGCCTCGCGACGATCGTGTCGACCACGGGCCAACCACCCGAAACGGCGCTGGCGAAAGCGAAACGTTGCCAAGGCCGGATCGAGATAGGTCGCTTCGGGCGTAGTTCGAGGAGCCGTTCCGGAGCCGCGAAATGTTGCGGCTCGCGTCATGGGTGACGCCTCGTTTTGTCATTCGGAGAAAAGGTGGGCCAGCCCGTACGCTGAACCATCGCGCCGGCCCACGACGCCAGAACCTACAGCACGAGTATGGACAGCTTCCTAACGGTCGGGGCTTTCTTGTGACCGCTCTTCCGGGCAGCGGTAATCCGTGGAAGACTTGGACCCAACATGACGCGGCACCCAGCCGCCGGAGCCCTGTGAGGAGACCTGCCATGACCGACAAGTCCGTCGTTCACTTCGATGTCGAGGATGGCATCGGTGTCATCACCATCGATTATCCGCCGGTGAACGCGCTCGGGCCGGGGGTCTCCGACGGCATCCTGGCGGCGCTCGACAAGGGAGAAGCAGATCCCAATGTGACGGCTTTCGTCATGATCGGTGCCGGCCGGACTTTCATTGCCGGGGCCGACATCCGCCAGTTCGGCAAGGCGCGGCCGAACCCGACGCGGCGCACCTACGATGCGCTCGACCAGGGAAAGAAGCCGGTCGTCGCCGCGATCCACGGCTATGCCCTGGGCGGGGGCCTCGAGAACGCGCTCGCCTGTCATTACCGCATCGCCGTGCCGTCCGCGAAGGTCGGCCTGCCGGAGGTGCAGATCGGCATTCTGCCGGGTGGAGGCGGCACGCAACGACTGCCTCGGATCGTCGGCCCGAAGATTGCGCTCGACATGATCGTCTCGGGGCGCCACGTGCCGGCCGACGAAGCCAAGGCACTCGGCATCATCGACGATATCGTGCCGGGCAAGGACCTACGTTCCGAGGCGATCGCGTATGCCAAGTCGATCGCCGGCAAGCGCCCGCTACCGCGGGTCCGGGATCGGAGCGAGAAGCTCGGCGAAGCGAAGACCGATCCGGGCATGTTCGATGCGGCGCGCAAGCAATTTGCGCGACGTATGCGCGGCCAGCCGGCGCCCGAAAAGTGCATCCAGGCCGTGGAGGCTGCTTGCACGCAACCGTTCGACGAAGGCGTCGCGACCGAGCGGCGGCTGTTCGGCGAACTCGAGAACACGCCCGAGGCCAAGGCGCTGCGCTATGCGTTCTTCTCCGAGCGCGAGATCGCCCGCATACCGACGCTGCCGAAGGATCTGAAGACGCCCGAGATCAAGACGATGGCCGTGGTGGGTGCCGGGACCATGGGCGGCGGCATCGCCATGAGTTTTGCCGACGCCGGCATGCCCGTGAAGCTGGTCGATGCGTCGTCGGAGGTGCTTGAACGGGGCATTGCGCGCATCCGCGACAACTACGCGACGAGCGTCAAGCGCGGCTCCCTCTCACAAGAGGAGATGGACAAGCGCATGAGCTTGATCACGCCCGTCACCACGATGGAGGAGATCGGCGACGCGGACGCGGTGATCGAGGCCGTCTTCGAGCGGATGGACGTGAAAAAGGAGGTGTTCAAGCAACTCGACGCTGTGATGAAACCGGAGGCGTTCCTGTTCACGAACACGAGCGCGCTCGATATCGACCAGATCGCGTCTGTCACGAAGCGGCCTGAGAAAGTGGCGGGCACCCACTATTTCGTGCCGGCCAACGTCATGAAGTTGTTCGAGGTGGTCAACGCGTCGAAGACTGCGCCGGAGACGCTGGCCGCCGCGATGAAGCTCGGGCGGGACATCAACAAGATCTCGGGCTACGCCGGGAACTGCGACGGGTTCGCCGCCAACCGCAGCCGCATTCCCTTCACGCTCGAGCAGAACCTGATGGTCGAGGAGGGCGCGCTGCCCCACCAGATCGACAAGGTGATGGAGGACTTCGGCTATCCCGTGGGCCCGTTCAAGGTCAACGACATGTCGGGGCTCGACATCTCCTACGACACGCGGAAGCGGCGCAAGGCGGCCGACCCGAGCTACAGGATGTTGCCGATTCCGGATGGCCTCGTCGAGGCGGGCCGGGTGGGGTTGAAGGCGGGCAAGGGCTGGTACCGCTATGAGAAGGGGGATCGCACGCCGCACGTGGATCCCGAGGTCGAGGCGCTGATCAAGACGGTGGCCGCCCAGAACAACATCGAGCAGCGCTCCTTCACCGAGGAAGAGATCCTGCATCGCCTGCTGTTCGGATCGATCAACGAATTCTGCAAGATCATCGAGGAAGGGAAGGCGATTCGCGCGAGTGACCTCGATGTGATGTGGCTGCACGGCTTCGGGTTCCCGCGCTATCGCGGCGGCCTGATGTTCTGGGGAGATACGATCGGGGCGCGCGAGGTCTACAACCAGATCGCGTCGTGGCATCAGCGCTACGGAAAGCGATGGGAGCCGTCGGCCCTGCTGCGCGACACAGCGGAGAAGGGTGGCAAGCTGACGGAGCTGAAGGCGGAACGGCTGCGGTAGCCGTGGAGCGCGGCGACACGTTCCGGGTGATGGGTTGGGGAGGGCAGCATGACTTGGCTGTGCTGGGCTCTGGCCCCTCTCGCCCCGCATATCGAAGTGCTGAGTCAGGCAGCGTTCGCCGCGCTGGTGATCACCGCGCTCGTGCAATTCGGGGCGGTGTTGCCGGCGTTCTACGCCTACCAGCGCAAGGTCTACGGCTCAGAGGCCGCGTATAACCTGCACTGGATCTCGAGCGCGGATCTGCGTCAGGCGGGCATGGGGTGGGCGGTCGCGTTCCGGCGCGTCGCCGTGACGGCGGTCGTGTTGCTATTCGCGCCCGTCGCACTGTGGCCGTCGATGTGCAGTTGATGGGGGGCCGTACGCCAGCCCGGTGCGTTCAGGCCTCGGCCTTGTCCATAATCCGGGCGAGGGAGGGGTCGAGCCGCGAAGCGTTGCGTGCGATGAAGCGGGCGAGCGCCTTCTCGGGCGGTGACATGACGCCGTTCTTGCCGATGCGGTCGAGGAGCCAAGCGGCCTTGTCCGGTGTCATGATCGATGCGGCTGCCTCGGCGGCCTCGCGGGCCTTGAGCTGGGCTTCGAAGGCCGCATCGACATCCTGAGCCAGTGTGCGTGGACGGATGCTGTCGGCCCAGAAATCTCGGTCGCGCAACTTCGACCAATCGGCCGTCGAATAGGTCTGCATGACGGAGCGCAAGAGCCGAGCGGCGTCGAGATGAGTCTCTTCGGTCTCCCACCGCAGCGCAACCTCGCGCGGAGGGACTGGCCGGCCCGTGGCACCGATCAGATAGTTGCCGATGGCCTTAGCGAACATATCCTCGAAGCGATCGTCGTTTTCGGTGCCCGTGCTCATCTCGGCAATGGAGAAGAGGGCCTCGGCCTCCTCGCGGCTGATCGCCATGTGCCCTTCGGTGCCCGCACCCCAGAGAATGCGCTCGAGGGCATGAATATCGGCCTCGCTGATGCGTCCGCCGTGATGCTCACGACCCCGGGCGTCCCGGCCACCGTCGTACATGACCATGGTCTTGACGTGGTTGAGGGCGAACGCGGAGAAACTGACCGGGACCTCGCGTGCCTTCTCGATAATGTTGATGAGAAGCTCGATCTCCGCGTCGGTCGAAGGATGCTTGACTTCCGTGATCGCGGCCATGACCCAGCGTGCGGTGTCTTCCGAAAGATAACCTTCGGGGGGCTCCTGGCGGATGCAGTAGTCGGTGAGTGCTTCCGAGAACAGTTCCGACCAGCCCGGGAGGTGATTCGTTCGAGCACGCTCGATCTTGAAGAGAGCGTCCGCTTCGATGCGCGAGACGATGCCATCGGTAAAGACAAGGCGCCGGATCGCTGCAATGTCCGAGTCGGCAATCGTGCCGCGCGCCTTGATATCGGCTGCAATCTGAATAAGGTCGGTCATGGCCTGCTCCCGAAGCGTCGGAGCATCAAAGCCGATGGAGGTTAAGAAGCGGTTCAATTGTGCGCCTGACTGACTCGCGTGGCTGGTCCGCGCCGATGCTGGCATTGCCTCGCCGAGATGGTAGGCTCCGGCATCGATCCCCACACAGCCGCTGCCCGACACCGGAGCCGTTCATGCCGAACCTGCCCCCCGCCACGCCCGGAATGCCTCTCGCCGAGGTCGATACGCCGGCGCTGATCGTCGACCTTGATGCGTTCGAGCGAAACCTGAAAAAGATGGCGGGATTCGTCGCCAAGGCCGGTGTGAGGCTGCGCCCCCATGCCAAGACGCACAAATCGCCCGTGATCGGCCTCAAGCAGATGCAACTCGGTGCGGTTGGGCTCTGCTGCCAGAAGGTCTCCGAAGCGGAAGCGATGGTCGAGGGCGGTATTCCGGACGTCTACGTTTCGAACGAGGTGGTCGGGGCGCGTAAGCTCGACCGGCTCGCGGCGCTGGCGCATCAGGCCCGCGTGATGGTGGCTGTGGACAACGAGGCGGCCGTCGAAGCACTGGGCACTGCGGCGCGCAAGGCCGGGGTGACGCTGCGTGTGCTGGTCGAGATCGACGTCGGCGCCAACCGGTGTGGTGTGCCGCCCGGGGCACCGGCTGTGGAGCTTGCCGAGCGCGTGGGGCGGGAGCAAGGGCTGGTGTTTGCGGGCCTGCAGTCGTACCAGGGCCGCGCACAGCACCTGCGATCGCTGGCGGAGCGCAAGGACGCCATCGGCCAAGCCATCGCGTGGACCGGCGACACGGTTACGGCGCTCAAAAGGGCCGGCCTGGAGTGCGAGGTGGTCGGTGGAGCGGGTACGGGGACCTTCGAGATCGAGGGCGCCTCGGGCGTATACAACGAGTTGCAGGCGGGCTCCTACGTGTTTATGGATGCCGACTATGCGCGCAACCTGAAGGCCGACGGATCGCGGTTCGACACGTTCGAGCACGCGCTTTTCGTGCATGCGACCGTGATGAGCACGCCCGTCAGGGACAGGGCCGTGATCGATGCCGGCCTCAAGGCCTTCACGTTCGAATGCGGCATGCCCGAGGTAAAAGGGCTCGCCGGTGCCCTCTACGAGCGGCCCTCCGATGAGCACGGGGGCCTCAATCTCGTCGCCTGCAACGAGAGGCCGAAGCTTGGTGACAAAATTCTCCTGATCCCGCCGCACTGCGATCCGACGGTCAACCTTCACGATTGGTATATCGGTGTACGTGGAATGGGCACCGGGGCGGCGCGGGTCGAGAGCATCTGGCCGGTCGCGGCGCGCGGCGCCGTGTTCTGACTTTGTGCGTTTTTTCCTATCGATGCGTGATTCCACCTATTGCGAACTCGCTGTTTCGACCCAATGTATGCGCCGCGTTAGACGCCTCAAGGAGACGAGAATGACGCCCGATGAACGCCAGTTGATCTCTGGCCTGTTCGACCGCATGCGATCGAATGGCCCGGTCGAAAAGGACCGTGACGCCGAGAGCCTGATCAACCAGGCCGTCCGTCAGACACCCGATGCACCTTATGTGCTCGTGCAGTCGGTGCTGGCCCAGGAGCACTACCTCCAGCAAGCCGGTGGCCGGATCGAGGAACTTGAGGCACGGTTGCGTGATCTCGAGGACGAGATTGCCAACATGCAACAGAGCCGGCAGGCGCCGCAGCGCGCTGGTGGTGGCAGCTTCCTCGGCGGCCTCTTCGGTGGCGGCCAGCCTGCGCCGCAGCCTGCAGCGCGGCAGCAGGGCAGCGTGCCCGCATTCGGTGGGCGCTCGGCAGCCCCTGCCGCAGGCTCAGCGTGGGGTCAGCAGCCGCAGCGTGGCTTTGGCCAGGGTGGCGCTGGTCAGCAGGGCGGGTCGCCGTGGGGTGGCCAAGCCGCTCAACAGCAACCTCCGGCGCGTGGCGGCGGGTTCATGGCTTCGGCCCTGACCACGGCTGCCGGCGTGGCGGGCGGCATGATGGCAGCCAATGCCCTTTCGAGCATGCTGGGTGGCGGGTCGAGCGCGAATGCAGCGGGCCATCCGACAAGCACGCCGACATCGACGGATGCCGACCAGCAGGCGCAACAAAATGCGCAGCAGGATGCCGAGCAGGATGCGGAACTCGCGAACGAGCAGCACGCCTCCTACGACAACTCGGACTCTGACTGGGGCGGCGCGGACGACAGCGAGTATTGATCGTCGCTGACTGTCCAAGGAACACGAGGCGTGCCGGCATTCAACCGGCGCGCCTTTTTCGTATGCGGCCTCGAAGCGATGGCGTCAGGTGCCGCCTTTCGTGTTCCAGCCAACGGTGTCCTTGTCGAGGAACAGATTGGGCTTCAGGAACATCGACAGCACGAGGCAGCCGTTCGGCGAATGGGCATCGTGACGATTGCCAGCGGGCCGCCACACGAAATTGCCGGCCGTCGCCTCGCCTTCATCGTCGACGAGCGACCCCTCCAGCACCCAACTCTGCTCGATCGCGACGTGCTCATGGTAGGGGAGCTTAGCTCCTGGTGCGAAACGGAAAAGCCCAGTGACGAGGCCGCTGTCCTTGTCCTCGACCAGCACTTTCATCGTGACGCCTGGAAAGCGCGTCTCTTGCCAGGGCAGCTTGTCCACCTCGAGATAGCGCGAGGACAAGGGCCCCAAAGGCTTTGCGGGCGCGTGAAAGGGTGTCTCGGCGGTCATCCGCAGTCTCCTCGGGTTGGCGACAGGCGGGCCAAGGTTTCATCGTCGTAAGTGTGTGTCAAACGTGTCGATCGAAGGCCGATTGCGTGGGCGCCGCGTTTATGCGACTCGCAGGGTAACGAATGATCAGGATCGGGAGATTGCATGTCGGCTGCGCAAACCGAGGCGCTCGTGCGCCGCTACTACGACGCTTTCAACCGGGGCGACACGGAGGGCATGCTGGCGTGCGTGTCGGAGACTGTCGCCCACGACGTCAACCAGGGCATGCGCCGTCCGGGCAAGGCAGCGTTCCGGGCCTTCTGCGAACACATGAGCCGCTGTTACCGGGAGCAATTGAAGGGCGTGACGGTGATGGTGACGGCCGACGGCCGGCGTGCGGCGGCGGAGTTCAATGTCGAGGGTACGTACCTGGAGACCGATGAAGGTCTGCCGCCTGCCGACGGGCAAACCTACGTGCTGCCGGGGGGGACGTTCTTTGCGGTCGAGAACGGCCAGATCACGCGGATCACGACCTACTACAACCTGACCGATTGGCTGCTGCAGGTCACCGGCGGCGATGACGGAGGCGCTGCATCATGACGGTCGCGACCGCGACACTGACGGGGGCGGCACTCAAGGCGGCGTTGCCGGATCTGGCGCGCTTGCGCATGGAGGTGTTTCGGGAATGGCCGTACCTCTATGACGGCTCCTACACTTACGAGCGCGACTACATCGCGAACTTCTCGGTTGCCGAAGGAGCGATCGTTGTCGCGGCCCGGGATGGTGACCGGATCGTGGGGGCGGCCACGGCTGCTCCGATGGGCGGGCACGCGGACGAGTTCGCGGCGCCGTTTCTCGCGGCCGGGCATGACATCACGAAGATCTTCTATCTCGGCGAGTCGGTGCTGCTGCGCGCCTACCGAGGACGCGGGCTCGGGGTCGCATTCTTCAAGGTACGCGAGGCCCACGCACGGGAATTGCGTGGCTTCACTAGCGCTGCGTTCTGCTCCGTGGTGAGGCCGGCGACGCACCCGCTGAGACCCGAGGGTTATGTGCCTCTCGACGGATTCTGGCGCAAGCGCGGCTATCAGCCTGTGCCGGAGTTGGTCGGCTCGTTCTCGTGGCTCGATATCGGCCAGCCGCAAGAGACGACGAAGCCGATGCAGTACTGGATGAAGGCCTTGTGAACTGCTGCCTTCGATGGGTTCGCCAGACCGGCTGCTGCAAGTTCGAAAATTTCTTACGATTGTTTTGAACCGGATTCAGTCAAGCAGCGACAGATGGGCAAGACGGGCAGCGAGGACGCCGAGGCAGAGGCCTCGACCTCACTCCCGTCGATCATCAACCCCCGCGGAACCGCGGACTTGCCCAACCCATCTGAAGGAACTGCCCCAATGATTTTCAAGCTCGCTTCCGTCCTCGCTGTCGGCTTCGTATCGCTCGCGTCGATCGCCCCGGCCCACGCCTATCAGTGCAAGCACCTGCCGACGACCGCCTCCGCAGGCGCCGTGCTGAAGGCCTCGGCCCAAGGCAAGGCCGTTACGGCCTGGTCGTCGAAGGTGAAGGCCAATCTCGGTTTGTCCTGGTCGGTCTGGGATATCGCCAGCGCCAAGAGTGTGACCTGCTCGAAGGTCGGTAACACATGGACCTGCCAGGCGAAGGCCAAGCCCTGCAACTACGTCGTTCAATAAGTCCAGAATGACGCTGGAAGCTTATCGGAGGGGCTGCCCCGGCAGTCCCTCCGTTTTCGTGGGCGGGGTGTCAGCCTTCGGACTATTCCGCGACCAGTGGCGCCTTGAAAGGTACGCCAGGAACCTGGATGCCGTTCGGCCGGCCGTTCCTGGTCTTGCCCTCGTAGCTCTCCGTCATCCACGCCGGCAGTGCAGGACCGTCATCGCACGCGAGCCACAGGCGGAGCAGATGGCGGCGCCGGGTGGGGTCGGGATCGTCCTCGTAGGCCGTGCGGCTGTGCAGAGTCGAGTGGTTGCAGACGAGTTGGATATCGCCCGGCGCAAACGTCATATCGAGATGAATGCTCGGATCCTCGGCGAGACGATCGAGGAAATCCAGGGCCTCGTTCTGTGCGGATGTCAGCGGCGGTACACCTTCGAGAAGCTGGCCCTTGCGGATGGCGCTCCTGACATAGTGCGCAATGATGCGGCCCTGGTGCGGCATGAACACCGGCACCGAGGCCCACGGTTGCTTGCCCTCCGGAATCTCGCCCCAGCGGGTCCGATAGAACGGCTGCATCAGCACGGACAGAAGATCGGGCCGGCGGCGCAGCACCTCGTTGTAGAGCGTGGTCGAGGAGACGACGGACGAGAGCCCGCCGGCGCGGGCGGTACGGAGACACAAGAGGCCGACGATGTCGCTCGAATCCGTATGGTATGGCAGCCGTGCGTTGGTCTGATAGCCACGGGTCTCAGGATCGCGATAGTCGAGGCCGAGGTTGGTGACGTGGCCGAGGACGTGGCCCTTGCCGTTCTGCGAGCAAGCCTCGCCGAGGTGCGTGCCGAGGCCCCAGAATGCTGTTGCAGCCTGCTCCATGCTCCAGCTGTCTACCGGAAGACCGCGGAACAGGAAGAGGCCCGGTCCGTCGAGGAGATAGCGACGGGCGTCGGCAAGGCGCCGGGAGATCGTCGGCAAGGGGAAGTGAGCGTGCGTGATGTCGATGATCGGGCGGTTGGAGGCGAGGACGCCTGTTGCGGCGGCCTCGATTTCGGCCACCTCGGCTGTGGACCAAGTGTGGCACCACTCATCCCGGCGCTTGGCGAGTTCGGCGCCATACCATGCTTGCGGTCCTGTCACAGGCGTGCCCTGCGGGGCAGATCTCGATACCGCTTGCGCGCTCGGCATGGGCAACCTCCCAGGAATTTGTCTCTGGAGACGGAAAATCGAGCAACTGTGACGGCTCAGTTCCGCTGGCGCAAGGCCGATGCCCATCGTAGATGTGGCGCAAGCACAGCGCTGTGCCGAATAAGTGAAGCGGGCCGGCGGCGCTGACGCGTTGCTCTCGAAGAGGCTACTCATGGCACGGATCGACGATATTCCACAGGCGACGCGCGAGCACATCATGGCGCTCGACATTCCGATGCCGGCCGAGCGGCCGTTCGTGTTCGGGCCGCCCCTGCGCGGGCGTCGCGTGGCAATGGTCACCTCTGCGGCGCTGCACGACCGACGGGAGCGGCCGTTCCTGCACGGCTCCCCGGAATTCCGTGAGCTGCCGTCGAGCCTGAGGCCTGCTGACATCCGTATGAGCCACGTTTCGATCAACTACGATCGAGCGGGGTTCCAGCGCGACATCAACGTCGCCTATCCGATCGACCGACTGAACGAGCTTGCGGCGGAGGGCGTCATCGGCTCGGTCGCGGCGACGCACTATTCGGTGATGGGTTCGACCGACCCCGCGACGATGGGTGAGACGGTCGAGGCGCTGGCCGGTCGATTGGCGGCCGACAACGTGGACGCGGTGCTCTTTTTACCCGTTTGACCGTTCTGCACACGCGCCGTGAGCGCGCTCGCCCACATGATCGAGGCCCGCGGTTTTGCAACGACCGTGGTCGGTCTCGTCCGGCTGCATCTGGAGAAATCGTTGGTACCGCGGTCGCTGTTCGTGCCCTTTCAGCTTGGCCGTCCGCTCGGCGAGCCGGGAGACGTCGGTTTTCAGCGCCGGGTTCTGACGCAGGCCTTGGCGCTGCTCGAGCGCCGCGACGGGCCGGTGATCATCGAGGATTTTTCGGACGATCCGCCGGGTTGGGTCGATACGCCGGGTTGGCGCTCGCGGATGGATCTCGAGGCGCTGGCGCTGCCGCCAAGCCGCGACGCGACGGCGTGGTCTGCGGCGCTGGCTGCTGAGATGGAACGGGTGCGGCCGCACTATGAAGCCGCAGTCGATGGACGTGGGCGGACGAGTGTCGGGATCTCGCAGCAACCGCCGGAAAGTTGGCCGGACTATGCGGCGGGCTTCCTGGCGGGTGAATTGCCGCCGCCGCCGGGTGGCTTGCCGACCGCTGCGATTGCCCTGCGGTTCCTGGCCGATGACCTCAAGGCCTACTACGGGGAGGCGGTGCAAGCGCAAGGGCCGGTGCCCGCGAGCCGGCAGCTCGATCGCTGGTTCTGGTCCGAGACCGTGGCGGGGGCACTGCTGCAGGAGCTTCGCCGGGTCGGAATGGCGAGTGACAACAACGCGCTGAAGACCGTGGCGGGGCGATTCTTCGTGCCGGCGCCCTATGTGAGGGCCTGAACGTCGGGCGGGTGAACCTGAGGCGGCATGACGGCCGAGTGGGCTGGCTGCCGCTTTGACGATCCGCACGAGGTGGGGTATCGCCAGCGGCCATGGCCAACATCGAAACGCTGTTCGTGACCCGTCTCTATCGTGCTGAACTCGCATCGCGGGGGCCGGGAAAGCGGCTGCTCGACGAGTTGATGCAGGCGTGTGTGTCCGTCGCTTCAGACGATCTCGCGGGGCAGGCCTGGTGTGAGGCCAACGCCTACAAGGGCTACACGTCCTATGCCTCGCTCAGCGACTTGCCGTGGCGCTCGCCAGCGTTCGCCGACTTGACTCTGGCCATCGACCCGCACGTCGCGGAGTTCGCCAAATCGACGGATATGGATCTCGGCCGCCGGCGGCTCGTGGTCGACAGCATCTGGATCAACGTGCTGGAGCCGGGCGGGCATCACGGGGCGCACATTCATCCGCATTCGGTGGTCAGCGGGACGTATTACGTCGAGGTGCCGGAAGGGGCGAGCGCGATCCGCTTCGAGGACCCGCGCTTGCCGATGCAGATGGCGGCGCCGCCGCGCCGGGCCCGTGCGGCACGCGACCAGCAGACGTTCGTTTCCGTCGCGCCGAAGGCCGGCACACTGCTGCTCTGGGAGAGTTGGCTGCGCCATGAGGTGCCCGTCAACACGGCGGAGACCGAGCGGATTTCGGTGAGCTTCAACTACCGGATGGAATGAGGGTGGCGCGTGGCGCGGCCTCGGTGAACCGATCTTCGCATCCCACCGTTGTGCGACGGTACGCCGGATTGGAGTCTCCACAGTGACCGACCGCCCCGTTCTGCTCTGGCTGCGCCAGGATTTGCGCCTTGTCGACCATCCGGCACTAACGGCGGCGGTGAAGACCGGGGGGCCGGTGATCCCGGTGTATGTGCTCGACGACGAGACGCCAGGGCGCTGGGCGATGGGCGGGGCGAGCCGCTGGTGGCTGGGAACGAGCCTGCCGAAGCTCGATGCGGCGCTCAGGGGGCTCGGCTCGCGGTTGGTCGTGCGGCGCGGCACGTTCGTCGATGAGATCCTGCGCCTCGTCCGCGAGACAGGGGCCGAGGGCGTTTATTTCTCGCGCTCCTTCGAGCCGTGGGCAGTGCGGCTCGAGACCAGCTTGAAGCAGCACCTGGAGACGGCGGGCGCGACGGCTCACCGCTTCGCCGGCACGCTGCTCGCTGAGCCGGAGGCCGCTCGCACACAAGCGGGCAAACCTTTCCGTGTCTACTCGCCGTTCGCGCGGGCGGTCGAGGCTTTGCCGGCCTTGCGGGAGCCTGTGCCTGCTCCGACCCGCATCCCTGCGCCTGCGACATGGCCGGACAGTGTGCCGATCGATGCGCTGCGCCTGTTGCCCACGCGCCCCGATTGGGCGGGCGGCTTACGCGCGGCCTGGACGCCGGGAGAAGCAGGGGCGTCGGCGCGGTTGGAGACGTTCCTTGCCGGGCCCGTCACGCGCTACAAGGAATTGCGCGATCGACCGGATATCGAGGCCACCTCGCGGCTTTCCCCGCACCTTCATTTCGGTGAGATCAGTCCCGCGACCTGCTGGCAGGCGACGACACGGGTGGGCGTGGGTTCGGGCTCGGGGAAACCGGGAGACGGAGTCGCAAAGTTTCGTCGGGAGCTGCTCTGGCGGGAGTTCTCCTACCACCTGTTGCACAGCAATCCCGATTTGCCGGAGAGCCCGTTCCGGCCGGAGTTCGCGTCCTTTCCGTGGAAAGCGCACGAAGCGGCGCTCGAGGCCTGGCAGGCAGGGCAAACCGGCTATCCAATCGTCGATGCTGGAATGCGGGAACTCTGGCAGACGGGGTACATGCACAACCGGGTGCGCATGATCGTGGCGTCGTTCCTGGTCAAGGATCTGCTCATTCCGTGGCAGGACGGTCAGGCCTGGTTCTGGGACACGCTGGTCGACGCGGATCTCGCCAACAACGCGGCCAGCTGGCAGTGGGTGGCGGGGTGTGGCGCAGATGCGGCGCCGTACTTCCGGATCTTCAATCCGATGAAGCAGGGCACGACGTTCGATCCGGAGGGCGCCTATGTCCGGCGCTATCTGCCGGCACTTGCGCGCCTGCCGGCACCGCACGTGCATGCGCCGGACAGTGCCCCTGCGGCCGTTCTCGAGGCGGCCGGTGTCGTTCTCGGCGAAACCTACCCACTCCCGATCGTCGACCACGGTCTGGCTCGGCGCCAGGCGCTCGAAGCGTTCGCCCGGATCAAGGCGGGTTAACCGGACGGCAGAACTCCTCGCGTAGAACCGGGGCGATGTTCCCCTTGTCTTGCGTAGGAGCACGTGATGCGGGCTAGTCCCCTGGTGTCGGCCGTTGCGGCCGGCCTCGTCTCGCTGTCGGCGGCCGTGGCCGAGGAAAAAGCGCCCGCCTCACAGGTGTCGCCTGCTTCGCCGCCCGCCGTCTCGCCCGCACTGATCGCTACCGTCCCCGAGGAGCGGGGCGAGCCGGTTCAGCCGAAGACAAGCGCTGCGGTGGAGGCCAAGGTGGAGGCGGGCGCTCGGTCGGAGGGGCCGGTCGAGCCAGCCAAGGCCAAGGCCCCGGTGGCGCCGGTCGCCCGCAAGCCCGCGCCGCCGAGCCTCGTGGTCAAGATCAACCTATCGAGTCAGCGGTTGGAGCTGCACTACGACGGACGCCGGCAGGACTCCTGGCCGATCTCGTCGGGGCGCGAAGGATTTGCGACGCCGCGCGGCGTGTTCCGGCCGCAGTGGGCCTCGAAGATGTGGTTTTCGCGCAAATACGACAACGCACCGATGCCACACGCGGTGTTCTTCAACGGCGGTGTGGCCGTGCACGGAACGCAGAGCATCGGCATGCTGGGTCAGCCCGCATCACACGGATGCGTGCGGCTAGCGCCCGGCAACGCAGCCCGCTTCTATGCTCTTGTGCATCAGCATGGCTACGCGCGGACGCGGATCGAGGTGTTCGGAACGCCGCCGCCGTCGCGTGTCGCTCGTCGGGCCACGCCCGGGAGTTCGCAGACGGCTGCGGCGCAGCCGAGGCGCTATGCGGATCCGCGCCTGCAGCCGAGGCCGCCGTCCCATGGCTGGATGCAACCGGGCTCGAGCCAGCAGCGGGTCAACCGGCACCCGAATGGGCTCGTCTACCTGCCGGGAAACAGTCCCTACCGCGGACGGACCTCTTTCGTTCACAACGGCGTGGTCTACGTGCGGGTGCGCTAAATTGTGGGACGGGACGGCGGCGGGACGGCCTACCGTCAACCGATCACGCTGCGTCCGGTGAGGCGCGTGAAGTGGCTGCCGTCGATCGCCATGTCGATCAGGTTGTCGGCGGTCGAGCGGCCGTTGCGCCACTCCGAGCGCGCGAGGTTCCGGACGTCATCGGCATTGCGATGCAGCATGCCGGGCGTGGCGGCAGCGACGCTCGCGAACCCGGCCGCGAGGCAATAATCCTTCTGCGCCTCCGTGATATGGCGCGGCATGCCGTAGGGCCATGCGAAATGGCGGACCGGCCGGCCGACGATGTCCTCGAGCGCCGCTCGGGATTCAAGGATCTCGCGGTCCCAGGCGATCTTGGGCAACGTCGACAGGATGTAGTGGGAGTGGGAATGGCACCCGATCTCGTGCCCGGCTTCGGAGAGTTCGCGCAGCTCGGCTCGTGACAGCGTCGCGTCGCGGCCACGAAACCCGATGCGAGCAAAGTAGGCCTCGATCTCGCTCGGTCCACAGACGTCCCGGAACGGCAGCGAATTGACGTAGAACGTCGCCTTGACGCCGAGATCGTCGAAGAGGCCGAGTGACTCGTGCCAGCTCGCATAGCAATCGTCGAATGAGAGGTTGCAGACTTTTTCGCCGCGTGGGGCGGCGAGATACTCGCCGACGGGCACGATGCGATAGCCGAGGCCGCGGATCGCTGTGACGCACTCAACGAGGTCTTTGCGCACTGCGGGGCCGAGATCATGAAAATAGATACCGATCCGGTCGGGGAGGGGACGCCGGGCGAAGCGCGCATGGGCCGCACGGACGATGCTGGAGAACGGTGCCTTCAGCCGACTGGGCATCGGGCTGCGGATGCGCTGATGTCCGATCTGCGTCGGGACGAATGCCGCGTCCGTCAGGCGGGGAGAGTGCGTGTCGAACACCTGCCGCAAGCCCACATCGAAGTGCCCCTCGGTGTAGGTGGCGAGAAAACGGGCTCTGGCGCGGTTGCGGTCGGCAACCAAGTGGGCAGGGTCGCGGTAGGGCTCGAGACGCTGCTCGATCGCGGTCCAGAGGTCACTGCCGCTCAGGCCGCTCGGGACGACGTTCTTGGCGAAGTCGGGACCGACGATCTCGGCGATGCCGCCGGTATCAAGGACGATCGGCACGAGGCCGTGCGATAGGGCCTCGATCACGACGAGCGGCGCGTGATCGTGCTGGCTCGGATAGACGAAGGCGTCGAGGTCGTGAAGAAACCGATCCTTATTGGCGCCATGGACGGGCCCGATGGCGCGCACGTGGTCCTGAAGCCCGCATTCGGCGATGCGCGCGCTCAAGGTCTCGACCGACAGATAAGGTGTGGAGCCGCCTGCGATCGTGGCGTCGATCGGCCATCCTGCGGCGACGAGCCGCTCGAGCACGGCGAGCAAGTCCAGAACGCCCTTGCGCGGATCGAGATTGCCGAGGAAGCCGATCCTGAGGGGGGCCGAGTGGTGCTCCACGTCGGACTCGCCAGGGTCGGGCGCGCTGTTCGGCAGTCGGACCACGCGCGAGAACAGGCCGGAGGTCTCAGCGGCGGCGGCGGCCTTGGACGTGATCGCGATCAACTCGCTGCCACGCAACAGAGCGCGCATCAGCCTTGATTTGGTGCTGCTGCCAGCGATCGCGTCCGAGAGGCCCTCGCCGTGCAGATGGACGATGGTGCGGCTGGCGAGGCGACGGCCCCACCATGCGGCGAGCGCGTCGCGGATCGCGGCGTGTGTCCAGGGCGCGAGCGTGACGTAGGCGACATCGAAGCGGCGACCGGACAGGACCCAGCCAGCAAGGCGGAGATTGAGGGCCGCGAAACTCCACAGTTTGCCGAGCGAGCGATTGTCGATATCGGTGAGGCTGCCGGCGCTGCCGCTCCAGATTTGCTCGACGCCACCAGGGTTCTCACTCTCGAGCCAGCGATGCACCCGCTCGGTCGTCTTGGTGACGCCGTGCACGGGAGGCGGTAGCTGCGCCAGGACGAGCACCCGCAGCCGCAGTGGTACCTCGGCTCGATCGACAGTGCGGGTGGCGGTGGAGGTCATCCGGCCCTTGTGAATAGGTCGCCACGTGGCGATGACCCGTTCCGACGACGGACGGATCAGTTTTCAAATCCTTTATGTCGAGGCTTGTGCGACGACGCAATCACCGAGGTCGCTCTTTGGTAACGTGGTTTCGCCGGATGACGGCCAGACACCGTAGTACTTCGGATCCCGCAATCCGGCCCCTTACGAAGCGGTTGCCGGACGCCTATGTTGGCGGAAACAGGAAGGCGAACCATGCTGGATCTGACGACTGAGAAGGGGAAATACATCTCCGCTGCGCTCGCGCTCGCCGCGGAGCGACCCTGGGGCGATGTCACGCTCGCCGAGATCGCGAGCCGGGCCGGGGCCACGCTAGTGGGCTTGAAAGCTCAGTTCGCGTCCAAAGCGGACATCCTGTCGGCTTTCGTGGCCATGGTCGATGACGAGGTGCTGGCGAGGGCGCCCCGCCGCGAAGAGGGACAGGCGGCGAGGGACGCGCTGTTCGAGGTTGTGATGAGCCGGTTCGACGTGCTCGAGCCGTGGAAGCCCGCGATCCGTTCGATCACCCAAAGCGGCCTGCCCGATCCAAGTCAGATTGCGACTGTGCTGACATCCAGTCGATGGATGCTCGAGGCGGCTGGCATCGGCTCAGGCGGTCTCGAGGGTGCGGCACGAACGGCAGGCCTCACGAGTGTCTACGGCGCTGTCTTCCGGATCTGGCTGGACGACGACGATCCCGGGCTGGCGCGGACCATGGCGGCTCTGGATCGGCGGCTGCGCCGGGGTGAGAGAACCATTCAGCGCGCCGAGGACGTGATGAAGGGCGCGCAACGCATGGCGGCTGCCTTGTTCGGCGCGGCCGAGACCGTGCGATCGCGCATGGACGGATCACGCACATCGCCGCATCGGCGGGACGAGGCGGGTGATCAGCCAGGGGCAGCGCCCTCGACCGGGGTACCACCCGGCGCGTGAGCGCTGCAGGATCGTTTCTCAGAGACAGTTGTTCGGGGGGCACCCATGGCAAATGCGGAAGGCGGAGCCAAGGCGCCGCCGATCACGTTCGACCAGTTTCTCGCGGTGGATATCCGGGTCGGGACAATCGTCGAGGCAGAGCCTTTTCCGGAGGCGCGCAAGCCGGCATTGAAGCTGCGCATCGATTTTGGGCCGGAGATCGGCGTGCGCAAAACTTCGGCGCAGATCACGCGGCACTACGATCCGAAAGAGCTGATCGGGCGGCAAGTGGCGGCGGTTGTCAACTTTCCGCCCCGTCAGATCGGGAAGTTCATGTCCGAAGTGCTGACGCTCGGCTTTCCCGATGCCGATGGCGAAGTGGTGCTGATCAGTCCGGAGCGGCCGGTGCCGAACGGCGGGCGCCTTTACTGAAGGCTCGTTCGTGGCGCGAGGCGACACCGCTACGCGGAGCCGGCCGCCTCGCGCGTGGGCGCGTCTTGAAAGCAATCACGCCTCGGTTTTGCCACCACCTTTGACCAGGAACGTGAAATCGGCGCCTTGCGGAGCCTGCAGCACGTTCTCGCGGAAGAGGCGGTCGTAGCCGCGATCGGGAAGGGGGCGAGGCTCCTTCGCCCAAACGTCGCGGCGCTTCTGCAGCTCGGCATCGTCGACGAGGAGATCGAGACGGCGCTCCTTCACGGAGAGCTTGATCCGGTCGCCGGTGCGGACCAGTGCCAAAGGTCCGCCGATCCACGACTCCGGTGCGATATGCAGAATGATGGTGCCGTAGGCGGTACCGGACATGCGTGCGTCTGACATACGCACCATGTCCTTGACGCCTGCCCGCAGCAGCTTCTTCGGGATCGGCAGGAAGCCGGCCTCGGGCATGGCCGCGGGCGAGGCAGGGCCGACGTTCTGGAGGATGAGGAAGTCGTCCTCCGTGACGTCGAGATCGGGATCGTCGACGCGTTGATTCATGTCGTCGAGACCGGTGAAGACGACGGCGCGGCCGGTCTTCTCGAACAGGCTCGGTGTCGCCGCCGATCGCTTGATGATCGCGCCGTCGGGCGCGAGCGAGCCGAACAGCGCCACAAGGCCGCCTTCAGGCTCGATCGGATCTGCGGCCGTCTTGATCACACGCCGATCGACCCAGATCGCCTCCTCGGACTGGAGGCGCTCGCCGAGCGTCTCGCCGGCTACCGTCAGGCAGTCGAGATGCAGGAGTGGTTTCAGCTCGCGCAGCACGGCGCCGATGCCACCGGCTGCGTAGAAGTCCTCCATGTAGAACTGGTTGCCGACCGGCTTCACGGCCGCGAGCACGGGGGTCGTATCCGAGAGTTCGTTGAAGCGGTGAAGGTCGAGCTTCAGTCCGAGCCGTCCCGCGATGGCGGCGAGATGGACGACGCCGTTGGTCGAGCCGCCGAGAGCGAGCAAGACGCGTGTCGCGTTGTCGAGCGACTTCTGGGTGATGATCTGATCGGGCGTGATGTTGGAGGCGACGAGCCGTACGGCGGCGGCGCCTGTCGCCTCGGCGGCTCGAATGCGGTCGGCGTGGACGGCTGGAATGGCGGCCGTGCCCGGCAGAGTCATGCCGATTGATTCGGCGATGGCTGCCATCGTCGATGCCGTGCCCATCACGGCGCAGGTGCCGGCCGTGGTGACGAGCGTGCCTTCGGCCGCCTCGATTTCCGGCTTTGACATGCGTCCGGCGCGGTACTCGACCCAGAACTTGCGGCAGTCAGTGCAGGCTCCGACGCGATGCTCCTTGTAACGACCCGTCATCTGCGGGCCGCCGATGAGCTGGATGGCGGGCTTACCGGCGCTGGCGGCGCCCATCAGCTGGGCGGGCACGGTCTTGTCGCAACCGCCCATCAGCACGACGGCGTCCATGGGTTGGCCGCGCACCATCTCTTCGGTGTCCATCGCCATGAGGTTGCGGAACTTCATGGAATTCGGCGCGAGCGTCGATTCGTGCACCGAGATGGTGGGGAACTCGAGCGCGAGGCCGCCCGCCGACTGGATGCCGCGCTTGATCGCATCGACGAGCTCGGGGAAGTGGCGATGACACGGATTGAAACGGCTGTAGGTGTTGGCGATGCCGATCACCGGCCGCGACAGCTCGTCCATGGAATAGCCCATGGAGCGTGCGAACGCGCGGCGCAGGTAGACCGAGAAATCCGGATCGCCGTAGTTCTGGAGGCCCCTCAGATAGCCGCGAGCCGCGCGCTGGCCTGGCGGCAGCTCACCTTGTCCGTCGCCGTTGCCACCGGCCTTGCCGCCTGCCTTCGCCTTACGTGCCATTGCGCTCTCCTGTTGTCCCGATCGGAGGATGCGACGGGTTTTAACGGTTCTTCAAGAGTTCCTGGGAAACATTCCCTTAACCAACCCCGCTTCGCCCGAGCCGCCCATGCCGGTCTTCGACCACACTCCCATCGCGCGCATCACGTCGAGCTTGAACGACGTCAACAACGATACGGGGCGCATCGCGTTCTGCGGGCCGTTCGTGCTGTCGGCCATCACGGGCTACTCGATCTCGAAGATCGAGGACGAGATCCGCGCCTTCCGCGCACCCGACACCAATACGAAATCCATCGTGAAAGGCACCAATTCGGAAGAGGTGGCGGCGGCGCTGCACCGCTTCGGCTACCGGATGGATCTGCGCGAAAGCTACATGCACCTCGCCCGGAAAGAGCGGCCGAGCCTTTGGGCGTGGATGCAGAAGCCGCGCAATGCGTGGTCGCACTACGTCCTCGCGATCCACAAGGGCAAAGAGGGGCACTGGGTGCTGATCAAGGGCGTGAAGCTCTGCGACACGTACTCGATGGGCAAATGGCAGTTCGTCGTCGACGGCCCCCACAAGGGGGCCCGCATCATGGAAGTGTTCGAGGTCCGGCGAGAGCTGGGTGTGTGAGCCTTGCCGGCGACCGTAGGACTTGCGGTCCGGGCGAAGCCGGTCACCGTCGACGACCACCCCGCGGCGCGGGTTCCGGCTTGCGCGGTCCGCCTTTGCATCCCTGACCATCCGGGTTGGCCGCGAGGCAGAACGACTGGCGAAGGGAGTTGGATAGACCCGGGATGGCGGACACGTCGCGATTGGCGGTGTTCGCGCTAATGCCGGGATTGATGGCCTGCGCCGAGACCGGGGCGGCGATGCCGCAGAGTACGAGACAGAAGGCGGCAGCGGCCGTTGCGTTGCGCGTAGACATGGCTGATCTCCGTGGAGAGGGATGACTTGCCGGATCCCGTCCGGCCTTTCACCACTCTGCACTCGGATGCGGGTCGCGGCTGTGCTGGAGAGCACGCTACGGCACGCCTACCGCACCATCTGATCCGGCAGCCAGGTGATGACCTCCGGCCAGATCATGAAGATGGCGATGGCGATGAAGTCCGCGATCACGAACGGCAGCGTTCCGCGGAAGATGTCGGACAGCGGGATGTCGCGCCGCACAGCGCCGACGACGAAGCAACTGAGGCCGATCGGCGGTGTGATCAGGCAGACACCGCACATCTTCACGACGACGATGCCGAACCAGATCGGGTCGTAGCCGAGCTTGATGACAGCCGGATAGAATACGGGCAGCGTCAGCAAAAGCATGCCGATGCCGTCCATGAAGCAGCCGAGGATCAGGTAAACCGCCAGAATGCCGATCATCACGGCCCAAGGCGGCATCGGGAGATTGACGACCCACTCCGAGAAGTGCTCGGGCACGCCTGCGTAGCCGAGGAAGCGCACGAAAATCAGGATGCCCCAGATGATCGCGAAGATCATCACGGTGAGCTTCGCCGTCTCGAGCAGTGCGTCGTTGAGCTGGCTCAACTTCATGCGATTGAGCATGGCGGCGATGAACACCACGAAGGCGCCGAGGGCTCCAGCTTCGGTGGGAGTCGCCCAGCCGAACAACATCGAGGCGAATATGATTACGACGACGGCGATTACCGGGAAGGTTCCAGGGATCGACGCGAAACGCTCGCGCCACGTGAAGCCGGAGATCGGTTTTCCCGCAGCCGGATTCCACAGGCTCCATGTGATCACGATCAGGCAGTAGCACAGGGCCGAGATCAGTCCCGGAATGAACCCGGCAATGAGCAGCTTGCCGATCGAGGCCTCGACGATGATCGCATAGACGACCATGATCGCCGACGGCGGGATGAGGCTGTCGAGCGTTGCGCCCGCCGCAGTGACACCTGCGGCCATACGACGATCGTAGTTGGCCTTCAGCATCTCCGGGATCGCGACGCGCGCGAACACGGCGGCGGCTGCCGTAGCCGCGCCCGACACCGCAGAGAAGCCGGCAACGGCGAAGATCGTCGCGATGGCAAGGCCGCCCGGCATCCATCCGAGCCACTTCTTGGCGGCATCGAACAAGGTCTGCGTCATGCCGGCATGGAACGCGAGGTAACCGATCAGGATGAAGAGTGGCAGCACCGACAGCGTGTAGTTGACGGACTTGGAATGGGGAATCGTGCCGACCAGTCCGGCGCCGGCCTCCCAGCCGATCATCGTGACCATGCCGATGAGACCGACGAGGGCCGCGGCGACGTAGATGCGCACGCCGGCGAACACGAGCACGATCAGGGCAATGCAACCGATCACGCCGATGGCGTCGTTGGAAAGCTCCATCACCTGGCTCCCTTCGGCGCGTCGTCAATGTCGATGTCGGCGGCTGCAGCATCGCGGCGGGCCTGCTCCTCAACGTCGATGATGAGCGGCACGCCGTAAGCGGTGGCATGGGGACTGGCGACCAGTCGCAGATATCCCCAGAGCTCGATCAGCAGCCGAACGAAGAGGAGGGCGAGCGACGCCGATACGATGAGCTTGGACGGCCACAGCAGGATCTGGGCGTCCATGGTCGAGTCGCCCGACGTGTAGGAGCGCCACGCATGCGTGCCCGTGTAGTAGGTGAGGATGGCGACCAGGACCAACGCGATCGCGACGCTGAGAGTCTCGAACATCCAGAGCCAGCGCTTGGGCATCAGGCCGACGAGGATCTCCATGCGAATGTGGCCGCCGGTGCGCTCGGTGAAGGCGAGACCCATGAAGACGAGGAACGACATCATGATCTCGACCATGTCGATGTAGCCATGGATCGGGAAGTTGAAGAGCTTGCGACCCAGCACCTGCGCAACGCCGATGATCATGAGCGCGAAGATGCCGAAGCCCGAGACGAGGGCCGTCAGCTTCTCGAGCCGGTGAACGGCGCGATCGATAGCGCCGAGTGCGCCTCCACCCGTGCCGAGTGTGGGGTCCTCGGCTTCGTTGCCTGCCATGATGGGGTCCTGGGGGAAGCACTAATGGACGATGCCCGATGGGGCTCCTATAGCGGAGCACCACCGGGGACGCGATGGCAGTTGTCGGCGTGCTGCTACTTCTTTACGTGCTTGGCGATGGCCTTGTCGGCCTCGGCGAGCACCATGTCGAGCACGCCCTTGGCGTCGAACTTCGACTGGTTGTCCGCGACCCACTTGTCCCAGACCGGCTTGCCGGCCTTCTCCTGGAACTCCTTGAGTTGGGCCTCCGTGTACAGCACCTCGGTCAGGCGCTTGCGGAAGACGGGGAGGTTCTCCGCATCCACTTTCTCGTAAGCCGTCAACATGGCGTCGTAGGCCGCCGGCTTGGCTTCCTCGAGCAGCTTCTGGTACTGCGGCGGCAGCTTTGCGTACGAGGCCTTGCTGACCGCCACGGCGCAGCCGCTGATCGACGGATTCATGTTGTTCGTGAACCAACTTGCGACCGTGTGGATCTGATAGGCCATGTGAGCATAGGTGTGCGGGAAAGCCGCGCCATCGATGGTGCCGCGTTCCATGGCCGTGTAGACATCGGTCGCTGGCACCGTCGAGGGAACCGCTCCGAGGATGCGCATGGCGTCGCCGAGTCCGCCGCCCGCGCGGAGCCTCAGTCCTTTCCAGTCCTCCAGGTTCTTCGGGGGCTTGCCTTTGCCCATGAACTCGGACTGCGGGAGGACTACGATGTAGTAGGGCTGTGCTCCCCACTGATCGAGGTCTTTGACCAGCGCCGGATGCATCTGGACGGCGTCGGTCACATCACGCGTGACCTTGAGGCTTTCGAACGGCAGGAACGGCAGCGAGAACACCATCCAGGCCGGCGTCTTGCCCGGATGATAGAAATTGCAGACGTCGGCACTGTCGATCGCGCCGATCTTGATGGCATCGAGGTTCTCCGCACCTTTGGAGAAGACCTCGCCGTAGCCGATCTTGATCGAGAAATTGCCGTTGGTGCGCGCCTTGAGGATCTCGTTGACCTTCTCGATCCCCTCGGTGTTGGCGCGGCGCTTGCCCCACAGCGAGTGCTTCCATTCGATCTTCGGGCCATCGACGGTCTGGGCTTGGCTGGTACCGGTCGAGCAAACGGCCAGTCCGATCGCCAGCGCGGTGCTGGCGGCTACAAAATTCCGCATGTCGTTCCTCCCTGTCGGGGCCGCCGCCTTTGGACGGACGGGCTTGAGGCCCCAATAACGCACCAACTTTGCAGATCACGTTCGACCTGACAACCCGGGAGACAGGCTTGGATAAGACGAGACCTCAGGCCGCGATCGGTGTGTCGGGGAACGACAGCTGCTCACGGGCTCGCCACTCGGCTGTCACGTAGTTGATAATGATCGACTTCCTGACGCCCGCAATCTGACGCGGCTCGAAGCCATGGTAGGTGTCGGTCGACGGTACGAACACCATCGCCGCATTCGGCACGAACGGCGAGCGGCCAGCATGCCGCTTGTCGGCGTCGTAGATGTCCGTCCCGAGATCCGCGTGGCTGGCGTCTTTCGAGAGATAGAGCAGCATCGTAAACACCTTGACGCCGAGGTCGGTATGCGGCTCGAGCCAGAAGCCGTTGGTGTCCTGGGCATACTCGAGGCGGAGGTAGGTGCCGCCGAGACGTGTCCCGAAGTGGCGCTCGATGCGATCGGTCACGGGGCGCGACTGGAAGGCCTTCGCGAAGGCCTCGACCACCGGAAAAGCAGCGCGATTCTCGATGTCGAAATACTTGCGGGTGGCGTTGTGCAACTCGCGCTTGCCAGAAACCCCACCGAGTGCGGGTGGGGGGAATGGCAGCTCCGTGATCTCGTCGGCGACCGCGGTCGGCAGGCAGCGCGACAGGAACCAGTGCGGGTAGGGCTTCGAATGTCCCTCGGACGCCTCGATGCTGGCGAGCAGCTGGGCAGAAATAGCATCGCTCTCAGTGGCCATCTCACTCACATCCCCTGGTTCGAACCGCATTGTCGTCGGGGCCGCCTCGTCGAGTGGCGTCAACAGTATCCCCCGGGTCCCGCTATTTCCCCGACTAGCACTCGGGATTTGGCCAGCCCTACGGGGCAAGGCGTCACGGGGGCGGCTTGCTCACGCGTTAAATGGAAGCATGTCAGCGGCCCGTCCCCTGAGCATTCCCTGGGTCGAACCTTTCCGTCGCGCGCTGATGCAACGCGAGTTCCGCCTTGCTCTCGCCGTGAGCATCGGTGAAAAAAGCGCCCGGCGGCGGGGACCGCGAACACCATTCGCGGGCAGATGGAACTCTTCCAGGATATTCTGACCAAGGTGACGTTACCGATCATCGCGCTCGTGGTGCTCGGCTACGTGATGCAGTCGCGTCTCAAGCTTGACATCGGCACGCTGAACCGGCTGCAGGTTTACGTCGTGATGCCGGCGTTCTTCGTCCACTTCCTGTCGAGCGGCAAGCAGCCGATCTCGGTGGTCTGGCCCGTGGTCTACATGGGCATCGTTCAGTTCCTGATGATCATCCCGCTCGGCTGGCTGCTGGCGATGGCATTCCGGATGCGTCGCAATCTCGGGCCGATGATGGGGCTCGGGGCGGCGTATGCCAACGTCGGCTTCTTCGGCGTCCCTGTCACGCAGCTCGCATTCGGCTCCGAATATCTGATCCACCAGTCGGTGATGGCCGCGCTGATGGCAATCATGACCACGACGGTCGGTGTCTGGGTGATGGCGCCGGCCGGAGGGCGGCCGTTCGACAAGCTGAAGGCCGCGCTCGAGACGCCCATGATCCCCTCGATCATTCTCGGTCTCGGATTGCGCGGCTTCGAGGTGGAGTTGCCGGCGGTGGTCGGACAGCCGATGCAATTTCTCGGATCGATCTTCACGCCGCTGGCACTCTACACGCTCGGTGCGCAAGTCGCGGCTTCGCGCATCGGGCGCATCGAGTGGGGACCGCAAAGCCTAATTCTTTTCCTCAAGTTCCTGGTTGCGCCGGCCCTGACCTGGTGGATCTGCCACGCCATGGGGCTCGATGCTCAGGTCACGGCCGTGATCGTGGTCGCGGCTTCGACTCCGGTCGGCGTGCTGATCACCATTTTTGCCGCCGAGTACAAAATGGAGGCGGATTTCATCTCGACCGCCGTGGTGATATCCACAGCGCTTTCACCCCTGTTCGTCACGGCGTGGATCATCGTGATGCGGCTGCAGTGAGGGCTAGTGTCCCGACCATGAAGTTCGTTGTATCGCGCCCGACCAGACAGCCGAAAGAATGAAGAGGACTTCCAAACCGCTACACTAGCGCCCCTTTTCGATCGGCACGCCGGGCTCGCGCTTGGCTTCCCGCAGGACGACTGTCGTCTTGACGCTCGCGACGTTCGGCAGGGCCGTGAGGTGGTCGAGCACGAAGGACTGGAAACTCGCCATGTCCGGTGCCGTGCACTTCAGCATGTAGTCGGCGTCGCCCGCCAGCATGTAGGCCTCGCGCACGATCGGCCAGGTCAGCAGGCGTTTCTCGAACTCGCGCAGTTCCGCTTCGCCCTGGGCGCGCAGAGTTACCATGGCGAATGCCGCCACCTCGAATCCGACCATCGCCGCGTCGAGCACGGCATGGTAGCCGCGAATGAAGCCGGCCTGCTCCAGAGCCTGGACACGCCTCAGACACGGCGGTGGCGAGAGCCCGACCCGCTGGGCGAGCGCGACGTTGGTCTGGCGGCCATCGGCCTGGAGTTCCTTGAGGATGCGCCAATCGGTAGCATCGAGACGGGCGCGCATCGGGGTTAGTGCCTCCTGGACGATTTGGGGGATCGAGTCCGCCGCCAGTGTCCCGACCACGACGATCGGTCCATTATGCTGCTGGCTCGAGGCGAACTTCGCGGTCGAAACCGTCATACCAGTTCAAGCACGGCCGGCGGTCGGCGTCGAAAACAATCGGTTGTGTAGCACTTCCTGCGGATCACCGGATGCGACGAGGTCTCGATCGATGACGCGGGCACAACCTCTCGCCGGGCTCAAAGCCTGGCTGATCACTGACGACAAGGCGGGCATGCAAGTGCAGGCCCGCGGCGTCGCGGAGGCACTGGGGGTGAATTGGGAGTTGAAAGAGGTCGCGCCGCAAGGGTTCTGGCGGTTCGCGGCGCCTTACGGACCGCCCGATCCGCGTGACGGTGTCGGTCCCGGCAAGCTACTTGCGCCACCTTGGCCCGATATCGCCATCGCCACGGGTCGCCTCAGCATCCCCTATGTGCGTGCGTTGCGCAGGCAGGCCGGTGTCGCGACGTTCACGATCGTGCTGCAGGATCCGAAGACGACGGCCAACACCGCCGATCTGATCTGGGTGCCCGAGCACGACCGGCGTCGCGGTGCAAACGTCGTGACCACCATTACGGCGCCGCATGCCTTCTCGCCCGACCGCATCGCGGCGTTGCGCCAGTCGATGCCCCCCGCTATCGCAGCACTGCCCGGACCGCGCGTCGCCGTCATCCTCGGTGGCAAGAACGCGGTCTACAAGTTCACAGACGAGGACGACGACCGCCTCGAGGCCTCCATCGCCTCCATCGCGCGGCTCGGTGCGAGCTTTATGATAACGCCTTCTCGCCGCAGCCATCAGCGGCTGATTCGTGCGGTGGATCGGGCCACCCAAGGGGCACCGCGATTCATCTGGGATGGCAACGGCGACAATCCTTATCCCGCGTTCCTGGCGCATGCCGATTTCTTCGTCGTCACTGGCGATAGCGTGAACATGACCGGCGAACCACTGGTCACGGGGCGACCCGTGTATGTCTTCGAGCCCTCCGGGGGCAGCGCCAAGTTCCACCGCTTCCACGAGTCGCTGCGGCGCTATGGCGCCACACGCTCGTTGCCGCCCGCGGTTAATACGCTCGAGGGCTGGACATACCAGCCGCTCAACTCGGCCGCCGACATCGCGCATGCGATCGAGCAGCGTCTGGTGCGGCGGCGCGGAATGCTGAGTGGGCTCTTCTCTGCCGGTGCCGGCGTTGAGGCGGGCAACGTGTGACGCTGCTGGGGGAACGGTAGCGCCGCAGCGAAGGCGATGAGTGACAAGGGGGACGGCGATGGGACATCTCGACATCGAAAAGCTGCGCGCGGCAAAGGTCTCGACAGAGCCCTACAGCTACGTGGTCGTGCCCGGCTTTCTCGCGCCTGAGATGGTGCGTGCGATCAACGAGACCTACCCGAAGATCGAAAAGGGCGGCAGCTTCCCGGTCGAGAGCCTCGACGAGAGCATGGCCATCCGCGAGGTGATCGCCGAGCTCGATGGGCCAGAGTTCGAGGCCGCCATCGAGGAGATGTTCGACGTTGCCCTCGAAGGGCGGCCGAAGATGTATTCGCTGCGGGGGTGGACACGCGCGAAGGACGGCCAGATCCACACCGACAGCAAAGACAAAATCATTACGGTGCTGCTGTATCTGAACGACAACTGGCAGCAACCCGGTGGCCGGCTGCGCATTCTCAAGAATGGTCACGACGTCGACGATTTCGTTGCCGAGGTGCCGCCCGATAACGGCACGCTGCTCGTTTTCAAACGCTCCGACAGTTCCTGGCACGGCCACCACCCGTTCGAGGGCCAGCGCCGTTCGCTTCAGATGAACTGGATGACCAGCGACGCCTCGAAAGGCTTCCACGCCATGCGCCACAAGCTCTCGGCCGTCGTGAAGAAGGTGATGGCGGGCTAGGGGCCTGCGCCGCGCCGGTCGCGATCGCCGATCGGCCGGTGTATCCGCGTTGCAGCCGGAGCTGTCTTGCGCGAGCCCGGCGACTCGTGAGTTGCCGACTTAGCCCTTGCCGAGCTTTTCCGTCGCCGCCGCCAGCCATGCCCGATCCTCGGGGCCGAGATGCGGGCCGATCGTGGCGCGAACGCGGGCGTGATAGGCGTCGAGCCAGCGCAGTTCGTCCGCGCTCATGAGCTTCGGTTCGACGAGACGGCGGTCGATCGGCACGAGCGTCAGCGTCTCGAAGCTCAGCATCGGGCGCTCGCCGCCGGGAATGTCAGCGGGTTCCGAGACGAGGACGAGGTTCTCGATGCGGATGCCATAGGCGCCGGTTTTGTAATAGCCGGGCTCGTTCGAGATGATCATGCCGGGCTCCAGCGCGATGTGCCCGCGCTTCGAGATCGACTGTGGGCCTTCGTGCACAGAAAGGTAACTTCCAACGCCGTGGCCGGTGCCGTGGTCGAAGTCGAGGCCGGCGTCCCAGAGCGCTTTGCGCGCAAAAGCGTCGATGTGGGCGCCCGTCGTCGCCTTGGGGAAACGCAATGTCGAGATCGCGATCATGCCTTTCAGCACTAAGGTGAAGCGCTCGCGCATCTCCTGCGTCGGTTTGCCGATGGCGACGGTGCGCGTGACGTCGGTGGTGCCGTCCTGATACTGGGCGCCGGAATCGACGAGGAACAGCTCGCCTTTCGCCAGTTTGCGGCTGGTCGCTTCGGTGACGCGGTAGTGCACGATGGCGCCGTTGGGGCCGGAACCAGAAATGGTGTCGAACGAAATCTCTTTCAGCGCCTGCGTCTCGGCGCGCATCGTCTCAAGGCGCTGGACGGCCTGAATCTCGTCGATGCGGCCTGAAGGGGCCTCGCGGTCGAGCCATGCGAGGTAGCGGGCCATAGCAACGCCGTCGCGCTCGTGGGCGGTGCGTGTGCCCTTGATCTCGGACGCATTCTTGCGGGCTTTAGGCAGGATGCACGGGTCGCGGGCATCGGAGACCAGGGCGCTCTTTACGCCCAGGGTGCGACGAAACCAGTGCGCCGCAGTGCCTTCGTCGAGCTGAACCTTGCGCCGCGCGTCCTTCAAGGCCTTAACGCGCGCTTCGAGTTCAACCGGCTCCCGGAGCCGGACGAGGCCGCTCAAGTGGGCTTTGGTCTCGGCGCCGATCTTGCGCTTGTCGACGAACAGTTCCGGCTTTCCGGCGGCATGGACGATCGCGAACGCGAGTGGAGTCGGGTTGTGCTTGACGTCGGTCCCGCGGATGTTCAGGGCCCAGGCGACCGAGTCCGGGAGTGTGAGAATAACCGCGTCGCGGCCGTCCGCCTTGAGTCCCTTCTGAAGCTCGGCAATCTTCTCCTCGGCCCTGGTCCCGGCATACTCGATCGGTTGTACGGAGACGCCGCCGAGCGGTGGCGCGGGACGTTCGGCGCCCCAGAGCTGATCCACAGGATTGCGCGTGACCGGCTTCAACTTCACACCGGATTTGGCCAGCGCGGCCTCGAAGCTTTTCACCCAGGCGGTCGGGTGCAGCCATGGGTCGAAACCGACCACGGCGCCGTCGCGCAGTTTTGCGGCGAGCCAGTCCCCGGGGCTGGTGTCGGGGATCTGGACGATGTCGAACACCTCGGCGTCGACCTGGGTTCCGGCCTGCAATGTGTAGCGGCCGTCGACGAAGAGGGTCGCGAAGCGCCGGCCGACGATGGCCATGCCGGCCGAGCCGGTGAACCCGGTCAGCCACATCAGACGCTCGGCGGAGGCCGGAACGTACTCACCCATGTGCTCGTCGGCACGCGGAACGACGAAGGCGTCGAGGCCCATGTCGGCGAGTCGCGCCTGAAGCCGGCGTGTGCGTTCGGCCCCCTCGAGGGGGTTCGCGGAGGAGGTGAAATCCTGGAACATGAGGATTGTGTAAACGGTGTGACCGTAATGAGCAATCCGAGGATTGTTGCTGCATTGCACCATGAGCGAAACGCGAGCAAGATTATGAAATTGTGAAGAACTTCCTATGCGTTAATTGCAATGCTGCGCTGCGATAGAACGGCTACCGGTCTCGGCGCGGTTCGCTTATCTCTCGTTCAGCAGGACGGACCCACAACAGTGGGGCGCCCGGCACCGGCGGCCAGCAACGAGCGGCCGGTCAACGGAAACCTCACGCAAGAGTTGAGGGGATATCATGAGCACCACGACAGCGACTTTCGGACATCATTCGGCAACCGCGGACACGGCGCCGCGCAAGAGCTTCTTTGAGCGTTTCATCGAGGCGCGCACGCGGCAGGGGCAGGCGCGGGTCGGCGCCACCTTCGAGCGTATGTCGGATGCACAACTCGCCGACCTCGGCTTCACTGCCGATCAGGTTCGGCACGTGCGCAAGACGGGCTTGGTACCGGACAGCTACTGGCGCGTCTGAGGCCAGTCCGACTGACCGCAGCGTAATCTGCAGGATTCTCGAAACGGCCGGCCCCGTCGCCGGCCGTTTTGAGTCCAGGGCCCGGTCAAATCCGGTTCAGCACCAACGTCGCCCAGTTGTGGGGTACGCGCTTTTCGACCAAACGGAAGCCGGCCATCGCGTAGGTGCCCAGGACTTCGCGTGCCTGCTCGCCGAGGATGCCCGACAGCACGAGAAGGCCGCCTGGCCTGACCGCGCGCGACAGCCTTGGTGCCAAGCCGATCAACGGTCCCGCGAGGATGTTGGCCACGACCAGGTCGTATGGCTGAAGGTCTCGAAGACGCGGGTGATCGAGCCCCTTCGCCGTTACCAGGCGAATGCGGCCGCGGGCGCCGTTCAGCGCTACGTTTGCCGCGGCAACCTCGACCGCTACGGAATCGATATCGCTGGCGACGATGCGGGCATCCGGCCACGCGCGGGACGAGGCGATTGCGAGCAGCCCCGAGCCGCAGCCCAGATCGAGCACGGTTCGCGGCGATGAGATCCGCGCCACACGGTCAATGGCTGCGAGACATCCCTGTGTGGTTGCATGATGGGCCGTCCCGAACGCTTCACCGGCGTCGATCTCGATTGCGAAGCGACGGCGGCCGACCGTGTCTCGATCGTGGCCGCCGTGCACGAGGAACCGTCCCGCCGCGACCGGAGGCAAAGCGGCCTGGCTTATCGCCACCCAGTTCTCGTCCGGGACGATTTCGAGGCTCGGAGTCGATTCGGCTTCGAGCCACGGGCCGATACGAGCAAAAACAGCAGTCAAGTCCGGTGCGGAGGGGTAATAGGCATCAACGTGCCAGCCGCCCGTCGCGGGGTCTTCGAATGATGATGTTGCGAGGGCTTCGCTGCCATCCTCGTCTGGCTCCGCCAGGCGCTCGGCCATGGCGCGCGCGGCTGTCGAATCGGGCGCAACGGCGCGCAGGCGCGTCAACACGGGGCAACTCCTGATGGTCGGTGCTGAGTATTGGGCAGAGCGCAGCTCACTTACGATAACTTGGCCGGTGCCTCTACGATAATTTGGCCGGTGTCTCGCCTTCGTACTCGACACCTTCCGTAGACGAGATGTCGGCGAGGCGATCGAGGTAGCCGTCCCACAACTGGTCGATACGGGTGGCGGCTTCCACCGGTCCGAGCGCGGCTAGAGTTCCGTCGGGCATCTCGCGGACGAGGCCGTCGGCGACTAATCGGTCAAGGGCGTCCTCGACGTCGAAATTCAGGTCCAGGCCAAAGGTCGAGGACAGGTAACGCTCGATGGCGCGATCAGCGTCCCGCAATTCGCTGATGTGGACGCGCTCCTTGGCAAGCAGGCTGTAGAGCAGGATTTCCTCCTTGATGTCTTCCTCGGCGGCGCGCTCGGCCAGCAGGGTCATGACGCCCCGATTGTCGGCCAGCGCGTGCGAATAGAGGTTCTGCGCCATTGTCACCATGTATTTGTTGCGTTGATTGAAGAACGCGAAAACCTGGCGCAGTGCGATGCCCCCGAGGCCCGCGAGTGCACCGGCAAGGGCGATCGGGTTCGAGGCGACGGCAATCTTCGAGACGGTGCTCGCCACGCCGACGCCGAGGCCACCGCTGGCCGTGACCCCGAGCTTGATCTTGTCGAAGAGGCGAAACCGGATACGCGTGTTCGGAAATACCATCTCGAGATCGGCACGAGGAATGTTCTTGAACAGCTTGATATAGATGAATTCGGAGTTGATGTGCTCGGCGATCGGGCCGCGCATCTTGCGAACACGGCGCCGGGCCACGATCGGATCGATGCCTTCCTTGGCGACGATTTCGGCAACGCGGCGCGCCTCGGGCTTCAGTTTGAACAGGATCGCCAGGCGCTGGAACACGGGCAGGTCGAACTGCTCTTCGCGGAGGTAGAACTTGCGTGCCGTGCGGCGCGAGCCCTGTCGCATCACGGCGCCGCGATAGTAGATTTCGAGCTCGTCGAAGGCGCCGAGATCGACATGCAGATCGAGACCGTAGTGGCTATCCTTGGTCAGGATGATGTCGATCTGACTGGGGTCGATACGGGTGTAGTTGGCCTGACGCATCAGGCTGGAGACTCCGTCGACAAGCTGGCGCTCCAGCACTTTCCGTTCGGCGTCGGTGTACTTGCGTGTCACCAGGAGATCGCTGTCGGGACTGAACGGCTCGTAGGCACGGCCCAGTTCGAGCAGGCGCGCGCCGTAGCTCTGCTGGCGCCAATTGGTCAGGTACATGAAGAAGCGGCGGACTTGCGCGACTTTGTCGGCAGGCCAAGCCGAGGGATCGGCTAGACGGTCGATCAGGGCCTGGGGCGTGACGGGGATGAACTTCTCGCGGCGGTCCTGGCCCGAGAAAATCTCGGCTGCCTCGGCCTCCGCCTGCGCGTTTACTTTTGATTTCTCGGCCGGCATCTCGGCTGGCTCCCGAGGCTGTCGGGACGATCGCGGGCTGTCTGGCTCGCCGTAGGCCACGCTTTGAAGCCGGCCAGTCGCCTGAGCTGTCGACATGGTCCCTCCCCCGATTCGCGCCCCCGATGCGCCGCCGCCCCGCTGATGACGAACTCTCGGATCACTAGGCCGTTTCGCGACGCCTTGTCGAGGCCAGTGTCCCGGTGCCGTGAGTAAAATAGGGCTTCCGAATGTCGACGGTACCGGGGACTTGTGCCGGCTTTGCGGCAAAGGGGCATCCGTTTACGTGCCCGTAGGCACGTACAATGAGCAGCATTGACTGTGATTGTGCGGTCGCGTAGTGGCATCCGCGGGACACCTCCCCCCAACGGGAGGCTTCTATCTGTGAGGATAGGCACGATGACCAGCTTACCGAAGCCCGGGCGCCGCCCGGAACGCACGCATTTTTCGTCCGGCCCCTGCGCGAAGCGCCCCGGATGGACTCCCGGCACCCTCGCCAATGCGTTCCTTGGACGCTCGCACCGCGCGAAAGAGGGCAAAGCCCGTCTCAAGCTTGCCATCGACAAGACCAAGTCCATCCTCGGGCTGCCGTCCGACTATCTGTGCGCCATCGTGCCGGGCTCGGACACGGGCGCTTTCGAGATGGCGATGTGGACCATGCTCGGTGCTCGCGGCGTCGAGGCGCTGGCGTGGGAAAGCTTCGGCAAGGGCTGGGTCACGGACATTGTCAAGCAGCTGAAGCTCGACGACGTGCGGGTCACCGAGGCGCCGTACGGACAGATCCCCGATCTTTCGCAGGTCGACTTTACGCGTGACGTGATCTTCACGGCGAACGGCACCACGGCTGGTGTGCGCGTACCCGACTACAATTGGATTCCGGCAAACCGCCAAGGCTTGACCTTCGTGGATGCCACGTCGGCCGTCTTTGCGCAGGCGGTCGACTGGTCAAAGATCGATGTACTGACCTTCTCATGGCAGAAGGTGCTTGGCGGCGAGGCCGCGCACGGCATGCTCATCCTGTCGCCGCGGGCCGTCGAGCGGCTCGAGACCTACACGCCACGCTGGCCGTTGCCCAAGGTCTTCCGCCTGACGAGTGGCGGCAAGCTGATCAAGGGCGTGTTCGAGGGCGAGACGCTCAATACGCCGTCCATGCTCTGCGTGGAGGATTACCTCGACGCCCTGTCCTGGGCCGAAAGCGTCGGCGGTTTGCCTGCGCTGCAGGCGCGGGCCGATTCGAACGCCAAGGTGCTGCACGACTGGGCCGAGCGCACGCCTTGGATCGCCAACCTCGCCGAGGATCTCCGGACACGCTCGAACACCAGCGTCTGCCTCAAGCTCGCCGATCCGGCGCTCGCCCAGCTTTCGGACGACGCGCAAAAGGATTTCGTCAAGCGGATGGCGGGTCGCCTCGAGAAGGAAGGCGTCGCATTCGATACCGCCAACCACCGGGATGCACCGGCGAGTTTCCGGATCTGGGCGGGCGCAACGATCGATCGGCCCGATCTCGAAGCCCTGACGGCGTGGCTCGACTGGGCCTATGCCGAGGAAAAGGGCGCGCTTGCCAAGGCAGCGTAGCCGACAGCGTCGGACGGGATCATTCGATTGCAGCTTCGCGTTCTTGGGGGAGTGGCACTAACCCCAAGGAGACGACCATGCACATTCTCGAGATCATGAAGTCACATCCCGGCAGCTCGACCGAGGCTGCCATCCCATTGGTGCAGGGTATCGAGGCCTGCTTCGACTGCGCTCAGGCGACGGTCGCCTGTGCCGATGCCTGTCTCGCCGAAGCCGATCCGACGCCGCTCGCCCGGTGCATTCGCATCAATGGCGAATGTGCGGACATTGCCCACGCTACAGGCCGTCTACTTTCGCGGCGGCTGCCGTCAAATCCGCTGATCTGGGAACGCCAGCTCGAAGCATGCGCGGTCGTCACCAGGATGTGCGCCGAGGAGTGCGAGAAACACGCCAAGGCTCACGCTCACTGCCGAGTTTGTGCCGAGGCTTGCCGCAAGTGCGAGGCGGCCTGCAACGCACTTCTGTCCGCCTATAGGCCGACCGCTGACACGGTCGTCTGACCATCCATCCGGCGGCCCGGCGAATGAACTGGGCCGCCAACGAGCCGAACGAGGGAAAAATGGCACCGAAGGTCCTGATTTCAGACGAGCTTTCCGCTGCCGCCGTTGCCATTTTCAAAGACAACGGCATCGACGTGACCTTTGAGCCGAAGCTTGGCAAGGACAAGGAACGGCTCGAGGCGCTGATCCCCGAGTTCGACGGGCTGGCTATCCGCTCGGCGACGAAGGTGACGGACAAGCTGCTGAAGGCCGCGACCAACCTCAAAGTCGTCGGGCGGGCTGGCATCGGCGTCGACAACGTCGATATCCGGGCCGCGACTGCCAAGGGCGTGATCGTCATGAATACGCCGTTCGGGAACTCGATCACGACCGCTGAGCACGCCATCGCGATGATGATGGCGCTCGCGCGTCAGATTCCGGAAGCCGACCGCTCGACGCAAGCCGGCAAATGGGAGAAGTCACGCTTCATGGGCGTCGAGCTGTTCGGCAAGACGCTCGGCGTGGTCGGCTGCGGCAACATCGGCTCGATCGTCGCCGACCGCGGTGTGGGCTTGAAGATGAAGGTGATCGCCTATGACCCATTCCTCTCCGAGGAGAGGGCGATCGAGATCGGTGTGCAGAAGGTGGAGCTGACGGAACTCCTGTCGCGCGCCGACTTTATCACGCTGCATACGCCGCTCACCGACCGCACGAAAGGGATTATCGGTGCGGCCTCGTTCGCACGGATGAAGCCCGGCGTGCGCATCATCAACTGCGCGCGCGGCGGTCTGGTCGACGAGGCGGCCTTGTTGGAGGCCTTGAAGGCGGGGCATGTCGCCGGCGCGGCCCTCGACGTATTCGAGGTAGAGCCGGCCAGCTCCAATCCGCTGTTCGGTGCGCCCAACCTGATCTGCACGCCGCATCTGGGTGCAGCGACCAGCGAGGCGCAGGAGAACGTAGCGCTGCAGGTCGCCGAGCAGATGTCGGCTTATCTGCTCAAAGGCGCGATCTCGAATGCGGTCAACTTCCCTTCGATCACGGCAGAGGAGGCGCCGCGTCTGCGGCCGTTCGTGAAGCTCGCCGAGCAACTCGGCTCGTTCGCGGGTCAACTTACCGAGACCAGCATCAAGGGTATCCATATCGAATACTCCGGAGCGGTGGCCGCGCTCAACGTCAAGCCGATCACGGCGGCGGCGGTGGCGAGCGTGCTCAAGTGGCACATGGGCGACGGAGTGAACATGGTCTCGGCCGTGAGTCTCGCCGAGCAGCGCGGGGTGCGGATCGAGACGACCACGCGCGGCCAGGACGGGACCTACGAGAGCTACGTGAAGCTCACCGTAAAGACCGACAAATATGATCGTTCCGTCGGCGGCACGGTGTTCTCGGACGGACGGCCGCGCTTCATCCAGGTGCGCGATATCGACATGGAGTTCGAGGTCAGCCCGCACATGCTGTTCGTGCGGAATGCCGACAAGCCGGGATTCATCGGACGGTTCGGCTCGCTGATGGGAGAGGCGGAGGTCAACATCGCGACCCTCAATCTCGGTCGCGATAAGCCGGGTGGCGACGCCATCTGCCTCGTGGCGCTCGACGAGCCGATCTCGGATACGGTGCTCGGCAAGGTTCGGGACCTGCCGATGGTCATACGCGCGAATCGGCTGCAATTCTGATTTCGTTCCCGGATAAACGTCTTTAATATTTTCGCGATCGGTTGTCGGCCGGAGCTTTCTGCTTTGGCCGAGAGCTTTTCGTGAGTGCTACGGCAACTCTCACGAAAAAGTAAATCCAAGCGTCACAATGGTTTACCGAATATTCGCACTACGTCCCTAGAAAGAACCCAATGTGCCCCCAACCTCAGGGGCGTTTTTTCTCTGGATGGTGGATGCCATGAACCTACTCATGAGCGGGATCGAATTCTTCGGTCTGTTTCTCATTCTCCTCGCAGTTCTGGCGGTCTGGTCGACCGTCAAGGTGGTTCCCCAGGGCTTCAACTGGACGGTCGAGAACTTCGGCCGGTATACGCGAACGCTTTCGCCCGGCCTGCACATCCTCATTCCAGTGATGGAGCGCGTCGGCGCGAGGATGAACATGAAGGAGCAGGTGATGGATATTCCCTCGCAGGACATCATCACCCGCGACAACGCCATGGTGAAGGTGGATGGCGTCACGTTCTACCAGGTGCTGAATGCCGCCAAATCAGCCTACGAGATCGACAATCTCGAGGGGGCGATCATCAACCTGACGATGACCAACATCCGCACGGTCATGGGCTCGATGGACCTCGACGAGCTCTTGTCGAATCGTGACCAGATCAACGCCAAACTCTTGCATGTCGTCGACGCTGCGACAGAATCCTGGGGCGTGAAAGTCACGCGCATCGAGATCAAGGACATCGCACCGCCCCGGGATCTGGTCGATTCGATGGCGCGCCAGATGAAAGCCGAGCGCGAGAAGCGCGCGCAGATCCTGGAGGCCGAAGGCCATCGCCAGGCGGCGATCCTACAGGCTGAAGGCGAGAAGCTCAGTGCGGTACTCGAGGCCGAGGGTCGCAAGGAAGCGGCGTTCCGAGATGCCGAGGCCCGCGAGCGTGCGGCCCAGGCCGAGGCCGAGGCGACGCGCATGGTGTCCGAGGCCATAGCGGGCGGCAACGTGCAGGCGATCAACTACTTCGTCGCCAACAACTACATGAAGGTTCTCGAGTCGGTGGCAAAGTCTCCGAACCAGAAGATCCTCATGATGCCGCTCGAGGCATCGTCAATTATCGGCTCGCTGGCCGGTGTCGCGGAGATCGCCGGCGAGGCCTTCGGCAACAGAGGCGGCGGTGGCGAGCCGCGACGGCCACTCGGCAGTGTGCCACGCTCGTAAGGCTAAAATGATGAAGCAGCCGGGCCTCGTGCCCGGCTCAATTGTGGATGCCCGGTCATGTCCCTCGTTTCCTTCCTCGCTCAGCTCGGTGCCTGGAATTGGCTTTTCCTCGCCGTTGCGTTGTTCGCGCTCGAGACGGTCGTGCCGGGGGTGCATTTCGTCTGGTTCGGCGTCGCCGCCGTACTGGTCGGCCTCCTCAGTCTCGCGACCGGCTTTGCCTGGCAATGGCAGCTCGTGGTCTTTGCGCTCCTTGCCGTCGCCTCGGTCTTTGCCGCGAGGCGCTTCGCCCGGGCCGACAATTCGCCTAGCGATACACCGGATCTCAATTTGCGCGGCGCGCAGTACGTCGGTCGTATCGTGACGGTGGAGGAGGCGATCCGAGCCGGTCGCGGCAAGGTCCGGGTCGGCGACACGGTCTGGCAGGCAGAGGGACCCGATACGCCTGCCGGCACGCGCGTCAAAGTCACCGGCACACGCGACACGGTCCTGATCGTGGCCGCGGACTGAACCTTATCCGGCGGTCCGAGTATTCGGCGACCTTGACAACGCCGGGCCGCTATCGCACCAGTTGAGGCATGGGGCCGCCGCGATCGCCCCGTGAGGCGCCAGCCGAAGAGTCGCGTCCAACGACCTCTCGAGAGGATGGACGCCCATGCCTGCCCCCACCGAAATCACTATTGCCCAACTTGCGCGGCTGGTCGGCACGCCCGACGCGCCGGATGTCGTCGATGTACGTATCGACCAGGACTTCGCGGCCGATCCGAGGCTCATTCCAGGCTCGCGCCGACGCTCATACACGACTGTATCCGAGTGGGCGCAGGAGCATGACGGCCGCCGAGTCGTCGTGACCTGCCAAAAGGGGCTCAAACTCAGCCAGGGCGTCGTTGCGTGGCTGCGCCACCACGGTGTCGTGGCCGAGGCTCTCGAGGGTGGCGTGCAAGGCTGGCGCGACGCCGGCCAGATGCTCGTCAAGTCCGACAAGCTGCCGCCGCTCACCACAGGTGCGCACACACTTTGGGTGACGCGCGAGCGCCCGAAAATCGATCGTATCGCCTGTCCATGGCTGATCCGCCGCTTCGTCGATCCGCGGGCCGTGATCCTCTTCGCCAAGGCCTCCGAGGTGGCAGGCGTGGCGGAAAAGTTCGGCGCTACGCCGTTCGACATCGACGGTGTGTTCTGGAGCCATCGCGGCGAGAAGTGCACGTTCGATACCCTCATCGACGAAATCGGCCTCGACTGTCAGCCGTTACTGCGGCTGGCGGCGATCGTGCGTGGCGCCGACACAGCTCGGCTTGATCTGGCACCGGAGGCGGCGGGACTTCTGGCCATGTCACTCGGGCTATCGCGCTTGTACAAGGACGACTTGGCTCAGCTCGATGCCGGAATGACGCTTTACGATGCCTTGTATCGGTGGTGCCGTGATGCGACCGACGAAACACACAACTGGCCGACGCCTGCCAAATCGGGTCGCTGAAGGAATAGATCATGGATGGTATTGCCGCCTCGAAAGGCGCCGATGACGCGATGGCGCCCGCCCCTTCCTTTTCCGAAGCCCTGAAAGAATGGACGCGCATCGGCCTCCTTTCTTTTGGTGGGCCGACGGCGCAGATCGCGCTGATGCACCGGGTCATCGTCGACGAGCGAAAGTGGCTGACCGAGAGCCAGTTCCTCAATGCGCTCAGCTTCTGCATGCTGCTGCCCGGCCCCGAGGCGACCCAGCTTGCGACGTATGCTGGCTGGCGGCTTCACGGCGTTGCGGGGGGCATCGCCGCCGGGCTTCTTTTCGTGCTTCCCGGCGCCCTCGTGATTTTTGCGCTGTCACTGATTTACGCGCTCTATGGCAACGTGCCGTTCATCGCGGCGATCTTCTTCGGCATCAAGGCCGCCGTTCTCGTCATCGTCGTGGAGGCGTTGCTGCGGATCGCGAAGCGCGCGCTCAAGCGCTGGGACCAGTGGGCGATTGCCGCGGCTTCGTTCATCGGCATCTTTGCGCTGGGTCTGCCGTTTCCCTTGATCATCATTGCTGCAGCTGCGATCGGGTTTCTCGGCACGCAGCAAACCGACGAGGGTGCGGCAACGCCGCTTCCCGCCGTGCCCCTGGCGCAAACCATGTCGACGATCGCGATCTGGCTGGCGGTTTGGATCCTGCCGCTGTTGCTGGTCGTGGTGGCATTCGGCCGGGACCATGTTCTCTCGAAGCTGGCGCTGTTCTTCTCCAAGCTGGCGGTGGTGACGTTCGGCGGCGCCTATGCCGTGCTTGCCTACATGACCGACACGGTCGTCAAAACGCATGGCTGGCTGCAGCCGGGGCAGATGCTCGATGGCCTCGGTCTGGCCGAGACGACGCCGGGCCCGCTCATTCTGGTCACGGAGTTCGTCGGCTTCCTCGCCGCATTCCGATGGGGCGGTGGCGACCCGATTCTCATGGGGACGCTCGGTGCCGTGGTCGCGCTCTGGGCGACGTTCGTCCCGTGCTACCTGTGGATCTTCGTCGGCGCGCCCTACATCGAGTGGCTCAATTCCCAGCCGCGTCTGAAGGCCGCGCTGACGGCGATCACGGCGGCCGTCGTCGGCGTGATCCTCAACCTCGCGGTGTGGTTCGGCCTGCACGTCTTCTTCGGCTCGGTGGAGCGCATCGATGTGGGGCCATTCAAGCTGTCGCTGCCCGATCTCGCGACGCTCGATTGGCGCGTCATGGTGCTAGCGGCGATCAGCGCAGTCCTGCTGCTGCGCCAGCACTGGGGAATCCCCGCCGTACTCGCTGTCGCGGCGGGGCTGGCGCTGGCGATGCGCGTGGCCGGGCTCTAGGCTCGGCATCAGAGGCGCGATCGCCAAACCCTTCGAGTGCCGGTCACAGGCCGTTGATGCGCATCAGCGCCTGGAAATGCTGCTCGGCCTGGAAGTCGATGACCTGCATGTACTGGCGGGCCGTGTCCGCGACCTGTTCGTCGCTCATGATCTGCAACGGCTTGCCGGTCGACATGGCGAGTACCTGCTGCTTGGCTGCGCGCTCCAGGTAGTAGAGATCGTCGAAGGCGAAGGCGATCGACGGCCCCCCAATCGAGATGCCGTGGTGGGCCAGGAAGAACACATCGGCATGCGGGTTCTTCTTCTGCGCCTCGGCGATGCGCTTTCCCTCGCTCTCATCGAGTGCGATGCCGCCGAACGACTGATAGGCGACGCGGCCGTGATAGCGCGCTGCCGTCTGGTGGGCCATCTCGAGGCGGCCGCCCTGGACCATCGTCAGCGACGTCGCCCACGGCATGTGGACGTGCAGGATGCACTGGTGGCGCGGGTTGGCGCGGTGGCCTTGCACGTGGATGTGGCGGGCCGTCGCCTCGACCTCACCTTCTCCCTCGACCACGCGGCCGTCGCCATCGATCAGGAGCAGGTGCTCGGGGCGCATCTCCGACCAGTGCATGCCGTAAGGGTTGATCAGGTAGCGCTCGTCAGCTCCGGGCACGACAACGGAGAAATGATTGCAGATGCCCTCGGAGTAGCCGAACTTTTCGGCGAGCCTGAATGCGGCCGCCAACTCGCGGCGCAGCTTCATCGGGGACGGGGAGGCGGTCGGCATATGGGGGGCTCGCGGAGACAGTTGGACGATGCGATCGAGGATACGGGGCCGGATCAAGCGGGTCCAGAGGGGAGCCGCATCTTGCCACTACCGCCTGGACTTGCGCCACTCGTAGGCGGCGACGGCCAAGCCGTAGAAGGCGATATCCGCCGCGATCTTGCCGAGCACCAGTCCCAAGGCCAAATTCCCCGTTAGTTGCGGAAAAAGGTACATGCAACCCGGTCTCACCACGAAGCTGTCGAGTACCTCGGCGGCACCGAACTCTCCAACGAGCGAGCGCGACGACGACAGGAGCGCCGGCCCCAGGGCCATCGTCGGGAACAGCCCGGCGTTCATGACGCGACGGACCTCGCGCGTCAGGGCATATCCATAAAAGCCGGCATTCTCGGCCCAGGTCGCGGCATAGGCGACAACGGCGGCATTCATGCCGAACGCTGCCGCACCGAGACCTCCCGCCAGCGAGCAAGCCGTCGCCGCGATCTCCAAGGGCAGATAGCGTGCCAGCCACTCGATGAGCTTCGCCTTCATGCTGCTCGCGATCCGATCTCCACGCACGTGACGCGACCTTGCTCCCGGTCTCCGGAGAGTTCAATCCGTCATTGGATCTGCGGCAGCTACCTACCTGAGCCAGCGTTGATAGATCAGCCAGCACGCCGTCGCCCAGGCCGTTCCGAGTGCCCATCCGGCGAGCACATCCGAAGGCCAATGGACGCCAAGGTAGACCCGGCTCGCCCCGACCATGAGCGCCAGAAGCACCGCCACGCTCAGCACGAAGGCTTTCACGCGGCGCCGCGGTTGGCCGGCGGCAAGCAGCGCGCCGAGCGTCAGGTAGACGACACTCGCCTGCATCGCATGCGCCGAGGGAAAGCTGAGCGAGAACACGTCGGCCCCGTGTGGAACGAGATCCGGACGCGGCCTGGCGAATGCGAGCTTGGCCATCTCACCGAGGAGGCTGCCACCGGCCGTGAAGGCGAGGACTGCGAGGGCACCTGCGCCGTGACCGTTCAAAGCGAGGAAGCCCATTACGGCAGCTACGAACAGCCCCAGGATGCCGCGGCTCCCAAGTGCTGTGACATCCCGAACGACACTCTCGAACCAGGCCGGACCCAGTGGATTGGTTGGGTCGCCGGGCACGCGTAACGCGAGAAGAACACTTCTGTCGACGGCGTCGAGCCGGCCCCTCTCCACGAACACGGCCACCAGGACGAAAAGGCCGAGTGCCGCAATAGCGATCCCCAACCCTACGAGCGCCTTCAGCTCGACAGGCAGGCATCGCCGCCTCGTTGGCACGGCCATGGCGGCCCTTCCTCGCTACCCGCTATCCGTGCAAGCACTTTCCCCAGCATTGTAGGCAGGGGCAAGAACCGAGAGCGCCTTCGGGCGAATCTTGAATGCCAGCGGCGTGCGCAGCTCCTCTACCTCTCCGTCGATCGACACCGCGATGCTTGCTCGTTTCGAGATGTCGATCATCAAATGCTGAGCGTGCAGTCGCAAGACATTCGGATCGCCCGCGAGGCGGCCGAGCGCCGCCCTGACGCCGGCAGCCGCCACCCCCCAGCCCGACGTATGGCGGGCCGCGTAGACGGCAAGCGCGCCAGCGTCGAGTTCGGGCCGCCGCAATGTCAAGCAGGCTTCATCCGAATAGGGGTTGTTGGTCACCACGAGGGAAAGTACCCGGATGTGCAAGGTGCCCGTTCCATCGTCGATGCTCATGTTGGTCCGGCGCCGGCGCCGTAGGACATCGCGGACAGCCTTGAAATAACCGCGCATGCGCTCGAGCGCCGGCTTGCCTCTGAGCTTCTGGCGCTCGGTCGAAAAGCGTGTCGTTGGGCCGAGTATGGCATTGCAGAGAAAAAGACGCCCATTGACCTCAGCGACATCGATGGCCGTCACTCGTCCACGAGCGAGCGCATCGGCCGCCTGGTCGATGTCGAGCGGGATCGTCAAATCCCTGGCGAGGCGGTTGACGGTGCCGAGTGGGAGGACGCCGAGCGTGGTTGGCGTGCCGACCAGGGCCGTCGCTGCACAGCGGACGGTCCCATCGCCGCCTCCGACAATGAGAACCTCCGGGGGCTCTTTGCGCAGGCGCGTAAACGCCTCTTCCAGGCCGGTCGGCTTCACGATCTCACAGGCCACCTCGTGGCCGGCCGCGACGAAGCGCTGCGTCACGCCTTCTGCAATGGCCTCGACGTCGCCGCCGACGACTGTTCCGGCGCGCTCGTTGATGATGATCAGCGTTTGCATGCGCCTCACAACGTGGCGGACGCGACCCCGGTTCCGCCGCTCGAGGCCCCGTGATAGTGAGATGACATGCGGCCGCGTAGCCACACGAGGAGCCACCCTGATGCCGATGGATGCCAATGAGATCGAGCGCCTGATCAAGGCGGCGTTGCCGGATGCCAAGATCGAGATCAAGGATCTTGCCGGCGATGGAGACCACTTTGCAGCCCACGTCGTTTCGCCATCGTTCGCGGGCAAGACGCGGGTCCAGCAGCACAAGATGGTCTACGACGCGCTCGGTGGGCGGATGGGCGGTACGCTGCACGCCTTGGCGCTGACCACCGCGGTGGGGTAACTTTAGGGGGCGTTGTGCTTTGCAAGCGCCACGGATTGACTTGTTGCGTCCGTCACAGCACATGAATGTGGCGTCAGGCGGCCTTGACCCGCCGCGAACCCAGGAAGGACGACAGAATGAGCAATGAGCAGGGCGTGAACGACCATATCGCCAAACTGGTCAGCGAGAATGATGTCGTGCTCTTCATGAAGGGCACCAAGAGCATGGCGCAGTGCGGTTTTTCGCATCAGGTGGATGCCATCCTGCAGCATCTCGGGGTCGACTATAAGCCGGTCAATGTCTTGGAAAATATGGAAATTCGAGAGGGCATCAAGGCCTTTTCCAACTGGCCAACCATTCCTCAGCTCTACATCAAGGGCGAGTTCGTCGGAGGCTGCGACATCATCAAGGAGATGTTCCAGGCCGGCGAGCTGCAGGAGATGCTGAGCGAGAAGGGCGTCGGCCACAACGAGCGCACGATGTCGGCCTGAGAGGCCTCTTTTGCGATCGGCCGGGCGTTGCCCGGTCGATGGCGCCCGCCGGCAACGCGTCCGGACCAATGGGGTGCCGGACGCTTTCCGTCTTGATCATGCCGCTTCTCCGGCCTTTGCTTTGCTGCCGGCGGAGCCGTGATCATAACCCCGGCGCAGTCCTCTAGACGCAATGGGGGAGGCGGTGAAGGGCGGATCTCGAGCCTTAGTAGACGTACGGCACCCGGCTGGCAGGCGTGGCGATCATCCGCCCGGCCATCGAGTTCCCAGCGAGCCGCACGTGCATCGGTTGCTTGGCGGACGCCGCTTCCTACTCGGCCTCGCCGTCATCGCCGCGTCGATCTCGCTCGCGCTCGGCATCTCGATGCCGTCGATCAAACTGACCAAGTTCTATTTCTTCTCGACCGAGTATTCCCTGATCTCGACCGTCGATAGCCTGATCAAGCGCAACCAGATCTTCCTCGGAGCGCTGGTCTTCGTTTTCTCGATCCTGCTGCCGGTCGTCAAGATCCTCTACCTTCTCATTCTCACAACGATGCCGCTGGAGACGTTGGAGCGGCAGTATCGCCGACTTCGGGCGCTCGAATGGATCGGCAAATGGTCGATGCACGACGTGCTCGTTCTGGCCCTCATGATCTTCTTCGTGAAGAGCCAGGGCATCTACGATGCGACGAGCCTCTCGGGTGTCTACTTCTTCACGTCTGCGGTCGTCTTCATGATCCTCGCCTATGCTTGGCTCAACGTTTTTGCGCTGGGCGAGATCAAGTCCCGCGTGCGCCGCATCGAAGCGACCGAGGCGCGCCCGCCTTCGGCGCTGCGTAACTTCATGCTGGCCTTATTCATTCTCGTGGCTGCGATCCTGTTCGCGCTGGGCGTGATCCTACCCTCTATTCGCTTCACGACCGTCTACGTCTGGAAGAACGAGCACTCGATCGCCTCGATCATCTGGGCTCTCTACGCAACTCAGGAGTACTTCCTCTGCGGGGTGATCACTGTGTTCTCGGTGCTGTTCCCATTCCTGAAGCTGCTCTATCTGCTGACGCTCTGTCTTTCGCCCAATGTCAGCCGGGATTTCCGCGAACGCTCCATCTCGACCATGGAATGGCTTGGCCGCTACTCGATGACGGATGTCATGGTGTTGGCTTTGATGATCTTCTACATGAACTCGTCCGGCTACACGGAGGCGCAGGTCCTGCCCGGGGTCTACTGCTTCGCGGCTTCGGCGGTGATGACGATGATCGCCTACGGCTGGGCCAATTCCGCCGCTAACGCTGCGTCCTCTGTGGATGCGGTCGCGGTCGGGGCGGCGCTTGCCTCCGGCGGCAATCCTGCGCCGGGACCGGCGAGGTCATGAAAGGGACGAGCATGTCAGGCAAGACCGTGCGGCCCGGTGAGGTCATGCTCCCCGAGGATCCTGCGACGGCGCGAGGCGACACACACCTCGTGTTCATCGGCTGCGTGCGGTCGCCCTGGACGAAGGACGCGCCGCGTCCGAAGAACCCCCGCGAGGCCCGCGAGCGAGGTGGTCTCGCCCGGCTCGAGATTGCCCCGCCCTACCGGCCGGCCCTGCGTGGTCTCGAAGCCTACTCCCATGTGGTCGTACTCGCCTGGCTGCACGAAGCCCGCCGCGATGCCCTCGTCATCCAGCCGCCTCACGCCGACGCCCCGCGCGGCGTTTTCGCTTTGCGTTCGCCGGTCCGGCCAAATCCGATCGGGATGACAGTCGCGCGCATCGTGCACGTCGACTGCGACGCCGGCATTGTCGAGATCGATGCCATCGACTTTCTGGACGGCACCCCCCTCGTCGACGTGAAGCCCTACCGGCCGGGAATTGATGCCGTGCCCGATGCCGTCGTAGGCTGACCCGCCCGGCGGCCGCCGGAGCTCAACCGGAGGCCTTCCATGGCTGAACTCGAGATCATCGGTGTTCCCTTTTCGAACTACGTGCGCTCCGTCCGCATGCTGTGCGCGGAGAAGGGCGTCGCGCACACGTTGACGTCGGCGCGCCCGCAGTCGCCGGAGGTGACGTGTATCCATCCGGCAGGCCAGATTCCCTGCATGCGCCACGGCGACGTCGCGCTGTTTGAATCGAAGGCTATCGCCACCTACATCGACAAGGCCTTCCCCGGTCCCAAGTTCATTCCCGACGACGCCCTCGGCGCCGCCAAGGTCGAGCAGTGGGTGAGCTACGGTAACGCCAAGGTCGACAAGTGGATCATGCGCGAGTTCGTCGTGCCATCGGTGTTCTTCGACAAAGCGAAGGGGCCTGACACGGCTCGGATCAACGCTGCGATCCCTGAGATCGACAAATGCGCCAAGGTGCTTGACGAGGCGCTCGCCAAGTCGCCCTTCCTCGGGGGCTCCAGCCTGACCTACGCCGACATGAACGTGCTTCCTATGCTCGACACGGCGATGGGCTTTCCGGCGACGAAAGAGGTGCTTTCGAAATACAAGAACCTGACGGCATACGTCGCCAAGCTGACCGAGCTGCCCTCCTACAAGAACACCGCTCCACCGCCCCGCAAGTGAGAACGTGCGGGTTGGTCACGGGAGGCAGCGGGTCGTCGAGGGGTTAGGGCGCGACGGCAGGCACGCCCCCGTTCCGGCGTTCGGGGTGCGCTCCATGGTCTGACCTGTATCCATCGTGTGCTCACACGTCGCGCGCACGATGAAGTTGCGCTTGCTTGGCCGTAAGCGAGAAGCTAGAGGATTGTCCAAGAGCGTTGATGTCGTCTTCGGCGATAATGGACAACAGCTCGGGCGCGTAGCTCAGCGGTAGAGCACACCCTTCACACGGGTGGGGTCACAGGTTCAATCCCTGTCGCGCCCACCAGAAAATCAACGACTTAGCTCGACACAGGTCGTTGTGTTGTACAATTTTCAGGCTCGGTTGTACAAACTCGCCCTTCGTTCCGGTCACGTCTTGTTCTCCCACTTGGCCATCGCCTGCCTCGCAAGGCGCTGTCGATTGAGGTCGGCGGCGTAGTGATCGACCATGTCGCGTGACTGCCCGGTAACGGCCATCACCTCCTCGACCGAGCAACCAGCCTCAAGGAGAAAGCAGACCGCCGATTTCCTTAGGCCATGGAAGACGAGTCCGTGACATTCGCCGGTGACAAGCTCCACGGCCTCCATCTGTCGCCCCCAGACTGTCTTGAGGCCTTCATCGGTCCAAGGCCTCCCGTTGCTACCGGTCAGTATTCGGGTCGAGCGGCGCTCCATCGACCCGAGGACTGCTCGAAGTTCTTGATGCACGGGTATCCAGACACGGACGCCCGTCTTTTCCTGTTTCACGCGAATGGCGCCCCGGTCCACGTCAGCCCACGTCATCGGCAAGAGATCGGATCGGCGCTGGCCAGTGTACAGCGCCAGTGACATGGCCTGGACCATCTCCGGCACAGCGTGCTCGCGCCATGCTTCAATTGCCTCCCAGCTCCAGGCTGCCCACGGTTCGCCTGCGGGGAAAGGTTTTACGTGCTCGCAGGGATTGTCGGTCCGCCAACCGCGCGGGATCGACCACGCCAGCATCGACGATAGGGCAGTGCGAAAGGTATTCGCTGCCTCCGGGGTACCTCGCATGGCATCGCGCAACTCAAGAACGTGACGCGGCTCCAGGCCACGCACAGGAAGGTCACCCCAAGCCGTGAGGATGCGGCCCAGCGCTGTGCGATAGTTCCGTTGCGTATTCGGAGCCAAAGCGCGCCATTCCGGGCTCGGCTCTTTCCCCTCTGTCCCAACCCAGGCTTCTGCCAGAGCGCGAAAGGTGCCTGCGCGGGCGCTGGGCGCCCCGACGCCACTGGCGGCGCGGTAGGCCGCCCACCACTCCGGATTTGGCTCGCCCGACGGCAAGGTCGGGCAGCCGGGCAGCGCAATTCGTTGGCCGGCTCTCTTGGTTCCGCGAAATGGATGATAGGCAAAATACTCTCTCCCGCGAGAGACCGTCATGTGGACGTGCGCCGGCAACCTCATCCTAGCCTTGCGACGTCGTGACATTGCTTATGCCTTGCCGAAAGGGGTCATCCTCTACTGATGATATTCCGCTCGCGTCCGGTTCGCCACCGACTATCCGGCCGTTGCGAGCGAGAATGAAGGCGTCCACGTCCTCCCAGCGCCACTTTCGAGACGCCCCGACGGTCAATGGCTCGGGCAGGTGGCCGAGGCGCACGTAGTCGTCGAGGGTCGAGCGCGACAGATCAAGTAGGTAGGCGAGCGTCTCCGCCGAACAGTATGCCGGCCGGTAAGGGCGCTCGACGTCTCGCTTGCGGGCCATTGACGTTGACTCAGGTTATGTCGACACTCAACATTTCGTGCTCTGGAGAGCCGGTGGGTTCAAAAGCGTAACTATCGGCGCCCGGCCAAGCTTGCGCTCGACCTTGACGAGCCCAGCGCCTTCGAGCCAGGTCAGCGCTCGGTACTTGGCGTTGCGGTCGCAGCCGAAGCGATGGCCTGACACGTTGCTCAGCGGGACGTTCGCTGATCGCAAGAGCCCAGCGGCATACCAAAGAGCGATGCCGGTATGCAGGCTCTTTCCAGGCAGTCGGGCAGCGGCTTCGAGCCAAGCAAGCGGCACCGGCCCTTTCAAGAAGCCCTCGCCCCTGACATGGCGAGGTGGCTGGCTTCTGCGTACGCTTCTAACTGTAGTGTACAGCCTCATTCGATCACGATCGATAGGGCTCATGAGAGGTTACCCTCCATAGACAGACAATAAGATTGGACGGGAGTGCGCCGGCGATCAGGTAGCGTCGCTCTGGTGAGCAGGTGCCTCGTCAAGCCCGATGGCAGTGGCGACCGCGTTCCAAACCACCAGACCGCGGCGATTCCGCCAACGGTCCGGCGCAGCGACAGTCTTGACCGACGTTCTCAGTGCGAAACCGTCCAGAACGACCTCGCTGGCGTCAGCCATCAGGCGCCTTGTGATGGCGACCGCTTCGGCCAAATCGCCAACGGGCGCTTCTATGAACAGCGCATCATGGTTCGGCGCGCAGACAGAGATGCCCGCCTCCGTCACACTGCAGCAGGCAAGCCGCAACATTTCTCCGCCCGCTGATTGCATCGGAAAGTTGCGCAGCGACATCAGCTTCAGAGGCGGCTTCACATGGCGCAACCAACCGAATACCGATCGCTGCACGCCATCAAGAAGCGCTCGCGTCTCGACATCGGCGCTCCACTCCCAGAATCGGGGAAATGACCGCCTGTGGTCTTCCAGAAGTCTCCTGGCAGTGTTCACCCCGATACCGAGTTGCTTTGCCAGTCTTTCCGCTCCAATGCCGTACTGGACCCCAAGAGCGGACGCCTTATAGCGCTCCCGAATGTCCGGGTGCGAGGCTACGGTCGCATCTACTGGGGCAGCACCTGCGGCCTTCGCCATCGACAGATATGGATCCCCTGTGGCATACGTCGCCTCCATGGTCTCGTCACCGGAAAGCGCGGCGGCAATGCCGAACTCCTGCTGTTCCCAGTCGATCAGCGCTAAGGCCATACCAGGTGCCGGCTTGATGAGATGGCGCACCCAGGCTGCCGGTCCCAAGACGCTGGCTTTGGTGCTCGGTGCGTTTCGCCCGGTGACAGTCGAGAAGGGACGCAGCGGCGTGCGGTTCCGGCCATCCTTTCCCACTGCGAGCGCCGAAGGATCGAACGACAGTAGGGTCGTGCGCAATTCCCTCAGCGGTCGGACCTGTGGATGGAGGCGGGCCATGTCGCGCCACGTCTCATCCGCGAGGTCCAGGCGCCCGGAGCTCGCAAGCGGCCAGTCAATTCGCTGATCAACCAGCCAAGCACCGAATGCTTCCTCGTCGAACCGCTCACCTCGATAGATCCAACGACCACCGTCGATCTGACGGATGATGCGAGCGCGGGCATCGGGCCAGTCCCGCTTCAGGGCAGTCAGCGTTTCGCCGTCGATCGGGATGCCCGTCGCCTCAATACGGCTGATCGCGCCGAGGTATCGCCCCCTCATGATCGCGCGCCCGATATCGAGCTTTGGTCCCATGGCTTCGAGTAGCGTCGAGATCGCCACCAATCGCCGCCGCAGATGCTGTGGAGTGCTGCCAATTACCAGGGCATCGGATGCGGGACGACCGTAGTCCAGCAGGGCGCCGACCAGGCCACCGACATGTACGTCGCTGCTGCCGTTGATGGCATTGCGACGCTCCAGCAGCAGATCAATCAGCCGCTCTGGCATCGGCCAGCCCAGCGCCAGATGGAGGCCGAACAGGGTGTTCGCGTCAGTCGTGATGACCAGCGTGTCGGGCCCCGTCGGATAGGGCGGCCGCCTGATGGTCTGCAGATGCGGAGTACGCGCTTCGACAAGGTCACCGGAATGGGCGTCCTGCGCCACCAGCGCAATCGGCTCCGCACGCTCCCCTACTCGTCGAATGGTAGCAACGGTCACGAGCCATATTGCCGTGAAATCGCTGAGCGGGAGCATGTCAGAACTCCCCGAGCAGCTTGCGGATGACCGGGTGGTCAAGCGAGTCGATGTATCGGGCCTTGAATGCCATCTCCAGGACCCGCTCGAAGCTCATCTCCGGCCATTCGGGCTCGGCGAGCTGATCGAGCGCCTCATAGATGTCGTAGGTGCCCGCGCCCTTGTTCGCGGCGATGCGGGTCCATTTCAGCTCAGCAATGAGCGCTGCCTGATGGGCGGCCGAGTTGTAAGGATCGAGGTTGCCCTGCTCGTCGGGCAGCCGCACCGGCCACAGCAAGACGGCGCCCTGACGCGTCACGGCCAAGTAGAGCATCTTGGCCGTACACTCGCCTGGGATCGCTGGCTCAATCTCCGGGTCGACCAGATACGTCATTCCCTCGGCCTTGAAGTCCAAGACGAGCGTCTCGATCCTCATGGCAGGATCGGGGTGAACTCGGACGAACTCCTGGCGGTTGGGCTTTCTGACCTGAACGACCGAGACGATCTTCCGGGCTGTCGGTCCCTCGCTGCGGCTCTGGCTGTATCGCAGGCGCCGGGGGTCGAACGGGTTGGGCTGCTTGCTGTTGCTCCCGCAGTTGCCGTCATCGCCGTCCGGCGGGAAATCGCTCGCACTGGTCATACGCTCACTCGCTCGCTTCGCACCAGGCCACGGCGGCTGTGCGATGGCGAGCAGTCTCACCCGAGACGATGCTCCAGCCCATCCCGCCGACAGCCTGCCGGCGTGACATCGCAGGAGACAATTCTTGATGATCTTCAATATCGAAGCTGCGTTGGCGTGACATTCGCACCTATGTCACGTGACATTTCGTTGCTGTGCGCGACGACGGCGAGACCGGAGCCCGCTTACTTCACGACGATGCGCACACGAGGATTCAACCGATATCCGCTAGTCGTGCTCTCGATGAGCGCGTCCTCGCCGGGATCAACGCCATGCGCCGCGAAACCCTCTCGGACCTCATCGCGCAGACGATCGATGCGTTTGCGCACAGCTTCGTCGCTGGGCGCCCCCATTTCGTCTGCCAATTGCTTCGCGCGGAAACATCGGAACTGCGCCGGCTCGCGCTCCGCATTGCGATCCTTCCGGTGCTCTTGAACTAGAAATCGAAGAATGCGCGGTGCGGTCCTGCCGGTGAACGCCATCAGGCCGTCAATCTCAAAGAGCGATAGCGAATCGTCAGTCCGGAGCAGAATCTCATCTGCGGACGGCTTCGAGCCCTCGGCCCACCTATCCTCGCCTGCATCCTCGTCATTCTCGATCGGATCCGTATCATCCGTAGATTTTTGTGTTCGAGCACCTGCGTTAGCCGCAGGGTGGTACGGTTCGATTGCTAGCCAAAGCAGGCAATCCGGCGACAACGTTCTCGAAACGATCGCCGCGCGGCGTTGACTGACGGCATCCTGGAAGATCTCCTCGACCCGTTTGCCGTGCCGCTGAAACATTGCGTGGAACTGCTCGGCTCTCGCCTCTGCTTCCGTCTGCGGATACGCGCTCATGAGCCAAGCCAACTCGCCCCCGAACCGCTTTGCGAAGTCGAGCGAGGAGATGCTGGCCATATCGAGCGCCATGCGAACACTGTCCACAGCCATCGCGCGGACCTTACCTGCCTGCCGTGGGCTGTCGAAAAACTCGACGCGATAAGCCGCGTCGGAATCGGCGTCGGCTGCGTTTGCCCCGAGAGTAGAAAGGCGGCGCTCGATGCACTGTTTGCACTCGCCACAGTGCGGGTGCATGATTGTCATGTCTCGCGTGGTGGAACAACTCAACGTGTTCTTGATGTAACGCGCAAACGGCGTTGCCATCAGCCGTTGAACCACCTCCATCTTAGTGTCGAAGCTGAACGGATTGTCGACTGTCATGGCGTCGTCGAGGGCGGATGACAGAAACTCGTTAAATAATCTTATCGAGCGCGGATGCGTCGAACGGCTGGCGTGCGTTCCGAGCACCTGGCTCGAGATCGGCAGGTTCGCACTCATGATTCCGTTTTCGTAGAAACGGATGCGGTCCGCCTCTTCGATCCTGGCAGCAACGGCTGCGACCGAGAGAAACAGGAAACTCCGCGTCCGCTGCGTGTGCTCACGAGTCGGGGGCAATCCGGAAGCGCCGGCATCGACGCGAACGTGCGTGACGCGACTTCCGAACTCTTTCCTCAATTCCTCCACCAACTCTCTCTGTCGTTTACCGATGAATTTGGTGGTGCGATGGCTCGCCAGGACGACATGCCGGTTGGTGGCTTGCAACTCATGAACTGCGCCAGCGAAACTGTCCAAGCCACCCGAGAACAGAACGACACTCGTGCCACCTTTGAAATCGGCGACATTTCCTCTCAGCCCAGGCAGGTAATCTTGCAGCGATAAAGGTGCATGGTTGTCGACGAACTCGAAGTGCCATGTGTCATCCGACAGGAAGTGCAGCGTTTGAGTGAGTGCCCCCATAATGCACGGCTCGGACCACCGGCCAGGCTCACGCACTGCAATGACCATGTGAAACGTACGCCGCCATTCGGCCCCGGCTGTGCCATCGCTGCGGCTCTCGCGGGGGATGCTATTGTCTGCGCGGAACACGTAGGTGGCGATTTCGAGGAGGTCGGTCAGCGCGTCCGGCTCGATCTGGCCGAGCCGGACGCGCAGATTCTTGACCTTGAGGTTCACATTCTTCGACGCGCCCTGCATGCAGAGGCGTTGCCCCTCCCCGTAGTTCTTGCACTGTGCATCAGTCAGACCGCAGAGGAAGAGATGCTCAGGCATCGCCACCCCCTCGCACGCGAAGCTCGTCGCGCAACTTCTTGAGGGAGTAGGCGGCGAAGCCCTGCGCCGTCTCGGGGTTCAGCGTTCGCTGGAAGGTAGACTTGGAGAACCAGCCACCGGCGAACTCTTCGACAATAAGGGAGACTTCCGAGCAATGACGGCGCATCGCCGAGCTGAACGCGGCCTGCTCTGCCAAACTGGCGAACGACCGCCCAGGACCGACATGATTCGGGAACTCGCGGCTCAGATAGTATTCGAGCGTCCTGTTGGTCAGCCGCGCAAAGAATTCCCGCGCCAGTGCGCCGAACTGCGCTTTCGTCGCGAGGTTGGACAACTCGAGACGAACGTCGCTCGCGTCGGTGAATAGGGTCGGCAGTCGAGGGCCGATCGCGGCCGTCAACGTTTCCACGGCCGCAAGGCGCGCCATTTCGCCGAGATCGGTCCGGTTCGCCCGCCCGGCGATGTGCTTATCGAGGGCGAGCGTGAACTCCGAAGTCAGTGTCAGCAGGGATCGGCCGGCCGCAGCGGAGAAACCCAGCTCGACGAGCCGGCCTTCGAACTGATCGGAGCGCGCAGCGAGTGGCAGTTGAGTCAGCAGCCAGACGGTGTATCCGAGCCCGGGATCGGCCCGCGCACTCTCCAGGGCGTCGTCGGCCGCTTGCGCGGTCGCCGCGGCGAGATCGGTGACATCGGCGCCGGTCTGCAGCTTGGCGACGACGGCGTCCCAATCGCGCGTCTTCGGCAACGATTTGAGCCGCAGATGTCCCATGCTCGCTACTCGGCAGCTATACGCTGGACGACGGCAGGCTCCAGCGCCTCAGCCAGCAGGGCGTCGAGCAGGCGGCGGCGGGTGGCGGCGGTGGCAGTGAGGCTCGCTTCCAGCCGGTCGCAGAGCGCCATCAACTCATCAACCTTGGCGACGATGCGGTGCTGCTCGGCGAGGGGAGGGAGGGGAAACCGAACTTCCCTGAGGTTCGAAGCGCTAATTCCCCAGTTGCCGACGGTGGTGGCGCACATCGCCTCGATCTCTACGCGCACAAGGTCGGAGTCGCCTGCCAATCTCAAGAACTCCGGAGCAAGCAGATTGCGCGCCACGCGAACGCGGATAAGTTTGTCGGGATAGATTGGTTGGAGACCGAGATAATCTTTAAAGATTGTGAGCCTTCCAACAAACGCCTTGTTGCCATTAAACCTGCAAGCGAGCAGATCGCCAGTCATTAATCCGTATTGATGGCGTGCTGCTTGGTCGACTCCGCTGATTAGCTTGTGCTCCTCTTCGGCCACAACGCCGTCGCGTCGAACCGTGCCTGCGCTGATCCTAAGAATCGGAATTCCATCCGGTGCTTCATCCGGCTTGCGCGAATAGCCATTTCGCGTGTCTTCCGCCAAGAGATTGCTTAGACGCGTGTAAACCCAAGTTGAAGGGATAGACTCTGGCCGATCGGAGCAGTCTGCTGGCTTCAATCCCACCGGCTCGTCGTTCGGGTCCTGCGGCACGAGCTTCCCGCGGACAGCGAGGTTGAGGATGGTCTGGCGGAGTTGCTTGATCTGGTCGGGGCGGGTCGTGAGGGCGGCGAGGTTGCCGAGCGCGAAGCGGGCGTGACCGGCAAAGGTCACCGGATCGTGATCGGGGTCATTGAGGCGGGCTAGGCTCGCCGCCGTCAGCCGGTCGCGCGTCGTCTCCCGCTCCGCCCGCGCAGCCTCAAGTCGGTCGCACAGCGCCATCAGCTCATCGACCTTGGCGACGATGCGGTGCTGCTCAGCAAGGGGTGGGAGGGGGACGGGAACCTCATTGAGTTGCTGTGACTTGATATTCTGCACCGTCAATTTGGAGGTTTCAGCCTTCCATTTCCCAAGGCTCTCATTGACGATCAGGTACAGCCAATCGTTCCTAAGATCTGTGGACGTGGGGCGAATGCGTGCGATCCGCTGGTTAAGGAGCGCGACCGGCCCGCGCCAAATGGAACACTTGATCGAGCCACTTAGCCCAAGGAGAAGGTCGCCGGGCTGCACCAGATATGAAGGATCGAACTCTCCTTTGATGAAGACTTCAGGAGAATTCGATCCGATATCGCCAATCTTGATAAGCGGCGGACCGTCGGCTTCTGACTTCGAATAGTCGCCAGAGGAAAAAGCGAAACCTTGGGTCACGAGAGTTATGCTCGCCAGCCTTGTCCACACCCAGCCCTGCGGCTCATCAAATGGTCGTTCGTCGTTCCCTACAGGAGGAAACGGTTTAGGCCGACGTTCTTCACCTAATTCGAACAGCCGCGCCTTCTCCTTCGCGAGCCGCTTCAGCAATTCCGACGCCGGTTCGTCGTTTGTCTCCTGCGGCACGAGCTTCCCGCGCACGGCCAAATCGAGAATGAAGCGACGCAACTTAGCGATCGCATCCGGCGCGTCAGCGATCAGCTCATAGTGGGCCAGAAGGCGCTCCGCGTTCATCGCGCCAGTGCCTCCGCCAGGATCGCCTTCAACTGGTCGCGCAACTTCGCCGTCTCGCTCTGGGCGGCGATAAGGTCGGCCAGAAGCACTTCCGGGTCGCCATGATCCTCGGCGACCGTGTTCGGGTTCTTGATGTCGAGATTATAGCCGCGGGCCTTTACCTCGTCGGCCGTCACCTTCCACGCTTGGGGACCTGCCTCTCGCCCCTTGCGCTTGGCGCCGCCCCACCACGCGACACAGTCGGCCAAGTGCTCGACGCGGATCGGCTTGGTCATCGAGTAGGCTTTCCGGTCCTCGGGCACGCGGTGCTCCCAGTACCAGATGTCCTTGGTCGGCGTACCCTTCTCGAAGAACAGCAGGTTGGTGCCGATCGATGCGTAGGGCTTGAACACGGAGTTCGGCAACCGGACGATGGTGTGCAGGTTGCACTCCTCCATCAGGTGCTCCTTGAGCCGCGTCTTGACGCCTTCGCCGAACAGCGTGCCGTCCGGCAGCACCACGGCCGCCCGCCCGCCGGGCTTCAAAAGGCGGATGATGAGGGCGAGGAACAGGTCTGCCGTCTCGCGAGTGCGGAAGTGCTGCGGGAAGTTGCTCTCGATGCCGTCCTCCTCACGCCCGCCGAACGGCGGGTTGGTGAGAAGGATGTCGACGCGCTCGCCCGGCTCCCAGGAGATGTAGGGCCGAGCCAGCGTGTTGTCGTGCCGCACGAAGCTCGGGTCCTCAATGCCGTGCAGCAGCATGTTTGTGACGCACAGCATGTGCGGGAGCTGCTTCTTTTCCACCGCGCGCAGCGCGGCCTGCATCTCCCCTTCGTGTTCGGGCGTCTTCACGTACTTCTGGCGCATGTGGCGCAGCGCGCAGGTCAGGAAACCGCCCGTGCCGCAGGCCGGATCGAACAGGGTTTCGCCCGGTCTCGGGTCGATGCGGTCCACCATGAAGGCGGTCACGGCGCGCGGGGTGTAGAACTCACCCGCGTTGCCTGCCGTCTGCAAGTCGTTGAGGATCTGCTCGTAGATGTCGCCGAAGTGCTGGCGCTCGGTCAGATTGTTGAAGTCGATGCCGTTGATGCGGTTGATCACCTGCCGCATGAGCTGGCCGGACTTCATGAAATTGTTCGCGTCCTCGAACACGTCGCGCACGACCCGGCGACGGCTGTTGGTCCCGCCTGCTGTCGGCAGCAGCTTGAGTGCCGGGAACAACTCGCCGTTGACGAACTCCAGGAGCGCCTCCCCGGTAATGCCCTCCGGGTTCCCCGCCCAGCTCCGCCATTGGAACCGCTCAGGGATCGGTGACTGGTAGCCGGGGCGCATCAGCTCCAGCTCCTGGTCCTGGTCGTCAATGATCTTGAGGAAGAACATCCAGCAGAGCTGGCTGATGCGCTGGGCATCGCCATCGACGCCGGAATCTTGGCGCATGATGTCCTGGATGGATTTGACGGTCGTGCGAACGGACATGGTCAGACGGTTTCCTCATAGAGGCTGGCTTGCATCTCGCGGACAGCCGCCTGAAAGGCGTCCCTTCCGCCGAAGAGCCTGATGAGTTGAACAGGGGTGCCCAGCGCGTCGAACGGCGCGACGCGGAACATGGCCGGATCATCCAGCGTGAGGACGCCTTGGTCGGCATACTTGACCAGAAGGGCTTCTAGGACGGCGCGGGCGTCATCGCCGTACTTTGCGAAAACGTCGCGCTTCTTGACGTTCTCGGCGCGCTCCCGGCGCGTCAGTGGCTTCTGGTCGAAGGCGATGTGCAGGACGAGATCGAAGGCATCGAGATCCTTTCCCAGCTCCTGGCGGATCTCGTCGAGAGGCAAGCCCCCCGCCTCAATCTCCTCAACAATGGCCTGTTTGCGCTCGGCAACTTTCCAGCGCTGGAGGAACTCGTCGAGGGTTCGGAAGCGTCGCTTGAGTGCCTTCTTCGTGAAGTCGCGAAGACTTTCCGTTACGAGCTTGCCGTTCTCGTCGAGATATTCGACCCGGATTGCGATGATGGTGGCGCCAACACCGTCGACATAGACCTTCTTCTGCTTCTCGCTCCCGCCGGACTGGATCGTAATGTCGGGCGGACCATCCACGATGGTCTCGTCATCGCCGGGTTCTGGCGGTAGCGGCTCGCCATTTTCGGTGGTTGGGGGTGAATCGTCGGGTGGCGTGATCGGGTCGGCCTCACCTGGCTCGTAGATCTGAACCGGCTCACCGTCGAAGTCCTTGTCGGCGAAATGGTTGGTGGCGCCGCGGAAGTCCATCAAGGTGAAATAGTACTTCTTCGTTCCCTCGTGGATGCGCGTGCCGCGACCGACGATCTGCTTGAACTCGGTCATGGAGCCGACTTCGCGATCCAGCACGATCAGCCGGCAGGTCTGAGCGTCGACGCCGGTCGAAAGCAGCCGCGAGGTTGTGACGATGACGGGGTACCTGGATTCGGGATCAATGAAGTTGTCGAGCTGTGCCTGTCCGGCGGGGTCGTTGCCGGTCATCCGCATGACATAGCGATGGTTCTCGGCGACGAGGTCGGCGTTCTCGTTGATGAGCGCCAGTCGCATGCGGCCGGCGTGCTCCTGGTCGACGCAGAAGACGATCGTTTTCTGGTAGCGATCGCCGCTCTCCTTGAGGAAGTCGGTGACCTTGCGAGCCACGACCTTGGTGCGATCATCGATGACGAGGGTGCGGTCGAAGTCCTTGGCATTGTAAATGCGGTCCTCGATCTCATTGCCATCACGATCGAGCTGGCCCTTCTCGGGTCGGTACCCTTGGACGTCACGGTCGATGTGGACCTTGATCACCTTGTAAGGAGCCAGGAAGCCGTCCCGGATGCCTTCCTTGAGCGAGTAGGAGAACACCGGCTTGCCGAAGTAGTCGATGTTGGAGACGTACTTGGTCTCCTTCGGCGTAGCGGTCAGGCCAATCTGCGTTGCCGATGAGAAGTGATCGAGAATGTCTCGCCAGGCTGAGTCCGCGTCTGCGCTGCCTCTGTGGCACTCGTCGATGACGATCAGGTCGAAGAAGCCGGGCGAGAACTCCCTGAACAGCTTCTGGCTTTCCTCAGGGCCGCTGATGGCCTGATAGAGGCCCAAGTAGATTTCGTATGCCGTGTCGATACGGCGCCTCTTGTCGAGTGCGAGAGTTAGGTCCTCGGTCGTGCCGTCCTGCCGCTCGATCGTCTTGGCATTGGTCGACAACTTTGCCATCGCGGGGCCGAAGGGACGGAAGTCATTGACCATCGTCTGGTCGACGAGGACGTTCCGGTCCGCGAGGAAGAGGATCCGCTTCTTGAGGCCCGCCTTCCAAAGGCGCCAGATGATCTGGAAGGCGGTATAGGTCTTGCCCGTCCCAGTGGCCATGACCAGCAGGACGCGGTCCTGCCCCTTCGCAATGGCCTCGATTGCGGAGTTGACCGCGTTGACTTGGTAGTAGCGCGGGCTCTTGCCGCCGCCGTCATCGTAGTAGTCTTGAAGGACAGCCTTCTCGGCCTCGACGTCGAGGCCCTTCCAGTTCCGGTAACGTGCCCAGAGTTCGGCAGGAGACGGGAAGGCTTCAAGGCCGATCGTCGTCTCGAGACTGGCGCCTTGGGCCGTGCGGTCGTGCAAAACGAAGCCGTCGCCATTGGAGGAGAACACGAACGGTATGTCGAGCGTCGTGGCGTATGCCAGCCCCTGCTGCAGGCCATCACCGATGCCGTGGGTATTGTCCTTGGCCTCGATCAGCGCGATGGGCATGTTCGGCTTATAGTAGAGGACGAAATCCGCCTTCTTCCCCTGGCCTCGCGTGACAATCTTGCCGCGAACGATGATCCGGCCCTTGGTGAAGTAGACCTCCTCGCGGATCTGTAACAGCACATCCCAACCTGCCTGCTGCAGAGCGGGCATGATGAACTTGGTGCAAATGTCGCGCTCGCTTAGTGACTTCTTGTCCAAGGCCTCGCGAATCCCCCGCAACTAGCAATTGAAACAACCTACATCGGACTGCCGAACCTGCCCACCCCCGCGCAGGTGACCAAGTTCATTGCTGTGGGTATTCTGCCGGCGGTGATTTGCAGCGGATGGGGATGGCCGCATGAGCACCACAGAACAACGACTTACCGCTAACCGAGCGAACGCGCAGCTCAGCACGGGGCCGAGCACGGTCGAGGGAAAGGCGGTCGCGAGTCGGAATGCCACGCGGCATGGCCTGCTGAGCAGCAAACTACTGCTAGATGACGAAGATCCGGAGGAGTTCCAGGCCCTGGCTGCCGATCTTTGCCGGACGCTCGGGCCTGTTGGCATGGCCGAGGCCGTGCTCGTCGAGCGGGTCGCGGTGACCATCTGGCGGCAGCGACGTCTGGTGCAGGCGGAAACGGCCTCAATCACTCTGTCCCGGAAGCCGATCCCAACCGCAAAATCGGCGTCTCACGAGCTTGGCAAGGGCTACGGCTCCGAAATCAAGCCTGAGCAACTTGAACCTTTCGATGCCGAGCGCGAGGCGTGGTGCAGGTCGGTACTCGCCGAGATCGAGGCCCTGGAAGAGATCGACTTGCGATCAATCGCTGAGCGCGCACCCAAAGTTTACGAACAGCTCGTCTCTGATGCCGAGGACGAGGCGCTGGAGACCTTCCTCGCGCGCCACAAGGGCGGTCTCACGGCCTACATCGGGGAACTCACGCTGTGGTGCCAGAAAGAGCTTCGAGAAGCGGAGGCAAGGCCGCGTCTCCTCATAATCGCGGAGCACATTAGATCGCGAAGCGCGGTGCTCCCTGTCGGAACGCTGGAGATACTGTCACGCTACCAGACAACGCTGGACGCTCAGCTCTTCAAAGCACTGCGGGCTCTCAGAGAGGCTCAGGAGTGGCGGCTAAAGACGATGGATGCCGCGCCATCTGCCTCGCCTGCAACAGATGTAGACATCGTCGATCTGGCCTGACGCTTGGCTTCGTTTCGCAAAAATGGCGGCGCTCAGTGCGCCAATCGCGACGACTCCCACAAGTTACCAATTGATTTCGGGAAAATCCGGAGCGGAAAAAATGGGTGGACGCGGTTCCGGTCGCCCTGCTGGTCTCGGCCTGATGGTAGACCTCTGCCACAGGGCCCATTCCATCGACCTCGGATGGCTCAACCGCAAGCAGTTGCTCAACCGGGGCCATTGGTCGTCGCTAAGGTGGTCGGTGCGGGGCCAAGAAACCGGCTCCATCCAGCTCACCTTGGTCCCAGCGGGGGTCAAGCTCTGCTACCGGGCTCGACAACACGGCGAGGACTGGCGCCAGATCGAGGAGGTCATCCCGCTCGTCGAGACAAAGACCAACTTCGGCGGTGGTCGCCAATGGTTCCAATGCCTCGCCTGCGGTCGACGGTGCCGGATCATCTACGGCGGCATCCGGTTTCGCTGTCGGAAGTGCCAGGGCCTCAGATACGAGAGCCAATACGAGCCGCCGTTCGCAAGAGCAGCGAGCCGAGCCCTCAAGATCCGGGAGCGCCTGGGCAGCAAGGGCGGGATTGACGATCGGTTTCCTGACAAGCCGAAACGGATGCACTGGAAGACGTACGAACGGCTACAGGATGAGGCCGAGCGACACCAGCATGCCTGGGCGGTCGGCGTCGCTGGAAAGTGGGGGATGGACTGACCGCCGCTCAGTCTCAGTCTCAGTCAATGCGCATCAGAGGCCGCGATTTGTCCATCGTCGCCTTTGCCCAAAATTCTGTAGACAGACATGCGTGAGATGCCGAGCTTGCGAGCGATAGCGGCCGGCCCTTGCCCCTCATCGACCAGTTGCCGAACCTGCTCGCGATCAATGCGTGGCTTGGCGCCCGTGTAGACGCCTTCACTCTTGGCTCGCGCGATGCCCTCTGCCTGACGCTCGCGTCGCACATCGGTCTCGAACTGGGCGAATACGGCCAGCATGCCGAAGAATGCGCGGCCCGCCGAGGTTGATGTGTCGACGCTCTGTTCGATGACCCGCAAGTGACCGCCAATGATATCGATCTCGTGCGCGATGTTGGCCAGATCGCGGAGCGAGCGTCCGAGCCGATCAAGGCGAGTAACGACCAGCGTGTCGCCCTTCGTCAACACCCTCAGCGCGAGGTCGAGCTGATCCCGACCGTCGCGCTTGGTGCCCGAGCGCTTCTCCTCGAACACGATGGCGCAGCCATCCTTGTCGAGGGTTGCCTTCTGGATCGTGAGGTCCTGGTCATCGGTACTGACCCGGGCATATCCAATACGGCGTGCCATGTGTTGCGCCTCGCGTTGTCACATTAAGGTGTGACTGTGACAATAAGCGTAACAATGACCAGAAAGCAACCCTGATGTGACGCATTATCAATAGTGCGCCGAGCGTCACGTCCGGGTGTACCCACGAGCTACGCGCGAGCATTGCCGCCGCTACGCTGGAGCCGGGCGGCACTGCAATTGACGGATGGTCGAGGAGGAAGCGGGACTTGCGCTGTGCTCGACGACGCGGAACAAAAATCGATCCCGAGGTGAACCACTGACGTGAGGCGAGATGCACCTGGTTCGCCCCGATGCATCCGTTTCGCACTTACAACCGCTCGTGACGCTCCCGCTCACGGCGGAGTTCCGCAGCAGTGAGACCGGGGCGGCTTGGCTCAAAGGTCTGCTACCCTGCGGACCGGTAATCCTCCGCGCGGCGCCGCACATCCACGGCCCCGCCGGCTAGAATGCTGGGCTTCGGGGACGCGGACACTCAACAGGGTACCTTGGAAGTCGACGCTAACGTTGTGCTGCTTGCCATCCTTGGTGGCCGTTGCGCGCCACACCCCTGCGTCGTCTTTTTTGAGGTTCGTCACGGTCGAGAACCCTTTGTCCAAACTGTTGGCACCCGCGGCTCGTCTCGTTATGTCATCCACCGCAGCGCTCTGTGACCGCCGCCTCAACCTAGCGCTGGAGCAAGAGATGGCCGCGACCATATAGTTGCCATGTACAACCGCGAGCGACGCCGCTGCTGCCAAGCCGACGTCGCTTTTCGGGGGGTAGCGAATGAGCCTATTGGCCTGTCAGCGGTCAGATCTAGCTCATCAACGCTGTCATTTGAAGCCGGGCGCTGGCTCGACGTCGCTCGCGGCTTTGGTCCACCCGGTGAGGTGCTCGTGATCGAGTTGACAGACTTTGCGAATGATCCGGTTCGGCACCGGATACGGCGCTCAGCCGACGCCGCCCGCGCTCTCGTTGGCCGACTTCGAGGCTCAGCCCAGGCCGTTGCCGAAGCTCCCACATTGCCCAAAATGCCTTCGAACGCTCGACGCAGGCCTCGTGCCACTGCCCGGTCCGCCACAGCGAGCAAGTTGTCTTACGTCTGGGGCGCGGATAACCTTGCAAGCGCCTGTCCCCGGGTCGAGGCAGGGACCCTACCTGCCGGCCTCCGTGTGAGAAGACGTCTCCGTTGGCAGGATTTTGTCACACACCCGGCGGCCGGTTCGCTCCTGCACTGGCAAGCCGATGGGGGGCAGTGATGCGTTAACGGGCGGGCAATGGGTCGTTCTAGAGCGGGTTTACTCGCGCGATCACCCTCTCGACCTAACCGATCGGGCCAGCTTCGCCCACTCACCCTGCGTTAGAGGCGGTATCGAGTGCCCCATCGTTATAAAGTCGCGCAGCGCCTCCAGCATCGCATCGTCGGCTTCCAGAGCCTCGTCATCAACCTCGTCGTCGACGACAATACCATGCGCTTCGAGAACCCCGATCAGCTCCTCGATTTCAACGATGGGCGCATCTTCGGGAACGAGCAGGCAGAGGTTATCGAAGCTGATCGAGCCGCTCTTGCGGGCTTCGTCGAGGACTTGGCCAACATCGTCAGCGATGCGGCGAAGGGTCCTGATAGGATCTTCTGAATCTGGCATGACGCATTCTCGTCATCAGCCTCAATATCTCTCACGTGGGAGTGAAGGGCATGAATGCAATAGCACCTGACCGTGAGCCAATTCAGCGTGGGAACAACACCCATGGCCCCAAGTCGCTGCCAGAACCCCTGGCGGCGAGACGTCAGCATGGACAGAAAAATTTGATGACCCATACCACCATCACAAGAGGCACGGGAGATCGCCGAAGCGTCCGACGTTCCCCAGCTCAAGGCAGCTAGGCTGAAACTCGCGGAGACGTACGAGCAGTTGGCAAGACGCGCATCCGATAGGCTGGAGGCACGATGTAGCCGGTCCGGTTAAGCGACGCCCAACGACATTTCCGTCTTGCTCCCCAACTCCACGACCTCAGCGCCGTCGGGGGCGATAGAGGGCGGTACTTCTGCTGAAAGCTGCCCGATCAGCCAATTGATCTGATCAAGCTCGGCCTTCATTGCGACAAACGCTTCAGCCGTCACATCGATGCCGTTGTGCAAGACATGGCGTCGGCCAGAAGCATAGCCCTGGAGGCGCTGCTCCGTCGCTTGGCGCAGCCGCTGCAAGGCCGCCAGATACTCGCGCGTGCGGTTCGGCATGGCACTCCCCTTGTCCTTTGCCCAATTTAATCAACTGTAAAACTAAGTAGGCGTCAACGGTGACTCAGGGCCGAGGCTAACAAACTTGGGCCATCCCAGGCTGGGCTCGGGGAGACGAGCACCGGGGGTGGCAAAACGAAACCCCGCCGCCGAAGAGTCGGCAGCGGGGCGGCTGGGCCATGGGCGTTGATGGCCGGAACCTTTGAAGCCGGCCAGGACGTTCGCCAGCTTACGTCTCTTCACGTCCCGATCTCCTGCCCAGGAGCGCGACGGTCCACGTATGCGCCTCCTCAACATTCGCAGCGATCAGTACGCCCACACCAAGTTCGGACGTCGTGTAGTGATAGCACTCGCCCCAGTACGTCCAGACTCCCAGACGCTCGCCGTCGCGCAAAATGACGACACCATTCGGCTCCCCTCGGGCGGCCCAACCGCCGCGACGATGCACTTTGCTACTCGCGATCAGACGGTTCATGAGGCCCAGCTCTGGCTCCGGTAGCCGCGGCTGCCGCTTTAGCTTCAACTCCACTACACCGCCCATAAGAGCCTCCGACTAGGCTCGACGACATCGCCTTTCGATGTAAAGGAGCGTTAGCGACAACTGGTTCCGGATTTGAGCTAACAGGCTGTTGGAAAGAAATTTTTGGGCGAACTCGATGCCTCTCAAGAATTCCGACGCGGCAACTGTCGTAGATGCCCGGTATGCCTGGCTTTCGGAGGAGCGCGACAGCTTGCCGGCGCCCTGGCCTGGGTGTTCGGGCGCTGCGCCAACCACTCGGCCCATCGTACGCGAGACGCCAGAGAGCAAACCACGCCAGCAAGCGGCCGTGCGGCCGCACTCTGGGTGGGGAGAAGGGGCTCCTAATCCCGAACACTCGGGCGAAACGGCCGGATTTTGGATGCTTAGATAACTCGCTCGCTCGCCGCATCGCGCACAGCGCAGCCGAGCCTCAACAGCGGGAATAGGCGACGCGATGGGAAGCCCCCACCGGTCGGCAAGCTGCCGAGGCGAAACAACTGGCCCCGTGTGCCAGCACCGCCGGCATATCGGCTGGACCTTAAACTCATTGTTCTCGTGATCAGCCAAAGTCGCGGGGGCGGCCGGTGTAGCTCTGACGCTGTCTTTGCTCAGGCATTCCCAATCGCATCAACTGTTTCGGTAACGCGCCCTTCAGAGGTCTCTGCCACTCTGGTTACTTCTCGCGCTCTAGGCAGCGGTACGCGTCCATGCCACGGGTTCGTCATCGCGAGCGACCACGAAGGCCGTTGGGCGCTCGGGCTTGAAACCGAAGCGCTCGACAGCCATTTGATGCCGGAGGACGCAGCAGGGGTTGTTGCGCGCGGGCACAGCCCGCTGGCCATCCATTGGAAATCCGGCGGCGCTCAGGATACCTTCAGACCTGCACCGCCCGGTCGTCATCAATTCCAGTCCTGCGGCAACGCCAAGGCCGTCGCTCCGAGTCGTCCCACTGCATTGATCCTAGCGCAAAAATAGGCGGCCGCGTTCCCCATTTGCGGCGCGCCATGCTCGGGTCTTTACTTTGACCCAGCCGCTCTTGGTGCCGGATCGATAGGGGGTGTCCCGTCGCTTCGACACAACACCCTCTAGCCCTATCGATTCGGCCTCGAACATCAGGCGGACTCCGTCGTCGAACGCTTCGATGACTTGGACAGCCGTATGTTGATCGCTTCCGAGCTGTTCCGTTAGCAAGGCTCGCCGCGTCGTCAGCGGTTCGTGCCGCACATCCGTGTCCTCGTGTTGCAAGAGATCGAAGACGTAGAATCGAAGATTGCGCCGATCGCCGCGATGGAGCGCCCCGAAATCGGGTAGACCGTCCTCGCCGATAGCGACCAGCTCGCCGTCGAGAATGGCCGACGACGCCGGCAAGGATTGCAACGCCTCCGCGATGTCGGGAAACCGTCTGGTGCAGTCGAAGCCTCCGCGCGTCAGCAGAGTGACGAGACTCCCGGACTTGTGAGCCTGCAGCCGCCAGCCGTCGAGCTTTGGCTCATGGAGCCATGCATCGCCTTGGGGCACGACAAGCTTTGCAACCGGTATGGCGGGCGGGATGAAGCGCAAATTGCTCATGGCAAGCTGTGAACCCCTCAGTGCGATGGAAGACCCGACGTCCTTGCTCGGTGCCCCGCCCCGTGTGGCGCAGGAGTTGACGCGATTTCACCCACTTGGGGATTGGAGCGGGCGGGGAGGGGTTAGGTGTAGACACGTTCCGATACGTTGATGCCGTAGCCAGAAACCAGGAAAATCAGCTACGTCCACCGTCTCCCTCGTGCCCGGTTGTCACCCGGCGCTCTGGTGCACCAACTACACGTCCCAGACCCCGGTTCCCAGGTCAGCGCCGCTTCCTCCTTGGTGGAGGGCTCACGAACTCGTTATTATGGGACGTCTTGTCTCGTATTGATATAATTTGCACGATGTTTATATATGGTGGCGAAGATCGGGCAAGCATTGCGCCGAATACTGGGGCCCGCCTTGGGTTGGGTCTGAACGGTTAGGAAACCCGAATCATGCGAAGGGTTTTCCTCTCTAGGGAGAGGATGATCATGAAAGACTTGACGTCCCTAAGGATCGAAGCGCGCGAAGCGCGCGAGATTGCCAACGAACTTGCAGGTACTGAGATTGCTGCACTGATGGCGCGGCTTGCAAACACGTTGGACATTATGGATGGCCAGGTTCGGGGTTCCGATCGCGAAGGTGAGCCCGGAGCGGACCGACCGCTCAGCGCGGGGGAAAGGTTGCCTATTATTGCCCGGCGATCTGCGTGAGAACGCGTGCGCATCAGCGGTAGGGCCTGCCTGGTCGGGATCGCCGGCGCATTCATGGGCTTTCATATCGCCGTGATACAAGGGCTGCTTCCAACGCCGCTCATGTTGTATCTCGCTGCCCTCATCGGCGCGCTGATCACTGTCTGGCTCTGGAGCCGCCGATCACCGATGACCGTGAACTCGGGGCCGGTCCATCCTCTCGCCTAGCCTGTCCCGATACCGGGCCGGTTGGACGGCGACTGCCGGATGGCGTCGGCCGGGGTCGCATACCGTTCGTGGCTCGGCGCTGGCCTCGGCGGCCGTGACCGCAAACCCGACCGCAAGGGAGTGACCGGAGAACAGGACCGCCTCAGCCTCGGAAAGGTCGTCGACGGATGTCAGCGCCCCAACCGGTTCGGCTAAGGGTTCGGGCTGTGCGCCGAGAACCTTGCGGCCTCCTGCGCGGCCTTGGCCTTCGGCACGCCCTGGCGGACCAGGTGTTCCGCCACGCGCCGCTTGGCGATGTGGGTCACGCTGTGTGCGTGCAACCGCCCTTTGCTTACGTCTTCAGAGCCGTCGGCCGTGAGCTTGCCCGACGGCGCCGCCTTTGGCTACCCGGCGCAGAAAGGGCTCGCCCGACTTAGGGAAGGGCTTTTGCCACGGCGTATCTCCCGATCGGCAGCGTGATCCGGATATTCGGTGTCACCAACCTCCACGATCATAATCAGCTGGCGCCGCCTGAACCCTCACACCGTCACCAATATCTGGCGATAGCGCCTCACCTCCTCCGATGAAGCCTGGAGTTCATCCGCCGCAGCCAGCCTGTCAGCGGGCGAGGCTGCTGCGAACCGCGCAGAACATCGTCGCGGACCAGGCGAGCCCCGGACTGACGCCGAGCAAGCGTGAGCTTACGGGTATGGAACGCTTCGAGTTCCGGACGATGGCCCACGCTAACGATGGTCGTGTTTGGCGACCGGGTAACCAGGAGTTCCATTAATTCATCCTGGCTCTTCGGGTCGAGTGCGGCGGTGGCCTCATCGAGCACAACAATATCGGGGTTGTGCAGCAGGATGCGGGCGATGGCGAGGCGCTGCTTCTCACCGCCCGACAGCGTTTGATCCCAAGAACTCTCGTCATGCAGTTTTTCCGTGAGGTGCGAGAGCCCGACAAGCGTCAGAGCCTCGGTGACTTGTCCGTCCGACTTGCTCTCAGGAGCATCCGGATAGGTGGCGGCCCGCATCAAGGAGCCCACCGGCACGTAAGGGCGCTGCGGCAACAGGAACAGCGACGCGCCCTTCTTGACCTCAATGGAGCCACCGCCCCAAGGCCACAGACCGGCCAGAGCGCGCACAAGGGTGCTCTTGCCGGTACCCGATTCGCCCGCGATCAGGACCCGTTCGCCCGGCATGATTTCGACCTCGGTCTGATCAAGGATCGCAGTGCCGTCGTTAAGCGCCACGGAAAGGTCGTTTAGCCGCAACGCTGCGCCTTCTCCTTCCCGGCTGATGTCGATACGGCCAACCTGATCGCCCTTCTCCGCTCGTTCCAGCGTGTCGAGCGAGGCGATGAGCGAGCCGGCACGGACGGCTGACGCGGTCCAGTCGGCAAGCCGTGGATAGTTATCGACAATCCAGTTGAAAGCCGCCTGGACGATCGTAAAGGCGGATGCCGCCTGCATGATCTGACCGAGGGACATTGAGCCATCCAGATACTTTGGTGCACACAGGATGATCGGTAGCACAGGTGCAATAAAGGACGAGGTCTGCGAAACCGCCGTCGTCTTCATGGTTTGGATGGCGACTACCCGCCAAGCCGCTATCGCGTTGCCGAGCACACGCTGAAGGCCAGTACGTTCCTCAGCCTCGCCCTGGATCAGAGCAATGCTCTCGCCGTTCTCGCGTACCCGCGTCAACACATAGCGAAATTCGGCTTCGGTCTGGTTCTTCGATTCGGAAGCTTGCACGAACCGACTGCCGATCATGACCATCGCGCCGCTGGCGATACTGGCATACAGCACGGCCGCAATGACCAGAAAACCGGGAACCTGGAGCGGGATCCCCACCACCGCCAAATCGAGAGAACCGCCGATCGACCACAGCACCACTATAAACGTCGCCGCCGACAGGAACGCCTGAAGGACGCCGGTGACGAAATCCACCGGCGCTTCCGTTGCGATGCGGACATCGTCCGATATTCGCGCTTCGGGGTTGGCGTGGTCACCGGTGACCAGATTGAGCTGGTAGTAGCGTCCATTGAGCAGCCACCGTTCGATAACGTCTGTCGTCACCGCACCGCGCCAGGCACGCTGAATAGCGGTCCGCATGTGGACCTGCGCTATACTGAGCCCGACGCTGACCGCGAGGATGCCGAGGTAGATAAGCGCAAGTTGGCCGACGAGGGGCGAGTTGCGTTGCTCAAGGGCGTCGAAGATCGCCCGGTTCCACACGTTCATGGCGTAGGCGGCGGCAACGATCGCGAGGACGATAGTGAGCAGCGCAACAGTTAGCAGCCATGCCTGCAAGCGCTGCCGTCCACGCCAAAACTGAGCGGCTGTTTCGATGAAGCACCGGAGCAAAAGTCGGCGACGCTCTCTTTCGGTCAGTACCGCCGACGGTACGTGACTCTCGGATAATCCGCCTTCGGGTAGAGCGCGCGCGCCTTCCTCACTCGACACAGCATTTCGCCGGTCGGTTGCGTTGGCCATGGATGGATCCGTTCGTAGGTCTAAGAGGGCATGTAGCCGGCTGAGATCCGAGTCACAGTAAGTCGGGAGGAACGTTGAACGTCGCCGGCGTTAATCCGGCGATCTCTGCTCATGGCCTCGCCATAGATTTGCTAGGCATCAATTGCCAAGCGTTCCGTGTCCTGAGGCGCCGACCCATCGACCCATCGTCCAGTTGCTACGAAAACGAACTTTCGGGTTTGGCGCGCACCAGATTTCGCCTGTATCATCGATTGCGGTGACCCAAATGATGTTGTGCTCCGGTCCATAGTCGATCACGGCAATGGCAAGACCCTTACCGCGATCCTCGACATCGACGGGAAGCGGCGGATTGAGCTGGGTGAACATGCGGCTTCCTCTGCGCGGGTTGGCACTACTTCTTGTTGGCCTGCGCTACGGCCAAGTTGGTGAGCTTGCTGTTGGCCGCCTTCTCTTGGTCGAGAATCGAACTCAACAGATCATGCGCCTCGTTGTGCCCAAGAACCTTTGCCCACTCTCGCAAGGTGCCGTAGCGGGCAATCTCGTAGTGCTCGACAGCTTGGCAACAGCCAATGATCGCGATGTCGCGCGCCTTGTCCGATTTCGCCTCATCGATGACGCCTTCAGTCTCCTTAATCAGACCATCGATGGCGTCGCATTTTTCGCCCTGAGCCTTTTTCCCTACGGCCTTGAACACGGCGTCGAGTGTTTTGATTTGCTGTTTAGTCTCAGCAAGGTGTTCGCTGATCCCCTTTTTTAGCTCGGGATTTGTCGCGGCTGCGGCAACTTTTGGCAACGCTTTCGTTAAAGCGTTCTCCGCGTAGTAGATATCCTGCAGCGTGTGCTCAAATACGTCCATCATCGATTTCATAGGAAGCCCATTCCGTTCAATGCATCGCCGTCCGATAGCAGAAGAGGTGGCTGGTACGCTCCAAGGCACGAGCCCGGGTGCGTGGCAACAGCCACCGCTTCTCGCCTCACCAGGAGTTCATCTGCTTGTCAATTTCGTCCTTGGCGCGCTCCTTGGTATAGCCGTAGCGCTCCTGGATCTTGCCTTCGAGCTGATCTCGCTTCCCGTTGATCTGCGTGAGATCATCGTCGGTCAGCTCTCCCCACTTCTCTTTGACTTTACCGGCAAACTGCTTCCAATTGCCTTCGACCTGATCCCAATTCATTTATGCTCTCCACTTGTTGGCCTGATTAGCGCAAGTGTCGCAACTCTCACGGATACTCGCGGCGCATGCGCTCGATTTCCGATTGGTTCGGGCGATAGGGCTCCGCTTTTGGGTCGAAGCTCGTCCAGCCTGAGCTTTGGTACTCATCGCGCCGTGAGACGGGGTCCATCGGCGAATGACGATCCATGATCGCCTCTGCGGTCATCCGCTTGGCCTCATCGATCCGAACTGTAACCATCGTGCCGCCCCGGCGAACGCTTTCGGCGTAAACGTGCGCATGTTCTTCGGGCACGCCGGAATCGACCAGTGCGCCGATGATGCCGCCAGTGGCCGCGCCGGCAACAGCGCCGAGCGCCGTCGATGCTAACCAACCAGCAGCCACGACCGGGCCGATGCCGGGAATGGCAAGGAGGCCCAGACCGGCGAGCAACCCGGCACCCCCACCGACTGCCGCGCCAATGCCGGCACCAGTACCCGCAGCCGACTCATCGTCGACATCCGCATATTGCTCGCTCACGTGCTTGTTGGCGACAAGGCTAATATCTGCAGACGAAAAGCCAGCTGATTCGAGCTCGCTCACGACGCGGCGGGCATGGGCGTGAGTATCATACACACGAGTTACGTTGATCATGGTGGGCACTCCTTAAGGTCCGGTCAGTTGGCGACCACGTTGCCTTTGTAGTCGACGGCGATTGTCACCTGTTTGCCGTCCTTCATGGCGGGCCCGCGCCAGACGCCATTATCGTCCTTTTTGAGCGGACCAACACTCATCAGACCATGAGCCATGGCACGGTCCTTGGCCTGACCTTCGGTGAAGCTGTTAGCACCCGAGAGGGGCGCGCCAGCGTCGATCTGGCTGACGGTGAAAAGACCGACCTTGCAGTGATTGAGAAAGTCGGCTCTGGCGAGCCTGTCGCCGGTCACGGTCTTGTTTGCGACGCGCAATGCGGCGAAGTGACGGGCAGATTCTGCTTCAGTGATATAGCCGTCATTGTCGGCATCGGCAGTCTTCCAAGCAGCTTCGCATTCAGCCTCAGTCATGGCCGCTGTGGCTGTTCCTGCGCTGAGTGCCACTCCGAGTGCGATAGTGGTGATAACGAGCAAACGCTTCATAAAGGAACCTCCAATGGCCCGGTCGATTAGCTGGGTTACGTATCTCAAGGGCTGCAGGAACGCCGATAGCGGAATTGCGTTCCACGAATGCACTACGGCTGCAAAATTGATTTACCTGTCGGCAAACCTTGGCAGGTCATCTCCGGAGGAGGTCTATGGCGAAGACTGGTTATTTGAGCGCCCGAATTGATCCGGCGTTAAAGCAGCAAGCTGACGAGGTGTTGGCCCGGTTAGGGCTGACGACGACCGGGGCGATTACACTTTTTTTGCATCAGGTGGTGGCCCATAACGGCCTGCCATTCGAGGTCCGCGCCCACAACAGGGGTGAACAGGCTTCCGCAGCGCCCGAACGTCGTCGCCGTCCGAAGCAAAAGGATTGAGGTCAGGTTAGGGAATGACCATCACGACTCCGCCGTGATACTTGCGAGCCCGCAGGCGCCAGCCGTCGAGCTTTGCCTCATCGAGCCGTGCATCGCCGCGGGCTAGGCAAATCTTTGCCACGGGTATGGCGGGCGGGATGAAGCGGAGATTGCTCATTTTCGAACCGTCGGTCATGGGCGTCTACAGTGGGTCGGACAACCGGCCACGCCGAACACTACCCCGGGCTTACCTGCCCAATTTGTTGTCGCCTGAAGCACGTCCCGAGTATCGGTCGGATGGAAGGCTTTCGCTTTGCTTAGGTCCGATCGGTCTCTCTCAGCCTTTCGTGAGCATCAATGATAGTACAAGGCAGCAGTGATCGCTCGACATGAATAGGTTCGGAGAAGACCGGCGGCCAAGAACTTGTGAAATTGCATCACCAACGTCAATCGCTTCCGCTTGAGTTCAGCGGCCGATGCTTGAAAGGCCGCTTTACCTACTCGTTTTACTGGACTTCAACCCTTAGGGTGCTAAAGATCGCTACCCCTTCCTCTCCGCTCCACTTTCTTTGCGGCTTTCTCGGCCGATTGGTCATCTAGTGTTCTCAATTGTATAAGTGCCATGACGATGCTTGCCGGTAGCTCTTCCGTCCGTGCCCCAGAGGTGCCTAGGTAGTACTTCTTGAGCATTGAGCCCAGCGCCTTAGGTGGCACACTCATCCTTTTTTGCTCCTGAATTTGCCCGAAAATACTTATCTCAGTATTTTTACAGCCTTTTTATTCCTACACAAGCGGAAACAGTAAATAATTTCATCGTGAGTGAAGAATATAGAAGGGCCATGCTCATGTGCTGCAACACAGTCGGAATAAATGTGAACCTGAACGGAACCTCCAACCACGCCCGACGTTCCAGGTCGTTCGCAATTCAGGAGAACCGAAATGGCTGGCAAGATCGACAAAATTAAGGGTTCCATCAAGGAGACGGTCGGTAAGGTCACCGGGAATGATCGTATGGAAGCCGAGGGAAAAACCGACCAAGTGAAGGGAAATATCAAAGAGGCTGCCGAGAAGACGAAGGATGCGGCCAAGGGCGTCATCGATAGTGTCAAGAAGGGTTGATCAACCCTCACGCACTGCATAGCCGGGCCTCAACGGCGGATAAACCCTAGAACACCAGCGAGCCGCAAGGCTACCTCTACCGGGTCAGTCTCTTCGGGGCCGCCCATTTTGTGAGGGACTGGTCACCGCCGGAGACCATCAGCGGGTTGGGCGGCGCAGTCACGGCGTAATACGTGGCGCCGGCAATGATGATGGTCCCCAGTGTCGAGCCGATGAGGCAGAATTTCGCGTACGGCATATCGCGCTCCATCAGTGTTGCTGCAGGATGAAGCGCTCGACGGGGGCTTTTAGTTTTTTAGGTCCACAGGAGTTTCTGTGGAAAACCGGCGCATCATGGCCGAGTGCGGGAGTTGAGATCCGCGCTACCTCCCGAATTCCTGCCGGCGTCGATCGAGAAGGTGGGGTTTTTCTTCTACACGGGCTTCGTATTTGCTCTGATTGCGTCGGCAACAGCAGCGGCTAGTTGTTCCTGCTGATAAGGCTTGCTGATGCGAGGGATTCCAAAACCCGAACAAGGGGGCAGCTCAGCATACCCGGTGGCAATCAGAACGGGAAGGTTGGGGCTGACTTCCTTTGCAGCTGCCGCAAGTTGCGCACCATTCATCTTTGGCATCGAGAAGTCCGTGATCAGCAGGTCAATCTTGCGTCCTGATCTTAAAATCTCCAAGGCGTCAATGGCCGAGTTTACTTCGACGACCTCATGGCCGAGATCTTCGATCATCAAAGCCGTGCTCATCGAAATCAGAACATCGTCATCCACGACGAGCACCGTCAGTTTCGAATCCCTCGCTTTTGTAGGGCTCGGTTCGTTTATAGTCTTCGCGGGGACCGATTGGGTTGTGGCCGGCATCCAGAATTCGGCCGTCGTGCCTTGACCGAAAATGCTGCTAAGCCGCAGTGAGCCCCCGAGCTGTCGCGCGAGGCCGTGAATCATAGACAAGCCGAGGCCGGTCCCCTTGCCCAGCTCCTTGGTTGAGAAGAATGGCTCAGTGGCTTTTTCTAGCGTCTCGACGTCCATGCCAGTCCCTGTATCGGTCACCGAAAGGCGGACGAAATTTCCATCTGGGAATTCCGGCGGCTGACCCGAAGGTCCGAGATCGAGAGTGATCGTTACCTGGCCCCCGTTCGGCATCGCGTCGCGCGCGTTGACTACGAGGTTCAGGACAGCCAACTCGACTTGGTTTTTGTCTACGAGAACTGGCGGCAGCTCTTGCCCGATATGCATAATCAGCTCAATCTGGCTGCCTATCGAACGCTCTATTAATTCCTTCATGCCCAGTATCAGCTCAGTGATATCCGTGGGTTCGATTGTCAGATCCTGGCGCCTTGCAAACGCAAGCAGCCGCTGCGTCAGCGCCGCGCCACGATGAGCGCCTTGGAGGGCACCATCAATCAACCTACGCGTCGTCGGATCGGCGGTCAGGCGTTTGCGCAGCAGATCAAGGTTGCCAATTACTGCCATAAGAAGGTTGTTAAAATCGTGGGCAACACCACCAGTAAGTTGGCCAATCATCTCCATCTTTTGTGACTGGCGTAGTTTCTCTTCTGCCTGCTCTCTCTGCCGCATTTGAGCGATGATGTCCGCGTGCGCGCGCTTAAGTTCCTCGGTGCGCTCAGCTACACGCCGCTCTAGGTTTTCCTCACTCTCCCGCAAGGCATTGATCCGAGCTCTCGCGTCGTACTGGCGGAGGCGCCCTTTGTGCGCCGTTCTGGCGACGCTCAGGAACGTTAAAGGGTGAAAGGGCCGCTCGATCAGCGTCACATTGCCGAGCACCTCGGACAGACGTCGCGTCTCTGGAGCAAGCGCAGACCCGGCGGAATGGTGAGTGAGAATGATAAACGGCAGATCCGACCATGTGGGCTGATCGGCGAGCCACTTCGACAGTAAGCGAATATCCGCTGCCCTCAAGGCTTCGTCTGCAATGACGGCGAAGCACGAGTCCTCACTCAACGCCGCGCACAACTCCATCAGGCTGGCGCAGGTCGCTGAGGGAATGCCCGCGTCCTGCAAGAGCCGTTCTGCGACACGGGCATCGCGACCCATTGGAGCCAGGATCAAGGCTTTGGACGAGGTTGAGTTAGGAATCGGCCCCACTCCCATCACGATCGCTAAACAATGCGCGACCGCCCCCGACGAAGATCGGCACCCCGTGAAGAACACCCTGGAAATCAACCAGCGGCGGTCCGATGGTTAGGCCGGAGGCGCCAATGCGGTATTCACGTATCGTTTCTTCGTGCCCGCCTGCTCGCTTTTTCATCACTGAAACGGCCCGCCTCACCTGGGCCGAAGCCTCGAAATATCGCAGCAAGATCACGGTGTCCGCCACGTACGTGACGTCCACTGGCGTCCTCATGTCACCCACGAGCCCGTGTTGCGCGACAGTGAGAAAAGTATTCGTACCTCGTCTGTTGAGGTACTGCAGCAGCTCGTGGATGTGGAGCACCAGAGATGATTCATCGGGCATGGCGGCCTGATAGCCATTAAGGCTGTCGATGACCACAGAGGACACATGCAATTGATCGAGGATAGTGCGGACGCGGTAAGCAAACTCCCCGGGAGAAAGCTCCGCCGCATCGACCTGCTCGATGTGCAAAGTACCTTCGTTTTGAACTGCCTCCAAGTCGTAGCCGAGTGCCCGGGACCGCGCAAACAGCAACCCCAATTCCTCATCGAAGACGAACATAGCCGCCTTTTCACCTCGGCGGAGCGCCGCCCAGACAAACTGCAGGGTAAAAAGTGATTTGCCGGTACCGGCCGGACCAAGAACAAGTGTGCTGGTTCCTTGGTCTAAGCCGCCGCCGAGAATCGCATCGAGCTCTGCAATTCCGCTGCTGACCTGCTTGCGGTCGAACTTCGTGCGATGCTCGACAGCTCTGAGGCGAGGAAAGACCATCACTCCGCCAGTCTGGATGGTGAAGTCGTGGAAGCCGCCGCGGAAACGCGCTCCACGGTACTTGATGATGCGCACACGCCGCTGCTCAGCCCCGTAGATCGGAGCCAACTCCTCAAGGAGTATGACACCATGCACGATGCTGTGGGCGGTCTTGTCGGACAGCTCTGATGTTCGGTCGTCCAGCAGCAGCACCGTCGCCGATTGACGAGCGAAGTAATGTTTCAAAGCGAGGAGCTGCCGACGGTAGCGGAGCGAGCTTTGCGCCAGAAGTCGAATCTCTGAGAGGCTATCGAGCACCACTCGATTGGGCTTGACGCGTTCGAACACCTCGACGATCGACTTCGAGGTCTCTCCTAGCTCTAGCTCCGACGAATAGAGCAAGCTTTGCTGACGGCTCTCATCCAGCAAGGTCTCAGGCGGAACAAGCTCGAAAACCGTGATACTATCGCCGATGGTCCAACCGTGCGACGCTGCTCCTGCGCGCAGTTCCGCGTCGGTCTCCGACATTGTTATGTAAAGGCATGTCTCGCCAGCCTGGGCCCCTTCAAGCAGAAACCGGAGCGCAATGGTCGTTTTGCCCGTCCCAGGCGTGCCCTCGAGCAGAAACACCTGACCGGCCGTCAAGCCGCCGCCCAGGATGTCGTCAAGGCCCTCAACACCCGTCGCTGCTTTGTTGTTCTCAGCAATCATTTTCAATCCCAGCGCTCGAGACGGTCGCGCCTACCAGCGAGACGAGATCCGCGAAAGCAACGCGATCGACATAAAGTAACGGGCTGGAATTCATGTGTCTGTTATTGATCGACGCACTGTGGACGAGACCCCCAGTAGCTATTGGGCTTGCACTTGAAGCTTCTGACAAGAGTTTGGCTGCCACCGGCACGGCTAACGCAAGACGCATCACATTGTTCCATCTCCGAGATACGTCGGAGTTCTGTGCCACTAGCGAGCACACCTCGATCTTGGACTGTGGATTTCCGAACAATACGCACGCGCACGCGAGGGCAATGCGCACCTTCATCTTCGGGAACGCCTGGGCAGCGCCGACGACGCAGGGCCGGCGAGGACTTTGGATCGCACCAGATAGTCGCGGCGCTGTCCAGAGCCCACTGCGGGGCGAAGACCCGGTTAGGTCAAACCTGCCGTCTCGGTCGCGTGGACGATGCGCCAACGGGGGCGGTGGTAGGACCCCGTGGCCGAAATAGGATCTCGCTTGCTCAAAAGTAGCGGTGGGCTCGGGATCAGTTTCAAGCGGCGCATGCGACTTTGGCCGAGGCCGATGCCGACGACGCTCGCCGAAGCTGCTGTCTCGCGAGCGCCAGTGTGACTGCAATTGATCAGCGGCAGGGCTCACTTTGAACGACCAGTCGTGCCGTCGTCCTTGCCGACCGCCCCTCCTGAGACATTTTTTTGAAGATCGTTCACCATCATCTCGTGATGCTCCAAAACTGGCAGGGTGTCAGAAGCGAAGGATTTCAGGCTGTCGCGAAGTCGATTGTTGCGGCAGCTCTAGTTGTCATGAGGCGGTGCATCTCCGTGTTCGCCTTCATAACTGCGATGCACGAGGCTGCGAGACTGCCAGCGGAGCCGCCGGGGGCTTTCCGTTCCCACCCGTAGGCGCCGACGGGCTGCTGCTTCGGGGAAGAGGCTTCTGCTTCTGGGTTGAACGCAATGTCGGACGCCTGCGTTTTCGAAAGCTCAAGCTGCAGACGCGCGTTCCGGGTTGAAGATTGTGGAACAGCCCTTGGTTTCCCAGCGTCGGAAGCCGATGTCGAACCCCGGCCCGCCGCCGATGGTTTGGAGGGCGCTCGCACTGGCTTCGTGGCACGCGGAGCCGCTGTTGTTCCCGGTGCCTTGCGTCCCTTGTTGGCGTAGGAGAGTAACAGCCGCAACGGCGGCGAGAGCGGCTTTTCCGCTCGCGACGCCGTTGATCGCGCAGGGCTCAAAAAAGGCGGATAGCGCAGCCCAGCAATTCGTAAACAACGCGGCCAGCGGTGGCCTCTTCGAAGTGCAGTCGAGTGAGCTCGCCACCGAGAAGGCGAAGCGGGACGACGTGAAAGAGTTCGCGGAGACCATGATTAAGGACCATGGGAAGGCGAACGAGCAGCTGAAGTCGATCGCGGCCGGCGCGGGCATGAAGATCCCGGACAAATTGGCCAAGAAGCACCAAGCAGAGATGGAGAAACTGAAAACACCTCCTCAGGCAACTTCGATGACGCATGATGCCTTCGCGCGGAACCCCGCTGCGGGGGGTGAGTTCATCGCGGCTGGAGTAACAGGGAGTTTTGCAATGCCCCTTGTGTCGCGCGGTTCGATCACCCGCCCCCGCTTCGAGCCCGAGGCGGTCTTCAGCCATCCGGGCGCGCACGCCCGCCCCTCGCTAAGAGGAAAGCCACCACGTGATGGATCCCTATATCGTCGTCCTTGCCGGTTTTGGGGTAGTCGTTCTGCTGACGGCATGGCTTCCTATGGTGCTCAAGGAGCTGCCGCTCTCGCTACCCATTTTTTGCGTCGCGCTCGGCGCAGTAATCTTCGCCCTGCCCGACGTCCCGGGCGTGGCCCCTCATCCTCAGGACCATCTCAAGCTGACTGAGCGGCTGACGGAACTCGTAGTCATTGTGGCACTCATGGGAGCGGGGCTAAAACTCGATCGCCCCCTGGCGTGGGCAAC